>Ga0209725_1002143_pt1 | contig 10754 bp, 15 predicted proteins | sample I18A1metaG_FD_184145 | JGI IMG/M metagenome (GOLD analysis project Ga0209725, IMG submission 184145) | Lake sediment bacterial and archeal communities from Gulf of Boni, Indonesia to study Microbial Dark Matter (Phase II) - ​I18A1 metaG... | ecosystem: Environmental > Aquatic > Freshwater > Lake... | reverse complement strand
CGCTATAGCCTGTCGGAAAATTCCGGTTATTGTGCGTAACGGCTCATTTCTTGTGGGTCCTGAAGTTGTGAATGATTAGGACCTAGTGATTTGAATCAGAACTGGATCAGGCAGATTTTTATGCGAGTGCCACGTGGTTTCCACTTGGTGCGTGAGATGAACCATAGTGAGTTTGAATCCAAGTTCGATGAAACGCTTGAGGCACTGGTGGGCATAAGCGGAGCATCCAAACCGAAGATTCAGAAGATCGTTGGAGAGACGGTCTGCGAGAAATACGCTTGGGCTCTCATTACCGGAAGGCGACGTATACAACAGAGATTCGATCCCTACTATTCAGAGAAACACGAACTAGCGAAACACAAGCTCATTCAACGACTGTGCAGCGAATTGCAGAGAGTTGGTAAACGTGTAGCTGTGAAAAATGAGGCTGCAACTGATTTCGGTAAATTCGACGTTCTAATAGTTGAGAGTAACCCTGTAAGAATACTGTCGCATCGAGACTTCGAGATCGTAGTTGAGATCAAGACCGGCTTTTCATTGAATCTCGCACAGATTGAACGTTACTTATCTTCAAACCGTACAGTCGTTCTTGTCAGATTTTCCACAGAACAGGTAACAACGCTGAGGCCAACTGACTATCAACAATTCTTAGTGGAATCACGTCAAGACCGATTTGATGTTCTAAATCGTCTTCTCAACAACCATGCCCTAATGATTCCTGGAGAGGAGTGCTCTGAGTGTCAGATTTCGGATTGCCACCATAATCGACAAATAGAGAACCGAGAAAGAACCTCTGTCATAACGCCAAGAGACTTTGGTTCGGATCTATGCGATTTTCTTGATCATCTTTACCCCTGCATAAACAAGGCTGTACGAATCATTCTTTCAGAACTAGGCCTCTCTTCTGCAACTACTTCCATTTCGAGACAGACAAGGTCCGAGGCAGCATCTTCACAACCAGTTCTTTCCTCTCTGGCACTATCTCAACCAAAACATCAGTCACGCCCTTGAACGGATATGTGCTGTCCTGAGCCAAAACGGAGGGAATCGTGACGTACTCTGTCTTGGCTTTTGGATTTCTCACAATCCTTGTTTCGGCAGTCAGCACCATGCACAACGCCGCCACATGGATTTCCATGTAACTTCTATATGTGAAGTTCGGAGCCAAAGAAAATGGAAGACCAAAGCAACACTTTGGAGCAGGAAGGCTTCGCCATCTACCGAGCGAACAAGGTCAAGCGAATCAGTCCAACTCAGTTTCTGGTGAGAACAGAGACTGACATTGGCTCATTCCTTGTAGAACTTCGAGACGGAGGTTGGCACTGCGATTGTAGCTCTGAATTGGATGATTGTAAGCACAGATACGCTGCACGGCTAAGCTCAAATGTGGCAATATTCGTTCAAGATGAGCCTGAAGAATCCCAACTGAAGTGCCGTTACTGTGGGTCTCTTGATGTAAGCCGCTGTGGCTTCAGGTATAATGCCTACGGCATTTCGAGACGATACAGATGCAACGAATGTCAGCGCAAGTTCTCAATCAAGTACTCAGACGGATCATATAGTAGTCGAGTACCCTCGGAGATGACCTGGCTACTATCCGAAATAGGCATGATCCTTACAAAACTTGAGGATTTGATCGAGAGAGCCGGGTCAAGTCTCTCGCTGTCTAAATGACGGGACGGCTGTCGTTGAAGCGACTAGTCACGAAGCTGTGTGCGGTGCGGTTTTAAGCCAGAAGTCTGAATGAATCCTCGAATCTACTTGAGCCAGTTACCCGAGGTAGACTTGCCGACCGAGCTTCTCAAACTCAAAACAAGGGGTTGGATTCCTTCCAGCAGGAAAGGAGACACGGGGATCGGCAAGACCATCGAGGACCACCTCGGAATACCAGAAAACAACCAAGGAGAACCTGATTGCATATACCGTGGCCTGCCCGTAGAGATTAAGGGCAGACGGCTCGATACGAAATCGATGATTACACTTTTCACAATCGAACCAGGAGTACGACACCTAAAGGACGCTGAGCTCATCAGAACGTACGGGCACGTAAACAGTGGAGGGCGACCAGCACTCAAGATCACCCTGACACCAATGGACTTCACGCCACAAGGCCTCAAACTAGAAATAGACGAGAAAAGTGGGTCAATAGCGATCGTTGATCGAAACGGGCATAAGCCTTGGGTTTGGACAACCGAAGATATTCACCTTAAGCTTCAAAACCTCTGCATCATAACTGCAAGAACTAAGAAAGACGGACGAGAGTATTTTGCGATTGATAGCGCAACTCTGGCCATAGGACTTGATGCCGTTTCTTTCTTTGGCTTAGTATCAAGAGGAACGGTTAGAATCGACTTGCGGATGCATTTGAAGCCTAGCGGTGTCGCGAGGAATCATGGCACCGCATTCAGACTTCTGGACTACAACAGTCTGCTGAGCTGTTTCAGGCAGGTTGAAAGATTACTCTAAGCGTATATTGCTCTTGCTTCCTATAATGGAAGGCTCAGAACAATCTCGTTCTCCTATCGATCATTCTATCTCTTAGGGCAATGATATCAGGTGCAAGCTTATCGAATTTCTTGATTCTGTCATCTTCCACTATATCCTCGTTGCAAGCGTACGCTCCGTCCAAGGTTCTTGCCCGGTTCCTCTGGGTAGGATTATCAAAGGTATCCCAAGCTGTCACGAGGAAAACCTTCACATCACGATATTGACTGGGTATGTTGGCTATTGCCTCCTTCCATCTTACAGTCTGCATTATTCTCTCTGCCAATGTCGTCTTGCACGAGACTATGGCAATTACCTTCTCTGTTGCCTTATCGTACACAACGATATCTATGTCCGGCTTGAGATCTTGTTCTCCATCTGGACCGGATATCAGTAGGCCGTCTGAGACTCTTCGCTTGATTTCTCCACGTGTTGCACATGCAATCCCTTGGGGGTCAAGTTGTCTCGAAAGAATCACACTGACCAGCTTGGTAAACCTCTGGCCTGCTATTGGCCGCAAGCTGTTTGCTATGCTTACTCCTACTTCTCGTAGAGCCCCAATCGCATCAGGTTGGCGTTCGATAAGCTTCGTAAGCTCTAGGGCAATCTGAGGATCAGCGTGCTTGGCAATCGCACGTGGAACCACTTTCTTCACTACAGACATTTCAGCACTTCTAAGAACTTCGCCTAGCTTGTTGCCTGCACCTTCCGGGCCATACTGTTTAAGAGCTCTGCTTAGGAGCTCGTCAAAAATCTTCTCGATTGATTGCCAGAATTCTTCTTCTGACTCTGAATCAGGCAACTCAAACAGGTTAGCTAGGTGCTACTCGTTCATAAGCCTATTCCGGCTCAGGATTTCATGAAGTCGATGTCTGCTAAGTCTTAGATGAGGTCGAGCGAACTCTTGTTATTTCGAGATATCTTCTAATGGCATCCTTAATGAATTCAGCACGACTCACATATCCTCCCTCTCCGGACTTCACTATCCTATCTATTTCCCTGATTATCTCAACTGGAATACTCACGCTGGCAAACTTGGAGTGTTTCTTACTCGACATAGTCTAGACTTCCTCGCCGAATTAGCTCTGTGGTAATACGCATGCACACGTAACATATGCGTCCACTACTTATAAAGACATAGTCACGGATGCACGGCGTGTGGATCACAAACTCATAGCGACTGCTTCCGATGGCCAACACTCAAGTGCAACTAAGAAAAGGATTAATAGCACAGTTCGGAGATACGTCATACGGAACCACATAAAAAATAGATAGATGATTTTCCATCTGTCTTTTTCCAGAAAGTATTGGAGGTTAAAAGGGACCGACCTTGAGTCAAGCTAAGACTCGCAAACAAAGCTTGACAGTTGATCATAACACTGGGGTACTCCTCGCATACACTACGGGTACGTTTGTGCTATCGACATTGGCCTACTATTTGAACAGTGTAGGGACCCACACCTCGCTGCTTGACACGGTGCTGACATGGATCGCGGGGCTTGGCTCAGCCTTCACTTTTCTGGGGTCCATTTACACAGGAATCATTCGAGTTACGAAAAATCATCTCAAGGGGATAATGGTCGATCCAATTATTTCGGCAATCGATAGAGTGGGCAACGCCATAAACACTACTGCTTATACGCAATATTGCATGGCCGAAAAGAAAACAGAAGAACAGGAAATCAAGGGTTGCGTATTAGAATTCAGCAAAGCCAAGGAGTCGGTCGAGAAGGCAGTTGCTGAAATGAAAAGGCGTGCAAGCACTTTGTGATCAGGGCATCCACGTAGGATATGCACACGCCACTTTCATTCGTGATCCTTTCGCAATATGATAATGCTTTCCCTATGAATTGTCTCTCCCTTCTCGCCTGTTATGTTCTCTGGAGCATTCTCCCAAGGCATTCTCTTTGTCGGTATTCTCCGATAGAATGTTGTCAGATGCTTGAAGTCACATGTATTTCCAATCTCAACAAGGATTTGATCAGTTGGGACTCTCACTCTGGAGACAGTTCTGTTTCCTATTACGATGCAGAAGTGAGCACCATTATTCATGGCATGGAAGATTCGTTCGAACGCCTTCTTAATGTCGTGAAAGAATAGTGCTGTATCATGTTCTCTGTCCTTGCTTCTCCTCCCTATCTTCTCGAGTGTTTCACGAAGTGTAGTGGAATCGGGTATATCGACAATCTTGCCACTTCCGCCTAGACTGAGTTGATCTATCTTCATAATTGTCCTCTTGGTAACTTCAGGATGCCAGTTCTCCGCTAGACCACCCCATAGAGCTGGATACCGACTGAATTGCCCGTATGCAACCGTGGTCCTACTGTCTCCGTAGGGAGGGGAAGTGACGACTAGGTCCACCTTGCGATCCAAGGTCAGCAGGCGAGTATCCTGTAAGATCACCTTTGCCCATACTTCACTCGGCAACTCTGTAAAGGTTGACTCCATTCTTCTGATTCCATCTTCCAGATTCTTTCTGAAAACCTTGAAGACGTTTGGGTTGAATCTTCTTAGCTCATCCCCCGGGATTCTGTAGAGTTTGAACTCTTTGCCTCTTGTGTTGGAAACCATTCTTGCGGTTAGGCTGAAGCAGGCTAGGAAGAAATCTCTTACACGGGCTTCTTGGATCTCGAACAGTCTCCTTCTGAGCAAGGCGAGGTCATCGATAACGTAGCTCTTGAACCAGAACTCCAGATTTTCGTTTAGATCGGGCCTCGGAATGATCAGCTTGTTTGCCCGCCTGTCGTCTATGTCTTGAGACACTTTGCGCATCAAATCATTGTATTGGCGTCTTAGAGTGTGTGGTTCTACAGGAGTTGACTTTGCTTTTGCAAGAAGAATAGCGAGCGGGTTTAGGTCTACCCCGATGCTGTGTCTCCCAAGGATCATTGATTCAAGCAGAACCGTGCCTGAACCACAGAAGGGGTCAAGAACAATATCGCCTCTTCTCGAATATTTCTCAATTAGTTTGTGAGCGATTTGTGGAATCATTCTGGCTGGATACGGATGAAGGCCGTGAAGTCCCCTATTTGTATCAGCATCTGCAAATGTCCAGTCCTCGACGGTCGTGGTCGCAACTCCAAGGAATCGATCTAGCTTGGTCAATTCTCGGTCCTCTCCTTCTTCAATGCGTGATTCTCACTTCCTTGGTGGGTTGGGCAAAGTTCCTTCCTCAAACCACTTGTGGCTGTCTCATGCGAAATGCCTATCTCCTTATCACTTTGTGAACGACTCTTATCCATGTATGCGTTTAGCTTTCCACGATCAAATGGTTCAATCTTCCATATCTTCTGATATGTCTTCTCCTGAATCACTCGCTTCAAGCCTATTTCACTTCCCAGCATTCTCACCCAGAGCGCATTGGGCTTGATCGGTAGACTGGGAGCTCTTTCACGAATCTTAGACCATGTTAACCCGTTTGGCTCTAGAAGAAGTATCTGGTGGACCTGTTCACGGAAGTCTTCGTAAGTCAGTTTCTTCGGTTTTGGTTCTGGTGGATGCAATTGCACTATTATTCTGCCTTTCCTGTCCACATCAAGTTTGGCTTGAGGTTGCCAACCAACTACAGAGACGATACCTTTCGGAATAACGATTTGATGTTTGAAGTAGACTCTGCCGAAGCGTCTTGTCTCACTACGTTGGAATTTCACAGTATAGCTGGGTATCAATAGCGCCACGGCTCCAAGCTGATGTAAAGATCTGGTCGGCCTATCGAGAAGGAGGCTAATGCGATCATCAGCATTGTGATGAGGCATAATGTGAAGTGAACGGTCACTCTGGGGTTTGTTCTGAGTTTGAGATCCTTCAGGCCGAGTTCTTCTTTGAGTCTTGCGAACACACGTTCGATCGCAGAACGCATCGAATAGTACTTGTTCCACTCGATCGATCCTCTCCTTATTGGAAGATGACTGTCTGTTGGCCTCCCCTGCTTCTTTCTCGACCGCCTGGGATTTAGCGCAATAACAGGCTTGATTCCATATTTGATGCATCGGAAGATGTTCATTCTTGAGTCGTGACCCGCATCTGCTATGAGAACCCGGGGTTTGATTCCATGCGCTGCGAGGAGCTTCAGTTGATCATAAAGCATATTCATATCACTCTTGTTCGCAGGTACAGTTTTATAGCTCAAGGGGATGTCATGCTCTGCGTCGCAAGCAACATGAAGCTTGTATCCGTAGGTCCAGAACCTCTTCCTTGACACCTCGCGTGAAAAGCCAAATGCTGCGTCAGGATCTGTCCTTCTGAATCCTTCTCTTGGAAGTCTAGAATACGCATCAACTTGCGTGGAATCTACTGCGACAATCCTTCCTAGGTCAGGCATCAACATTCTTAATCGTTCAACGAAGGCATAGAAGATCTCATTGAATGCCTCGTCTCCGATTCTTCTTGTGAAGTCGGAGAACGAATAATGGGATGGGGAACGCTGGAATCCTAATAGCCCAGCTAAACTCCTATCTGATCTGATGGTTTGGGCCAACTGTCGCCATGAAGGAATTTGCCTTAGACGCTGATACATCAGGGCTCTCAACATCGCCAGCGGTGGATGCGGCCGACGCCGTCTACGAATCGAATACCTCGTGAGAAGGATCTGTTCGACCCATGTTAAGTCAATCAAAAACAGAGATCTTAAGGAAGCCTCTAGAACCGAGCCTTGGCCGCTGTTCAACCGTGCAGACCTCTCCGACATTAGCTTCGCCTCCGGTGCTAAGCTAATGGTACCGTCCTATATAAGGTTAGCTTTTTAAGCTAAGCTAACCTTAATAAGCCACCATAACGTTGCTTCATATCATGGAACTGGATCGGGCCGAGCTGTTCTCAATCTTCAAGAATAGTCCTCTTCTCAGTGAATCCACGAAGTTGATTGCTGAGTCGGAAAGCGGCATGACTCTTAGTGAAATTGCCAATAGGCTGCACAAGAAGTCGCCGACAGTCCACCGAGCTCTGCGAAAACTCAGAACGTTATCGTTGGTTGACACAGCCAAGAAGGGTAGGGTTACGACATACCGGATTCGTCCAACCAAGAAGAACATCATCAATCGAATTCTTGCCCAAGTGTACTACCCCACGAGATCGTTTGTAATTGGAGAGTTGCGTCCTTCGTCTGTCGATGAGCATGTTGTTGAAAATGGAGAGGTCAAGGGCACAATCTTCAAACATAAAGTGGATGCGATCTTCGAGTTATACCCAGAGGACATGCAATTCGAACGATCTCAAGTTGCCATAGACATATTGGGCAAACTCAGTTACGTGGATGTCCTTAGTTTAGTAGGCAAAGCATTTGACATCGATGCTTCGGAGCTCTATGGCTACATGATAATAGTTATCGAAGACGGATCGTCTTACGGAAATTTCTCAGCCCTAGAACGGCTCTTAGATACTGTGAGAGGCAAGTTGAGAACACCAGTCAATGCAATATTCATTGAGAAAAAAGATCCCATACGGGGAATCATGAAAGCCAGAGAAGTGCTAGCCAACATACTCAGACAGAGACTGTCAGAGAAGCAAAAGACTAGGTGACTTCTGCTCTTAAACAGAGTATTTGACTCAGTCTTTGATGAAGAGCATGACATAGCTGACCCTAATTCAGTTCTTACCTCTCTCATGCACCAATCTGTTATAGCAATCAACTGGTTGCAGCACTGGAGAAGAATCCCACTCCCCTTCAATGCCACACTGACATTTTGCGGTCATCTTGTTCCGTTCTCGATCTAATCTGAAGAATAGTTCCGCACCACAGCCTGGACATTCGAATGGCCCAAAAACCATCCTCTTCGATACACCCTTCAGAAACCTGTAATGTCTTCTTTCGATCCGTGTCGCCATGTTACTCACGTATAGCTAGAGCTAACAAGGCTCTAATAGCGCTTAGGGCGAATTAGGGTTTTCACAAGGCCTGGTAACTTTTGGGCGAGGGGCTTGTGCGATCTTAGCATCTAGGTTCTCTTAGTGCTACGACTTGCGTAGCCCTTTCTTCTTCATCCAAGCTTTTGCTTCCTTGGACTTTCTATCATCCCTGACTACGTTCTCGTAGCTTTCTCCCGCAAGATACCTTTTCAGCGCAGTAAATGTGAAGAAATCGGGAGTCAAACCATATCCACATTGTTCGCACACAACCTGATTGATTCCACCCAAGAGAGGTTGAACGCTCTTGTAGCAGTACTTGCAGTATACCCAGCGTCCTATTCCTTTTGCTCTCCTAACCTTCTCGACGGTCATCTCTCTTCGAGGGAAAACCCCTCTCGGATGAATGATCTCCCCAGCTATACGGTATTCCTCTGGGCTCCTTTTGACCAAGGCTATCGGCTCTCCATTCCTTCTAGAATCTTCTTGACCCACTTGTCGTAGTCTTGTTCCTTCTTGGCTAGGTCGAGTTCTTGCGCTGGCGTACCCCTCAGCAACGGGTCAGCTTTTTGACATCTGCAAATTCGCATTGAATCTCAGACATCGTGTGTTTTCCAGCTCTTTTGATTACGCCCCCCCGTTTATCAAGAGTTCTGCGATGCTCGCGCATTGAAAGCGTAGTTTCCACTCTTTTCATGGTACGGTTCGTGGTTGTTTCTATTTGCTGTGCGCCATCAGCGGATGTTTTCAGCTCATGCAAGGATTTGATTATGGGATTCTTGTTACGAAGTTATATAAGGGACATAGCAGTATGGGCGGGCGACACAAATGAGGATCATCGAGCAATTGGCTAAAGCTGCTGGAGAATTTCAGAAGATAGACTGGAATCTGTACGACATTAGATTGACGCAATTCCAATTAGCTTTGGCAGGGAAGAACACGGCGAAAGCGAGAATTCTGAGAAGAAGATTGGATAGGTTGTATCGAGAGAGGGCTAAGACCGTCTGGATCAAGAAGTGAAGGAGCTATGGAGGTAGCGCATGGTTCTGTTGCCAGTGTTCCACGAGTTCTCTTTGAGTTCTGAACGCCATACTACACAATTCACATCTGTGTCGCATTGGCGTTCCGTTTGCAACCAGCTGCACAGTGTCGCTTGCTGACAGCAACGCTACCTCTACGCTTTCGCCCGAGGTAAGCATCATTCCAAAGTCTCTGTGTCTCTCTAAGATTGTTACTACTCCCCTACCCAAATTGCGTGCTATTTCAATCTGCCTAACTGTATACTCCCAGTAGTCAGGCTGTTTGTACTTCCAACTGTCTGCGACAAAGGGTTGCCCGTATGCGACAAAAATGTATATGTTCCACTGGTTGGCTGCGGCCACGAACCTCTCCCAGAGCTTTGAATGAATCCAAAACTCACGAATATCTGTCTCGGCAACGCCGAGCTGTTGAAGTAGATCGTATAGATCTGCTTTTTCTGTTTTCCATTTCTCAAAGCCTATTGTGTCAGCAGAAAACTCTTTGTAGTCTTTTGCGAAGTGTCCAAGTCCCACGTAGACATCCCTCCATGCATAGTCGAATGTTTCCTTGAGTTTGTGCAAAGCATTCGACACTTTGGCCCTGTCATCCCCGTCATCGTAGTCCAGTCCAAGCGCATCACAGATCTCTCGCTTCGTTGGTTCTATTCCTTGACTTGCTAGCTTAGCGACTGCTTCGTTTACTGCAATGTCAAAACGAGTGCGTAGTCTTGAGATTCCCACCCAGGTCTGAGGTCGTCCTTTAGGCAAGTTGTCAGCTCCATTCCCTTCGTCTTCAAGGTGTCTTTCCTAGCAGAAAGTTCATATGGTCACGTATTTCCCTGAAGTGTCTCTGCGCCTCCTTCCACCTTTCAGCTCCGATTTCCATCATGTTGGGGACTCCCCAGCCCTTTATCTTCCAAGCGACATCCTTCACTTCTTGAACAAATGCGGCCCCTCTATTCACAATCCTAAGGTCAAGAGCTTCCTTTCTTCCAGCCAGAACGTCCCTGAAAGCCTCCCTTCGCAGCTTTGCTTGAGCTTCGTCCATGCGAGCCTCTTTCTTCAACTCTTCGACATGTCTCCTGATCTTGTCTTTAGCTATCTGCACGCCTTCCTTCTTCAGTTCCTCGTACAATCCAACCGCCTCCCTAGCATCTTCAATCTTCACTCTTTCTTCTGCAATGGCTTGTTTCAGCGGTTCCGGGGCTTCATGATAGATTTCGACCATTTCCTTCGCTTTATCAGGTTCGATTTCGCGCCTAATCACCTTCTCTCTTATGGGCGGCGGGGCCCTCCTAAGAATCGGCGTGACCTCTTGAAGTTCATGAGTTGAGTACCTGCCTTTCTTGACGCTCTCTATGAGCTTGAGTCGATCTCTCTCTGGTAGTCCCGCAGTGAAACTGATGGCGG
>Ga0209725_1002141_pt1 | contig 10755 bp, 10 predicted proteins | sample I18A1metaG_FD_184145 | JGI IMG/M metagenome (GOLD analysis project Ga0209725, IMG submission 184145) | Lake sediment bacterial and archeal communities from Gulf of Boni, Indonesia to study Microbial Dark Matter (Phase II) - ​I18A1 metaG... | ecosystem: Environmental > Aquatic > Freshwater > Lake... | reverse complement strand
TGAAGTTTACAGAGGTTAGAGCTGTTGGGGGAGGAGCAAGAAGCGACTTCTGGAATCAGCTGAAAGCAGACGTCTTAGGAATTCCTTATGCCAGACTGAATCGCCCAGAATTCTCTGTTCTAGGTTTGGCAGTGATCGCCGGTTATTCTGTCGGAGTATTCAAAGACATCAAGTCGACGATCAAAACTTTCGTAAGACCCGTAAGAAGAATAGAGCCTCGGTTAAGATATCGTCGGTACTACGAACAATACGTGCAACTCTACTTGAAGTTGTCAGAAGCTCTACAAGGCTGTTACGCAGAACTTTTCAATATCTCGATGAGAAAGAGGCCGTCATCTTCTAGGTGAAATGCTCACTCACTCCAGAGGAAGAGTGATAGGCTGTCCTGTTTTGAGTGACTCTGCTGCGGCCAATGTGAGCTCGAGAACTGCCCGCCCATCCTCTCCAGAGGCCATAGTCTCTCTATCGTTTACGATACAATCAATGAAATGTTTATCCTCCTCTAAATATCCCTCACTGAATCGGTCTCTCCAACTGGGAAAGAACGAAGAGTATGCTCCCTTTTCTTTCGTACAAGTCACGAGTGCGTGATGCTTCAGCTCGCCAACAAGCATAACGCCTTCCGTGCCAAGTATTTCAACTCGAGCATCATAACCGTATTTGGCGGGGCAAGCTCCATCGATCATACCTAAAGTCTTATTGCGAAATCTCAGAATCACTACGGATCTGTCGTAGAAGTTTTCATACTTTTCCTTGAACTCCGGTGCAGCCAAGGCTTCAGCCTCTGCGTACAATCTTTCCACCTCAGATTCCATGAACCATCTAGCCGTGTCGAAATCGTGACTATTGACTTCAGCGAGCATTCCGATGCTGGTCCTAGGATCACAAGCCCAAGCTGGCGGTAAACCGGGTCCTCTTCCAGTAGATTTGATGAGAGTCAGTTTCCCTATTGCGCCTTCTGAAAGCTGTCTCTTCGCCACTTGGAACTCTGGGCTAAATCTTCGCATAAACCCAATCTGCAGTACTACATGCTGTCTCCTTGCTACAGAGATCATTTCATTAGCTTGTTTCAACGTCAACGCCATGGGCTTCTCGCAGAATACATGCTTACTCGATTCCGCTGCATCAACCGCTATTCTTGCATGCGTAAAAGTGGGCGTTGAGATGCAAACAGCGTCCACTTCCTTGAGCCTTAAAGCATCTCTATGATCTGAATAGTAGAACTTGGCTCCCACTTCTTCAGCACATGCCTTTGCAGCATCAATATTTGTGTCAACAACCGCTACAATTTTTGTGCCTCGAAGCTTGAAAGCATAGTTTCTCGCATGAACCGTACCTGCGCGGCCGACTCCTACCAGAGAGATACCGACTTCTCTCAACGAGATGTTCCTCAGGGTTTGATTAACGATGAAAATGATAAAAGATTATTGACGTACCAGCTCAAACTAAGCTTAAATGGATCAGAACCTGATATGAGACCGAAGGGGTCTCCTCGTGAAGGCAGTGAGACTTTACGGTGCAGAGGATCTAAGAGTTGAGCAAGTTGAGAAACCGAGAATATCAGAAAACGAGATTCTTCTGCGCGTAAAAGCAGCGATGATATGTGCAAGCGACCTTCGCTCATATAACTACGGTAACGGTCGGATGAAACTCCCTAGGATACTAGGTCACGAGATCGCGGGGGATATAGAGGAAATCGGGTCGAATGTCAAAGCTTACTTCAAGTCTGGAATGAGGCTCACGTTGAACCCGAATATTTTTTGTGGAAGATGCGTCTTCTGCGTCACTGGACGGCATGAGCTTTGCGATGAAAGGCGTGCACTCGGATTTGACGTTGATGGAGGTTTCGCCGAATACCTCCTCATTCCATACGAGTCTATCAAAACAGGCGCGATTTGCGAAGTACCTGAAAGTCTCTCCTACGAGGAGGCAGCGGTGATCGAACCGATCTCTTGTTGCCTTCACGCACAAACCTTGGTTAGAATTGCACCCGGCGACACAGTTACTATTATTGGCGCTGGACCTATGGGAATTATGCATACAATGATGGCTAAAGCTCTCGGCGCGTCTAACATAATCGTGAGCGAGATCAGTGAACAAAGGCTGCAAACCGCAATTGATTTTGGAGCCAATATAGCAGTGAATCCCGCCAAAGAAGATCTTGCTTCCAGTGTCCTTGAGGCTACAGGAGGACGTGGGGCAGATGTGATCATCGTCGCGGTTGGTTCCCAACCTGCCTTAGAGCAAGCATTCGGATTAGTGAGCAAAGGAGGACGCGTCAGCTTCTTTGCTGGTTTGCCAAAAGGAAAAGAGAATGTGGCATTAAATGCGAATATCATTCACTACAAGGAGACTCTTGTATCCGGATCATTTGGATCGACGCCATACGAGTTCCATCAAACCATTAGGCTTGCGGCTTCCGGAAAACTGAACATGAAACCGATTGTAACTCACCAGTTTGGTTTAGATAGCGCATCTCAAGCGTTTGAAACAGCCCTATCCGGAAGAGCATTAAAGGTTTGTATGAATCCCTGAATTCCATCCGTAGAGAGACACGGATCATTACCTTCAGAGAAAGCCATATCTACTTGCGATTTTTCTTCTGGTTTTGTACTTGAGGGAATGATGTTGAGACCTAAAGTAGTTTTCATAACACTTGGGAAAGCGCCGTGGGTTGATGAGGAGAACGTAGAGGCTCTGAGGGGAGATGCTCTATCGGCGATCAGGAAACAGCCTGTCGATCTATGCGTTGTCGACGGAATCCCTTACAGTGTCGATCAAGTGATGGAAGCTGCTAGACTCTTTAGGAAGGAGGATGTCGACGCTGTATTGGTTTTTCATGCTGATTGGACCTATGGCGAGTTATATTGCGTCCTTGCGAGAGAGCTGTCTGAATATCCGATGATCCAGTGGGCAATTTACGGTTCGCCGAAATCTGTTATACCGCTACCAGGATTGTTCGAATCGGCAGGCAACATGATGCGCCTAGGAAAGAAGTTCTATCACGTAATCGGGGATCCCAGTAAGAAAGATATAGTCAAACAAATATTCAAACTGGCTAATGCTGCGGCGGTCGCGAAGAAGCTGAGGCGTTCGATTGTAGGCGTCGCTGGCGCATCCAACCTCGGCATGACCGATACAGCCTTCAGCGAGTTTCACATGCGAAGGCTGGTTCCCGGCATCCTTCACCTCGATACATCTGAACTATTGATATCATTCGAGAAGATTGATGAGAATGAAGCAAGAAGAATTGCAAAGGATGTGTCTAAGAAAGTAAGGAAAATAGAGGTCAGTGAGGAAGATTTGATCACCGCCGTCAGAGGCTATCTGGCGATGAAAGCTATGGTGGAGAAATACAAACCTGACGCTTTGACCATTCGAGAATGGCCAGAGGTCCCCATCAAAGAGTTCACTATCAGTCTGGGTTGCTCCCTTCTCTCAGAGGAGGGGAAAGTCGTAGTCAGTGAATCTGACATCTCAACTACCATAACATGGCTTGTCCTGAAGCTGCTCGCAGAGAAGCCTGTGTGGGTTGGCGAATTTGAATCTGTAGATCTGAAGAAGAATAGCGCTCTATTACTACATAATTGTGAAGCACCTTTCGACTTAGCTCGCTCTCGCGAAGAAATAACGTTGGCTAATACTGGCTTCGTCGAATGGTTCAGTGGTAAGAAAGGCGGGGTCAATGTTCAACTGGAACTCAAACCAGGCAGAGTGGCTATTATAAAGATATCTGGCCGCCCTGTTGACGATAAGATAAAGGCGATAGTTACTTGTGGGGAAGTTATGAGATCCCCAAAGCCGCCATCTGGAGGAACCACGAGAGCGTATGTGAAATTCGACGCGCCACTCAAGACTTTGATTGATACATGGGTCAAAGAAGGCTTTGAGCATCACATGCTACTAGCATATGCGGATGTCAAAGAGGAAATATTGGCGCTCTGCGATTTGTTAGGCATTGAAAAGATTGTAGTTTAGCCTTATTGCGTATATGAGAGAAACACAATCATCTCATGGCAATGGAGTCGTGCTACTCGAAACGCTAAAGCGATGAATCATCTTGGGAATAAAACAAATTCTTTATGCCGATGCGTACACTAAAAGAATCGCCAAGAGAATCTCTGAAGACTACAGGGTTCCACTGAAATTTCATAAGCTGCATAACCCGGTCTTCTACGAATGGAAATCGTTCTTGAGGAAACATCTTGGAATTAAGCCAAGAATAGAGCAGAAACTTCCTCCTAACACCTTTCTGCTCGGCGGCAATAGATGGCGTCATCATTACGCTCTTGTCCTATCCGACCTGCCAATAGTCGTCCTCGACGCCCACTCAGATATGAGCTACGATGAAATGGTGCTATTCTGCCTTGTACGTCCATACAACTGGATATACTTCAAACTTAAGCAAGGGACTGAAGTCCACCTGATCATTCAGAAATTCAATTCTCTGAAACGAACGGATGTGGTGGTTCCGAAAGAGAACCTCAAGAAATTTCGTCTATACTCTTTCGGCAAAGAGAACAACTTGGCCAGAATCAGTCTTCGTGTTCTAGGATCTGAAATCATAGAGGTCAAAGATCCGGAAGAATTGCATGAGCTCTTGGCTGAGAAAAACAAGGAGATCAGTTTAGACTGGGACATAACTCGCGTCATCTCTCAAGATAGAGTCGAGAAATTGACTGAGAAAATCGCCAGAGATGGTGATGTATGCGATATCTGGCTGGACGAGGGAGAGAAAGGTAAACGGAAGACCCTTGAGGAACAAACTCAGTGTTGCGCACGTATCTTCGAAATACTTGATAACAAGTAGTGATGAGCTGGCGTCTTACAACTCTCCAAAGGCTTTTGGATATTTACATCTTCTTATATGTAGTAGCCTCACGTCAAAGAGGAAATGGCAAGCTATTGATGGAGAACTGTGCTGATGAAAGAGCATGTTATTGGTCTGGATGTTGGAACGCTTGAAACTAAAGCCATGGTCTTCAATAGAGAAGGAAAGTCACTTGGAGAAGGTGCAAGAGAGCTAGGGATGTCGTTCCCTAGAGAGGGCTGGTTTGAACAGGATCTCGACGAGATATGGATCAAAACGGCATCCGCAATCCGTGATTCAATAGCAGGAGCGAGGGTCTCCTCAAAGGAAATAGCATGCATCTCGGTGACAGGGCAGAGAGAGACTGTCTGCCCAGTGAACAGAGAAGGAAAGCCCCTGCGTTTGGCGATGTCATGGCAAGATACGAGAGGGTGGGAGATCTGCAAAACCATACGTACAACAGTTGGGGCAGAGACCGTCTATAAGATTACTGGCCTACCTGTGAATACTATGCCGTCCGCTTCAAAGATTGTTTGGACAAAGAGAAATGAGCCAGAGATCTACAAGAAAGCTTGGAAATTTATCGGAGTGGTAGACTTCATAGTCTGGAAGCTAAGTAACGAATGGGTGACAGACTATTCAAACGCTAATAGAACGATGCTTTTTGACATACGCAAGCTTGACTGGTCGAATGAGCTTCTTCGAGAATTTGGTTTGGACAAGGAAAAGATGTTGGACTTGGTCAAACCAGGAACATCGGTAGGTACAATGACTGAAGAATCGTGCAAAAAGACAGGGGTGGATAGACACGTCTCCGTAATCTACGCTGGAGGAGACCAGCAATGCTCTGCGCTTGGAATAGGCATAGTGAAACCCAAAAGAGTCTCGTGTATTCTCGGAACTTGCACGAATATTGAGGCCTTCTCTGAGAGGATACCTTTTGATCCGAAGATGTCTTTGCAAGCTCAAGTTCACGTGATGCCCCATGCATATCTTTCTGAAGGAGGAATAGGAACAAGTGGAATAATCTATCGCTGGTTTAGAGATCAATTCGGACAAACGGAGTCTCAAGTAGCAAGAGAGTTGAATGAAGATCCTTACAAGCTTCTCGATCAAGAAGCAGCGACCGTGGAGCCTGGGTCGAATGGCTTATTGTTGATTCCTTACTTTGCTGGATCGCTCTTTCCATATTGGAATGCTGAGGACAGAGGCGTACTTATCGGATTGAGATTGGATCACACTAGGAAACACTTCATCAGAGCAATATTAGAGGGAATAGCATACGAGTATCGAAGAATGGCTGAAGAAGCCGAGAGGGTCTCCAAGACTAAGATAGACACTGTCAGATTTATGGGAGGAGGAGCTAGGAGCCCTCTTTGGAATCAGATCTTCATCGATGTCCTAGGTGTAAAAGGGGAGATACCTGAAGTGACCGAGGCAGGAGCTTTCGGCGCATATATGCTGGGGGCTGTAGCTATTGGACGGTATCGCAATGTCCTCGAAGCCGCGGAGAAATCCGTCAAGTTGGGGAGAAAAATGAATCATGACTCGAATGCGCATGAACGATATAGCAAGTTTTACGGGATTTATAGGCAAGTTTACGATCGTATACAAAGTCTAGTCAATGAGATCTCTAGAGTCAGCGTCCCGTCATCTTGATGAATCTGAATTTGAAGTCGGTGAACAGGGTTCATCTCAATGTATTAGTGTTCCAGCTTTCCCAGCCAAAGCCTGTCTCGCAGATTCTAGTGAAGTAACTATCGCCTTTTTGCCTCCACTCTTGATGAACCTCATTGCTGCTTCAATCTTTGGTCCCATACTTCCAGGCGGAAACTGTCCATCTGCAAGATATCCTGCTGCTTGAGCGACAGTTATATCATCCAAGTCTTTCTGGTCTGGTCTTCCGAAGTTGATAGCGACCTTTCCAACGTCTGTAAGCATTAGAAGAATCTCTGCGCCGATCTCTCTAGCGAATAACTCTGCAGTCAAATCCTTATCTACCACCGCTTCAACACCTTCTAGGCGCCCATCCTCTCTAGCTATCACCGGCACCCCTCCACCACCCGAGGCGATCACAACAGTGCCGGTTTCGAACAGAGTCTTAATAGAGTCCCTTTCAACTATCGCGTTGGGCTGAGGTGAAGGAACAACACGCCTATACCCTCTCATCCCGTCATCGACGACAGTCCAATTCTTCTCTCTTCTTAGCCTTTCAGCTTCGAGAGCCGTATAGAAGGGTCCGATAGGCTTCGTGGGCTTCTTGAAGGCTATGTCGTTCTTATCTACTACTACTTGTGTAACCAAGGTAACGACAGGAAACTCTAGACCCGCTTTATGCATCTCGTTTCTTATAGATTGCTGTAGCATGTAGCCGATCATGCCTTGGCTCTCAGCTCCGCATACATCCAGAGGCATCGGCGGTAGGATGTCTCTGCATTTCTCATTCCTGAGAAGTATATCTCCGACTTGAGGACCATTACCATGTGTTATTGCAATTCGGTAACCGTCTTTCACTATCCTCACTATGTGTCTACAGGTCCTCTTAATGTTTTCAAGCTGTTCTTCAGCGGTTCCTTTCTCTTTATGCCTCAGAATCGCGTTGCCACCCAAGGCGACCAGAATCTTCTTCAAAGCCAACTCCTCACTCTTGGAGAAACTGATATTCACAAACAACTTCTCGCATGGGATGAGATAGACTTTTGTTTTTGGTGGAAAGATGACCTACAACGTTCCTATAATCTTGATTCTTACCCATATTTTGAAGTCGATAACTATCTGCTGTCGGACAGTCGGTTTGAGGCGGCAAAGGTTTATAGGACTGGGCGATTGTGTGAATATGGGTTCATATGAAAATCCGGTTCTGCAGTGCCTTTTTCGATGCTTTGGCCACTAGGAGTAGGCTGGATCTCGTCCTAGCCTTAAGGGATAGGCCGAAGTCGGTGGGAGAAATCTCGAAGGCCATTGCTGTGGAGAGAACGAACGTCTCGCATCAGTTGAGGCGGTTACGAGATTGCGGCTTCGTCTTTGAGACGAGAGAAGGGAAGAAGCGAATGTATTCTCTGAATAGGGAGACCGCTATTCCTATGCTTGATTTGGCCGAGATGCACGTCAAGAAATACTGCAAAGTGGAAAAGCTTGGAAGGTGTGCACAATGAATATGCTCAAGCTGTCGTCATCGGTTGAGATCAGCGTAACTGAATTCATTGATAGATTGCTTGAAGTTTCATTGGGCAAAGAGTGGAGAGCGGGATAAATATGGGTGTCATGAAAGAAGGAAATTTGAAAGGCTCAGAAGTCTATGATGAACATGCTTCACTTCCTTTTGAGTCGAAGTTTTGGCCGATCAAGAGGTATCTGGATATATACAACAAGTCTCTTGCAGACATTGAAGCGTTCTGGGACGAGGAGGCTAGAAAACTATCATGGTTCAAAACATGGGACAAAGTTCTGCACTGGGATCCCCCGTTTGCAAAGTGGTTTGTAGGCGGGCAGCTCAATGCATCCCATCTTTGTATTGATGTTCACGTTAAGACTTGGCGTCACAATAAGGTTGCATTGTATTGGGAGGGAGAGCCTGGCGATACTAAGACTTTGAGCTACTCAGATCTCTATAGAGAGGTTAGTAGATTCGCCTCAGTGCTCCAGAATCTCGGTATCAAAAAGGGGGATAGAGTGGCTCTGTATCTTCCGATGACGCCTGAGCTGCCGATATCGATGTTGGCATGCGCAAGGTTAGGGGCTCCTCACACAGTCGTCTTCTCAGGATTCAGTGCTAGTGCTCTCGCAGATAGAATTAATGATACTCAAGCCAAGGTTCTCGTCACGGCTGATGGAAGCTTTAGGAGAGGCAAACTCATACAACTGAAGAATATAGCTGATGAAACCCTAGTCAAAACACCGTCTGTGGAAAAAGTCATAGTAGCTAGGCGAGCCGGTATAGACGTTGAGATGAAGGAAGGAAGAGACTTCTGGCTTCAAGATCTACTCAAGAACGCTAGACTGTACATCAAGCCTGAGCCAGTAGAGTCCACGCATCCTTTATACATACTCTACACATCTGGAACGACTGGGAAGCCGAAAGGTATTGTTCACAGCACTGGAGGATACATGGTCTTCAACCATTCAGTGTACAAATGGGTCTTCAACATACAGGAGGACACTGTCTACTGGTGCACAGCTGACGTAGGCTGGGTAACGGGGCATAGCTCTATAGTCTACGCTCCATTGAGCCATGGAGCATCCATAGTCATGTATGAAGGCGCTCCAGATTACCCAACGCCAGCGAGATGGTGGGAGATAGTCGAGCGGTATAGAGTTACAACGCTCTACACATCACCGACCGCAGTTAGACTGTTCATGAAATACGGGGATGAGTGGCCTGAGAAACACGATCTCAGCAGCCTGAAAGTCTTAGGAAGTGTCGGCGAACCGATAAACCCTGAAGCGTGGTCTTGGTACTTCGAACATATAGGCGGAGGAAGATGCCCCATAGTTGATACATGGTGGCAGACAGAGACTGGCGGAATAATGGTCTCGCCAGCGCCTGGAATAGAACTGGTTCCGCTCAAACCTGGATCAGCGACTTTGCCGCTCCCAGGCATAGATGTTGATGTCGTCGACGAGAATGGAAAACCGGTTCCTCAAGGGGCTAGAGGATACTTGGTCATTAAGAAACCTTGGCCTGGAATGATGCTGACTATCTATGGCGACCCAGAAAGGTACAAGCAGACTTACTGGTCAAGATTCTTGGGCGCTTACTTCACTGGAGACTACGCTATCAAGGATCCTGAAGGCTATCTCTGGATTCTTGGAAGAGCGGACGACGTTCTGAAAGTCGCTGGACATAGACTCGGAGCGGCGGAACTTGAAAGCGCCGCTGTATCGTACCCAGCTTTAGCTGAAGCAGCTGTGATCGGAAAGCCAGATCCGTTAAAAGGAGAGAGCATCGTCATCTTCGCTATACTGCGGCAAGGCTACGAACCATCTGAGAAACTGACGTCAGAGCTCAAAAACCACATGAGGCAAGTCATCGGTCCAGTAGCGACTCCAGACGAGATATACTTTGTAGAGAAGTTGCCGAAAACTAGAAGTGGCAAAATTATGAGGCGAGTCTTGAAAGCTGTTGCTGCTGACAAGCCGCCAGGAGATTTGACAACACTAGAAGACGAAGCTTCGGTTGAAGAAGTGAGAAGAGCCTACGAAGAATTGAAGAAAATCAGTAAGACCCAATGATCATCGCAAAGAATCTATGGCAAATTGTTTCTTTAGAAAATGAATGAAAAAGCTCATGCATCAAAGGTTCGTCACCAAGTCTTATTGCCAGTACGAGCTCTCTAGAGCATCTTTCGATGTAACTTGCTTTCCTGTTAGCGAGTATACTGAGCCGTGCTAGTCGTCCTGATAATTCTGTATTTTAAAGATAATAATTTCTAACCAATGGCTTGAGATATGCGGCTTTCGTTCTTCAGATGATCTTACGACGACTAGGGTGACGGTTTCTCTGACGCCAGGTATCTGGCGGAGCGCATCGAATATGACAGCCTCCAAGTCTTTGTGGGTTTCAGCCTCAACCTTCACAACTAAATCGTAGACTCCGAATACGCTTGCGATCTCTCTAACTCTGTAGATCCTCTGAAGATTCTGAATCTCAGCAAAGACCTCTCGGTCTTTTCCAACGTCAACTTTGACCAAAACATATGCTCTTAGCACCATTGCTTGTCGACAACCGTTGATTAAGTAGACTGAGTGCTTTCAAACACTTGTAAAATATCTGTTAGCGCTATTCAAAACTGTTTTCTCTACCAAAAGATTGAGAGGTCGAGCTTACTGTCCAGTAAGAGCTTGCTTAGGGCAGTTGGTTGGACGCCTCTAACGTCAACGGGCATAGAGGCATCTCAGTCCTTAATTGCCTCCAAGATGCTTGCAACATTCCAGAGCTTCACTCG
>Ga0209725_1002140_pt1 | contig 10756 bp, 10 predicted proteins | sample I18A1metaG_FD_184145 | JGI IMG/M metagenome (GOLD analysis project Ga0209725, IMG submission 184145) | Lake sediment bacterial and archeal communities from Gulf of Boni, Indonesia to study Microbial Dark Matter (Phase II) - ​I18A1 metaG... | ecosystem: Environmental > Aquatic > Freshwater > Lake... | reverse complement strand
AGAGCACTTCAAGACGAACGTTGGGACGACGCAGTCTACTCCTCCCAGATGGCTGTCGAGCAGTCAGCGAAAGCAGTGCTCATCGCGTTAGGAATAGACTTCCCAAAAGAACATGATGTCAGCATAGTCTTCGAAGACCTGGCCAAACGGGTAGACATACCCAGCTGGTTCAAAAGCAAGATCCCGGAAATAGCGAAGGCCATAGCTGAACTCGCAGAGATAAGAGGCCTCGCAGGCTACGGATTCGAACAAGGAATCGGAGTCGAATACTTCAGGAACTATGCGCCCGAAGCCTTCAGGAGAGCAGAACAAGCCCATGAGGCTTGCGCCAAACTTCTGACAGAAGCGTTCAAGTAGATCATACTACGCTAAAAATGCTTTAACCAATTGAGCGAAGAATATTCAAACTAAGACGCGAAAGGTAGGCGAGAGGAAAGATTTGACCGTAGCTCTATCCGTCGTCGGCGCAAGGCCCAACTTCATAAAGCTAGCAGCCCTCCATAAACCGCTGGCCAGAAGCTTCAAACACATCATAATTCACACAGGTCAGCATTACGACTTCGTAATGTCAAAGATATTCTTCGAACATCTAGAAATACCGAAACCGGCATACAATCTTGGAGTGGGTTCAGGTCCTCAAGGATATCAACTAGGAGAAATGATCAAGCGAGTCGAAGGTTTTCTAATCAAGGAAACACCTGACCTCGTTGTAGTTTACGGCGATACCAACTCTACATTAGCGGGAGCCTTGGGCTCAGCGAAACTTCACATTCCAGTAGCTCACATCGAAGCAGGCTTGAGAAGCTATGACATGAAGATGCCGGAGGAGGTCAACCGAGTCCTAACCGACCAAGTCTCCCAATATCTTTTTGCCCCAACCCAGACCGCCGTCAGGAACCTCAATAGAGAACACGTCCAAGGCAAAATCTATCTCAGCGGCGACGTGATGGTCGACATTCTGAAAGACTCTCTCAAAATCGCGCGAGAGGGATCGAAAGTACTCGATAACTTAGAGCTTGAACCCAAACAGTACGTTTTGGCAACCATACATAGAGCGGAGAACACGGACACAAGGCAAAGACTGAGAAGCATCGTTCAGGCATTGACGAAGATCAAGGAAGTCATAGTCTTTCCGGCGCACCCAAGAACAAGGAAAGCCCTACAAAAATTCAATCTATACAACCGGATTAGAGCTTCAAGAAACGTGAAACTCATCGAACCACTAGGCTACTTAGACTTCATAAATCTCGAAAGAAACGCAAGTAGAATCGTAACAGACTCAGGCGGAGTCCAAAAAGAGGCGTATCTGCTAGGCATACCTTGCATAACGCTGAGAGATCGAACAGAATGGATCGAAACGATTAGAGAAGGCTGGAACATCTTAGTCGACGTGAATGTAGACGCTATTGTTGGCGCGGTCCAGAAATTCAATCCGGAAAAGCCTAGAAAGCCGATATTCGGCGAAGGCAAAGCAAGCGAGAAAATAGTAGATACGTTGCGTAACAATCTTGTAGATGAATCTCTCCATTAAGTTTTCAAGTTGGCAGGATATTCAGATTTCGTTCATTGATTGCGTGCATCGCAGACAAAAATTAATGGGCTTACTCTCTCAGCGGCTAATATTATTAATCGCCTGTCTAATTGAAGGGCTCTCAGTAGTTTTACCAAGACCCTTAAGATTGGACTACCAATTTGCTCTGGATGGGAAATTTTTTCACTTGCATAAAACCATGTATAATCCTCATTCTCCAAATGTAGTTGATGCATCAACAATTTAAGTCGGGCTTTCGTGTAAGGGAAATAACGTTGTGTGTATTTGGCACTTGGATTCTTGGTTTTTAACCTATGAACAACATTCCATGTTTGTTTTGGCAACCAAGTCATTAAAGGAACCATAAGATGTGGTTCAACAATTTGCCACCTGTTCATTACACTTATGTAGATTTTTCCATTCTTCGACACTGTGCGTATAGCCTCTGCCATGAGCTTTATTGCATCTGAGTAGGGAACATGCTCAAGAACGTCGTTTATTATGATTGTTTCAAAAACAGAGTTCCTAAAAGGTAAACACGTTCCCTCTGATGCCAAAAACTCGCAACCATCGACACCGTTTTTTGCAAGCCGTATCAATTGCAAACTTTTGTCAACACCAACCGCAAACACACCAGATTCAGCAAACTTTCCCGTTAGCCATCCTCTTCCACATCCCAAATCTAAAAGGCAGCCGCCTAAAACATGCCCAGATAACCTCAATACCCCTAACGCTTGAACTGCTCTTATTTCTCGTTTTAGGCGATCCAACTACCTTTCCTCTCCAAGTTCGCAAGAAATCTCAGACTATGTCAAGTATTAGAAGCCATCAAATCTTACCACAGTATATCAAATCAAACATTTCATAAATCTTCTTTTCAGAGTAATCTTCCCAAGTTCTGCGTCTCGGTAGACGGACCATTCCATTCAAAGCCCTCAGAATACCATCAGCCATGTCATTCTGATCAACTAACAAGTACTCATTAGACCTAGCAACGCCGCAAGCAACAATAGGCTTCTGAAAAAACATGTACTCAGACAACTTTTGCAACCCTTCCTCATTATAGAACTGCGAATAGGCAGAGATGTGCCTAGGCGCTATGCAGATGTCAGCAGCGTTAATAAAGTCGGGAACTTCCTCGTTCGGTTTCCATCCGAACGACCTAACCCTGTCGCCAAACTTTTCTTCAACGGTTATCAAATCTGACAGTAGCGGGCCGTCGCCAACTATCCAAAAAACACAGTTGACTTTCTTCAAGACTTGCTCGATGATTTTCGGTAGCATGTCTGCACCCTCAATACGGGTTAGTTTACCAACAAACAACACTATCCTTTCACCGCTCTTGACGCCGTATCTCTTTCGAAAATCCTCTGCAGAAGAGAAGGCCTTAAAGTTCTTCGTTGGAAAATTGGGAATTACAAAAATCGGCTTGCTGAAGCTACTGACCCTGCCCAAAAGCTTGCTCGTGGTCAAGGTGATGGCCATGGAGTTTCTCAGTCCAATGCTTTCGACAATTGCTGTTAGTCGAACCCAAGGACCTCTACCAAACTCACGTTCCACCTCCATAGACCAAGGCGAACGATACTCCAACAAGTACTTCTTCCTGCGCAAGACTAAAGGAAGGGTGAGAATGTCGGGGCAGTTGGCAACCCAGAATATGTCCGCCTTGACGAAGAAAGCTTGGAAAAGCACAGCCAAATAGTTCGCAACTGCAAAGAGAATTCGCCCGAGGCGACCATGGCAAATGGCCCTGAACTTTGGGATCATGGCCTCGAACTCGACCCAATCCAGCTTTCTAATACTTTGAGCGATCTTCTTAATCCGTGGATATTTCAAAGGATCTAAAGCTATGTAAACAACCTTCAAGCGCAATCTCCTCAAAGCTTCAAGATCATATCTGACAGGACTTTCGCGCCGTCTTTCAAAACGGGGGCCTTCCAATGTTTCGCCTCTTCCATGGCGTCCATCATACTTCCTAGACTAGTTTCTGAGATCAGAACAGCATTCACTTTCCTCGCCAGATATTTTGCGTCTTCGATTCCTGCAGTCCTAGTCCATTCGGGATTCGGTACAACGACAATAGGTTTCTTGTAGACCACTGCTTCTAAAATCGTAGAACCGAAATGCGTAACGACGATATCGGCACCCGCAACAAGCTCATGGAACTTCGTAGAGTATTTTATGACCTTCCACTCCGGATGCTCCTTCTTATAAGGCTCCGGATCTACGATTCCGGTTTGCAAGACCACGTTTTCTAGGTCGCTATCGGACATAACATCGAACAAGCCCTTATGCCCTAAGGTTCCGCCTGTCACCAGAACATAACCGCCATTCCAAGATTCAACTTCAGGTTCGGGAAGCAAAGGCCCGACAACAGTCCCTTTCTCCAAAAGCCTCTTCTGGTCATCCCATTGTAAAGCGGTGATCGCTGAAAAAGGCTGCAGGATACGTGCGGTCTTAGAGGCCTTTGTAAAGCGAACCGAACTCTCAATATTGATTATCGGAATCCCCTTAAACCGTGCCAACAAAGCCGGTGGGATGCAGAAATTGCTACCGGTACTAACCACAACATCGCACTCACCGGGAACTCGATTGTAAGATTCCATAAAAGCCTTCGCCAGTTTCGGAATGAATTCAAAAATAGGCGTCTTGGCTCCACGCGGCTTCAAGAGAAAATCAACGCTGCCAAACTTGCTAAGCCGCTTCTGGCTTAAGACATCTCCTTCAGGGACCAGAAAACACAGAGAAACCTTTCCATAAAGCCTTTGAGCCAAGGCATAACCGTATCCGGTGTGTCCACCGCCACCAGCCGATATCAACACTTTCTTGGACAACTCGACTACCCGCAGGGGCTTTGGCAAGATTCGACGTTTATTAAAGCTACAAGTATACGCGAAAAGGTTTTCTGTTGACTTCCAAATCAATCGCACTTATACTTAGTGTCGGGTCGATGGCTTGTCTTCCTCATATGGAACGAATATACTCAGGTCCATCTTATGTCGATCGATGAAATTCAAGCTTCCGTTACGACCAATACTAGCAACCTGTCTGCTCTCACTCTTCTTCATAGAACTGATACAGTAAGACGGTAAATTCTTAAATGCAGGTAAGTTCGATAGTGTTGAAGAATGCCTGGTTGGGATATCATATCAAGAAGACTCATTCGATCGTCATCTTAGGAGTTCTTGGAATCCTCTGCTTAGACTCGGTTCTAGAGATCAAGGTGCTTCCCTTGTTCTATACAGGAATCCCTACGCCTTTCAAAGCGACGTTTAATCCCATCGGAGGCGTACTTCTTCCAGCCACCTTCTTCCATGTCCTGCTGATCGCAGCCAACGTATTCGGCTTCGCATACGTACTTCAAAAAGTAGGTTTCGACTTGGGGCTGACTCCCAAGACAAGGAACGATTGGCTGGAGGTTACAGTCGTCTTCACGTTTCTAATATCTGGTATGGCTATGTGGTATATCCACGTTTTTTTCTTAGCTTTTCTGATCTCAGGCCTGCTACTGGTCACAGTTCGATTGTCATAACGGTGCGCATTTACTCAACGAATTTGGGAGCACATTACACAACGTATCTTTTTTTGGCAGATATTACTTAGCACTATTCTTCAGGAAATCCTCTTGTACGGAGCAGTTCATTTGCCCTTTAGCAATTGTTAGAAAAGCGTATCTGTGCTATATGTTTAGACTTCTGAACGCAGGGAAGCTTTAATCATTAAAATGCGTGAGTTGAATATACTCCTAACACAGGTTTAAGCGGTTCGGATGGGATGACGACGTAAATGATTGTTGAGGTTGGCTGTGGGGGCGTCTACAGCGCCTTTAGTCCCAAGGTGTATGGCGAAGATGTGGTTTACATAGATGTTGGAAAACCCTCTATTAAGATTCCAAATTTCATTAGAGCAGATGCGGATTTTATGCCTCTGAGGAGCAGCCACGTCATGGAGATTTACGCGAGCCACATCATTGAGCATGTTAACAGTCTCTCCTTGCTATTGGCTGAATGCCACAGAGTTTTAGTATTTGGCGGACGCCTGCATATTTGGGCGCCAAACTTCTGTTCAAAGCATGCATGGCTCAACCCCGAACATAAACGCTCATTCACATACTTCTCATTACGTGACACACTGATCCGATATGGTTTCCATCCGACAATGTATCTAAGAGGATTGGCTACTCGTTTCTTGCCTAATTCCGTTTCGAAAGTGCTCTCAATCTTGCTGTCAGACGAGCTATACGCTGTGGGTGAAAAAGTATGAAACTTAGCATCATGGTCCTAGCGCGAAATAGTGAGCGGACTGTTGAAAAGTGCTTAAGTTCTATAATAAACGCCCCCAAAGGCGATTTTGAAGTAGAGGAATATATAATTGTAGATGGCGGCAGCACGGACAGAACATTACAAATCGTTGCAAAGTTTCCCATTTCTCACATCATAAAAGATGTTAGAGGCAGAGGAAGGGGAAGAGAGGTTGGTTGGCGGAAGGCTTCAAGTGACTTTGTCTGCTTCTTTGACAGTGATCTTGTAATCCGCTCTGACTGGTTTATTGAGCAGTCTAAGGCCATAAATCAATATCCGGATGCAGATGTCTGGTACGGACGTGTAGATACTCCTAGCGATGTTAAAAGCAACATAGCAAAGATGAGCGGTGTCGAATACACCTACTATCAAGATCGCATACGCGGCAAGGGTAGCGTCAACCGTTACGGATGCGATACAAGCAACACAATTTTCCGTCGAGATATATTGCAACGGGTAGGAGGTTTTAACGTAAGACTGCCGTTTTCCGAAGATGCTGATGTCGGACATAGGATTTGGAAGAGTGGTGGCAGAATTGTCTTGTGGCAGGACGCCAAAGCTCTTCATTACCACCGCGAGACGCTTTCAAAGAAGCTTAGGCAGAATTTCGAGTTTGGCTATGGCACAGCATATCTGCTCTCCACACTCAAAGACTACCCGAAGCCTTGGACGATGTACCTTCTTCTGCCGTACTCTATCCCTAAGTTTGCAATTATCTGGAGTAGAAAATATGGGCTCATCGGATTCGGTGCTGCTTGGCTCTATTTACTTAAGAGGTTTGCTTTTCTATGCGGCTATCTTTACGCCAAGCTAACTGGATGTAAACTTATGGAGGAAGAACGCTAGTAGCAGTCATGAGTTGTTACTAGGATTAAATTCATTCTTCGTAAATTTTGATGAGCGTGCTTACTACAGCTTCTGCCTTATGCCGTGGAAGTATGTTCTCATTTTGCCATGTGAGTAAATTTCTCCTTTCGCGCTGTGAAGGCATCTTCTCAAGAGTCTTCTCTAAATTGTGTTTATATCCAACTACAGGTAATCCGCAGGCCATTGCTTCTAAAGCAGTTTTGCTGTAGCTCTTAATTGAAAATCGGTCAACAAAAATGTCAAACTCGTTCAGGAAAAGATGCATCTTTTCATAAGGTACAGAATAAGCGCTTTGAACAGTTAAATCGCAACCGAACTTTTCACAAATTGTTCTTAATTCTCCGCTCAAGTCTTCATACCATTGTGGGAAGTATAGGATTTTGTTTCCGTTGTGTTCTTTCAATGGTCTAAATCTCTCTGTGTCGACGGGATTGGGCAGCCACGCAGCGTCGGGGAGGATTTCGAGCAGGTCTTGAGTTGAGACCAGCACTTTCTTGGCTTTTTTCATAGATTTTCTCTGCAGCCAGCTTATACCCCCACGTATGTCGGTTCCATGACAGTGAACTATGTAGGGTTTGCCTGAATGGTAAGACGCGTACGCTGAAGAGCGGCAAAAATGAGCGTGAATCAAGTTACATTTCATTCTTCTCAGTTTCAGAGACATTCTTAAAGTGGCAACCTTTGGCCAGCCACTGAAAAAAATATGCTCAACTTCTACCCCTCTTCTAATCAGCTCTTTTCGAAGTTCGTATCCGACATAGGCGCAGTCGTGAACCATAACGACTTTCATATATATCCTCAGGCGCTTTTCTCAACTGTTCGTCAGAATAGTCCGGAGAAACTTCCTTTAAAGGATTGATTCTTAGTAGCAAGTAGGCAGACACGATATGGCGTACTTGCTTCAAAGTGGTTTGCTATCAATTCCGCTCGATCAACAGTCAGGAAATGAGACGAGCGCCAGCCCACTCGATCAAGGGCGCCCACCTTCTACCGACAAAAGCCCTGACTAAATCAACGTCATACGCCCTCACGGCCTTCAAAAGCCTCAACAGGACCAAGTAGACAACGCCTCCAGCAAGAACATACAAAGGAAGAAGATACTTACTATACAAGAGAAACTGGAAACCGATAGTAGCAACGGCCATAACTGAGCTGGCAACCCAACTCTTCCATAAAGCTTCAAAGTCGAAAGCAACCGCAAACAGTTTCATCCGTTTCAAAACGATCAGCATCAATGTCAAGCTCAAAACCATTGCGAAGCCTCTAAGAACAGCGGCTCCACGGACACCGGTTAAGGGCACAAGAAGAAATCCGAGAAGTACGCTTATTGAAACGCCGATCAAAGTCAACAAAGCAGAAAGCTTCGTCCTTTCAGTAATCGAGAATATGTCGCTCAAGGCGGCACCAACAAAAGTAACCGCCCCAAACAGACTGAGTATGGCCAGTGGAATTGCGCCCATCTCATAGGCTCTACCTGCGAACAAGGAGATCGCTGGACGGGCTGTAGTAGCCAAGCCTACAGCTAAAGGAACGACGACGTAGGACACATAACGTGAAGCGGTCCTAACTGCTTTCTCCAGACTGCGCATTCCATCCCTACCTTGCAACTCAGAGTACTGGGGAAACAAAGCTGTAGAGATCGCACTTGGAATCGAAGCCATCACCCCGAAAGCGGTGACTGCAACATTATAGACTCCGACATCTGCAAGAGGAAGGTAAGCAAGCAGGAGAGTCCGGTCGAACCAATTGTAGCCGAAACCCACCCAAGACGAAAGGTAGATCGGCCAAGAAAAACCCAGTATACGCTTCAAGCTGAAACCTAAGCCAGTCATCCCGAAGCTCCTCAATATGTGACCAGATAACAGCAAGAAGGCGCAGAGGTCACCGATCAGCCAGCCGAGGATTACGCCCCACAAACCAAGGTTAACAAGCAAGAAAGCGATCGAAAGAACCTTGCTTATGATATACACTACAATATTCAGTCCAGCCAGCTGTTTCAGTTTTTGCAGACCTATCATAATGCCATTCAAACTTGGAAGAACGCCCGCAAAGACCAAGTCTAGAGCCAAGATCTTGAAGACCTCAACATATCCAATCGTCCTAGTCAACAGGTAGCAGATCTGAGTTGAAAACAAAAAGACGAAAGATCCGAAAAGGATTGATGCGACACCGGCAAAACGCAAGATCTGAAAAGCAACACCAGCCGCACCTTTCCTATCGTTTTGCCCCCTCAATTCGGCGATAAACTTGATCGCAGCGCTTGGAAAAGCGAAGCTAGCGCCTATTTGCGCGAGAGCGAAGACCAAGCTCAAAGTAACGTAGACGCCCATCTCAGTCTTCGTCATCAAGCGAGCGATAATGCCGAAACCGACAGCTCCAACTATCGCCGTAACAAGGTTCTGAACGAATAGGAAAGAAGCCCCACGCGCAACATGAACTGCTGGTCTCACATCAGTCAACGCAATTCACTCAATTCAATGTGCATCAGATTTTCCGCTACAGCATATACATCAGCGTATTAACGTGTCCACAACAGTAATAAAACTACTATGCATAACATCGAGGTTGCAAAGTGGTCTCCTCAAGCTCAAATTGCCTCAGTTTAGAGAGCTTTCGAAGAGCCTAGGGGAACTTCAGTCCTAATGCGCCGTTTTGGCAAGCCTCAACGCAGTCAAGGCAGAAGATACACTCTTGATCATTGAACTTCTCCCAAGGATGCTCAAGAATCCTAATCTGCATGGGGCAGACCCTAACGCAATCAGGGCACTTCTTAGTGCATCTCACCGGATCGCGTTTCATCCCTAGGAAGCTGAACCGGCCGAAAATCCCTAGAAAACCGCCAGCAGGACAGAGATAACGACACCAAAAGAGGGGGATCATGTAGGCACCATAGAAAGAGACAGCTAGAAGAAAGAAACTCAGAACAAGGTTGGCAGGCACACTCCAGATCCATTTAACGAAGGCATCGTAACTCGAGAAGACCTCAGAGGCCTTCAGAAGCAAACTTCCTCCATCCATCAAGAACATTGGGATAGTTCCGAAAAGCGCTCCATCAGGCGATACCGCCAAGAAGGGCCCTCTGGCGAAAACGCCTAGAGCCTCGCTGTAGTCCTTGCCGATCCCAAACTCAAGCGCCAAGAATAGAGAGCCGCTAATGAAGAAAGTTAAAGCCAGAATAAAGAGCTTCAAAGACTTGAACTGTTCATGAGTCTTAGGTGAGACTTGAACATGGCTGCTCCTGAAAGTTGATATGAGATACTGAACGAAGCCAAAAGGGCAGACCCAGCCGCAGAGAAGCCTCCCAAAAAGAGAGCCGATAATGAATATGGAAGCTAAGGCGAACCAAGGAAACTCGGAACTCGAGAACATGAATTGAACGAGATCGAGAGAACCGACCATAAAACTGAAGGGAGAATTCAAACTGGACAGCACAGGCCAACTGTAGCCAACGCGTTCCAGCTCAAGGTATGGATAGACGACTTTGAAGATCAAAGCATTGAACAATAGAAAGAACAGGAATTGAACAGAGAACCTGAAAGGCCAAATCTTCATTCTAGCCAAAGAAACACCTCAAGGAAAAGTGTACGTGAAGGAGGAGAGCAACTTCAAGATCGATGCAAATTCGCCTAGATAGATACTGATCGAAAGCATTGTGAGACCGAACATTAGGGCGATGGAAGCATACACTCTTTTCATTCGCGAACCCCGAATGATGCTCCACTATCTAGTGAAACAGGATAATTATATCTTTCACGGCTTCTCGAAGCCGTCAACGGCTAGGCGATTCGCATAGACTTCTTGACGACACGGAAATCTGATTGAAAAGGAAAGAAGATATAACTGTGTTATAACTACTAAACCAAACAGATCGCGGAGAAGGAGGAAGCAGACATGACATTCCAGCGAAGAATCTACATGGACCATGCAGCCACAACCCCAGTTGACCAAGAAGTCGTAGAGGCGATGATGCCTTGCTTCACAAGGGTCTATGGGAACGCATCCAGCCTCCACAGCTTCGGTAGAGAAGCCTACAATGCGATGGAGGAATCACGGAGAA
>Ga0209725_1002139_pt1 | contig 10758 bp, 12 predicted proteins | sample I18A1metaG_FD_184145 | JGI IMG/M metagenome (GOLD analysis project Ga0209725, IMG submission 184145) | Lake sediment bacterial and archeal communities from Gulf of Boni, Indonesia to study Microbial Dark Matter (Phase II) - ​I18A1 metaG... | ecosystem: Environmental > Aquatic > Freshwater > Lake... | reverse complement strand
GTATACCAAGACTTCATCCTCCACTTGTCACGCACCTTCCGAGGAGCCTTCGACAAGCTTTTTCCTCCGCTATGGCATTCTGCTACAGTACATCCCCATTTAAATTGTTTACTAAGAGCAAACGCGCAAAGTGCACCAAATCAAGAGAATTCAACCGGCGAATAGTTTATCTCAATTCTAAAAGCTCTCTATAATATCAGCAACTAACAACAAGGATCTGAAAGACCTCCTCGATGAGTCTTCGATTTGAAGTGTTTCTTCTCGGGGAACGAGAACCGATGAATAATGTCCTAAAAGCTTATTTTTCATCTTCAACTTATCAAAGACAGTGCGCTATGTCAAGAGGTTTACTGTATGAAGTTGTTCACAGTGGGTCCAGTTGCCTGTTATCCTGAGGTTTTAGAGGAGATGAAACGTCAAATGTTCAGTCATCGAAGTGAAGAGTATAAGAGACTGCACACGGAGACCGTAGAATTACTACAGAGATTCATGGAGACGGAAAATCAAGTTTTCCTGTTTTCCAGCACAGGTACAGGCTTCATGGAAGCGTCTGTAAGAAATTGCGTAGAGAAGAAAATGCTGTGCTGTATTAATGGCGACTTCGGCAAGAGGTTCGCAGATGTGGCTACTTCAAATGGAAGAATTGTTGAGAAGATTGAGCCTCCCCTAGGGGAACCTATTACACCGAGTTTACTGGATGACAAGTTGTCAGAGTCACCGGACGTTGAAGCTGTTGCCATAACTCACAACGAAACGAGCACAGGCATGATAAACCCGTTAGAGAAACTTGCTGAAGTTGTGAAAAAGCATGGAAGGCTTCTGTTTGTTGACGCCGTAAGTTCCATGGGAGGTACTGAGATAAAAGTCGACGAATGGGGTTTAGACGTTTGCTTCACGAGCTCACAGAAATGCTTTGGGGTTCCCCCTGGTCTCGGTGTAGGGAGCGTAAGTGAAGAAGTTCTAAAAAGATCAGAAGCAGCTAAGGACAAAGGCTGGTACTTTGATTTCAAGCTGTGGGAGAAATATCAGAAGACCGGAAGCACCCCTATGACTTCAGTGATACCTCAGATAGCCGGTTTAAATCGAATATTGAAGCTAATAGACAGCTGGCAAGGAAAAGAAAGATACTTCGGTTTGTACAGGGAAAGGAACAGAAGAATTAGGGAAGGAGTACAGAAACTAGGGTTAACTCTATTCCCGAAAGAAGGTTATGAAAGCCCAACGGTAACTTGTATAAACGCGCCAAGCAACATTGCGGGACCTGAAATATACCAGAGAGTGCGCGAGAAAGGATTTGAGCTCGCGAAAGGTTATGGGAGCGTAAAAGACACCACTTTCAGAATCGGGAATATGGGCTACATCGAATTTGAAGACATAGAATCTATGCTGACAGCGCTTAGAGAGGTCCTGATCGATCTCGGTTGGAAAGTGTGAGGATATGTCGAAACCGAAAGGTAGGGTTCTAGTCTGCGACCCCATCGACAACGAGGGGATAGAAGAGCTGAAGCAAGCTGGATTTGAGGTCGACGTAAACACCACGATATCCAAAGATCAATTGAGGGAGATCGTTTCGAACTACGACGCTTTGATTGTGCGAAGCCGAATCAAAGTCACAAGGGAAACCATTGAAGCAGGGGATAGGTTGAAGGCAATAGGTCGAGCTGGAGCGGGCCTAGACAACATTGATGTGGAAGCTGCTCAAGAAAGAGGAATAGCTGTCTTAAACACGCCTGAGGCGCTTGCTGACGCTGTGGCTGAGCTAACGATAGGGTTGATTCTCTCTTTGGCGCGCAGCATTGCCCTCGCTGACAGAACTATGAAGGAGGGGAAGTGGATGAAGAGGGAGTTGATGGGCTGGCAGTTAAGGGGCAAGACTCTCGGAATAATCGGATTGGGCAATATCGGCCAGAAGGTGGGGAGAATCGCCAAAACGTTGGGGATGAACATACTCGTCACGGACATAATCGTTCCGAGTCCTGAATTGCTGGAAGAACTTGGAGCGGAGTACATCCCACCTAAAGATTTCTCCAAATTCCTCCAGAATAGCGATGTGATTACCATACACGTTCCATTAACACCGCAAACTCGCCACATGATCGGGAAAAAGGAGATCCAACTGATGAAAGACAGAGCCTTCCTCATTAACACGTCTAGAGGTGAAATTGTGGACGAAAGAGCCCTCTTAGAAGCACTTCAATCCGGAAAGCTGGGAGGAGCCGGCTTAGACGTTTACGAGGTTGAACCGCCAAGCGATCTAGCACTAACAAGACTGCCTAATGTTGTTTGCACGCCTCACATCGGGAGTCAAACACTTGAGAGCCAGAAAGCAGCAGGAGTAACGATCGCAAAGAAACTGATCAAATCACTCAGGGGTCCTTGAGGCACGTTTGGTTATGTGTCACTGAAAACGTAAAGCTCCTCTTCATATCGCCGATCAAGCGTTTGTCCTCGCGGTAGGCGTCTCAGTTTCTTCTTGGAGAGGTATTCAAAAAGGAGTTTGTTAGCTTCTTCCGAATTCATTTCAAGCCAGTTTAAAGGTACGTTCACGAAGAGGGGGCGAGCTGGGATCACATGGCGTGTTGACTTGTGCACGAAAACCTCTCCTTTGAGAGCATTGGTTACGACATCCCTTTTCGTGATCCTCGGTGCGATAATCGCGGCTAACGCTTCACCCGATTTGACTTTGTTTATTGAGTCGCTTTCAGTTTCGTAACTAATCTTGTAACCAACATTCTTCAAGTTTTCTTCAAGCCGTTTGATGTGTTCATATGTTTCTTTTACGCTCTCGGTCTTCCCGAGGATTCCATAGCACTTCCTCGAAGTAACTATCCCTAACATGATCTCTCCGTCACATATTTTTCTCTCCAGCTCGCTATCCGCTATCTCCTGAAGAATGTAACCCAACTCCTCTACCTTCTCCCTCAAGTCTTCACCCTTCTCATGGTCGTTCCCCACGACTCTAAACCAACTCCCCACCGTTATGTTCGGATTGTTATAGTCTACCGTACAGACGGGGATCAGCTTATATCCGAGATGCTGAAGAGCGGCTACCCTGTGCATTCCATCCAAAACCACAAGCGTTTCCTTATCGACAATCACCGGGTGCTTGACATGGGCATCCCGCTCAATCTCATCAGATAACCTTTCAACAATTTCTGCGATAGTCTCCTCATGGATGTATAACTTTTCAATTTCAAGCTTGATTTCAAGTGTGACAAGTGGATGAATTATAGAAAAACTATTCGACATAATAGTTCACACAAATCCGTCTCTAAATATGTGGACGCTATAACATTTATCCGTATACGCTATCCCGGAGAGCTGTAACGATAATTCTTTCGTTACCCAACTCTTAGCCATCTCCAAGGGAGCAACCACATTTGCCCCTGATAATGTACCTGCGAACCACCTCTTCCCTCGAGTCAAGCTTTTCGCCATCCCTACAGCCTCTTCACCGTAGACCTGTACCCATTCATCAATTTTGTATAGACTGAAGATCGCAAGAATAAGACCGTCTCCTATTCCTTCCTTTTTATGCTTTTTCACCGATAAGCGCTCCGTTATCTTCAAGTTTCAATCCTATTGAGCCCACTGCCATGATTTTAAAGTCGGGATTCATTGACTTTAACGCTTCAGCAACGTCCATTGGCGCTACACAAGCTGTTGAAAACAGAGCCGGTCCAAAAACTTCAAGTAAATTCAACCTTGGCTTAGGCTATACTCACGCTTAAGTGTCCTGTACTACACATGAGTATTGGAACCCGGGGAGCCGAATACCTTGAGAGGAGTCGCGGTGTCTCCTAACTCTATTTTGGACTGTATCGGAAACACGCCTCTGCTGAAGTTGAATACGGGATTCCAAGGTCGAGCCTATCGCGTGTATGCGAAGCTAGAGTTCATGAACCCAAGCGGCAGCGTCAAGGATCGGATAGCAAAATACATTATCGAGCAGGCGGAACTGAAAGGGCTTCTGAAGCTAGGCTATACTATAGTTGAGGCCACTAGTGGAAACACCGGCATCGCCTTGTCCATGGTCGCAGCGGCCAAAGGCTACAAGATGCTAGTTGTAATGCCCGAACACATGACCGGAGAAAGAATCAAGATAATGACAGCTCTTGGTGCAAATGTCTGTTTGACACCTAAGGATGAAGGTTTCGAGGGAGCGGTGGAGAAAGCTGACAGAATTGCCAAGAGGAACGACCAATACTTCTTGGCGAACCAGTTCAGAAATCCCGATAATGCGATGGCTCACTACCATACGACTGCCAAGGAGATACTTCAGCAGGTCGGAGATGACGTTGACGCATTTGTAGCCGGCGTAGGCACAGGCGGCACATTAATGGGTGTAGGCAAGGCTCTAAGAGAAAGAAATCCAGCTGTACGCTTGGTCGCAGTCGAGCCGGAAGAAGCAGCTGTCCTCTCCGGTCGAAGAGACATCAAGGACCACAAGATCGCTGGAATCGGCGACGGCTTCGTTCCGCAGATCGTGGACAAGAGCATGATAGACCAAGTTATCGCCGTGAAGAGCGAGGATGCCATTGAAATGGCGAAAAAACTGTCTCGGCAACTCGGGTTGTTGGTAGGGATATCATCAGGGGCAAATGTATTAGCGTCGATTCAGCTCTTAGACGAGATCGGTCACGAAGAGAAGGTCGTCACGATACTCCCTGACAGAACTGAGAGGTATTTCAGCACAGATCTATACATTATAAGTGGAGGCCTAGTAAGGCAGTGTTCCAAGCATTGTGAGTGCCCGTTCCAGTTCTGAGGAACGAGAACGGAACTGGAATGGAGAGAACCCAGCATCCTTGACCATAACCTATAAAAAGCAAAAAACCTAATTTGGAGTCAGCCTAATCTACAACGATCCTTACTATTGTTGATGGCTCCAACAGCTGACACGGAGAAAGATCTCAGATGCTCGATCTGAAACTTATCAGAGAGAACCCGTTGCTCGTCAAGAGAGATTTAGAGAAGAGAGGAGCTGGAGACAAGGCCTCATGCGTAGACGATCTTCTTGAATATGATAAGATACGCAGAGGACTATTGATCGAAATGAACGATCTCCGACACAGGAGGAACGTTATCACAACAGAGATAGCTGAAATGCAGAAGGAAGGTAAAGACGTTTCCGCCAAAATGAGAGAAGCCAAAGCGATCCCCCTGAAGATTAAGAAACTAGAAGAACAGGTGAAGGAATACGAGGAGAAAGTCAACTATATTCTACTCAGGCTTCCGAACACGATGCATGAATCTGTCCCGATAGGCAAAGACGAGAACGACAACGTGGTCTTGAGGACATGGGGAACTAAACCTGAATTCGACTTCGAAGCAAAAGACCATATAGACATAGGCTTGGCTTTAGACCTAGTCGACATAGAGAGAGCTGCGAAGACAGCTGGAGCTAGATTCTATTATTTAAAGAATGAAGCTGTACTACTTGAATTCGCGATCGTCCAGTTTGCTCTCGATCTTCTCAGAAAGGAGGGGTTCACCCCAGTTATACCGCCAGTTCTCGTTAAGAAGGAAGCGATGTATGGAGCTGGCTTCCTGCCTCTCGGGGAGGAGGACATATATCAAATAAGGAATGAGGACCTCTGCCTTGCAGGTACATCCGAGATCCCTCTAGCAGCCTTCCATATGAACGAGATACTTGACGAGAATACTCTCCCACTGTACTACTTAGGTTTCTCCACATGCTTCAGAACCGAGGCTGGAGCTCACGGTAGAGATACGAAGGGGATCTTCAGAGTCCACCAATTCGACAAGATAGAGATGTTCAAATTCACTACTCCTGAAACCTCTTGGGAAGAGCATGAAAAAATGATTGCAACCGCCGAGAAGATCTATCAGAAGTTGGGCTTTCATTACAGAGTCGTCAACATATGCTCTGGAGAATTAGGCGTAACCGCGGCGAAGAAATACGATATTGAAATTTGGCTACCTGGACAGGGAAAGTATAGAGAGATAGTTTCCTGCAGTAACTGCACTGACTATCAAGCGAGAAGGCTTAACATTAGATTTAGAAAGAAGAGCAGTGAAAAGCCGAGGTTCGTACACACACTGAACAGCACCGCTATAGCTATCGGCAGAGCATTAGTGGCAATCTTTGAGAACTATCAGGAACAAGATGGTTCTGTTAGAATCCCAGAAGCCTTATCGCAATACATAGGCGGTATGGAGCTAATAAGAAGAAAGTAGGCTAGCAGCATCCTTCTCAAGGACAACTCTCTAACGCTTCATCGACATCCTAGCAGCGGAAAGAGTCTTCTTCACCGTCACGATGCTGCCGAGAATATCATCGACTGTAGAGATCAGCGTCTCAAGCTTGCCTTCACAAACTATATTTGATTCTACACACCTTCCCTTGAAAGTAGTCTGTACCTTGAGGTAGCTGGGTGCCTCTGCATCATCGGGTTGAAGAGCCTTGCTTACAGCCTCAGCTTCTCTCGGGCTTGAGAATGAAACCCGTATCTTCGCTTTCATCCTTCATTCCGCCTTTATCTGGCGGGATACCGCTGCGTCCAGTAGCTTGACGAAATCTTCCCGCTTCTCTTCAGGGATCTGCGCTCCTGCAGCAACGTTATGGCCCCCTCCCATCCCCGAGCATTTCTCTGCGATAGCTTGAAGAGTCGATCCCAGGTTTACTCCTCTTTCAACCAGCCAGTCAGAAGCCCTCGCTGAGACCTTGATCTCACCCTTCTTCGTTCTTGCCAGAACCACTATTGCCTTTTCAGTTTTGAATAGCCCAGAGGTCGATAGGATAGAGGACAATGCGCCAGTCATCTTCTCATCTAGGAAATCGTCTCCTCGGACGAAGTATGTACCTTGAAGTTCAGTTACTGTATCAGGCTTCTCGGTTATCCAGCCTATGTACTTTGCAAGCGTCCTTCGGTATTCGGCTAGGACCTGTTGAACCTCTTCCATCACTGTTCCTCTATCTCCGAGGCATATCGAAACAGCCAAGCCTGATCTGTCCATCCTCCCGCATGCGTTGAGGAGAGAAGCGTATTCACGTGCGTCCCTTGTGGGGGTCGAAGACTCCTCTTGCACAAGCGTATACACCGTTCCGATGAGTTCGAGCGCTGCTTGAGCGGACAAGCCCTTCGATGAGACGATCTCTACTATCTTTGAGAGAAGCCTCTGCTTCTCATCGTTGGAGAGATCTTTCACTGTTCTCCATCTATCTTCGCGTTTGACCTGTATTCCAATTGATGCAAGTAAAGCCAAACATTTGTCTTCCTCACCGCTTATGTCAGGAAGGAATGGGCTGGTTGTGTAGGCTAAAGCTCTGTGGATCGGTCTCGTCTCCCTGCCGTAGAAGACCAAGTCGGTTGTAGTTTCGAGAAGACCTTTCTTCAAGCCTTCTTCGACAATCCTCTCATTCAGACCATGTAGCGAGCGTCTGGTCCCCTTATCCTGCATATCCCCTAGAGCCCCAACTACTGCTAACGTCGACAAGTCAACGTTTGCGTCAGATAAACTCCGAGCTACGAAGTAGGCGACACCGGCTCCGCTGACCTCAGTCGCTCCATCGAAACCGAACGGGTGAGGATTGACGTGGATGAATTCGGAATCTAATCTTCCGGAGGGTTGATGATGATCGAGGATTATAGCCTTCTTCCCGGCGAAGCTGATCCGTATGGCATCCAGGTAGCCGCTGCCGATTTCAGTGAAGATCGTAACATCTGAATCTTCTGAACGGCATTCTGAGAGAACTTCATCGTCAAGTTGCTTTACTACCTTCAAGTGCATCGAGGCATCCAGCCTAGCTAGAGTCCTCCCGATAACTCCTGCAGCAGCTAGACCGTCAGCATCAAAGTGGGAGACGACTAGAAAGTTCGACTCTCGACGGGCTTCGTCTTGGATTAGATGCGCTGCCTCAGCAACCCTTGACATTAGACCTTGAAGGTCTGACATGACTACGCCACAGAAGCGGCCAACGGCTTATACTTCCAATCAGGCGACAGCACACCTAGGCCCCTGTAGTACTTCACCAGCCTATGAATCTTCGACTCCACGAGAGCTAGAGCTCTCTTGCTGATGTAGTCCTCCCTATTCTTCTCCAGATGTTTTCTCAATCCATCTGATTTCTTCAACAGCGTCTCCAAGTCCTCAGGCGTCTTCAATACGACTCCTGAGCTTTGCAGTATCTGAGTTATAGTCTTCCCTGTAATAGGCTTGACAAGAGGGATTGCGTAACGGTCTCTAAGAATCATGCCGATCATATCAGGGGAATTCCCTTCTCTGGACAGCTTAACCACTAAAGCTTCAATCTCCTCAGGCTTGTACTTGCACCACATCGGAGGCTTCTTGCTCACTGGCCTAGTTGAACCTGAACGCCCACGTTTGCTCGCATACAGTCTCGCCAAGACTTAAGCACCCCAAACTCCAAATGCCAAGTGAAACTGCGATTCTTCTTCTATGAGAGACAGGGTCTCTATTTAAGCATTATACCACAACATTCTTCTTGGGAGATCAGAATATACCTCCGAAACCATAAATTCGCTCAAATTCGAGGAAAAAAACTTGCTCAAAATCATATTCGTCACACGTAACTTGAACAAGGCCAAGGAGGCTGCCTTAATCCTAGAAGACTTCGGAATAGATGTCGAACACGTCGACTTGAAACTCACTGAAATACAATCTGAAAGTCTAGAGGAGATAGCGAAGGCAAGCGCACAGGAAGCAGCAAATCGGGTAGGCAGACCGGTGATCGTGGAGGACTCAGGATTGTTCATCAAGAGCCTAAACGGGTTTCCAGGTCCATTCTCTTCCTACGTCCAGAAAACCATCGGCAATAAGGGCATCTTGAAGCTTATGAAGGGAATAGATGATAGAGAGGCCGCCTTCAAATCCGTTATCGGATACTGCGACAGGAAGAGAAAGGCATTGTCCTTCATAGGCGAGGTCTCGGGAAAGATATCCCACGAGGAAAAGGGAAAGGTATGGGCTTTCGATCCAATATTCATTCCAGACCAAGAAGGAGGCAAGACGTATGCTCAAATGGGAACGGTTGAAAAGAACAGGATCTCACACCGGAGGAAAGCTCTTGAAAGCTTTGCACAATGGTATCTGAAGCCCTAGCTTCCACTCCATTCGCTATTGAGTAAGCTCACCTTAGACTCGTTCGGGGAAGTATCTTCCCCTCTTCTCGATCTCGCGGACCTTTTTAAGAACACTCTCTATTTTCTCATTCCCTACCTCGGCTCTATAGCCTTCTGTCACCGCGCCGAAACATTGATCCACATACTTGTAATGCGTACTGTTAAGAGCTCTTTTCACCAAGTGCAGGTCTACACCCTTATCCTCAACTTCAATCGAGTAGAGGCTCAATCCAAAGTCTATGAAGAATATTTTTTCGTCTGGTGTCTGAATCATATTTGAAGTTGTCAAATCCCCATGAATGATCGACCGTTCATGTAGTCTACCGATCAGGCTTCCAACCCTTCTGCAGACTCTAAACCTTTCCTCAGATGAGAAACTGTTCAAAGAATCCCTAAGCCTGATGCCCTCAATATATTCCATCACTATGGTGAAGTCTGGAATATCGACAAGATATATCGTCGGAGTCGGGACTCCGGATTTCTTAGCTTCATACATAATCTGAGCTTCATGCACAGTCCTATACGCTCTAATCTTCTTGTCGAGCGGCTCAACTCTATACGCCTTCTCAACCCTTCTCTTGACAATCACTTTTCTACCATACCAATCTCCTAAGTAGAGATTCGCCTCAGCCCCCTTCCTGATCAGATCGAAGCCTGCGATATTCAGGAGCGCCAAAGAATCTCAACCTCATCCAGACGCCACTTCGGCCTGACGACTGTATCTTCAACCTTCACGTTCAGTCCGCATTTAAAAGCCAAGAGTCCCGCCCACGCTATCTGCGCGCCGCAGTCGCCGCTATACTTGGGATCAACCACGTAGAATCTGGCCTCATGTTCCTCGGTTATCACCTCAAGAGCGCCTTGAAGCCGCTTGTTAGCTGCTACACCACCTGTAAGGAGGACCTCCTTCTTCTCTGTGTGCGCAAGCGATCTCTCAACAGCTTCAGTGAGCATAGAGAACGCAACTTCTTGAAGCGAAAAACATAGATCCTCAAGATCGTGCTCCTGCATCTTCTTTAAGGCAGCGGTCAATAAGCCTGAGTACGCCACATCATTTCCTTTGACGGTGTAAGGCAACTCGATGAATTTCCTCCCCTTAAGAGCTAGCTTCTCCAAAGCAGAGCCGCCGGGAGGCGGAAGCTTGGCTTCCCTAGCAAAGCTGTCGAGCACATTTCCCAAAGTTATATCTTCAGTCTCACCGAAGATCCTCCACCTACGGTCAGCATACGCGGTTATCGCTGTATGGCCGCCTGAAACCAGAACAACAAGAGGATCCCTTGCGCCTGTAGTTAAAGCAGCTATTTCGATATGCCCTATCGCATGATGCACTGGAACGATAGGCTTGCGGAGAAATACTGCTAGGGCTCTCGATATGGTGGCACCTGTTCTCAGGGCTGGACCCAGACCGGGACCCGCTGAGAATGCAATCGCATCTATGTTCCTCGGTTTCATCCCTGCTTCTTTGAAAGCTCTTCGCAAGACCTCTGGTGCAGCTTGGCTGTGATGTTGAGCTGCTTCCCTGGGATGAATTCCCTTGCCAACCTCAGGCGCATAGACCTCTTTCACATCGCAAAATACAGTTCCATCACTTGAAACAATGCTTGCCCCAAAGGTATGAGCAGTCGATTCTATGCCCAAGCAGTATGAACTC
>Ga0209725_1002137_pt1 | contig 10764 bp, 10 predicted proteins | sample I18A1metaG_FD_184145 | JGI IMG/M metagenome (GOLD analysis project Ga0209725, IMG submission 184145) | Lake sediment bacterial and archeal communities from Gulf of Boni, Indonesia to study Microbial Dark Matter (Phase II) - ​I18A1 metaG... | ecosystem: Environmental > Aquatic > Freshwater > Lake... | reverse complement strand
GTCCTGTATGGCTTCGGGGCTGCGCGACCCCCGAAGTAGCGCTCGCAGGCCTCGTGACTGTAACTACCCATCTCCCCTTGAAAGCCAACACGCATCCGTGATCGGTCCACGATCGACAAACCTCGAGTAACAAGACCTCTTGAGCCTATCTCCTTGAGATCGTTGATGATGCCGCGCAGATCTTCTCGAATTCTTTCCGCGCAACGCCGAATTCTGGGTCCTTGGCCAACTGGTCCCTAATCCGTCTGTACCGGGCAACCAGTTCAGCCCTGTCGCTGACGTTCACAATTCTCGCAAGAGACCTGATATCACGCAGCAACTCTTTAAGGACAAGACCAAATTCCTTGTTCATTACCTGAATGTCCGCGGTGGTTTCAGGCTCGCTAGCAATCGTCTCAGCGAGCAACATCTGCAAATTGAATGTCCTCCCCGCAAACTTCCTCGCATCAGAAAGACTCCTCCTTCTGGAGATTGCAATGGCAAAAGCCATGTTGAGGAAGTGGGGCAAGGCGAGTGTTAGGGCCATCCATTTGTCATGAACTTCGGGGTCAACCAGCAAGATCCGGGCCCCGCGAAACATGCGTTTTATCATCTCCGCGCCACGCATGTCCTTTCCGGTTCTGACGACGATTATCACTCTACTCGTGACACCAGAAGCAAACGGACCAAACATTGGGTGAATGCTGGCAATCTTTACTCCGCGCCTCTGAACCGATCTAAGGGCAGGAATAACGCCTGATTTGGTCGCGCAGATATCAAACAGAAGAGCGTTTCTTTTCAGCGCTGGCGCGATTTCCCTGATGACGCACGAAACTGAGTTGACCGATGTGGCAAGAACAACTACGTCGCTTCCCCGGGCAGCTTCTGAGTTGTCACGTGCGCATCTTGCCCCGATTCTTGTAGCAAGACGCCGGGCCCTGCGCTGGTCACGGTCGCAGACCGTGATCATGTCTCCTCGCGATTTGAAGAATCGTGCGAACCACGAGCCCATGCCTCCTGATCCGATGACGGTAACTCTTTTCACCATTCATGCATCGCCTTGACAATGCGTCTAATCCCTATCCTCACCGCAGACTCCGACTCCGTAATCGCTAACCTCAGGAAGTTCTTGTACGGACCGAAGATATTTCCAGGCAGGACGCCCACCGCATGCTTCACGAATAGACGCTTGGCAAACTTCTCAGAGTCGACGTCTCTCTTCTTGAGTCGAGGGAAGATGTAGAATCCGCCGTCGGGGGGATAGAATTCGAAGCCGCCCTTTCTTAATTCTTCAGAAGCCACGGAGACTCGCTTCCAAATCTGACGCCTAGCTTTATCGGCTTCTCGGCTTGAATCTTTGAGCGCCCCGATCGCTGCTCGCTGCGCAATTTCTGGGACGTTGGTCAGTGTCGTCTCCACAGTCGTGCGCATCTTCGCAATTCTCGCCTTGTCAGCCACAGCGTAGGCAACCCTCCATGCAGTCATACTGAACTCTTTCGAGAAACTGTTGACATAGATCGCTTCAACGTCTGGGTGCTGTAACACGGTCGGCACCGGCGTTCTGCCGTAGTCTGTGTAGACCTCATCGGAGAGAACAATGGTGCGATACCTCTTTGCGAGTTCGAGTACTTCTCGGAATCTTTTTGCTGATAGCACCTTGCCAGTCGGGTTGTTGGGATTGTTGAGGACAAGCACCTTTGGTCTGAGCTTGAGCTTCTCTCCGAGATCAGCGAGATTGATGTCCCACCCATCTTCGATGTACGTCGGCGCGGTGACAGGTCTCGCTCCAACAAACGTGATGCATGATTCATAGGCCGGCCAGGCAGGCTGGCATAGCACCACTCGCTCAAGGGTCGACACAGTGCTGCGTATCGCGGCGAAGATCGCAAAACGAGCACCTGGGAATATGAGCACGTTTGATCGATCGATTCTAGTTCCGTACCGATCATTCACTCGCGCGGCAATCGCTTCCGTCAGCTCGTTCAAGCCCGAACTTGAGCCATATCGCATTGTGTAGGTCTGGTCAAGGTATCTCTTCGCCTCCCGAGCCACGGCGCTGGGCGTTTTGAACCGCGGCTCGCCGATGTCTAGTCTGATGAGCTTGCGTCCTTTCTTCTCCGATTTGAGCATCATCTCAGAGAACTGTTTGAGCACGGAATCCTTCGAAATCGTGCGTCTCTTGTCCGAGGTTTGAACTTCGACAGAACCCTCGATCAGTAAATTGGCGAACCGGCTCGCATAGGCCTCATCGATTCCTGCATCGACGGCGGACGCAACGAAATTCTCAACGATGGACTTCTCTGCCAAGACGTCAATGACCTCCAGCTTCAGTCCTCGCTTCACCAGCCCGATCTTTCGGGCAAGCTTCATCCTGCGAGCCAAGAGCCGCACGAATTCAGAATCAATAGAGCGGAGCCGCCTCCTCAACTCCCTCAAAGCTCGTTCATCCACTTCACATCAGACTCCCGACGACTGAACCAAGGCGAGGCTGTGGTTTCCGCGCCTAATGGATCGAAGTACCCCGCTCATCACCGCGTCAATCCACTTCTACATCAAAGCCTGATACTAGACGCATAAGGTGAGTCAAGCGCGTCGCACACTGGTACGGGGCCAAGCTAGGTGTCGCGTCTTCTTCACATACGTTCCAGTTATTGGAACTGTTGTTGAGCACTTGGGGCATCTGTGACCTCTGGTCAGTTTGTAGGACGCGATTGTGTAGCCTTGTCTGGTTATGACGCATTCGCCGCATTCCGGGCAAATCGTATTCTCGTATCTGTGTTCCGGGACGTTTCCTACGTACGCGTACTTCACTCCGGCCTTCGAAGCGCTTTCGCGGATGCGCTCCAGTCTTTCCACGCTCGTGGCAGGCGCACGGAACTTGTATGCAGGTACATATCGAGTGAAGTGAATCGGCGTCTCTGAACCGAGGTATTTCAGATGGTTTTCGATGACGAAGGCAACAGCGGAGTCGCTGTCATTGACCCCTGGAACGATCAGATTGACTATTTCGACGTGCATCCCCATCTTTTTCGCGGCTTGAGCGTTGCGCCAAGGGATGTTTGCGTCCACGGAACCACAGAACCCTTGGTAAGCGCTTTCGTCTCCTTTCACATCAATCTTCAAGCCGTCCAAGCCTGATCGTCTGAGCAAGTCGAGCGCTTCCAGAGTCATGTAGCCATTTGAGACGTAGCAGCAGTACAGACCCTGCGTTTTCGAGAGCGAGAACGCGTCAGCTGCCCAGTCAGTGAGCAGCGTCGGCTCCTGAAAGCTAGCGCAAAGTCCCTCGTCACCTGAGTCTAGGGCCCGGTGGACAATTGTGGCGGGAGGTGTGGATTCTGATCTTTCGGGTCTCGGCCCAGACTTGGAGAGGTCGTGGTTTTGGCACCAGGGGCAGTCGAAGTTGCACGACCAAGTCGAGAAAGTCAAGGCTGACGACCCCGGCCAGTAATGGAAGAAGGGTTTGATCTCAATTGGCCGGCTCTCTACAGCGCTGAGGTCTCCGTAGACCAGTGTGTACAGCTTCCCCTCTATGTTCTGTCTGGTCTTGCAGGTGCCGACCTGGTTTGGTTCGATAGTGCATCTCCGCTCACACAGCGCACATTGTACCTTGTCGCCCCTGAGCTTTACGTAGAGAGAGGATTCGCGGACGCAGGGACTGTCCCGAAGTCCCAAAGCCTCTTCTCACTCTCCCTTGCGCCAGCTCACTTGTCCAGCAACTTCGAGAACCGGTCGAGATCGCTCGCAGACAGCGAACCCTGTCCGCCTTCAACGTTCAGAGGAATGATCATCCCGCTCTCTTCTTCTGCGCGTACGAGTAATACCCGGCCGCACTAAGCTTGATCCCTTGTATGATGTGGTCAGGAATCTCCTCGCGCGATTTCCGGGCCCGGTGTGCAACATCTGTGACGAAGAACTCGCACACTTGATTTAGAGGTTCTTCGGCCTCAACAGCTTCGGAAACCCTTCGTCCCCAGCGCCCAGTTGTCTCCAGGTTGCTTTGAAGGAATTCATTTGTGCCGTCGAGCACCGGTCCGAAGTGAGGCAGTAGTAGCCCGGCTGGACGAATATCCCGGATCTGTCCAAGCGTCCTCACGTACAGGTCCTCGTCGAAGCTGGGAGGCGGTGTGACTGGGATAGGAAAGTCGAAACCAGGATAACGTACTCCGACCGCATCACCTGTCATCAGAAGATGCTGATCTTTCAGCAGGATGGACATGTGATGCGGCGCGTGGCCAGGCGTCCAGAAAAGCCTGAGCGTCTTGTCGTCGCCCAGATCCAAGTCATATCCTTCGCCGATTGCCTCGATCCGTTTCCTTGGCACCGCAAGCGGCGTGCCGAAGATTGACAACGATTCCCTTCCAAATAGACGGGCTTGCCACTCAATCAACTTGCTCGGATCAACCAAGTGCTTTGCTCCATGCTCGTTCACCAAGACTCTTGCTTGTGGCATTGCGCTCGCGAGGCGACCGATAGCCCCGGCATGATCCAAGTGCACATGGGTCGGGATCAAGTAGTCCACAGGCCAGGCGTGAGCATCGAGTCCACGGAGCTCAGAAAGGATGATGTCGGCGCTTGTCGCATGTCCGGCGTCTACGAGGGCGGTCTTCTCTCCTTTGATTAGATAGCTGGCCACCAGACCTGGGACCGCCGCTGGTAGGGTATCGATCAGGAACACGCCGTTCACAATCTCTTTGCAAGGCAATGGGAAACCACCGCTCTCCGAAATGAGTAGTCTATCTGCGACAAACCACTCATGGAAATCTGAACCGCGGGTTCTTGTGTTTGCAGCATAGAAGCACAAAGATGTTCTGGGCGGGCTGGGCTCTCGGCTCCTAGGGATTTGGCTAAACGTCTCTCACGAACGCGCCTTCCATGGCACCGATTTCTGTATAGTCGTACTCCTCGTACCCGTCGGAGGGTTTGAAGAGGTACCTGCTCTCCCTGTACTTCTTCCACATCTCTGTTGGCGCAACTCTCTTTGACATGTTGATGCGGGCGACGTCGACTCCCAGGACTCCTTTCTGAGATTCTATGCTCTCCCTGACGAATTTCCTGATTTTTTCCCTGCTCACGGAAAGCATCGACAAGAGAATGTCGTCCTCGCCGAACGAGTACGCGGCGTATGTCGGGAACAGGTCGCTTGAATAATCCAGGTGAATCGTGTGATTGAAGACGTTGTGAACCTCGTCCGATGTTACCCTGATGGCAACTTGGTATCTTTCAAGCTGTCGAGCTCTATCCTTCGGCGCGGGGAAAAACACCGGCTTTAGGAGAGTGATGGTTCTCGTTTTTTCTGAGTCAGCCGCGGAGGGGATGTTCTTCACAAGAACGTCAGCGAAAGCATCGATATCCTTGACGTCGAACATTATGGTCATGAAGTCTTTCTCCTCCTGTTCGGAAATGTAGAGCGGTGTGCAATGGTCGGCGGATATCTTCTGCAGATTGTTCGTAAGGCTTCTCCAGCTCTCCTCCAGATCGTTGTTGGGATAGACACGTACCATTAGCATCATAGAAATCCGACCCAAAACACGTGAAAACACGGCCCGCGAATATTAATCTCTTATGTAGCTAACTCAAGCCGCAACATACAGCTAGGACCCGATCTCGACAGTGGTGCAGCCATGTGGGGAAGGAGAACAGGCCGAGCGCGTGATGTGTAACGAATCACGTGTACAGAGGATAGACCCGGCCCGCTGCAGGTCACGCTAGCGTGCTCAGGCCTTTGCCCAGTTCCGCATTGACTCCCGCAGGTTCGAAGGCATAGTCAACATGCTTGTCGGCAAAGAGCGACCTAGGCAACGGACTTGAGGGCGTCTACGAGCTGAATTTGGTACGGCCCAAGTTTCCCACCAAAGTTGACCGCTGTAATCTTCACTACACCAGGAGTCGCCGCAGCTGCCTTGACGCCTAAGCCTGTCGCTTTCTTGACTACTTCAGTATCGATCCCGTTGAAGACGAGCTCATATGCACTCTGAACCGTTCCGGGGACTTTGGACTCTGGAAGAGAATCTCTGAGCGTAGGGCAGAATGGATGATTCGTCGATGCCGGCAACTTGTACTTCAGCGAGCCAACTTTCGATCCTGAACGACAGATTCCTCCTGGAAATGTCAGCACAACGCCCTCGACTGCACCCATTGCCTCAACTGCCTTCTCCGCAGCCTCCAACGCCGAACCCTGCGAACCGGCCATGATGATGAAGTTCCCGCCCGCCACGCCCCTTCTGACACCGAATTTGTCCTCAATGACGAACTCTCCTTCCATGACAGGGATTCGCCAGATCGTACGATCGCCAAGCTTGTCCCTCTTCTGAAAGCCGTCACCAAACTTGCGAAGCGCTCGCCCTAGCTTTAGCATCCGCTTTGCGTCAGGCATCGCGTCAAAGGCGGCGGTCGTCGGGCATGTCAGGATACATTGCCCGATCCGAGTGAGCATCTGCAACTTCAGCTCTCGCCTCGATCGATGCCAGATTTGAACCAGAACTCCCGGTCGGCCGTCAGGGGTCTTCTCAGAGGGGATGGTGAGACCTTCCACACCAGCTTCTGCAGGCGACATGATTATTGAGGAAGCAAACCCTGTCGTCGTTTTTCCGGCAATGGTTGCCCACTTCTCGTTAGCCGCCGTAACGAGAACTCGTCCAACTACCATCGGGAACGCTTCTGCAAAAGTCTCCTCTACTTCCACCCCGTTGAATTGCATGACGAACCACCGAGGACTAGGAAGAGTCTCTAGTTTCACAGGTGAACCATCGTCATGTGATTTAATGGTTTTCCCGTCAACCTGTCGTCAGCCTGACGCTTTGCTTGTTAACTTGGTTCGCCGACAGTATTGAGCCGACCTAGGATCGACCTCCCCGGCCGGTGAACAGGCCAAGAGTTAAAGACAAAGACGCTGATTGGATGCCAGAGGCTGATGAGTCAATGGTCATAAAGGTTGGATTTCTGAAGCTCGGATGCATAGGATCGGCATTATTGCTTGAATTCATGCTCGACGAGAGAGCCGAGAGACAGGACATAGACGTCCGCGTTGTTGGAACGGGAGCCAAGCTTGGGGTAGAACAGGCAGAAGAGGCGGCTCAGAGACTACTCGAGTTCAAGCCACAGCTGGTCGTTGTGACCAGCCCAAATGCCACACTCCCGGGACCAAAGAAGACAAGAGAGATCATCAAAGGCGCCGGTATTCCGGCGATTGTCGTCTCCGACAGCCCTGGAAAGAAAGCAGTTCAAGAGTTGGAGCAGCAGGGCTTCGGCTACATCATAGTTGAGGCCGATTCCATGATTGGTGCTAGAAGAGAATTCCTCGATCCTCTCGAGATGGTTCTATTCAACCTAGATGTTACGAGAGTTCTGGCAGTTACGGGAGCGCTTACTCTACTAACGAGTGAGATTGACCGAGCACTAGAATCAATCAAGAAGGGACTCCCGCTGACCTTGCCGCGGATCGTTGTCGACAAGGAGAAAGCGGCTAGCGCCGCGTCGTTCTCAAACCCTTACTCGGCGTCGAAAGCGATTGCCGCGTACGAGACAGCCCGGCGGGTCGCCGATCTGACCGTTGAAGCGTGCTTTGTTGTGAAGGAGTGGGAACGATACACCCAACTTGCCTCTGCAGCTCACGAGATGATGCGCCAAGCTGCTCGGCTTGCCGATGAGGCGAGAGAGACTGAGAAGTCTCAAGACGCCGTGTCTAGGAAGCCTCACTATGATGACGGCAGCATCCTCCAGAAGAGAAAACTACTCGAAAAACCCGCCAACCCGTAGCGTCTACTCCCTGAGAAGCATGACGACCCTGAGACGCCTTCTTCCACGGCCAGTCAGGGTCGCTAAGTCGTCTACGTGAGCGGCCAAGTTAGCATTCCACTCTTCTCAAGTGCGATGAGGAGTGGAACTCCAACGACCGCGGCGGTCACAATGGTGTATGCTGCTTCAAGAGGTGTCTGAATTGCGCCTGCGACGAATATTGCAGGTAGCGCCTCTATCGGAATCGGGTAGACCTGATACAGCCCCCCAACTATGAGCATGAATATTCTTACCATCACGTCCAACTCGACGGCAACGAAGGCGGCCAAGCAAACGACCGGTACCAAACGTGGTGCACTCAAATTGGCATGCTCCAGCTTGCGTACCAAGAAAGCCGCGGGAAAGACTGCCAAGAAGCCAAGATATGTGTCCCAAAGGGTCCACAATGGGATGACCCTCGCCAGCGGATGCACTAGAAAGATCAGCAGTTGGAACCCATAGATTGCGCCCGTGAGATGCCATTTTCTTGAGATCAGAAAGCCTGCACCCAGCGCTCCGACGGCTTCGGCGATTCCGAAGAGGTTCTCGATCCAAAAGCTATCGGGCCTGACGAACCGCCCGCCTATCCAACCTATCGACGCTGCAAGGAACCCAAGGTAGGGTCCCGCGATAATGCCTTCCAACGGTTCCATGACTATGCTCATCCTTCGAAATCCAACAAGCGGCGGTGCATATGAGAGAACAATATGGAGAGCTGCCAGCGTTGCAACGAGGGCTACGTACAGGCTTCGTCGCCCTCTCAGAATCATGACCTGCCACCGAGCACGCGAACGACTCGCGTACCCCAATACTGGAGGCGGATATAATATAACTGAAATCGCACCTACTCTGATTTCTAGATGGTCGAGGATTGTCAAGAATCGAGGTTACCGTAATCTCCGGCAGAAGCCTGTCGCAGGCGCGGAGCCGCGAGCGCGGAAAGTTCTCAGATGAGTACTCCCGTTCAGTAGCGATCTGCGAACTCGACCCTGATGACATGAAAGAATTGGGCGCAATGGAGGGCGAGAACGTTCGAATCGCAACGAGCTTTGGACAGGTGATCCTTAGGGCGGCTGTCTCGAGGCAAGCTCCCCACAAGCAGGTTGCCTTCGTTCCCTACGGTGCTTGGGCAAGTATGCTCTTTGGTATCTCTACGCAAGCCTCTGGCATGCCGACCATGAAGGGGCTCAAGGCGACTATCGAAAGAGCGCCGGAGGCCAAGATCGCGACACTCAGAGAAATTACAAGCATGAAGGCAAAGTGAGAAGCATGTCGAAGAGGATCTCAGAGAGTATAGTCTGCACTTTTTGCGCATCTGGCTGTGACGACCTCGAGATAACGCATGATGGTCGCAGGGTCGACTCTGCTAGGAATGGCTGCGCAATCTCACTGAGTCGATTCGCGAGCGTTGCAGAGAGTCGCATATTGAAGCCAATGGTCAGAACAAGGGGGACGCTTCGCACGACGACGTTTCCCAAGGCCATAGACCACGCTGCGCGAACCCTGTACAACGCGAAGTATCCGCTGCTCTACGGATGGAGCCAGACATCCTGTGAGGCGATCTCGAAGGGGGTCGAGCTCGCCGAACTTGTGGGCGGCCTAATCGACAATACGACCACATCATGTCATGGACCCACAATTCTTGGACTCCAAGATGTGGGCGAGGCAACTTGCACGCTCGGCGAAGTGCGACATTCAGCGGATCTTGTCATCTACTGGGGATGTAACCCGATCCACTCGCATCCGCATCATACCAACCGGTTTACGGTCTTCAGCAAGGGAAGGTTTCGGAAGACTCGAAAGGACAGGAAACTTGTGGTCGTAGACGTTAGGAGGACCGATACCGCCAAGCTTGCTGATAGATTCGTACAAGTTCAGCCGAACGGCGACTACGAGCTTCTTACCGCATTAAGGAATGCAATCAAAGGCGAAGAGATCGAGCAGGATTCTATTGCTGGAGTTCCAGTTGAGACTGTTGAAGAGATCGGTGACATGATGGCTGACTGCGAGTTCGGAGCGCTATTTTTCGGTCTCGGCCTCACGATGACCGCTGGGAAGCATCGGAACACAGAAGCTGCGCTGGCCCTGGTGAGGGACCTGAACTACGTGACGAAGTTTGTAGTCATCCCGATGCGGGGATGGTTCAATGTCACGGGTGCAAACGAAGTCACAACTTGGCAGACGGGATACCCATATGCGGTTGACCTCACACAGGGATACCCGCGATTCAACCCTGGTGACTCCTCGGCGATTGACGCGGTCGCGCGCGGGGAAGTGGATGCTGCACTCGTTGTCGCATCGGATCCGGTATCCCATTTTCCCGGTGCAGCAGTAAAGCATCTTCTTGAGATCCCGATTGTCACTGTGGAGCCTAAATGGACACCGACATCCGAAGCGTCCGATGTCGTGATACCGTCTGCGATCCTAGGGATCGAAACCGCAGGGACGATATACCGAATCGACGGCGTCCCATTGGAAGCAAGAAAGGTGGTCGATCCACCTCTAGGCGTTAGACCTGACGTTGAGATTCTTGATGCGATCATCAATCGGGTCAAGAAGCTGGGGGCAAGGCGCTGATGGCTGAGTTTCTTATTCGAAACGGATACGTCTTCGATCCCCTGAACGGGATTGAAGGAGAGAAGCTGGATATCTCGGTCAGAGACGGCCGGATAGTGGAGAAGGTCGGCCGCAAAGCACGTGTACTAGACGCATCAGGCATGACCGTGATGCCAGGCGGGGTCGACATCCACTCGCACATCGCAGGGTCGAAAGCGAATTGCGCAAGAATGATGCGTCCAGAAGATCATTCCAAAGACCCTGAACCCAGGACGAAGCACACGCGTTCGGGCGTCGGTCACACCATACCGTCAGTGTTCACGACCGGGTACCGGTATGCAAGGATGGGATATACGACCGTTTTTGAGCCGGCTACTCCACCGCTCAAGACGCGGCATACTCACGAAGAACTGAACGATATCCCGATCATCGACAAGGGATGCTTTCCGCTCTTCG
>Ga0209725_1002135_pt1 | contig 10771 bp, 9 predicted proteins | sample I18A1metaG_FD_184145 | JGI IMG/M metagenome (GOLD analysis project Ga0209725, IMG submission 184145) | Lake sediment bacterial and archeal communities from Gulf of Boni, Indonesia to study Microbial Dark Matter (Phase II) - ​I18A1 metaG... | ecosystem: Environmental > Aquatic > Freshwater > Lake... | reverse complement strand
TGCAGCAAGCACTAGGCACATCATTTCCAGGAGCCGTCATCGTCGGAGGGCACGGCCCTACCTCAAGCCAATGGGATGCAAAAATCGATATGGAGATCACTCAAGAAGAGTATGAGGAGCTGGGAAAACCCAGTATAGGCGACACAATTCTTATAGACCTCTCCAAATCAAACACGAAACATACATTATAGTACCCGAGATTCCACGGAAACTTGTTGCCGCTCTACGTCCTAGAATAATCCAGATCAAATCTGAGATCACGAGTTCATATCTAGAAGAGCAGGTGATGTCTCGGCGAATAGAACACCGCTATCCGCTATCCTGCAAGGACTTGAGAAGTGAACTCACAGAGCTCTGCGATTAGCTAGGAATCGGATTGACAACAGCATAGCGAACGTGTGCAGCTTTATGCCGGGATTTCAGTTGCCCCTGTTATAAGACTGCATCTGTTGAATCCTAATAGCACCTCTTTACCTTTCACGTTGAGATAGGAGAAACGCTCCGACCCTTGAACATCTATCTTCAAAAGTGTTCCTTCCACGTTTACATTGAGTCGCGTTAGCAACCCAGTGAATACGGACTCACCAATCTTCCCTTGAACGACATTGTTGTACTTGCTTCTCTCTCCTTCTCCTATAACAGATATATCCTCAGGTCTTATGCAGACTAGGACCTGATCGTTGACACGCAACCCGTTACTGTAAGGAGCTTCTATATCCATCCCATCACTCGAAACTCTCGCCACCTTCGTTGACGGGTTCAGATCGAGAATTCTCCCCTTGAGGAAATTGTTCGAGCCTATGAAACTGGCTACAAACGGCGTGACCGGGTTCACGTATAACTCAACTGGTGTTCCAATCTGCTCGATCGAGCCATTGTTCATAACGTATATCTTGTCGGAAATTGCGAATGCCTCTGCTTGATCATGCGTCACATAGATCATCGTCTTACCTGTCTCTCGTTGAATTCTACGGATCTCGTACTTCAATTCATCTCGCAGCTTCGCGTCTATGTTGCTCAAAGGCTCATCGAACAACAGAATGTCCGGGTCAGTTGCCAGCACCCTTGCTATCTCTATTCGTTGCGCCTGGCCGCCGCTCAGCTGCGAGGGCATCCTCTTCTCAAACCCCTCCAAATGAACAATGTACAAGACTTCCTTGATCTTTCGCTCGATCTCCTCTTTTGGACGATGTTTCATTCTAAGCCCGAACGCTATATTCTTCTGCACATTCATGTGAGGGAAAAGCGCTATGCGCTGAAAGACGAATCCTATGTTGCGCTTGTCAGGCGGCAGTTCAGTAACGTTCCTATCATCGAAATAGATCTCGCCTTCGTCGGGATATATCAAACCCGCTATGACCTTCAGTGTAGTCGACTTCCCGCAGCCACTAGGCCCAAGTAGCGTAACAAACGTACCGTCTTCAGCCTCAAGATTTATGCTGTTGACAGCAGCCACAGCTTCATATCGCTTAGTTATATTTACCGCTCTTACTCGCGTCATCACTTCTCCCTCTAGATCAGAATAACTCCTCTCAAATATCGCGTCCCGATGAATTTGAGGTAGAGAACGACCACTATAAGAGAGATAAGTTGAAGAACCGTTGCTTCGGCTGCCACCGTTTCTCGAACACCGAACATCCTTATATCGGAGTAGACTGCGAGAGGTGCCGTCTTGAGTCTTGTAGGTCCAGTTAACAGCAAAGCTGTGATGAACTCATTGAACGAGAGAACGAAAGTCAATAGTATCCCAGCAGTGACGCCCGGCCCTATCAACGGAAGGGTCACATGTAGGAAAGTTCGCAGCCTTCCCGCGCCTAGGCACAAAGCTGCTTCCTCATAGCGAGGGTCGAAGTGCCTGAACGCAACCATACATGTCAAAAGCATCAGAAAAAGGAAACCGCATGAGTAAGCTGCCACAAACCCCCAGAACCCCAAGAAGAACTTGTAGACGAAATAGTACGCAAGCACAAGCGCCATAGCATAACATACGCCTGGAACATACCATACTCCGTTCAAGAGAGCGAACAAGCTCTTCTTTCCTCTAAACTCATAACGTGTCAAAGCGTAGGAGGCTGGAATTCCTATTACAGTATCGATCACTATGGTGAATAATGCGATTTGTAGACTCGTATTTACTTTGGGCCAGAAATGTTGATAGATCTCACCATACGGCGCCAGGGAGAATACTACAGTACCGTCCGGTTGCGCAACACTCACAGATCTCACTAGAGTGACGATAAACGGAAGCAGTAGAACCGCGCAACAGATGACGAGGTACAAGTAGGCTGCGGAACTTGTCAGAAGCGAACTTGTCCTCCGATTCATTCAAACCAGCACTCCTTTCGTTACTTTGAGTGTGACATAGAAGATTATCATTGAAACAACTACGAGTAGAACGCCCAAGGCGGCTGAAAGCCCGAAGTTCATAGTAACCAGCCCGGTTGAGTAAACCTTAACGGAGATTATTCTCTGCCCTGTAATAACTCCGCCCATAATTACCGGAATGGCATAAGCGCCCAAGTTCCATCCAAAACTCATCAACCACCCGCTGAGCATTCCTGGGAAACTCAAAGGAAGAGTGATTCTAAAGAAGGCTTGAACCGCACCCGCGCCTAGGCAGCGTGCTGCCTCTTCAAAAGATCGTTCTATCTCTTGTAGAGAGATCCCTACATTATAGACGACAAATGGGAAAGTATAGATCGCCAGTCCAAGAACGGCGGACGGGGCGGAATATAACGCCTTCGAGACCGGGATGCCTAAGAAATCAAATATGAATGAGAGAGGGCCGCCTGGGAGGAAAACGAACCAGAGCCCGTAGGCTATGTAGAGTTCTCCAAAGAGTGGAATAAGCATTATTGACCGAAACAAATCTGCAAATCTTCGAATTCTTCTTACCATTATGTAAGCGAACGGGTAACCTAGAATAAGATCTAAGAAGGCGGCAGCGGCGACCAATGTGAATGTATTTTGGAAGTCGAAACCATAGAAGTTGAATATGTCAGTATAATTGCTGAGAGTGTAGACCGGCTTGAAGAAGAAAGATTCTTTCTCTGTGAAACTTATTATTGTCAACATTGCGAGAGGTATGAAGAAAAGCCCTATTTCAAGCAAGATTGCAGGCGACAGCATAGTAAGAATTTTGGTACGTCTACCAGATTTCAATGTTCACCGCCTTAGATAAAAAAGTGGGGAGAATGCGGTTCGTTCTCACTTTTACTTTATGAGCTCCTCGTACATTCGAACCCATTCTTCTTGATGTTCCATGACATACAGCCAATCGAGATTCTTGACCTTCGTCTTCGCGTCCTCGAGCGTAGGATATACTTCGTAGAGTCCTTTGGGGCCTAGTTCCTTCGCCCAGTCTGGGAAGAACTGCTCGTAGGCAGGTCCTATAGGACCTTCTTCAGTCATAAGCCACTTCTCCTTGTTCAAGCCTGTTCCAGGCCACTGGTCGATGTTTGGGAATTGATGTTCTGGGCTTATTTCCCAGTCAGCCGCTATTTGAGCCAACACTGGATGCTCGCATTTCTTCGGTATCCAGTACACGCCTGGAAGGTTAGCCATCCATGGCGCTAGAAGCGGTGCTTTCAGGTGTGGTTTGGTGATGGCGTAGCCTTCGGCGAGACAGCACCAGTACCCGGCAACCCAAGTCACCTCGCTCTCCAAATTCCCCATCAGGTCTGCTTCATCGCTCGTATACTTCAAGATGTTAGGGTGTATGTTCTTAGCAGTCCATTCGATAGCCTTCTTCATATCGCTCTCATTCTTGTAGTTCCCGCCAAGATCCTCGCAGACCTCGCACAGGAACGCCCAGAAGCCGTTATCGGTGAAGACCCAGAGGGTTATCTTGCCTTTGAGTCTAGGGTCGGCGAGGTCGGTCCACCGCTTCAAGAAGTCCACATACTTCGTATTGACCGTGAGGTTGCAAGTTGCATGCTGTTGGAATTGGACTCCGTAGGGGAACCTTAGAAAGTACGGATCTACCAACTGAGTATTTGGAACGAGCTGAGAAGGTAAGAAGGGCTCCATAACATCCTTTGCCATTGCTTCTTCGAAAAAGTTGACTTCAATGTGCATAAGATCGTACGGAGGCGGCAAACCAGCCGCGTATGCAGCATACAGTTGATACATGAAACCTCCTTTCGCCGCTTGTGTTCCTAGTATCTCAACTTCAACGTCGACGCCGAATCTATCCTTAACGTACTGTTTCAGTTCTGGCACGAAATATGTGTCCACTAAGCCCCAGTAAGTCCAGTTTGCAATTGTTACCTTGCCTTCTCTCTTGATCTCCTCGACGATTTCATCATAAGTCATGAATTTGTTGAGAATCGGAACCCAGATCTTCCCTTGAGGCATCCATACCTTTGCGCCTGGAACAGTGGGTCCTGCTTCAGTCTTCGTTATCGTCGTAGTTACCGTTACCTGTCCTCCAGGCGGAGGTGCAGGTGATGGTTTAGATACTTCGTAAGCGCCCCACGCGGCACTAGCTACAACTGCCCCAGCAACGAAACCGCCAGCGGTCTTCAAATAGTCTCGTCTAGACGCTTTCTTCTCTTCAGTCATTTTCGTATGTCCTCCGAGTTTAAAACAGCATGGCCAGTTTATTAGCCTTTGGATATAAAAGGCAGCTTTTTCACTAATGATTTCTAGACTTGGTAAATGTTGTTTCTTATATTGGCACTTCAAATAATGATCGTCGAGGAGTCTCTGATGACATTAACCTCTAGAGAAAGATGTATCGCGACCCTTGAATTGGAAGAACCTGATAGGGTGCCATTGTTTGAGTTAGGAGTGAATCTAGCCACCATTGAGAGGATCTTAGGTAGAAGAACGGTTTCGGCTCCTCTAGGCCGAATGACCATTCATGAGCTATGCGACTTGGCTAGGGACATCGTGATGTCTTATGAGAAAGCTGGATTGGATATGGTTCCGGCTTCCGCAGGAATTCCTGAAAACTATCCGGAAGGATTCTTGCCTTCAATGGTTGGTGAGAACCGTTGGAAAGACGAATTCGGGAGAATCTGGGAAGACCGCCCCGGCGTCACAGGCCTGTCATGGTACATAGACGGAACAGTAAAGACATGGGAAGATTTGAACAAGATCAAAAATATAGATTCGAAGATGCCTGGGAGAACTGCTCTTGCTGAGCAGATAATAGAATTTGGAAGAAAGAAAGGCCTTGCCGTTGTGGGATATGTCGACGGACCTTTTTTAACAGCCTATATGACCACTGGGCTTGAAACCTTCCTAGTCAAATTCTATCGAGACAGAGCTTTTGCCAAGGAGCTACTGGAGCTCTCACTCTACTTCAACACTACGCTTGCCAGGAAGCTGGTTGAATTTGGAGTAGATGCTATCGTTGTTGGCGAGGATATCGCTGATATTCACGGTCCATTCATAAATCCTAAGGTATTCAGAGCGTCGATTTTACCGTACTTGAAAGAGGAGATTTTGGAGATTAAGCGGTGCGGTGTTAGAGTGATCTTGCATTCAGATGGATACACGATGCCTGTCTTCGAAGATCTGGTAAAGCTCGGCATTGATGGTTACCAGGCGATAGAGGGCGATGCGGGGATGGATATCGGGTTGTTGAAAGAAACATACGTCGATAAACTTTGTCTCCTAGGCAATGTGGACTGTGGATACACTCTCTCTAAGGCTTCTGTTGAAGAAGTTATACGGGAAACGCAAACGGTGATAGATAAAGCTGGATATGGTGGAGGATTGATAATGGGCTCGAGTAACTCAATTCATGACGGGGTCAAGCTCGAGAACTTTCATGCAATGATTGAAGCTACAAAGAGATATGGCAGATATAGGAGTTGAACTTTCACTTCGCTCTGGCTTGCATCCATTTCTTACATATGTTGTTGCCTTCGACGGCATCTCGACCGTAAGCGTCGGCTCCTATCCTCTTTGAGAACTCGTCTGTTAAAGCGGCTCCTCCGACGATGACTTTCACCTTGTCTCTGATCTTCGCTTTTGTCAAGTCTTGGATCACGTTGCCCATCTCAGGCATCGTTGTAGTTAAGAGTGCTGACATGGCAACAATGTGCGCCTTCGTCTCAGCCGCTGTGCTAGTGAACTTATCAGGTGGGCTGTCTACGCCGAGGTCATATATTTTGAATCCAGATCCTTCTAGCAATGTGGCAATAATATTCTTACCAATATCGTGGAGGTCACCTCTAACTGTGCCGACAACAACTCTTCCTAGAGGTTCTTTCTTAGCGTCCTTGAGATAGGGTTCGAGAACCTTCATACCTTCCTTCATCGTTTCTCCAGCCATCAGAAGCTCAGCTAGAAAGTACTCTCCAGCTTCATACTTTTGACCGACTACGTCCATCCCCTTCGCCAGACCTTCCATGACGACCGTATAGGCCGGGATTCCGGTTTGAACCGCCTTTTCTGCCAACGGCTTGATTCTGTCTATATCGAGGGAGACTATGCTCTCAATGATCTTTTTCAGGATCTGTTCCTTGCTCAATGATATTCCTCCGTTTTTGGTTCGAATGATGCTCCGATAATACGTTTGCTCAACCTAAAAGCTATTCTCTTCTCCTAGACTAAGATGGCTTCTATGCCCAACAGTTCGCAAATTTCCAGCAGTTCTTCCTTGACCTCTCCATAAGCCATATGAATATGGTTTGAACGGACGTTCTGGATGAGTGTCTTTGGGCTGCCGTCAAGTTTGACGAATGCATGAGGCCAGACATCGCGAACTTCTTTGAATCGCTCCTTGGGCTGTTTGAACGCTTCACCCGTAGCTATCAGCATAACATATTTGCCTTTGACTCTGCTGAGTCTAGCTAAGGTGACTCTGCCAGGTTTGCAGCAGAATATTGTGGTGCATCCCTGTTGTCTTCCAAGGTACTTGTACTGGAGTCCAAGGTCCACATCTCTTCTCGAGGTGGCTAGACTGCTGGCGATCGATCCGCAATTGACCAACCTCAATATTTTCTCGCTTAGGTCTACATCGTTCACGTCAGCGAATAAGACAGCTTGATCCGTTAAGAGGTGAAGCATCTGCATCGTCAATGCAGCGTTCAAATCGGATTCACATGCAGTAACTATTCCATCATCATTGAGCATGCATACAGGAAGACAGTATGATACGTAGTTGCCTATCACCTCGTCTTGGCATTTTATACCAATAAAGTCGTATCCGTCTTCCTTCACTATCTTTCTTACAGCATGATACAGTCGCGCTGAACGAAGTAACTTCTCCTCAGGTGGGTAGATCTTGCCGAATTCCTTTCGAATCTTCCTAATAGTTTCTTCAGCAGTTTTACGTGGAACTTTCTCGGCTTCAAGCATTACCCGATACTGGTCTACATGCTCGATCTCAACTTGAAAGATAGACTTCACTTGAGCCATATCCACCATAGTGGTATACATTCCCGGGACGCGTCCTCCTATTAACCCGAGCTTTTGTCTCTTCATTCTGTTCACCACCATGGCGGCTCTCGAGAACGAAGTAATGCTTGCGATTACTTCAGCGTCTTTCGGGGATCCATAGATGAACTTGTGCTTTATCCCAACTTCGTCCATTGAACCGTGAGTTACACCTGCTCCAGTAAGTGAGAATGCGGCTGCGTCGCGTGGAGCCCATAAGATCGTAGGTAATTTGACCTCTTGAGCCGCAGTAACGACTTGAGGTGCATATATCCATGTTCCCAAGAGGTAGACTATACTATCTGCTCCAGCTCTCTCCATGGATTTCGCTGCATTTACAGTCTCGTCAACTGTGAATGCAAGTTCTTCTCGATACAGAACCTCCAGTCCGACTTTCTCCAGCTCTTCTCTAGCGAGCTTGTTCCAATGTTTGGCTAAATCAACCCTTTCTCTCGGAAGCGAAGCCGTTATCAAACCTGTTTTGGCTTTTGGCAAGATAACTCCTCTCGAAAATACATTTCATACAATCTGCCGTGTATTTGCTCGACTGCAATTAAAAGCTTTAATCTGTAGATTCAGCTTGACCATTAGACTATTAGGTGGCAACTTACCATAGCGTTCCGACGTGAGATTTTGGAAGAAGGAATTGAACTTGGCCAAGGTAAGAGAGGCGTTAAAGCTTCTCAGTAAAGATCAGGTATATCAGATTCATACGGCTTCTATGGAAATACTTGAGAGAGTGGGTGTAAGACTTCCAGATTTGGACTTGCTGAAGACCTTAGAAGAGGCTGGCGCGGTCGTCGACTACAAATCATGTATAGCCAAGTTGCCTCAACAGCTCATTATGGAGTTCGTCCGCGAGATCCCTCATCAATGGACTATCTATGCTCGAAACCCTGAGAATGACATGAAAGTCGGCTACGGCGAGATGAGAACTCTATCGAGCGGCGGGCATATCAACCTGATAGATCCGATAACCAAGACTAGACGAACTGGGACTACGAGAGACCTTGAAAAGGGCATCAAGATCGGAGACGCACTAAAGAACATCACTATCGTTGGCCCATTGATTCTTCCAGCCCATGATATTCCAATAGAAGCCCTCGACGTATACACCTGCGCTCAGTTGATCAAAGGTTCCTCCAAGGTAGTCTTCACTTGGATCTATAATGAGAAGACAGGTAACTATGTGCTGAAGATCTTTGAGATACTGGCTGGAGGCGAAGAAGCTCTTAGAAAGAAGCCTATGCTCTGGTACTTCTGCGAGCCTACGAGCCCGCTTACTTTCGCAAAAAATGCTTTAGGTGTCTTGAAGCTCTTCGCTCGATATGGCTTGCCTGTGACGTTCGGCCCCATGGTTATGGCTTCAGCAACTGGTCCAGCTACTCTTGCAGGGACTCTAGCTGTTGAGAACGCCGAGATCGTTGCGGGCGCTGTCATCACTCAGATCTTGAATCCGGGGGTACCAGTCGAGTACGGCGGTATCCCTCACGTATTCGATCAAAAGTCAGGTTCAATATCTTTCGGCGCTCCGGAGCAGGGTGTTATGGCAGCTGCGATAACCCAGGTTGGACGATTCTACGGTTTCCCGGTACATGTGAATACTGGTCTGACCGACTCTAAGGTGCCTGATGCGCAATCGGCCTTTGAGAAGGGTATGACTCTCCTAATGGGCGGTTTGGCTGGAGCTGAACTCTACGGTCATCTTGGGATTCTAGGCGCTGATCAAGGCGTTTCCTTCGAACAGCTAGTGATAGACGATGAGATTATCTCTTACTTGAAGCGAATGCTAACTGACTTTCGAACTGAGCCAGAAGATTTGGCTGTTGATGTTATCGAAAGAGTTGGGCCCGGAGGCTCATTCTTGACGCAAAGGCATACTCTGCAGCGTCTGCGAAGTGAGTTCTGGTACCCTACACTGTGTGATAGAAGTGATTGGCACAAGTGGTGTGAAAAAGGAGCTAAAGATATGTTGGTCAGAGCTCATCAGAAGGTCGAGGAGATCTTGAAATCTCACCAGCCTGAACCTCTCGACAACGATTTAGAGAAAGCGATAGATAAACAGGTTCAATCTGCTTTCAAGGAGCTCGTGAAGTAGAGGCGTCAAACTTCTGGAATGTGGTCGAGCAGAAAACCTCATCATATTAGGAACGGATGAAACTTGCCCCTCAAGTGCGTACTCTTCGATTTGGGCGAGACTCTCGTCACTCGAGAGGTAGAAGACAGAGCCATCGACATGGTCGCTTTAGATAGACTAGCAGCGTTCGCAGATCGGAGCGGCTGCAGAATAGACCGAGAATCTTTGATTTCTCTCTTCCTCGAAAACTATAGAAGACTAGACGAGCTTAGAGACAGGTTCCTCGTTGAGATTCCAATGAGGTGCTGGCTGAGCAATCTTCTATCTCACGTTTCTTCCGGTAGAGTTGCCGAGAGACTGCTCGGGCGATCCATAGAAATATTTGTCGAAGCGAGATCCTCTGGGGTCATATGTTTTCTAGAAGTGCCTGAAGTTCTAAATCTTCTGAAATCGAAATATCGACTCGGTATCGTCACAAATACCTCATCCAGCGAGGTCCCAAACCGGGTCCTGTCCGAGCTGAAACTGCGAGGCTACTTCAGCGTTCTCGCTACCTCGGCTGAATTAGGCGTTAGAAAGCCATATCCGGGGATCTTCTACTATGCGTTGAGGGAGTTGACTGCAAGTGCTGAAGATACTGCGTTTGTTGGAGACTCCATCAAACACGATATAATCGGCGCGAAATCCGTTGGAATGAAGACTGTCCTTGTCGATAGAAGGAGAAGATACAATGGAAAGACTACTAAGGCTGACGTAACGCTACGGAGTTTGAGCAGACTGCCGAAAGTCCTAGCTAGTCTATGATTATAGTAACCGGCCGAACAAATGTTTTAAACAAGTCGCAAGAGACTAGCTAACGCTCTCGTAGGAGACAGGAATTGCGCCCAGTAATTGTTATTCACGGAGGAGCTGGTTTCTGGCCATCGAGCAAGCGTAAGCTGGCGCTGGAGGGAGTTGAGGAAGCTGCGATGAGAGGCTATTCTCTCCTGAAGAAGGGTGGAACTGCGTTGAAAGCCGTTGAGGAAGCAACGATTTCGATGGAGGACAACCCAGTATTCAATGCTGGAGTTGGATCAAGCTTGAACTTGAAAGGTGAAGCAGAAATGGATGCATCGATAATGGACGGAAGAACATTGCGCGCAGGTGCAGTAGCCCTAGTCAAGTCCTTCAAGAACCCAGTGAGTCTAGCGAGGCTCGTAATGGAAGAGACGGACCACGTCTTCTTAGCTGGTTCAGGAGCTGAGAAGCTAGGTGAAATCTACGGTTTGCGAAATGCGAAACCTGTGAACAGAGCTAGACTTG
>Ga0209725_1002134_pt1 | contig 10777 bp, 9 predicted proteins | sample I18A1metaG_FD_184145 | JGI IMG/M metagenome (GOLD analysis project Ga0209725, IMG submission 184145) | Lake sediment bacterial and archeal communities from Gulf of Boni, Indonesia to study Microbial Dark Matter (Phase II) - ​I18A1 metaG... | ecosystem: Environmental > Aquatic > Freshwater > Lake... | reverse complement strand
ATGTGAATCAGGGTCCGTAGCTCAGTCAGGTAGAGCAGCGGTCTAGGCTGAAGGCTGGAAGCCTGACGGCTAGGCTGAGGCTCTTAACCCGAAGGTCGAGGGTTCAATTCCCTCCGGACCCGCCATATTTTGGGTTTAAATCCTTATATTCTAGGGCGCCTAAACTATTCTAGAAGGCCTATGCCGGAGAGAAAAGCGACCTCTAGCTACGAGTACCTCCTAGAGGACGATGCTTTCAAGCGGTGGTTTCAGAACGTTCGGCGTGGGAGCTTGATTACTGGTTATGATTGGCTTAGGCGAATCGGTTGGGTACACAAGAAATTCGGTAAGACCCCTAGCGAGATAGCTTCCTTAAGCCCTAGAGAAGCGGGAAACTTCCTCCTAGACGTTGTCGGCAAATTGGAAGAGGAAGGGAGAAGCGGCGGCTACATAGCCAACATAATAAAGCCGTTGAAAAGCTGGCTTGAATTCAACGGTAAACAACTGCTGCAACGAATCAAGGTTCCGGGAAGAGGCGAGCTGGTGAGGGTGGGTGATGAAAGACCCCCAACCCAAGAAGAACTTGGAAAAATACTCGGCATGACCGATTTCAGGAGGAAAGTCGCATGCTCACTCGTAGCCTTCTCAGGCTTAAGACTCGAGGTGTTGGGCGATTATCTCGGGAATGATGGATTACAGCTCCGCGACTTTCCGGAGATCGTTATCGAAGATGAAAAAGTTGACTTCAAACGCATACCGACAGTAATCCTAGTCAGGAGGACCCTATCGAAAACCGGAAACCAGTACTTCACCTTCCTCTGTGATGAAGGATGCGAATATCTTAAACAGTACTTGGAGTGGCGGTTAAGAATAGGGGAGAAGCTTACGCCCAAATCCCCCATCATAACCCCGACCAGAACTAGCCTAGTTGGAGAACACATACGCACCCTAAACATCGGCGATCTAATGAGGAAGGCGATAAGAAACGCGGGCTTCCAATGGAGACCTTACGTGCTTAGGAGGTACTTCGACACAGGTATGATGATGGCTGAATCCAAAGCATTGATAATCAGAGATTGGCGTGTATTCTGGATGGGACACAAAGGAGACATCGAGAACACCTACACCGTAAACAAAGGCCTACCTGAAAATATTATCGATGAAATGAGAGAGAGCTACGCTAAAGCCGCAGAACAATATCTAGTAACGAGAAAGGCAAGAGAAGGCATGAGCGAAGACCAAGTAAAAGCTACATTCAACAAGCAGTTCCTTGAGATGGCGGGATACTCTCAGGAAGAGATAAGCGCACTAGGAGACCTATCGGAACTATCCGCCCAACAGATGCAGGAGCTCGTTCAAAAGAAGTCAATGCGAGCCCTAGGTCTAAACGGAAACAGCAAACAGAAGATTGTCCCGATGAACGAGCTGAAGAACTACATAACGCAAGGCTGGGAATTCGTCACAACGCTACCAACAAACGAGGCGATCATCAAACTACCGTGAATCTAGCTCTTGATAGAGAAGCTTAACAAATATATCGACTTTAGCCATGGCTTCGTTCTTGGGTAGATAATCGGGTTCAGACAGGATTAGACCCCTTAAAACACTTCGTACTGGAAGCATGTTCTTCGCTATCGCTTTTAATTCTACAAGGCTCAATTTCTCTAGCTCAAGAGGTATCGCTGGTCTTAGTAGAGCGGCGCCAGATCGATAGCTCTTGAAACTTTCTTCAGAATTCGCACTAACAATATTCATTACCTATTCTCACCGCCAACCGCGGCGGCGGATTTCGACAAGCGAGAAACGGTTTAAACTCAAATATTCCCAACTCTAATTCCCTCCTATGCTTAACAACCAAAAAAAGGGAAGTTTGCTAAGGATGCAGGCGTAGAAGAGCTCTCTCGCGTCCTCAACAAGTTTTGTAGACCTTGTCTTTATGGAGACGCTTAGCTCTTCTCTGGCACATACAATTGCCAATCGATTTGATCGCCTTTTGCCATATGCTTAGAACAGTTCAGATCAGAATTCGACCTGGCTACTGTTTTTTGATAAGAATCTAGCGTATTTCTCCTTACTTCAGCCAGATCCTTAGAACGGAACGGAGGGGATATTGACTCCACTTTGACGCCAGTTATGGGATCTACTAGGATTGGAGCGGGTATATTCCCCTGATCTGACCTAAGGATCTGGCTTTTTAGCCAGTTTTCATACCTGATTTTCATCTCGTAGATCGGAATCTGATCTACTCCCATCTGGCTTCTATCTGATATCCTTAGAGAATAGAGTTTTAGTCCATGAGGTCCTCTGGATTCCTCGATCAGAAATCCTTTCACTTGCAAGGCTCTAAGGTATTTTTGGCAGGTAGCATCGGATTTACCTGTTAATTCGACTAGAGTCTTAGCTGAAATTTCTTTTTCGTTGTCAGCTAGTTGTTTGCAACATTTAAGGATTCTAACGTCTCTTTCAGTCTTATCGGTAAAGGTTTCTTTGATCGCTGTCGCCCCAATTCTCCAAGCTATCCAGAAGTCTTCGGGACCTGAGACTAGGACTTTGTCGTTTTTGTCTAGAATTGTTGTTCTTTGGCGGTAAAAGAGTCTAGTGATGCCTCGAATCAACGAGATTAGTTTGTCTGTATCCCTTCGAACCCTAGTCTCCTTCTCGTCCAGTAAAGCTTTGAGGAGCGTGGCGTATGGAACAATGACGTTTCTTGGGGCTTCCTTATCGGCAATGGCGAAAGCTACTTCGATGATCTTCTTGTTTCTGGTAAAATCAGGTTTCTCGCTTGGAAGCCTTTCGGCATCAGCTAGCTTTTTGTCTCTTACTCTGATATTCTGGTCTTTTGAATCGTCGACTCTCACAACCCAAATTCTATTCTGAAGCTCCTGTGGAACGACAAGCTCAGTTGAAGTTAATACCACGTTTTCAATCTGAGTCTTGAACTCCTTAGCCTTGAACTTCTTCGGGCTCTTTGGATCTGAAACGGTTACGAGAACTCTTAGTTTCCCTTCGCTAATTACGAGCTTGATGTCGTATTCAGCTGTAGACTCCTCTCCTGTTCGCATAGCTCTTCGTTCGGCAAGGTAGAGAGTTCGCAAGCTCTCTCCAAGGTAGCGGACAGACCTATCTGAAAGCCCAGTAATTTTCTTCCACCAGTTTTTCGGGAACAGTGATAACGCGGAGTCCACGATCGTATTCTTTCCAGCTGCGGTTTCACCTTGTACTTCGAAGCTCTGCTTAGCGAAGTTTAAGACAGGTAGAAGAATCTTATTCTCGTCTTCGCCTTGAACATCTCCTTGGGCACTATAGATTCGATAGAGCAAAGCAGGATCTTCAAGAAATCGCTTGGCTTCTATGCGAATCTCTTTCTTTCGATTCATCTGCTTCTTCAATAGAAGCTGATTTTTCGATCGAACCAAATTTGCTGGTTCATCTTCTTTTTTCACTTCACGTTTTTCATTAACCACTTACGTTTCACCCCCTTCTTTTTTATTGTCTCGTGTTATCGTGAACGACCATCGACTGAAAAAATGGGATTTTAGCTTGCGGCCTTCTTACAATCTGGGTTAGCTTTGAGCTATTGTATGCGGCTTCTACCCCAAGTTTCCGCAGTACTTCGGGTAGGCATTCAAGTAGATACGTTTATCTTCACCGTGGAAGCTCAAGGGCCCCGTTTTTAGAACAACGGATATCTACAGGCTACTCAGTTAAGAGCTTCTAGAAACCTGTGTGCGCTCGTTCTCATAGTAAGAAAGGGTCACTCTAGCCCCAATTTCTCGCTTTCTTCCTCTATATATTGCCCCATAAAATCACTGAACTCTTCCAAGTATGCTGAAATCTGATCAAATATCTGCTGAACCTCATCCTTTTGCACTAGTTGTTGACGACTACCCATCGGCTCGATTCTTTTCCCTATTTCACGTTTTTTATAAACCATCCTTCCACCTCCTAGGCGAAGAAAAACCTAGTCGCCCAAGCAGGCTCGCCCAAGGACCCGCCGGCATTATCCTAGGTATCGTAAATCTGGGTGAGGCGGGCGGATAGCTGTTCTGCTTCCACCTCTAAAAACACCTCATTTCTCTATACCCTTTTATAGCTGACTTCATCGATTTCCGATATAGGCAGTTTTTATGTACACAGGGGGTGTACAAATGGAGTTGAGCGATAACGCAAGGAAAGTACTGGAAATCTTAGCGAACAGCGATGGTCCTATCCGGACTGAGAGGTTGAGGAGAATGGTTGGCTTGAGAAGTCGCACATCTGTGAATCGCGCTTTAAACAGATTACATGAAAATAAGCCTAGATTAATCCAGAAGGAGGGAAGGAGGGTTGTTTTCTCGTCCATCACGCCAGAGGGGAAGGCCGAATTGATGAAGATAGAGGATCGAATGTTCATCCGCCAGCAAAGCAAGTATTTTTCGAAGCTTTTTAACCTTAAAGTTGAGGCTGACGATTTCGGACGCTACTGTGGTGCAGTTGAATCTCCATGGACTGTTTTCATATCGGTTCCAGAGATCCGCATCTCTCTAGGCTCATCTAAAGAAGTATCAGAAGAATTCGAGACAGTACGGGAGGATTATTTCTACGGAAGATTTCCTAGTCAAACCCAGCAACTAGAACGCGTAATAAGAGAAGCTGCAAGCAGCCTTGTCAACATCCTGATCTGGACTCGAGTTCGAAAATTGCAGCATGAAAAGCGACCTAAAGCCCTGATCCCTGAGAATTTGCTCGACTTTAATCTAAGTTTTACCATGAGGTTTGAGGGAAAAGAGACTATCAGGGATGCAAGTTTAACAGAATACGATCGTCTGAAACATAGACTAGCCGCTATGTTACTGCATACCATCGCAGATACTAGAGAAAGGCGTCGCAGCGACTTCACAATCCTAGATTGCATGATTCAAGGCAAACTTCTCGAGAGGGAAGAAGGAGAGATCCTCAAGCAAGCCTACTCACTCGTCTATTCTAAAGGTAGAGCGCAAAATCAGATGGAGGAGAATTACGGGGAAGAACAGCTAAATAGAATGGAAAGAACCTTCCGAAAGGCCGTAGCAAAACATCTAGTCCTCGGAGGGGCAGTAGAATGCCAAAACACCCTAGACGATGGAATGAAATGCGGCAACAACCTAGATTGGGAGATCAAAGAGGAACAGGGGCTTATCTGTCTAAAATGCAAGAAGGAGTATAGTATAGAGCTAGAAGAACCGAGAAGCTTTTTCCTACCTTAATAAGCTTCCAGAGTGGAACAAATTTTAAGATTTGACCTTAAACTGAGCTTAAAATCCAAAAAGTTTGCTCAAGGTTGCAGCGTAAAAGCACCTTAACTTTGATCTTAATTTTTGAACCCCGTTAAGTTAAGCTCAGCCAAGCGTATTTTCGAGTATCAAGCTTAACGTTTGAGGCAAGCCAAAATTAAGTTAAGGTGGCCCGATATTCGAGAAAAGGTACCAGACTCGTGTTCTCACGTCTTTTTGGAGTTTTGTTAAGGTTTGAGAGGGGCATAGCCAACAACTGGCAGAGAGTAGATTCTTAATAAGGTCACCTTGACTTTACCGCTTCAAGACGTTCTAACTCGAATTTCGTTCGCCCCAATCTCGTGCAACTCAGACCGTTGGGTCGTGTAACCCCATCAGACGACTGCACAAATTTCAGAACTTGTTAAGGTAGGTCTATAGGCCTTAAGTTCAAGAGTCAGACGCTTATTCAGTACTAATGAACCTAAGGTGATCGATCCGGTTGGGCATATGTGATGTCTGCGGTGCTGAAGTGAGTGATGAGGAGCTGTACAGGTGCGGTGAGTGTGGAAAGAAGTACTGTGAACAATGCGCTGTAGCCGACGGAGTGATCAAGACGCTCGGCGTATGCTCAGACTGCGAAGAGGTCTATGAAGCTGAAGAAGACTACTGGGGCTGGAAGTGAACGGGCTCGTTCAGGTGAGACGAAACCTTGCGGAAGGTTTAATGTTCATTCACCTCGCAATCCTTAAACAGACCCAATGCAATCTTACTTTGGTGACCAAGCGGCGTTTCTTCTACCGAAATCTCTGGTGAAGGTTACCGGAGACTAACTATGTGCGGTGAAAATCTGCAGACCAAATCGGACGACTTGGATAAACTTCTGGAGAATCCGAAGGATAACATGGCTGCGCTTACAGTATTTTTGGATGCAATCGTTGAAAAAGCTATTCGCGAAGTCAATGTTAGCTTCGCCGTTCGGAGACTTGCAAAACTAGATACATCTGAAGAGTTGCTCCCAAAAGCTAGAAGACAATTGTCTTCCTATCGAACGAGGTTAGGGACTATTATTGAGTATGCTGTCAGTAGTGAGATCGATAGGATCCTAAGAACATACTACGAAGGTCGGTTGTCGCTCACTTTTGTAGTTGCGCATGAATATCCAGATTTCTACTTGCGAGGAATCGATCTCAAAGTGCTTTCTAGGCTAGAAATGAAGGCTGTTGAAAATGAGTCCGATGAGCAAGCAGCTCGTTGTGACTTTCCTACAGAAAAAATAGACCCTGATAGGGACTTTGTTCTCTTTATGGGATGGGAATGGAAAAAGGAAAAATCCGATAATGGAGTTTGTTGGGAGCATCCTTTCATATTCGCTCATGTTTTGGTTCCGGCAGTTGAAATTGCTAGGGAGCGCGATCTAAGACTATTCTCAATAGGAGGAAAGATTGAAGATGGCTCGGTACTGGTGCCTTCCACTAAAGAGCGTGGAAAGATGGTGCCTGATCCGGGTAACTACGGAAAGTTCTGGCGAATCGTGAAAAGGAGTCGTTGGCGCGCTTCAGATTTGAGCTCTTATATTAAGAAGTTTCTGAAGTTCCAGAAAGTGGTTGATGATCATTCACCGCGGAAGAGAATGAAGAGATACAAGCCTGACTAAGCCGTCGGCCGGGTCTCTCCCTTATATATAAGTTTGGACTAAGGTCCAATCATGCCCCCGTTTAGGGATCTTGCCGAACTAAACAAGGTTATGAGGCAATGTCACGACATTCTGAGAATAGATAAGCCACATGTAATGGATGCGTTCGACGAGTTTTCAAAAATTCTATTTGCTAAGCTGCAGGACGAGGTGGAGATAAGACAGGGCGCAAAGCAACGTTGTCAGTTCTCTGCCGATTTCGGCGAAACAGCGGAACAGATTGCGCAAAAAGTCAGCATCCTATTTAGAGTCGCTAACGAGAAATGTCCCGAGGTTTTTGAAGATCGAAATAGTAGTATCGATCTCAGACCCAGCACTCTAGTGAAGATGGTAAATTTGCTTTCGAGGTTTAGTCTTTTTGATACTTCTATTGACGTGAAGGGCGCAACTTATGAAGCATTCTTGAAATCTGCGTTGCCTGTAGGCAAGGTTGTAGGACAGTTTTTTACTCCGAAAGAGATTGTGGATTTTTGCATATCTATGCTCGATCCGACGACTAATGACATTATTGTTGATCCTGCTTGCGGCTCTGGAGGTTTTCTAATAGCCGCGTTGTGTTATGTCTGGAAAAAACTAAGCTCTCACGCCAAATTGACTGAAGAGAAAATCCGTCAATTATTACAGAATCTTCTAGGAGTTGACATTGATCGAAGAATGGTACGACTGGCAAGAATGAATATGTTCATACATGGGAATGCCTTTGCGGTTAAGGAGGCAAGCTGCCCCGCAAGGATAGTTGCAGATAATGGCTTGTCATATAGCGAAAAGCTACCGGAACTTAAGGCAGGAAAAGCAACCATAGCCGTAACTAATCCGCCATTCGGCAGCATTGAACTCGACTATGGTATTCTAAGACTTTTTCGACTTGGACTGGACAAAAAGAGCAGAGGTTCCCCATCTCTATTTCTGGAAAGGTGCCTTCAACTTCTAGCGCCAAGAGGAAAGCTTGCGATAGTCATTCCGGATCCTATTTTGAGCGGATCACTAAATTATGATGTCAGGAATGTAATCAGAGAAGAAGCCATAATCACAGCCGTCATCAAACTTCCGTCGGAAGCATTCTTGCCATACGGATCATCAGCAGAGTCCTCCATCCTGTTCTTGGAGAAGAAAGACGGTTCAAAAGATCAGGGAAACGTGTTCATGGCTGAGGCAAGATATGTCGGTTACAACAGAGTAGGGGAAAGTAGTGGAAAGAATGATCTACCCACAATTCTATCATTATTTAGGCTCTTTCAAAAAGGCGAGAAAACTAGGACTGAGAATCCTACAGTCTTTGTCGTTTCTAAGAAAGAGCTTCTCGATAGGCTAGATGTCAGACGATATTGGCACCCTAGCTATGATAAGGTAATGCAAGTTCTATCAAAATCAATCTACCCGGTACATCAGCTCAAGGAAGTCGTCACTTTTAAGAATGAACTCATCAATCCGAGCAAGGACTTACCTAATGCTGACTTCAGATATATCGGATTGGGCAATCTAGAGCCTCGAACGGGACGCTTCATCTATAATGAAACAATAAAGGGATTGGAGATTAGGGGGTCATGCCAGAAAATTGAACGTGGTGATGTCATCTATGGTAAATTGAGACCCTATTTGCGTAAGGCATCTTTTGTTTCCGATTGTGAAATTCAAACCGTTTGCAGTCCGGAGTTCATAGTTATGAAATCGAAGGAAAATCTTCAAGCAGAATATCTCGCATATTTGCTTAGGTCTGATTTGGTGCTCGAGCAACTCAAGCATCTTTACACCGGATTGGGAAGACCGAGAGTATCCAAACGAGATTTGGGAAATGTTAGAATACCGATTCCAGAACTGAAGTTTCAACGAAGAATAGTAGAGATTAGTTCCATACTAGAAAAGGACGCAATTAGGAGTCGTATTGAAGCCCACGATCTATTGAAAAAAGCTAACGCAATTCTAAACGAATCCGAAACCAAAATTTTTCAAATTCTCAAGGCGGCTAAGATCTAAAGAGAGTTTGAATTAAAATAAGCTTCTCGTACCTTCTTTATAGTATAGTTTTTATGAATCTAATGATAGCGAAAGCAATGGAGAGACTTTGACCAATATTCGCCTCGGCGACATGATTCGATGTATGATACTAGTCTACAGGTCAATCGATGTTCGCACTGCGTGTATAGCTGAAGAGCGCGGCTGGCGAAATATTCTCACAGCCATTCGCTTCACCCATGAAACACCGCCGGAAACGGTGAAAAAACAAGAGAGCCTAGCAACAAACTTAGGTAAGATTGAGGGAGAGAAGTTCAAAGTAGTTTACGAAACTCTCGACATGAACATGTGGACGCATCTCAAGGATCAATTTTTGCAACGCGAGATTACAGTCGGTGGTCTGGCAGTAGCTCTAGACGACAAGAAAGACCTAGACGCTCTTATGGGGTATCTGAGTCCCTACCCACAGTACGCAGTGCACCAAAATGCCTGGAATATACTTGAGGCTTACTCGACTACTAACAAAGATCCGCAACAGGCTCTAAGGATGGTTGAATCAGATGCGAGAAAAGCGGGTTTCCCCGGCATCTATCAAGCAATCAATGCGCTACTCCGCACCAGGTATGGAAGTGGGATCACTGTTGATGTGATAATTCTCGCCCCAGCGCTAGGAAGGTTTTCGATAGGCAAGCTCGATCCAAATCGACGTTTACTCTCTATCACTACTGAGATTCACGAGAATCTTCAGAACTGCGTACTGAATGTCATTGTTCAGCAGAACGGAAAACAAAGACCTGAAATGCAAGAAATTAGATTCAAGAGACAAGTACCGTTGAATCCTGACGAAGGATTTGAGTCGCGTCCGAACTTTAGGACGATCGAAAGTAGCCTAGAGCTTGCCGAAATTCAACTTAATGACCAGCTGGACATCAGACTTGTGGCAGGTGAAATCGAAGTCTATCACATATCAGGCCCGATTCAAGAATACTATACCGTAGGATTGCTGAAAGTTAGACCTCTATTCGATGTCTTCTTGGAATTCGAAGATGGCTTGGAATTCGAAGATCTACTCTTGCGCGCTGACAAACTGAAGGTTACAGCAAAGAACAAGAGAATTGAGCCTCAGGAGGTCTTTGAGCGCTCGGTCTGCTGGCTGTTGAATTTTCTCGGCTTCACCTGCGTCAAAATGGAGGAAAAAGAAGTTCTTCGCGAGCTAGAGACGAAAGTGGAGATCGGAAGTGTTGACATCCTAGCTTATCATGAGGCAGAACGAATCTTTGTTCTCGCAAATTGTTCACTGAAACCGCCAAAGTTAGAAGATATCGTTACTTTACGAGACATGAGAAAGCGGTTTAGTGAGGGTGTTCTGAAGGGCAGAGTGAACCGCGTCGTAGCAGCCTTCTTCTCTCTTGAGGAAGAGTTGTTTGAAATCAAAGAGAGTGCTAGGAAGGAACAGGTCAGGCTGTATGGGGTCTATGACATTAAGCAAATCCTATCTCAATTTCGTGACGGGAGCTTGAACCTCAAATCCCACTTCTTATAGTTCCGTAGGTCTTGACAAGTCCCCATTACAAGTGACTGAAGTCACAGACTAGCGATCATAAACGACGGGACCACTCTCAAGTGCTGTAGCATCTATTGGGGACCTCTAATCAGAGGGCCTCCCTTGACATGGAACATCGCTCAGAAAAACCTAGATTCTCAATAACGTTCTAGACTAATCGCAGCTCTCACTTTATTCCACTTCGAAGTCCATGATTAATCGGTATTTGCCAGAAATCTAACTCGGATTTCGTTCGCCCCAATCTCTTAGGAAACGAGACCAATAGACCGCGTAACCCTTTAAGCCGCTGCACCAGATTTCAGAACTTCTTAAGGTCATGTATCCGAGATTCTCGGTTTCACGACTAGCTACTGT
>Ga0209725_1002131_pt1 | contig 10783 bp, 10 predicted proteins | sample I18A1metaG_FD_184145 | JGI IMG/M metagenome (GOLD analysis project Ga0209725, IMG submission 184145) | Lake sediment bacterial and archeal communities from Gulf of Boni, Indonesia to study Microbial Dark Matter (Phase II) - ​I18A1 metaG... | ecosystem: Environmental > Aquatic > Freshwater > Lake... | reverse complement strand
AGGCATCCCTTGAAATCTCTTAAGAAATCGAGAAAAGAACGCCGAAAACCATTTAGCACTGGCGAACTTCAACTAACTGCGATTGGGCCGGTCGTCTAGCTTGGTTAGGACATCTGCCTGACACGCACTCATATCTAGAAACAATGCCAAACAAACATAATCAAGGGATTGAACATCTACAAATAGGAGATCTCAGTCAAATAGTCAATGCTTTTGAGGATTTCTGTAGGATTGACATGCATCGCAGTGATAGAACTGTTAGGAACAATTCCTACTGGATAAGACGTTTCTTCAACTCTGTTATGAAGAATCCTAGAGAGGTCTCTGACCAAGATGTTAGAGAATACTTGCGAAAGTTTAGAGAGTCACCAGAGAATACCTATGCCAATGTCCTAAAGGCTTTCAAAGCTTTCTTCAGGGACTTCATGAGAATGCCTTGGATTGTTGAGAGCTTCAGATTTCCCAACAGGCCTTTTCATCCAAAGACTGTTCCTTCCAAAGAACAACTAAGTAGGTTCTATTATGCCTTGAATGATTCAATTGCTGAAACTATATTCCTAGTTCTTGCAAGCACAGGTTTAAGGAAGAATGAAGTGCTATCCCTAAGAATTGGTGATATAGACCTTGAGCAGAGAACTGTGATTCCAAGAAAGGGCTATGATGGTGCAAAGAATACTTGGATAACATTCCTGAATGAGGAGGCAGCTCAAGCTGTAAGAAGATATCTTGCAACACTGAAAGAATCAGATCCTGAAACTGATCTGTTCAAGAAATTTGATACAAGGCTTAAGAGAGCCTTCAAAAGAGCCTATGAGAAGACTGGAGTTCATATCACAGCTCAGCTCTTACGTGAATGGATGGCATGTGAGATGGGTAGGCTTGGTGTTCCAGACAGGTATGTTGATGCTTTCTGTGGCAGAGTGCCTAGAAGTGTCTTAGCCAGACATTATACAGACTTCAGCCCTGAGAGACTAAAGGAAGTATATGACAAAGCTGGATTGAAGGTACTATCCTGAATTGAGTGAGCAATTTCTGAAGTGGGCTATTAAACGGCATTACAAGGCTATGGGCTACAAGGTCTCTATGCGAAGAATAAGACTGGGCAATACTGAAGTCGATGGGGAAGCTATAGGGCCGAATGGTGAGAGAATAGCGATTGAAATCAAAACACCAAGAGATGATCTGGCAAGAGGCATAGGACAGATAGCAGAAGCTTTAGCATTTGGCTACGATAAGGCAGTCCTGGTTACCACACTCAAAAACACCAGAACAATTAATGATTCGGTGTTCAAGAGGTTTGGTTTTGGCTTAATCGGTGTAGATTCTCATGGAAATATCTACATATCCAAATAATCGAAAGATGGTGATATGAGTATGCACTTACCCTTCAAAGCGAAAAGGAATCAATTCATCAGGTCTAATGGTCAGGACACGATTCTGATTAAGATGACTTGGAAACCGAAAGGCATTCTTGGATTGCTGAGCGGAGTCCAGTTCGGGAAGGGGAAAACCAGTTCAATGTCTTGTGCTTTAGCAAGACCATATAAGCGGATTTTTGAAGAAGGAAAGCCGATAGGAAGAATTAATCATGTTTTTTTCAAGGCAAATGAGTGGCCTTCTCATATTGTAGGTTCTCTTTGTCTCACTCCAGGGCAACGATTGCTATTCTACCCTGGACTCATAGAAAGAAAGGTGAATTGGCATTATTCTGGTAAGGAGGGCTTCGCAAGTATCAAAAGCACTGGATTTGTAGATCATTTTACCTTTGATAGAGGATTCCGAAGATGGCACTTGAGTATATTAGAATCCGATGGAACAAAGAAGCTTCGTCTGCCATCATATAAGACAAAGGAAGTTTCCGAGGACACACTTTTTTGGTTTGGCATTACTATCCAAGACCATGGCTGTCTTGAAATTACACCTGAAGAGGTCACTCTTACTTTCCCTTCTCCACCTTCCGATTCAATAAGACGGTCTGACCTAATGTTAAAGGCTAGAGAGGGAGCAGTGTTTCATCTCGTCACACTGAATAAAATGCCATTGAATAAGGGAGAGTTTCTCCATTTTGATTTCTTTATAGGTCCTAGCGATCTAAGTACGGAAAAGATACCTTGCTTTGTGCCAAGACAAGAACCAATCATTTATGGTTATGCACAAGCATTCAAAGAGGGAACATATTTCCGTGGTCACCCAGTGTCTCTTGAAGGAATAGCAGAAAAAATCTGGGTTGTTGTTTCAAAACATATCGGAAAAGTCAGCGATAAGGCAGTGATAACGTGTTTTTAGAGGAAAGCAGGGATAGCCTTCTTTCTCAGAGAAATCCTGAATTATTCAAGAACAGTGATATTTCAGATAGCCTACCTTAGGTTAAGAGTAATAAGAAACGTCATAATTCATCGGTAATGAAGATCAAATAACCAAGAAAAGGAGAATTAAGAAAAATGACAAGGAAAGCATCATTGGTAATAATGCTTATACTACTCTTAACAAGCGTCTTAGGCATTGCATCTAACGTTGTGCTCGCTCAGCAGAGCACTAAGGTCTTGAATCCAATTGCCGATTTGTCGATTTTCAAGGATGACCCTGAATTGGCAGTTGGGAACGAAATCTGGCTAAGAGTTTCATACTATCAAGGAGGAAAAGAAGAGCGTCGAAGCTATCTAAAATTTGATCTCAAAGACATTCCTCCAAATTCAGAAATAGTTTCAGCAAAGCTTCTGTTGTATCTGGACATGGGTGGAAGACCATCAAAAGTTGGTGTACACTATAGCTCAGACAATTCATGGGAAGAGAACAAGGTCTATTGGAATAATGCTCCATCATTCGAGAAAACTGCCTCCTATGTCAATGAAACTATTTGGTTTGATAAGACGTGGTATTATTGGATGGTAACACAAGATGTGCAGAAGGCACTTGACAACAGATTGCTAACATTAGTATTAATCCCTAACGCCACAGCGGAAGACTATTTCTCCGATTTCTTCTATTCAAAAGACTGCGTACACCCTGACCTAATACCGAGATTAGAAGTCTCATATAATGTCCCACCAGCCAGCCCTTCACCTAGCCTCTCAACCGTTCCTTCAGCTATCCCTCTAGACTACATAGGGTATGCAGTTGTTGGAGTGATCATAATCTTGGGCATAATCACTGTTACGGCATTGTTTGTCGTTAGGAAACGCAAGCACATCAATGATTCTTGAACAATTCAAAGTACACACTCTTCATGAGTGAGCTATCTGAGCTGCTAGAAGAGGCATAATGACTATTGATGGAACAAAGGGAATCTTCAAGACGGCCTTAAGATCGTCCAGACTTGGTTCCTTCGGAGCCTCGATTATTCTAAGCACCTGTTCATAAACTCCTTCCCAGTTACGAATAGCACTTATATCATTTTTGATGTTATTAATCGCCCATTTCTTGAGATCAGGGTCCTCCCGTAGGGCCTTGTACCATGCTAGCTTGATCTCTGAAGCCCCATCTACAAACAGAATATGAAAGAAAACAGCCCTAGCCGCATAGCCCAAATATTCTTTGCTAAGTCGGGGAAACATCCATCCCAGTCCCTTCATAATTTCAATCATTTGGCCTTCGAGACCCTTGGTCTTTAGATAGCTCCATTTTTGAAACGGAGACGGCAGCAGCCTGCTCCATCTGCTAGTTATCTCGTCCATGCGGCCTTTAATCCTCTCAGAGTAATATGAAAGGAGTTTAAGTAGGCCAACAGAAGTCAAAGTATACTCTGTTGGCGTTGTGTTCGGAACCTCAGAGACCATTCCTTTTTTGACTAAGGAGTCTCTGTCTGCTTTCAATCTTCTCCGAACTGTCGGGTATGGGATAATAACGTGGTAATTTTCTATGCTTATCCGATTGCAATTCAGAGGCCCCTTCAATGCAAGTCTCTTCAGAATTTCGAGATCTTTTATGCCTGTCTTTTCCCTTGTCGGTCTGCCCAAGAGCTTCCACCAATTAGTCATTTTCAAGAAACAAACGAACAGTCGTATTCATAAAAAATATGTTCGTAAAATGTATATTTGCCTTTCCATTGTAGGAATATTCGAAGAAAACCAGGAAGGAATTCAGGTATGAAGGACACACCTAAGATCTATCAGAGGAAGATCATCAGGTTGAGGAAGCCAAATGGCTCAATTCAATACTTCCTTACCTTGCCCAAGGAGTATGCAGAGGCACTGGAGAACAGAGGCATTGATGACCTCCTTGTGATCTTTGACTATGGATTAGGAGTCTTTCCCAAGGACAACATGGCTGAGAAAGCACTTCTTGCTTTCATGATGAAGCACTCAGACATCAGACAGCTGTTTACCAGAAAATCCAGAGGAGGAACCCAACATTGGAAGAAAAAGAAACAATTGAAACTGCAGAACAGGAACCACTGAAATCAAGTCTGGAACAGGCAAGAGAGCCCCCAGTTGAAATCAGACTTTCTCAACTCTCATCAACATACTATGGCAGACTGGTCAGAGTCAGATGTCAGATCATTGGTCAGGGAGATATCAAGAACTTCCCAAGACATGCAAAGGTTTCATGTCCCAAACTGGACTGTGCAGGCAACACTGAAGACATGGATCTAGATCTGTCCAGTGTAGAGAACTTCAAGCTTCTAAGAGATTACTTGTTTGAAGAAAGAGAGTTTAAAGAGAGCTTATTGAGATCTGGAAAGGAATCCTTCAGGTGTGGTAACATTCATGTGGGGAAATTTCCATGCAGTCAGAACCCAAGCTTGCATGTGGAGCTTGATGAGTCAGGAGACAGAGGTGACTATGTTCACATCTATGTCAGAGACCTCTTGGGAGATGAGAAGTTCACAGAGACCACCTACAGACCCATATGGATCTATCTCATAGACAAGCCAGCTCCACAGACAAAGAAGATGGAGATTGAAGGAATTGTAGTTGATGACAAGGATAGAAACCTGACAATTCTTGCCTATGACATCAGACCTATTGAGGAGGAGTCCGAAGGAACTCAGTTTGTCCAAGAAGAGCTTGAAGGTTTCAGGAGATATTTCACAGAAGACCTCAGCCTTGATGATGTGGACAAGTCAATACAGCCAAAGATTGTTGGAAGAAGAATGGCCAAGCTTGCAGCAGCTCTTACCCTGCACAGTCCCCTTCAGATCAGGTTTGAGGGAGATCTGATCAGGGGTTGCCTACACACCATGTTTGTAGGAGACACAACAACAGGGAAGACTGAGATTCAGAGGTGGATTCATGAGAGGCTTAGACTCAGTGAGTTTGGAGTTGGAGAGACAGGTTCCAGAGCAGGGGTCCTGTATGCAGTTGACACAGATGCCAATGCCATAATCTGGGGTCTGCTGCCTCTTGCTGACAAGGGGCTTGCTCTCATTGATGGTCTACAGGGGATGAACCCTAAAGAAATACCACTGTTTAGAGAGGCACTGAGGAGTCAAAGGATAACTGTCAGGATGAAGGTTTCAGGTGAAGCATTATGCAGAACAAGGATAATTGCAAATGCCAATGCCAGCAGAAGTCTAAGTGAGTATGCTGAACTGGCTGAGGCTTTGATTGACATTAGAAGCATGACAGATCCTGTTGACTTGACCAGATGGGATCTATTCATCCCATTCCATGAAAAGGATGTGTCTAGAGAAGAGATTGCCAACTCAGAGTGCAGTGAACCAAAAATTCCAGATAAGGTCTTTGTAAGACATGTTCTATGGGCTTGGACCAAGAAGCCTGAGGACATTGAGTTTGAACAAGAAGCACTTGAAGCTGTTAGAGAGACTTTCAAAGAACTTACAGAGGTTTCCAACTCCAGACTTCCACTGGTTCATAATGGGTATAAGGAACTTGTAGCTAGGGTAGCTGTCTCATTCGCCATCCTACACCACAGTTCACCAGATCACCAGAAAATTGTAGTAACCAAGAAGCATGTGGAGGAAGCTAAAGCCTTCATTCAGGAAGTGCTGGACAAGTGGGAATATTGTGACTTTGTTGTAAGAACAGAGAAATTGGGAGAACTCACAGATGATGAAGAGGAGAAGATTAGGGATGAATTATCCAATGAATTCCTTCTCAGACAAGTCTTTGATGAGATCTGCAATAATCAAGGTGTTACAGCCTCAGCTTTGGCAAATAAACTGAAAGTAGAAAAGAGAACTATCATTTCCAAAACAGGAATTCTAAAAGACCTAGGACTGATTGAAGCTCAAGAAAGAAGATCAGGATACTGGCTTTCAAAGAAGGGAGTTACCTACTACAGAAGAACTAGGACTCCTCCAGTTAAATCTGGTGAACTGGTGAAATCTGGTGAAGGAAGTGAAGTTCCTACAGCCAGAGAAGTGGTACAGTCAAAACATGAAAAAGGACAATATCAAGTAGTGAAGTTGATAAGTGCACTGAATGCAAAGAGTTTTTCGAGAATGCTCGAAAAGATCATCCATGTATGGAAATAGGTCTGGGGCTTCTCTCTCAAAAGCCTCACATTCAATTCTGCCCTTGAATTATTCAATCAATAATTGATCTGCACATCTGGTTCTGCTGTTGCGACCAAGTCAATAACGCTAGACTTTACTTAAGTAACAGTCTCAGATGTTCTAATTTGACCTAAAACAACTATTCGTATTTCTTCTTAAAGATTGCAGCTAGTTCTATCTTTTGACTATCTGTGATGGACTGTCTACGGCTCAATTGCTTGGCTCGTTACATGTAATCTTGTATTGTCGGTTGTTTTTCGGGCTTTATTGTGGCAGGAGTTTTAGCTAGTTTCTCGAAATCCGCTAAGCTAATGGTCTTTTTACTTTTCACCTTCTCATAATATGAGATCATATCATCGTAATACATGAATCTCCAATTGTCTTGTTCAACTCTCTCTTTTAATGCAGGTTCGACCAGTTTCCGAGCTAGGAGGGTTTTTCTTTCTTCAGGGATAATTATAAACCGTTTTACTTTTCCGTTAGGGATGTTAGCTCCACGAACGATAGCTTCAGTTATTCCGGTGGTATTTTCTACCTCAAATTCATAGGCAACCCTATTGGGTTCATACCAAATAACGTCAATTTCTTTGATTCTATCCATGTTCTCTTTCGGTATCATAGGCAGTGTTATCCCTTTAGTTCGCCATTGTGGTAAGTCGGCATAAACATTAAGACCAGCTCTTTCACCCACTAATGCTAAAAATTCACATAATTTGTCGTGTTGATTCTGTCTTTGTATAACGCTTGGTTTGAGCGTCCACTTTTTATCTTTAGTCTTTTGAGCATATTCCTCTAAAATCTGTTTAACGCCTTTTGTCTCTGGAGTAAGAGCATTTGGAAAGGTTATGAATATCTCTTCTAAAACATCGTCATAGGATGCCTTCACTTTTCGATTTAAGACATTAATTACAGCTTTCTCAACTCTTTCATGCAAAGGAACTCTTTCTAGAAAAGGTATACTATTTGGATCTTTGAACCACCATTTGTTATCGTGCAGAATAAATTCTTTGTTGAGTTGCTGTTTTAATATGTCTTCTATAGTTTCAGGAGCACTAAACAAATAGCCATTCTTTTTGAGTTCATCATAAATCATAGAATAACTATTCACTATCACTCCGTAAGGAGTGGGCTCCCCTCTACCTGCAATTATCTTCTTAACAGATTCGATTATGATTCTTTTATATCGTTCCTTGTCTATTTCAAGGTCTAACTGCAGTTTAGTCGTCTTTGTAGGTTTTCTGAATCTTATGTAATAATCTCCGACCGCACTCCCGTATGGGTGCAATAGACTTTTTGCTGAGGGTCTGGCAGCGGGCTGATAAATAATTTTTTCCAGCTCGAAACCAGCTAAGGTAACAGCTCTTATTATGGAATTGTAAATTGTTATGTCAGTATTATGAAAGGTGACGGTCATCCACTTACCTGGTTTCAGGGTCTTATATATCTCTCTAAATGCCAGACTCAGCATTTTGCAGTAAACATCAAAATTCTTCTCTCTTCTTGAAGGGCTGTCGCTTATTATTATTTCATCTTCGAAATTTACGTCAAATCCTAACCACGAAGCCCACATGTAATCTAATTCCAAATACGGAACGCTATCACCATAAGGTGGATCTGTAAAAACATAATCAACACTATTTTGTGGAATATTTGATAAATCTGTTGAGGATTGATTTAAGAGTAGAAAAGTTTTATTTTTTGAAAGGTCATCAAAGCTTTCGGCTTCTTCATAATGTATGCCTACTGACTCATTAGATTGTGCTTTACCTCTGCAAATCTTCCTAAAACGTTCTTCAAACCCATTCCAAACATTTATTTCGAAACGTTTTGGAGGAACCCAGTATCCTCGAACTGTCCAACTCTTACATTCCTTTCCGCCATGCACGACTGGTATCAACTTACCAGCTTGCGCCAAACCCGAAGTAAATACAAATTTCATTAAATCTTTCTGGATTCCATTAGTCAATTTTTCTATTTCATGATATAGAATCGTAAGCGCAATTAGGTTTCTTTTCGTAAATAAATCTGATACAAGAGTGCCTTTTGCCACATTTACTCGTGTATTCCATATTAACTCGTTTCTCGGATACCAATAAGGAATTTCCATGCCATCAATTTTTTTTAGGTTTTGTAAGTCTTCTTCGTCTGGTTTCTTCCTGCCTTTTCTTCCACAAAGGGGGCATTTAAACCATATTTCAATTGGCGTGGATTTTTCCCATATCGTATGAGTTATGACAGCATTCTTACCGCAATCAAACGGGCATCTTGTCTTGTATAGTGATTCAATATTATCTTTCACGCTTTTCTTGATCGCCTCAAAAATACTTTCAAACTCCTTAAGGTCAACGGGTACAGCAGTCATTTTTGCAATAAAACACGCGACTGGGTCCAAATCCACAGCTACAATTTTTCTCTTAAGCTTCAACGCTTCTATTGCAGTAACCCCACTGCCGCAGAAAGGATCGAACACGATTTCATTCGGTTTCGAGTAATGTTTGATATATTCGGCGACGACATTATGCGGTTTGCGAGCCCAGTACTTATGCATTAGATACATAGATGGATGTGTTTTTGCAAATAATGCATAATCTATGTGTGAAATCATCTTCGTTTGGCTCATTTTTCTTTCAATCCGTTGTCTATCTTCTAAGTAGTTTGACGAATTGTTACTTCTCTTGGTTTGCTTTATCCGCAAGTACTCTGCAAGTCGAATAGACTTCATCATCATATTCTAAGGCTATCTGAACATCTCTTTTCTGAAGCAGACTTGAGGCTGAAACTCCTTTGTATCCATAGACAGAAACAGTGTGTGCCCATTCATACATGTTACTAATCAACATAGCTCTGCCAAGCTCACCTTTTAAGTATTCACCATGAGTTTACCTTGAATAATTCAGGGCCTCGCAAGTGATCTGAACAATTGAAATGACCACATGCATGCTTCTTTGTCTTTGCAGAGTCTCCATTTGAATTTTATTAGGCAAGTGAGCCAAAAAGAAGGGATGATGATGTATCCACGCTTGAATCAAGTGTGTTGAAGTGGCCCTGACAATCGACTGAGTATCACTTAAGTGAGCTAAGTGAGACAAGTGAGCCTGACTGCCTGACTCTAAGTGGCTTGAATAATTCAATTCTGGTAAGTTCAGACACGAATCTCATGTTTTGCAGACTTTGATCTCAATGATCTAGAGGGAAGATATGAGACTTGCCAACCGATCTCAAGTCATGACATGTTCTTGAATTATTCAAGATATAGATAACAAATCGCCCTACCTGAAAGGTTCTGCGATGATCTTCTTGAAACTAAGAGACTATTGTGATTTTTAGGCTGGTTAGAACGTAGTCTATCTTGGTGACTGTATATTCTATGCAGATTCTAGATTGGCTCTTGAGAAACATGTTGAATAACCCCGATTTGGTTTACCTCATTACAGGCATAGGGTTCCTATTCTGCTATTTGATCTTGTTCTGCAGACTAGAAGACTTGAAACCCAGTTGCACTGGCACGATGGACGAACATTTTGTGCTCTTGGAATATCAGACTCTTAATGAAGAGGTTCGTCGGAGAGGAGATATGCTTGCCATTCACGGAAGTATATTCGTAGTCGCATCTCTATTGTTGCTAGGCCAGTCTGTTTCAGCACCCCTACGTGAGAGAACTGCCATTCTTTTTGTAACTCTGCTTGTTTATGCAATGTGGCTGTTCGCAATGACATACAGTACAATGAGACTTGATAACATTGCCTTTGCCAGACTACGTGGTATAGAGGAACAGTACGGATTCAGAGCACATCTCTACATGAAAAAGATGACTGAGAAAACCCTCTGGCTGTATGCTAGGCGCTTCATTTGGGGGCTTGTCCTAATTATGTTAGTCCTCGGAGGCTTCTCTCTATTCCGAGTCTAGTCAATTTCAACAGAGACTGGAGATTATGAGTTTCAAATTTGACCAGAGACTAGGGAAGACTTTTTTGCCCATATTTCTAACGAGATGGCCATGTCCAATATCTAAGAATCCCTAGAAACTGAGAGTGGGCAGACGAAGCCAGTTACTCGGCAGTACTTAGCCAGTTTCTCATTTCAACACATGTTTGCAAATACACGAACATAATTTGCGGACCTTGAATAGTTCAACTGACTGGATGCCCTGACACATTGAGATATGGAATCATTTCCTCAGTTTTTCTATGACAAGTCTGTTGCCTTCAATTCCCATGATAAGTGGTTCACATACCACTAAGAATGAATAATTCAGGTTGAAATTGAATGCTGTATTGAGCTTAAATAGAAGACATATACACATTATTATATAGTGATATACAGTGG
>Ga0209725_1002130_pt1 | contig 10783 bp, 10 predicted proteins | sample I18A1metaG_FD_184145 | JGI IMG/M metagenome (GOLD analysis project Ga0209725, IMG submission 184145) | Lake sediment bacterial and archeal communities from Gulf of Boni, Indonesia to study Microbial Dark Matter (Phase II) - ​I18A1 metaG... | ecosystem: Environmental > Aquatic > Freshwater > Lake... | reverse complement strand
CCGAAAAGAGAGGTGTCGAGGTGCTTGACGCCCCTGTTAGTGGAGGCGAAACTGGAGCAATTCAAGGAACCTTGGCGATCATGGTTGGAGGGAAGGAAGCCACATTCTCCAAGTGCATCGACATTCTGCGAGCAATGGGAAAAAGCATAGTCCGAGTCGGGGATGCTGGAGCAGGCCAAGTAGCTAAGCTTGCGAACCAAATCATAGTGGCGCTGAATATAGCGGCGCTCTCAGAGGCATTTGTCTTAGGCGCCAAGGCTGGAGTGGATCCACGTATCATGTATCAGGCGATACGAACCGGCTTCGCCGGCAGCAACGTGCTCGACGCTAAGATCTCGACAATTCTGGAAAGAAATTTCAAGCCGGGCTTCAAGATAAGGCTGCATCACAAAGATCTGAAGAACGCGCTTGAGACCGCGAGAGAGCTGAAAGTCCCGATACTGCTGACATCTCTAGTCCAGCAAGTGTTATGCACTCTGATAAACGAAGGTAAGGGTGAAGAAGACCACTCAGCGATCATCAACTTTAGCGAGCGCCTCGCCAACATTGAGGTCCGAAGTGAGGTGTAGCCCGTTGATCTGGAAAAGCAGAGAGATACCTGTTGCTTTGAAGGGAGGGCCTAGGCGGATGTGATAGGCCAAGATGACTCTGGAGGAATATCTGAAATCGCACGGCGTCTGGCATCAGTTCATTTCGAAAGCAGAGACTATTCATACCGCTGACGCGGCGAGAGCCAGCGGGATAGAACTGCGAAGAATCACTAAGAATCTCGTATTCAAGGTGGACGAGAAGGACTACGCCTTGCTCATAGTACCTGGGGACAAGAAGGTGGACCCCGACAGGGCTGCTGAGGCATTGGGAGCAAAGAAAATCTCCCTCGTCCCTTTCGACAAATCGGAAGCGATAAGCGGCTATCCTCCGGGCGGCACTCCGTCAGTAGGTCATCGTATACGAATGAGAGTCGTCTTTGACAAATCTCTTCAAGGCTTTGAGACTATTTTCTGCGGTGGAGGTAGCAGAGACAAGCTGCTCGAATTGAGGACTGAAGACGTGATTAGACTCACCAGCGCAGTGATCGCAGACATCTCAGCTGGATGAGCGCACCCATGAGGACTCAAGGTAGATTCGACATCGCCTTTCTAGGGCATTACACGAAGGACACAATCGTCCTAGCAGACAAGGAGAAGGTCGTGGACGGAGGAGCCGTCAACTACGGAGCTAGCGTTGCTGTAAGAATGGGGCTCAGAACCGCCATCATCACGAAGATGGCGCGAGAAGATTTCAATGTGCTTGAGGAGCTTCATCGAATGGGTGTGCAGCTATTCAGACGCGAAGCACCCGAGTCTACTCAGCTCAGGCTCGTGTACCCTAGCAGCAATCTCGACGACCGCGTCATCTACGTGACAGGTTTTGCAGGTCCCTTTGTGACGGAGGATCTCGATGGTGTTGAGGCTTCTGTTTTTCATGTCGGGGCGTCAATGCGGGGAGAGGTACCTGTTCAGATTGTTCACGTACTGAGGAGGAAGGCGGACCGAGTTTCGTTGGACCTGCAGGGCTTCATCAGGGTCAACTCGGAGGGAAAACTGATCTTTGATGACTGGGAAGAGAAAGAAGAGGTATTGAAGCACATAGATGTCGTGAAGGCCGATATTGTTGAGGCCACTCTGTTGACTGGCAGGATTGATAGACGTGAGGTTGCTGAGGCACTCGTGGCCTTAGGTCCAGAAGAAGTGGTTCTAACTCACAATGGTGGGGTTCTTGTACATGCCGAGAAACGCTTCTTCGAAGCGCCCTTCATGCCCAAGGAGCTGAGAGGGCGAAGCGGCCGGGGAGATACCTGCATCGCGGCGTATTTGGGCAAGAGGCTGACTGCTCCTCCAGAAACAGCAGCTATCTGGGCGGCCGCCGTAACCACTTTGAAACTGGAGAGCGAAGGTCCGTTCCGCAGAGACATCGGCGAGGTCAGAGAACTGATTAGCAAGAAGTACATACGCCGGGGGTAAGAGATTGTGCTGTGTTTCCGCCATGGCTTCGGAAAAGGAGAGCATTAAGGCTGACATTGCTGTCGTTGGTGACTTCGCGAGGGATAGGCTTGTTTTCCGTGGACAGGTGGAGATTTCATCTGGCGGAGCAGTGTACTATGGAGCGATAGCTCTGCAGCGCCTGGGAATACCCGTAGTCGTTGTCACTAGGCTGGCGAAGCAAGATTTCCATTTGCTGGAGGAACTCCGTCGCGAAGGCATAGCTGTCTACGCTCAACCAGCACCTCAGACTTCAGGGCTCGAGAACATCTATACAACTGAGAACATGGATCGTCGCACCTGCCATCTCATCGGATGTGCGGGATTCTTTGACATGAACGACGTACCAAGGATTTCAGCTCAAGTGTTTTTGATTGGGCCGATAATGGCTGGAATCGTGGACATACCATTCGTCAGGAAACTCTCTGCCATGGGCAGTGTCGCACTCGATGCTCAAGGATTCGTTCGAAAATGCAGACGAAACGATCTGATATTGACCGATTGGCCTGAAAAGAAGGAGGGGCTTGCTCTCGTGAAAGTGCTCAAACTTGACGACGCAGAGGCCGAGGTGCTCACTGGTGAAACGGATCGGTTCAGCGCACTCAAGAAGCTGTCAAAGTACGGCCCTTCAGAAATCATGCTGACTCGCGCAGATGGTGTCACGGTCTATGTTGACGGAGAGCTGTTCGAGGCGCCGTTCGTACCACGGAGGGTCATTGGACGGACAGGTAGGGGAGATACATGCCTCGCTGTGTACTTGGGAAGACGGCTTACTTCGTCTGCCGAAGACGCTTGCCGGTTTGCAGCAGCTGCCACCTCACTGAAAATGGAGAGGCCTGGACCACTTCGGGCCTCGGTTCAGGAAGTGCAGAAGCTAGCCGATTCGCTTCCCCGATCACGCAGCTAGGCCAGGAGACAGGAACTGCGTCTGTCAGTCCTGTTCTTCACTGTCTTCCTTGTCAGCTTTAGGAGGGAGATAGTGTTACTTCAACGATGTCCCCGGCCCTGATCTCGCAAAGTTTCATGACGAGCTTCGGAATGCCCAACCTGCCATCCCCCCTCACTTTCGCATAGTAGGTTTCCGCACTAGCACCGATGCGCTCCGCAGAGCGAATTCTAATCTCCAAGACCTGCGTGGGCTCCAAACTAAACTGCCACCTTATCAGACGTGGAACCTGAAGCCGGTCTCCCTCCTGCACCACAGCCTTGAAGCTAAGAGATCTATCTAGTGGCAACCTTTGCTCGCCTTCCAGAGACTGGACGAGACTATTTCCACCTTTCGGAGACTTGGACTAAGCAAGAAATAGACCAATCTGCCGAAAATAAGCCCAAAACGGGACTTTCAAGCGACCGGGAGGGGGGTGTATGACACCCACTCTTCCTGCTTCTCTGAGAGATGAATCGGTGATGAACTTGCCCGCCTGCTCCTACTCGAGCTCTGGCAGTATGTGCAACTTCGAACTGTCCACGCTTACGTAAACGCTGCCTTTCAGAGGCACATCTGATCCTTGGACATCCGCGATTAGCTCAAGGTCACCTGTCTGGACAAAGTATCTCGTTACCGCCCCCATGAAGATCGTGTCCTTCACCTCTCCATGAAGAACGTTGCCTTCACGTGTCGGCTTCTCGCTACTGATCTCAATGCTTTCGGGCCGAATCGACAATGTGGCGTCTTGGCCATCACTTAGGGCAACTTCAGGATCCGTGGACGCTGAAAGAACCATCTCTGGTCCGACGGAAAGGAGAACCTCTTTTGCAGTCGTCTTGACAACAGTTGCCTTGAGCAGGTTGATCGTTCCTATGAAGTCGGCCACAAACCTTGCCTTGGGCTTGAAGTAGATCTCTGTAGGGGTTCCGATCTGAATGACCTGCCCCTTGTTCATGACAACGATCTTGTCGCCAATGGCAAGCGCTTCTTCTTGGTCATGTGTGACATGTATCGCCGTGATGCCTAGTTGTTGTTGAATCTTCTTTAGCTCTACCCGCACATGAACTCTCACTTTGGCATCTAGGTTGCTCAAAGGCTCGTCAAGAAGAAGAACTTCAGGCTCGATCACAAGAGCTCTCGCCACAGCAACTCTCTGCTGTTCGCCTCCACTCAACTGAGCCGGAAACCTAGTCAAGAGATGCTCTATCCCCAGCATCCCTGCGACTTTTCTGACCCTTTGCTCTGCTTCTGCCTTGGGAAACTGTCTAAATCTCAATCCGTATGCTATATTGTCGAACACTTTCATGTGAGGGAACAACGCGTAGTTCTGAAAGACCATTCCCGTGTTCCGCTTATGAGGAGGAACGTTTGTGACGTCTCTTCCTTTGATGAGGATCTGGCCTTCATCTAGATCGTAGAATCCGGCTATGCTTCTCAGCAACGTCGTTTTTCCGCATCCACTCGGTCCCAGTAGCACAGTGAACGACTGGTCTTCGACAGCGAATGTTGCGTGGTCCACAGCTGTGACTGAGCCAAACTTTTTGGTTGCCTCATTTAGACTGACTGCTTCTTTCATGTTTGCATCCTCTAAACTTCAAAGAGCGGTATTCTTTTCCCAGCAACCGCTCGACACACGAGTAGCGTACCAACAACTATCGTCAGCAGAATAGCGGATAGCGCGGCAGCCTGACCCCAGTATCCCTCACTTGCGAGTCCCAGTATGATTGGTGAAGGCAGATTCCATTTGGGTGTTATTAGGAATATCACAGCACTCACCGTTGTCATACACTTAATGAATGAGTATATGAAACCCGCCCCGAGTGCCGACTTCAATAGTGGCAAAGCGACATTCCGAAGAGTTTGAAAGGTGCCAGCACCAAGGTTCACTGATGCTTCCTCAATTGAAACATCAATTTGCTGGATCCCCGCCATCCCGGCCTGAAAGCCAGTCGGCAAATCCCTTGCGATATTGTTTAGGATAATAATGTAAGGTGTCGCTGTTAGAATTAGAGGAGGAGTGTTGAAGCTTAGAATGTATCCTATCCCCAGTATGAAGCCGGGAACGGCTGCAGGCAAAGTGGAGATGAAGTCGAGGAGCTGTCGCCCTAACATTCTTTTCCTGAAGATAATGTAGGCATCTAGGACGCCTAGGATTGCACATGCAAGTCCCGAAGTCAGCGAGAAGATCAATGCGTTTTCTATGGCAGGGATGCCTTGGAATATGACATAGTCTAAATGCTGCGTTGTGAATGAGTAGTCCATCCCCCACGTTCTGACGAATCCGCCTAGACCGATGCTTGCGTAGATCAGTACGATCACTGACGAGACAATCAGACAAAAAGAGAATAGAAACCATTTGACGAGTCTACCTGTCTTCCTGATTCCCAATTGAGTCGGTGCACCCGTCACGGTGACATAGACCTTCCTGCTAACCCAGTATTTCTGGGCGATGAAGAGAATGAACACGGGTAGGAACAGAATATTGCAGAGAACCGCAGCCATCCTGAAGTTTCCCCAGCCAACTATCTGCATATAAGCCTCAGTGGCAATCACCGTGAAGTCACCTGCGATAAGCGCCGGATTTCCGAAGTCGCCGAGTACATTCATAGCTACAAGTAGAGCTGCGCTAGCCACTCCTGGTATCGACAGCGGGAGAACTACGTCCTTGAAGACGTGAGTATCCCGCGCGCCGAGGTTGCGGGCCGCGTACTCCAGAGCTGGGTCGATTGATTTGAGAACCCCGACCAAAACCAAGTATGCCAATGGAAAGAAGGTTAGTGTCTGAACCATCCAAAGTCCATGCCAGCCGTAGATCTCGAAAGGTCTTCCTAACAGTCCGTAAGTGATCAAACCTCTCCTGCCGAAGAGCATAATGAAAGAAAGCCCAACGGTGAACGGAAGGGAGATGAGTTGAAGAATGACAATTCCTTTGAAGAATCTCTTTCCGGGCATATCTACTCGAGTCATGGCGTAGGCGAACAGAAAACCGACGACTGTAGCCGAAGCAGTTGAGATGACTGCCATCATTAAGCTGTTCCAGAAGGAATTGACCAGTAACTTCCTTGAGAGAAAATCAACATAATACGCGAACGATGGGCCAGAGGGCCCTTCGACGCTCGCGGCCACCATAGTACCAAGAGGCCACAAAAAGAAAACTAGCATGAACAGGAAAGCCGCCAGATAGAGGCCGATGGTGGTTGGATCCTTAGAAAGGAACCTGGTCCTTTTGGAAAAAGTCAACATGTCAGCCTTTTTGAAAAAAGAGAAGGAAGATGATCAGCCGGCTCTGATCTTCTCCCATTCTTTGAGGATTCTGTCCAAGTTGTCGGCCACCCACTTGTAGTCGTATTTTATGAGTTTTATTTGGCTCAGAGGTATTGCTCCTGATGGCAACGCAACGTCCTTCCTAGTTGAGAGCCTTAAGGAGATGTCCGTGTGAAGCTGCCCAGCCTTCTTCCCAAGCATCCAGTCGACGAATACCTTTGCCGCTTCAGGGTTGGGTCCGTTATTGATTATTGAGAGACCGCCTATCTCCCAGCCTGTTCCCTCTTCAGGATAGATCAACTTGACTCCGTATCCAGCAAAGATTATCTTCTGTATATCGTGCCCGAATGACAATCCGATTGCAGCCTCTCCGACCCCAACTCTCTGCGCTGGAGCTGCCCCTGCTCTCTCAAGGTGGTGTACGTTCTTATTGAGCCCCTTGAGGTAATCCCATCCAGGATCCCAGCCATATAGCTGTAGAGCTGTGCCGAAGATTGTCTGTGCTGTTCCCGAGGTCGATGGATCGCTTGAGATTATTTCACCTTTGTACGTGGCGTTTAGGAGATCTTTCCACGTTTTTGGCTCTTTAAGTTTCAGAGAGGCAATTCTAGCCGTGTTGACGCATATGCCAATGGCTCCCAGATAGAACCCGTTCCAATAACTGTCCGCGTCACGGTAAAAGGGATCAATCTCAGCTGCGACTGGAGACTTGTACTGCAAGAGCAAGCCCTTGCCCTTCGCCACTTCATGGTTGAGGCAAGGTCCGCCCAACCATACGTCTCCTATGGGCTTCTTAGATTCTGCGTCAACCCTGGCAAGTAACTCCCCGGCGGACGCTCTGAGGAACTTCGTCTCTATCCCAGTCTCTTCCTGAAAAGCGCTACAGATTCTCGCGATTTCAAAGTCTGAAAGTGCACTGTAAACCATCAACGGTCCCGTCGGCTTCGGAGGAGGTTTTGTGGTTGTTGCAGCAGGGGTAGTAGTGGGAGTAGGAGTGGGAGTGGGAAGGTAATAGTAGGTTCCGATCGCGGCGATAACGATTATCGCAACGACTATCAGTATGCTCGTAGTCTTGGCGATGGCCTTTATCTCTTTCAAGATTTTCATTCTTGTATTCTCCGGAGCGTGGATTGCGTCTCTAGCCCTTATCAAACTTTCCATCAAGGCTTGACGTTCCCGCTACCCCGTAGTCGATCAATATCCAAGAAAGCATCTGATTGCGACTATCCTCTTCTTGACCCTAGACCATGCCCAGTCCCTTTGTGCGATTTCGGGATCAGGGGATGCCTCCAGTATCGAAGCAGCGTCGTACTAAGACGCTATAGGCTTACGATAGCGAAATCCGATTTCCCAAGGATAGATCAGCGGGCTGAGCGTCCAAGCGACTGGAGACAGAGACTCCTTTTATAAATGCTGAATGCAGTGTTCAGAGAAAATAGCGCGCGGTGAAGAGCTTGAACCTAAGGAGACCTGTCAGTGCGATCCTCCTTGTCCTTGTGTTAGCAGTCATCTTCTATCCTTCATTCGCAATGGGAGTAGTCACTTTGAAGATCACCGACAGCGGAGCTCTCCCCGGCGAGCCTATCTACGCAAAGTGCTCAAAGATCGCTCTCCATAGAATTGGTGAAGGCGAGAAGACAGGGTGGATAGAATTGATTAATATGAGTTCAACTTACGACCTGACAAGCCTCCGAAACATAACGGAAACTTTGCTCAGATCGCGGATAACCGCTGGCAAATATGACAAGATCAGATTCGCCTGGGCCGAGGCAATCGCCGTTCTGAACGGCAGTAGGGTCAACCTGTCAGTCAGCCAACCAGGTGTGACGCTGAGTCTTGAGCTTAGCATCAGCAATGGCGAAGAAAGGATACTTCTTCTGGACTTCAAGACTAATTCCACCAAGGCCCGGACCGACCGCTTGCTCCAAAACTCTCCAACCATAACGATCCTGAAATGATCTTCCTCACAAATGGTGAGAACCAATGTGCATAGTTGGCAAGAGCGAGCTCGTGAAGCTCATCGATGGGCGCAAGTGTATTCATCCCTTCAACGCTGATCTCCTAGATGGAGATGGCTACGTCCTTACAGTTAGGGAGGAAACCTCACTCCACTACCTTGAACACAAGAACCTCATATCGCATGAGATTGTATTCACTCCTCCAGACTATGTGGCTCACCTAACCGCCAAGAGCAAATACGGCCGAGTGGGGCTGTCCTTCCTCAACGCTGCAAAGGTCCACAGCGGTTTCGTTGGGAGACTTGCTTTGGAGCTCGTCAACCTTCACAATGAACGCCAGCCGATAACGATCAAGAAAGGGGACCCGCTGATGCACATAGAGTTCATGACCAGAAGCGGAGACCCCGCGCCTTACACAGGAACCTACATGTTCCAATACATGACCGACGAAGAAACTGAAGAGTATGAGAAGCTCATTGCAAGCCGGTACCCCGGACTCTTCGATGAAACTGAACTCAAGAAAATGATTGCGGAGCGGGTGCGCGAGTAGCCAGCCCTATGGAGGCAGATACTTCCCGCGCCTTTGGCAATTCGGAAATCCCTAACGATTCTTGCACTGGAAACTTGGGAATCAGCCTATTACATCCCGTCAGGCGTGTCTATCCCCAGCAAAGTAAGACAGTTTTTGAGAACAGTTTTGGTACAGTCGACCAACCGAAGTCTCGTCTGCTCAAGGCTCCGTGGTTCCGCTCCGATGACTCTACATTTTTCATAGAATGCGTTAAAGACTGTTGCAAGACTGTATGAGTATCTGGTGACTCGTTGCGGCGACAGGCTTTCTGAAGCTGTCTTGACGATATAAGGAAACTTCGAAAGCTCCTTTATTAGAGTAATTTCTTCAGATTGGGTCAGAAGCGAAGGATCTACCGCAAGATCTTGTGCAGTGGCTGCTGCTTTCTCAAGGATTCTGCAGGCTCTGACATGTGCGTACTGAACATAGGGTCCAGTTTCGCCTTCTAAGTCAATTGCCTCGTCTAGGTCGAACACTATGATCTTGTCGTTATCCACCTTTGTGAGGTTATACCTGAAAGCTGCTGTTGCAATCTTCTGCGCGGTTTCTATCAGCCAGCTCTCCTCAGCCTCGGGGTTCCTCTTCCTTGTCTCCTCAAGCGCTTTCTTTGCAAGGCCATCTAGGACCGTGTCGGCGTTTACGAATAGGCCTCGCCTCCCTTCCATGTGCAGCATCTTTCTTCGTTCCTCATCTTCTGACACAGTAACTCCCAAATCTTTCGCTGTTTTCGGGCTCAGGGAGACCACTTCGTAGGCATAGTGGATGTACCTCTTCGGGCTTGTCTCACCTGCGATCAGTCGTAAGAAGGTGGAAAGTATCTCTTGTGGACGACTCTGACGAACATCGATGACTGATATTGCTGTGTCTACGAACCCAAACACTGGATGATCCTCGACGCCTTCTTGAGATGTTGTTGTCCAGAGGTTGTCGCCATTTGGTTGGCCCATGAGAATCTTGTAGGAGAAATCTTTGTCCAGCAAACCAAGTTTCCACATCGCATACGGGACATCTTTCCCGAGATAGGTTGTTGTCCCGTTACTCCTGACAAGGACTGCATCTGTCTCAGCTGCAAACTCAGGCAGCGCTGTCACCTTCGCGACCCAACACCCCGCGAGTTCCCCCTTGTCTTCCAAGACAACTAGTCCAGTTTCCTTCAGCCTGCTGAAAGCTTCATGCCACAGCCCTGAGCGCAAGATGTCAGTCTCCCAGTTAAGGAGGTCGAAGTAGACATTCAACCTCCAGCAAGTTTCAAGCTGTGCCTTCAGAACCTTCAGCGATATCTGCTTGGCTATTGCCGCGGTTTCATTGTTCCCTTCCTCGATTGATCTGCTGATATTCTTCCGTTGCTCCAGCAATTCAGGATGTGCCTCATACATTTGGTTGACCTTTACGTAGACATCGTCACCGCAGTACTGGTCGAATTTCACACCTTCAGGGGGATCTGTTTTGAATCCAAGCGAGACGAATCCTAGAATGACATCGGCAACTTGTATTCCGCTATCATCTACGTAGTTTGCCACTTGCACATCGTATCCTGTAAACCGCAGGATCCTCGCTAGTGAGTCGCCTAGGCAGGTGTTTCTTGCGTGTCCAATATGGATTGCCTTGTTCGGGTTCACATTCGTATGCTCTACTAGCACGCGTCTTCTCTGGCCTAAGTCCGCGCTTCCGTACGAAGATCCCTGTTGCGTCACCGACTCGAACACTTCACCTGCGATCCTGTCTACTCTCATGAAGAAGTTCAAGTACGGCCCCGCAACTTCAACGCGATCTATCAGCGACGGTTCGGGCACAGATATGTGAGTGAGAATGTCGTTCGCGACTTTGGACGCGTCTTGCTTTTTCTTCTTAGAGATGGCAAATGCAACAGTTGTGGCTAGGTCTCCCATGGCGGGGTCAGGTGGAATCTCCAGTGGGATCTTTTCGTCACAGCGAAGCTTCCCCAAAGCACCTGCTATTGCTTGGCGTACTTCGTCGACGAACCGTTGGTAGCTCATTGTCTCAGCCAGTGTATGAGTCTTGACCAATTGTTAAGTCATTT
>Ga0209725_1002128_pt1 | contig 10797 bp, 9 predicted proteins | sample I18A1metaG_FD_184145 | JGI IMG/M metagenome (GOLD analysis project Ga0209725, IMG submission 184145) | Lake sediment bacterial and archeal communities from Gulf of Boni, Indonesia to study Microbial Dark Matter (Phase II) - ​I18A1 metaG... | ecosystem: Environmental > Aquatic > Freshwater > Lake... | reverse complement strand
ATAGATGATGTAGGTTTGAAAGCCGCTCTAACGACTATAGGCATCCCGGTAGATAGTCCGCCCAGAATCCCTCCCGCGTTGTTTGTCAAAGTCACAATCTTCCTGCCCTTGATAGCGTATGCATCATTGTTCTCTGAACCGGTCAAATCAGAAGCTTTGAATCCCAGTCCAAATTCAACCCCCTTGACAGCAGGTATGTCGAAGAGAAGCTTGGCAATATCAGCATCAAGCGAGTCAAACAACGGTTCCCCGACGCCGACTGGAACATTTAAGGCATGGCATTCGACGATTCCGCCTAAGCTATCACCAAGACTCTTAGCCCTTCCAATTGCTTCCTCCATCCTCTTCGTACAATTGAGATCAGGACATCTAACCGAACTCTTGTACGTATTCCTCTGAATCTGCTCGACGGTAGGAGGTCTATCGACTCTTACGGGGCCTATCTGAATAGTAAACGCTTGAACCTTCACGCCAATTAGGTGAAGGAGCTTCTTAGCTATTGCACCAGCCATCACAAACGCAACAGTGATTCTACCGGAGAATCTTCCTCCGCCACGATAGTCATTAAACCCCCCGTACTTCATTCTAGCAGGATAGTCCGCGTGTCCCGGCCTAGGAGTATTCTTGATCAGCTCATACTCCTCAGGTCTAGCCCTCTTGTTCATGGTGATGACGGATATCGGCGCACCAGTTGTAAAACCATTGAAGACACCAGATAAGATCGTAGACCTGTCTTCCTCTCTACGATATGAAACGATTTGAGTTCTCTTAGGGACCCGCTTCGCCAACTCGCCGTCAATATCCTTCTCAGAAAGCTCAAGTCCGGCTGGACAACCGTCGACGACGACCCCGACGCATTTTCCATGGCTTTCACCGAAGCAGGTTACAACGAATTCTTTTCCAAAGGTGTTACCCGTCAATAATATTTCCTCCTAATGATCTCAAGTCCTTATAGAAGCTCGGGTACGATTTGCTCACACAATCAGCATTCTGAATCTCAGTCTCTCCACCAGCGCCCAACGCTGCCACTGAGCAAGCCATAGCTATCCGATGATCACGGCGCGAGTCAATCGAGGCCCCACGCAGTTTGCATGGACCCTCCACCACAATATCATCCCCTAAAGCAGCAACTCTGGCTGCCATTCGATTCAACTCAGTTACCAAGGATTCTATCCGATCAGACTCCTTCATCCTCAAACGCCTAGCATTCCGTATCACAGTTCTGCCATTGGCGTAGCAACCCAGCACCGCGCAGACAGGAGCTAGATCAGGAATATCTTTTGCGTCTACCTGAATCGCCTCCAGTGATCCGGTGCCCTTGAGCTCGACGCATCCATCACGAACTTCAAGATCGGCGCCCATCTGCTTCAATATCTCCACGATAGCTCTGTCTCCTTGAAGCGAACGTTTTTCTAGATTTAAGACCCTTACCTTAGAGGATGTTACTGCTGCCGCTGCAAGTAGAAACGCCGCCGATGAGTAGTCTCCTGGAATAACTCTGCTAAAAGGCGCCAGATTCTGGTTGTGAAGAATAAAGAACTCTCTCATGTCCGGTGACGATCTGACAGCCACCCGGTGGTCTTTCAGGACCTCCAGAGTCATCTCCACATATGAACGCGACTCAAGAGTCGTCGAGAGCTGAATCTCAACGTCCCCCTTTGCGAAAGGCGAGGCGAAAAGTAGACCTGAGATAAATTGAGAACTGATGTCGCCCGGGATGGAAGCGGTCCCACCTCTGATGCCCCCTCCATGAACAACCAAGGGCGGTCGTCCACTACCATCCAGCGAATAGCAGACGACGCCCAACTGCCTTAATGCCACAAGTAAGGGTTCCATAGGTCTCTTTCTAAGCGATTCCCCACCAGTAAGCTTAGTGACCCCTGACGGATGTGCGGCAATTGGCGTAACGAATCGCATAGTCGCGGCTGATTCGCCGCAGTCTATCACATCCTTGGTCATCTCGAGTTTCGAGGAACCGCACACAATCCATTCAGCCTCTCTCTCTTCGACCTTCGCCCCGTACGCTCGAACCGCGTTTACCGTTGCTTCAGTGTCATCGCACACCAACGGTCTCCTAATCCTAGACTCGCCGTCAGATAGAGAAGCCGCTATCACCACGCGATGAGTGAAAGCTTTGGATGAAGGCGCTTCAACTACGCCGCTAAGGCTAGAAGCCCCAATTGTCACTTTAGCCATCTTCCGTCTCAACCACATGAGCTTTTACACGATTCACTCGAGCTTGAATCACTTCCCCTTCGAAAGCATTCCACGCTTCTTTAACCTCAGCGATAGAATCTTCACGGACAACAGCTGCGATAGCAGGTCCCTTTCCGGAGACTCCAGCTGCAATGGCGCCTGCTGCCACGGCGTCGACAGCGACCTTGATATCGTAACCTAACGCCATGGAATAGATGATTCCATTAAACGTCATCGCTGACCAATATCTTCCCAGTAGGGCTTCCCGGTATGCGACGTTTACCAACGGGGCCATTATCCTCATTTTCTCAACGTCAGACTGTGCCGTGTACGTTTTCGATGAAGGCACGTAGAACAGAACAGCATAGTCTCCATCTACTCTGAACCTACGCTTAACCTTTCGAGCGACATTATCTGTAACGAATATGTTACCGAAGTAGGACGCGCATGCATCGTCGAAAGCTCCGGTTACCGTCACTCCCGCATCCTTCGCTGCGTCCACTCCCAGCTTCACGACCTCGAGGTCGTTCACTCTTTTTCTCAAGGCTGCTACAGTGGCGAGCGAAATCGCGTTCGCTGCGCTGCTGCTGCTCTTCATCCCTCTCGCGATCGGGATATTAGAGGTGGTCTCAACAAAAGCGCCATGCTCTCCATCCATCCTGAATCTTCGTAGAACTCGCTTGATAACTCTCTGTATGAGATTCGTATCCTCGCCAAGGTCAGAGAGTATTCTGCCTTCTATGACGCCAGGTTCATCCGTCAGCTCAACCTTCGCCTTCGTCCACAAGTCTACCCCTAGAGCAGCTCCTTTACCAGTAGCAATAGCGTTCACAATGGTCGCGGCACCATAGGCAATAGCTGAAGCGGACAACATACTCACCGCCCAGAAAGCCCCTTCATCACTGCTCTCCGCATTACTTCAACCGGAGGCGAGTGATTTGTCCATATCTTGAAAGCTTCAGCACCTTGATGAACCAGCATGCCGACCCCTGTGATAGTCTTCGCGCCAGCGGCCTCCGCCTCACTTAATAATCGCGTCTTTACCGGATTGTAGATGATATCGAAAACCACCATGCCTGTATGTAGCACCTTTCTTGTAGCCACCGTCTGCCCCGTTCTGGGATACATCCCAACCGGCGTAGCATTAATCAGTATATCTGCTTCCCGTAATACTCCAAGAAGCGAATTTCTAGTTAACGATCTCACCAAGATCTTCTTCCCGAGTCTCCGTTCGATATCCTTCGCCAACTTGAAGGCTCTATGTTGAGTCCTATTGAGAATGAATATGCTTCTTGCTCTCCTGGCTAGAGTGAAAGCAATAGCTCTTGCGGCGCCTCCAGCTCCGATTAATACGATCCACTTGTCAGATGGATCCACGTCTTGTTCTTCAAGCGCCCTCACGGCGCCCAGACCATCAGTATTGTAGCCGATGAGTCTTCCTTCATCGTTAAGAATAGTATTTACCGCGCCTACTTCTTGAGCTGATTCATCCAGCTCGTCAAGAAACTTGACGATAGCGGTCTTGTACGGAGTTGTAACGTTGAATCCTCGAATATTCAGAGCTCGCATCCCCATCATCGCCGATTTCAGATATCGCCGCGTTACACAGAAAGGCAAATAGATACAGTTGAGACCCAGCTTCTTGAAGGCGGCATTATGCATCGGCGGGCTTAATGAATGTTCGATGGGGTCGCCGATAACTCCGTAGATACTACTTCCTTCGATTGACATCGGTCAAGTGAACCCCATCAGATTGTAGATCTTCCTCAACTCGGATATTGTGAGTTGCCCGGTTGCGGACTCTAACCCCTTTTGAATTGAGGCAAATGTGAAAGCCGATCCATAGAGGGGGGATAGGATTCGAGAAGGAATTCCCAGTTTTCCCATGGCGAAACAGACAATTCTAGCTCTTCCGCGGACCTTTGAGATGAACGATAGTAGCAAGCAATTGTCTTCAATCTTCCTTGCGTTGCACACTAGCTTACATATGTAAGCTCCCGTATCGATCTCACGTTCAAGAATATTTTCCAACCGAGGTTCCGGCGGTGTTCCATCGAAGTCGTGAAATGATATTATAGGCTTCGATCCGGCCCTCCGTATTTCTCGAACAACGGATCTAACGTTTTCAGTCGATAATTCGATGTCAACGTAGTCGAAACCTTTCCTAGCAGCTTCGACTAGGATTTCGATTCTCTCCTTCTCGGTACCCTTGAATCTGCCGCCCTCAGACCGCTTTCTGTTTGTTGCGATTACTGGCAGATCGGTCAAGCTGGCTATCCTCTCGAGAGATTCGATTCTTCGAAGACTGTCCAACCTGACTTCAATGTAGTCTGCCTCGTATCGTTCAGCCCTTCTGGTAAGAGATAGCGCTCTACTCAATGTCTCTGCAGGAATCGTGACAGCGATTTCTATTTTCATCGTTCGAGGATAGACTCCTCTTTCACGAGTGTTCCGAAGTGTCGTCCGCCGTGCTCAATACGTGCCAGAACTTCGTCTCCAACCTTCATCTCAGCTACAGATTTGGAGCCGGTTTTCGTAACGAGTCTTATCGTCTCCGCATTTTGGACGATAGTCTTCAGTTTCCTCCCCTGACCCTCCGCTTCGATCAACATTAGTGGTCTTCGTTCTATCTTGACTCGACCAATGTTAGCTATTCTAGCGTGACCTTGCCTATTCGAGACAACTAATTCGTCTCCCGCCTTCAGTTCTGAAAGGTACTTCGTCTTGTTGCCTGGCGTAAGAACATATAGAGACACAGGACCTGCGTTCACTCGAAAAGGCCTAGGCTCAATGTATTCGCTCTCTTGAACTTCTGCTTGGACGAGAAACAACCCTGAAGACTGGCATCCAACCAAGATTCCTTCACCGGGTTCCATTAAGTCGCAAGTGTCAACGCAAACCCTAGCGCCGCTACCCAGAGGTTTCAGACTTGTCACCTTGGCCGTTGAGAGTTCAATCATAGAGCATGTTCCTTTGACGAGGTTTGATGTTTGACTGATCTCTGAGAGATCGCTTGACGCGAGTAGAATTCCGTCGGCGCCCAGCTCAAGTGTCTCAAGAGCGACTTTAGCTTCATTGACGTTAGAAGCTGCAAAGAGCAACTTGCTCCTTCCGCGCAGTTTGGAGATAAGATTCTCTAGTGGGATTATCTTCCAGTCGGAACAACTGATTATTACGTAGTCCGCTCCTGCATTTGCAGCGTCGGCAGCGAGTTCTTCGTCAGTTCTTCCTTTGATCTTCACTTTGACGCCGACCATTCCGCGTTGCTGCTTTATTCTTGCGATCTCCTCCTTGTCGACGGTTTCCAAGACCAGAATATCAGCATTTTTCGCGCTTGCGACTTTCTTTGCCCCGTACATTCTGGGCAAATCTCTATCGCTTTCATCTACTAACACGACGTCGCAGAGAGCTGCAGATGATTGCAGGAGCCGCTCTTTCTCGTCTTTAGGAGTAGACTCTTCGATTTCGATCCAAAACTCCTTCATCGTGTCTCACCTAGGAGCTTGAGAGCTTCTTCCACAGTGGCGCCTCGATGTACTATGGCTGATAGAGCTCTAGTCATGGCGGTCGGATTCTCATGCTGAAATACGTTCCTGCCGATAGAAACACCGACGCCACCAGCCTTGATTGAGCCGAACACTGCCTCCAGGACGTCCCTTTCGGTCTTCCCTTTAGGACCACCAGCGATAATAACAGGTACTGGGCAGCCTTGAACCACTCTCTGAAACGTCTCAACGCTTCCCGTGTAATTTGTCTTGATGATGTCCGCGCCTAACTCTGCTCCAATTCTCGCTGCGAAGGCAACCATCTCAGGATCATATTCGCTGGAGACACTTGGGCCTCTCGGATACATCATGGCTAAGAGAGGGAGCCCTAGGCTGTCGCATTCATCAGCGATGTTCCCGAGCTTCACCAACATCTCATGTTCGCTTGAAGCGCCGACATTTATGTGAAGAGAAACAGCGTCTGCCCCCATCCTGAGCGCTTCCTCAACGGAGCAAACCTTCACCTTCCGATTCGGATCCGGCCCCAGCCTCGTGCTGGCTGAGAGATGGACGATCAGTCCGATCGAACCGGTGTTAACTGTTTTCGCAATCCCTTTGTGGACGACGATTGCGTCAACATCTCCCTTTGCGAGCTTCTCTACAGTTTCTTGCATGTTCACAAGCCCTTGGATCGGCCCTAAAGTGACTCCGTGATCCATGGGAACTATTACGGTTCGCCCATCATCCTTGAAGATCCTGTTCAATCTCTTCCTCTTGCCAATGTCCAATTCTTCCACCTCCTAAACATAGCCATTTTTGACAAGATATTCAGCGACCAAGACGGCGCCTTTGGCGGCGCCCATCTTCGTGTTATGGGAGACTAGGACGTACTTGATACCGTTCTCGAGCGCGTTGTCTTTCCTTATTCGGCCGACAACCGTGCTCATGCCACCGTGAACGTTTCTGTCAAGTCGAGGCTGTGGTCTGAAAGGATCATCATTTACAGTCAACAGCTCCTGAGGCGCTGAAGGCAAGCCCAACTCTCTTAAGACGCCACCGAACCTTCTCATGGAACCCCTCACATCATCCACCTCGCATCTCCTCTTGGTGGACAGAAAGACAGCTTCGGTATGTCCCTCTCGAACGTTCACTCTTGTGCATGTGCAGCTGATCTTTAAGTCGGCATGCTTCAGGCTTTCGCTGTCGTATCTTCCAAGAATCTTCAAGGTCTCAGTTTGAACCTTCTCCTCTTCGCCAGGTATGAAAGGAAGGATGTTGTCGACGATGTCCAACGCGAGAACGCCTGGAGATCTGCCGGCGCCCGAAACTGCTTGCATGGAAGTCATTACAACCTTATCGATTCCATAGTCGTCGTAGATAGGCTTTAGAGATACGACAAGCCCGGTTGTAGTGCAATTCGGAATCGGCGTGATGAAGCCGCGCCATCCTCTATTCTTCTTCTGGAGGTCGATAAGCTTGGCATGATCGAGGTTTACCCCTGGCACAAGTATGGGAACGTCGCTTTCATATCTAAAGGCTGAAGCTGTGCTTATCACCGGTCTTTCTTTTGCAAATCTCGGTTCCAATATCTTTGCTTGCTCAGATTCTACACCGGTAAAGATTAAATCCACGTTCTTTGAGTCCAGATGAGCGGCGTTCTCAACTTTCATTTCTAAGAATTGATTTGGAGGAGGTTCATCGCAGTGCCACCCGAAACTTCCCGTCTTTTCATCTCTCAAAGCTTCCTCGTAGGTTTTTTGGGCGGACCTCTCGGAGGCTGCTAGTACACAGACGTCGAACCAAGGGTGATGATCTAGCGCTGATACGAATTGTTGTCCAACAACACCTGTTGCGCCAACGATTGCAACTCTAATCATTTCTATCTACCTTCAAGGAATCTCTTATTAGTGCCATAGCCTTCTCTCGATCATCCCAACTGACGAACACGATTATGCTTGAGGTTATAGTGAAGATTCCGAAGATGTTGACGCGGTTCTGGCGGAGAGGATCTGAGATTCTTCCGACCACTCCAGGAGTTTCTTCAAGTCCAACCCCCATCACTTTTAGGAAAGCCAGACCTTGCCTAACCGCCATTGCCACAGTCCCCTTGTGGCGGAGAACTATCGAGTGTATCGGTTTTAGCACGCTATCAAGATGATCTTGTGGAATATATGCGATCAATGAGTCGTAGTTGATTGAAGCTCCCAACAGTGGAACCTTGCGATCCTTGATCGCTGCAACAATCTCTTGTATGACAGCTGGCTCCTCGGATATTCCTCGTCCCACTATAGTCAAAGACGCAACTTCGCTTCGGCTTGCCAATTCGCAGCAGAGCTCTCTGGGAAAAGCGCCTGTAACAAGAGTTCCCTTCGCGTCCAATCGACCTTCAGAATAGTTAATCACCCTAACCGGAATAGCCTCATCCTTGTACTTCAGCGCCTTTTTGTGAATGAATTTCGTTCCCGAGTCAGCGATTCTAGCTAACATGTCCGCATCAACTTCAGATAATCTCTTTGGCTGGTCTACCAACTTCGGATCGGCGGTCAGGATTCCGTCGACGTCTGTCACCAGCACCACCTCATCAGCCAGCAGGTACCTAGCTAGAACAAACGCAGTGGTATCGCTTCCCCCTCTCCCTAGCGTTGTAATCTCTCCGTTAAGCGTCTTACCGACGAAGCCTGGGATTACTGGAACAAAGTTTTGTTCAATCAAAGGTTGAATGTATCGTTTGATCCGCTTTCGACAGGCTTCAAGCAAAGGAGCTGCATCTCCGAAGGATCGGTCGGTTATGATCGGCCAGTCTGAGTCAGTCGGATCAAAGTAACGTGACTTCACTCCCTTGGCCGAAAGAGCTGTCATAAAGATGCGTGAGCTTGTCCTCTCTCCCATCGAGAGTATGTCATCCAACTCCTGCCCTGCGACTTCGCCTCTTGAAGCCATATTAGCTGTTTCCAAGAGACGATCAGTCGTTTTTCCCATAGCTGAGACTACGACTACAAGCTTGGACCCCTTAGCGATCCCGTCCGCTATCGCGCCGACAGCTTTTGAGATTCTCTCTCCATCAGCTAGCGTAGATCCTCCGAATTTGACGACCAGACGCCTGGAACATTTTTTAGATTCTACCATAATTCTTTCAAACCACCAAAAAGCTCAGAGAGCCCGAGACGCGTTAAGAAGAGCTAGCTGAGCTCAGTTATAGTAGAAATAGTAATAGTAGCCAAAGAACGCGTTGCTCAATGCAGTCTTCAGAGACATTCGAATTCCCGGTTGAACCTCATATATCAGGGGCCATTGATTATAAAAGCGTTTCTAGAACCTGACCCATAAATCTCGTTTCCCGAAACAATTTCGCATGTGATAATAGAGGTTACATGGTCAAACTGAATGACCGGAAGATACGCTGGATAGTCCATGAGAAGTTTAGGCGGGAGGGGTACAGGCGAATTGGCTTCGATCCAGCGTATCTCACGTAGAAGAATTGAACAGTTATGGCAGGCCTACAAGCGTGATGGCGCTATCCCTGTCTTGAAGAAGCCTAGTAGACCCAAAAAAGCTTCCAATGATTTTTAGACGCTACGAACTGAGCAATTGAAACTGTATTCTGCAACTACCTATTCCACGAATCGACAAGCAAACCTTATTTCAGAAGTCGACTCAACAGGGCTTACTGGTAGACCGATGAAGGATTCCGCGACGAACTCTAGCGCTGAACCTAGATCAGATTCTCAAAGATCTAGCTGGCTTTCAGCCTTCATCCCTGTTAACGCGGCACTCGGAGCTACGCAGCCCCTTGTTCCACTTTACGTCGCATCGCTAGGAGGAAATGTAGCTCACGTGGGTTTGGTCACTTCTGCCTACAACTTAACCTCAGTCCCATCCTCCATCTTCTGGGGAAGGCTCTCAGATCAGTTGTCGAGACGAAAGATCTTCATCCTATTCGGGTTCATCTCCGCAGCCCTCATTTTCCTAATGTTCACACTGGCGTCCAACGTCGTCCACCTCCTATTCTTCAATGCATTCCTAGGATTGTTCTTGACCGCATACATCCCTGTGGCAAGCATGATGATCATTGAGGTCTTCCCGAAAAGAAAGTTGAACAGATACATCGGCTTGTACCATCAATATGCAGGCTTCGGATGGAGCCTCGGGATAGTCACCGGAACCATTTGGCTGAGCTTCTACAATATCAGAATGTTCTTCACCATATGCTCAAGCCTGTGCTTCTTAGGCGCACTTCTCGGGGTTTGGCTTATCAAAGACCCAGAAATAGTTCTAGAGAGGAGGCATGCATTCGATTATTCAGCGCCTCGCGTAGTAGAAACAGTTCGATACTTGCCCACCATTCTTTTTCAGATCCCACGGCTCTTTGAACTTCAGAGGTTGAGGCGGCTGATGCTTTCGAGTCTTACACGGAGCCTGCCTCTATACTATGCTAGTATGTTCTGCTTCTTCACCGCCTTCAACATGTTCTTCGTTCCGCTTCCGATATTCTACAGCAGCCTTGGAATTCCTAGCAACCAGATCTTCCTACTTTTCCTCGCGCTATCGCTGACCTCAACAACCTTCTATAGACGAGTCGGAAGATGGTCTGAAAGGATCGGTGAGAGGAGATTGATCAATATGGCTGGAACGGTTCGAATAGCGCTATTCAGCCTCATCGGAGTCTTCGGACTGGCCGCCGGCGCAATCGCAGCGAAGACAAGTGTCTTCGCTGTATGCATGGCGGTCTTCGGACTCACCTGGGCATTATTCTGGGTTTCGAGCTCATCCATCCTTCCAAAGCTCTCAGACCCAACGAAGCTCGGTCAAGCTCAAGGGATGCTGAACGCAGTGATCGGCGTAGCTGTCGTTGTAGGATCATTGATAGGCGGAGTCGCTTCATACTCTTTGAGCTACACTATCAACTTTATCCTTGCCGCATTGATGACAATCCTTGGGCTCGGCATTCTGACTAGGATCGAGTACTGAATGCAGACTTCAATAGTTTCATAGTAGTATCCGCTTAGGATTGGCTCGCCGATCCGCTAGGCGGAAATCTAAGTGTGCGTCGAATGCATGTGGTTTAATCTTCTCTATTTACAGCTTCGGTTTTGCTCGGCATCACCGTCGATTTCTC
>Ga0209725_1002126_pt1 | contig 10802 bp, 8 predicted proteins | sample I18A1metaG_FD_184145 | JGI IMG/M metagenome (GOLD analysis project Ga0209725, IMG submission 184145) | Lake sediment bacterial and archeal communities from Gulf of Boni, Indonesia to study Microbial Dark Matter (Phase II) - ​I18A1 metaG... | ecosystem: Environmental > Aquatic > Freshwater > Lake... | reverse complement strand
CTCTAGCGATATTGTTTATTCATCCGTGGAGCTGGGGACCCTTAGCCGCTGTCACTGCGCTATATCTGCTGACGCGATTCCTCGAACGAAAATTCTCTCGCCGGGAGTTAGTCCTCTGCGCCACATTCGACCTTGCAGGGCTAGTCGCAGGCTATTTATCTTTGGTGATGCTGCAGGCGTCCCAAGGATGGCGCATAACCGAAGCTCTCGATCTTTACACCAGAGCCTTGTTCAATCCCAAGATCACGCTGGCTTTCGCTGAGGCAGTGAGATACTTCACTAATACGTGGAGTCCGTTTCTCGATCCAGCACTAATTGTGTTGGGGGTATTAGGGATGTTCGTTTCGGTCAACCTTGGAGGGAAGCTGAATCGCCTCATCTTTTCATGGCTGTGTGTGATGTCAATCGCCTCTATCCTCGCGACGCCTGTTGGAGCTGGAGCTGAACTCTGGCGTGTATTCTTCATCGGCCCGAGCGCCCTTCTCACGGCCATAGGCGCCTCGCACCTCTATAGAACTGTAGAGCGGAAACTTTGCGAAGGAGAGTACCTGAGGATGCCTTCGACACAGTTGTACTGGGCGGCCGGAGTGATTTTCAGCGCGTTAGCATCCTCAATAATAATGTCGGCCGTTCTTCTAGAGTTAGCTCCGTTAGCGGGCCTATTCTTGAATCTACTGCTAGTAACCCTGTTCTTCCACGTAGCATATAGGGGCGTTGGCATATCTCTAGTTCTAGGCGTAGCAATAGTTGTACTGATCGCAAACTCAGGGCTGGCAACGATCGCTCCATTAATTGCCGACCCACATAACATTTCGCTGCGGTAGACGCAATGCAAACGAACAACTTAAATACGTGATCAATGCAAGTTAGCGGAGCACCTTCAGGATGTGGATAAGCTGAAAGCCAAATCATTTATGGTTGGGGGATCGATCCTCATTCTCCTACTGATAGCTTTATCACCTGAGCTAGCTGTTGCTGAAAACGAAGATGAATTCATAGTATGCTACATTATTGCGACGCCGAAAGATACTCCTCAAGGTTCGATACTTGACGTAACCTTTGGCGTATTCTATCCCGGCTACTGCATCTGCGGCGACCCATGTGAGTTGAAACCCCGACCCGGACAGACGCAACCCACAGCAACTTTTGAAGTAAGAGGATCACCCGAGGTTCTTTACACGGATATCCCTGTCACTCCTACAGGAAGGCCGGGCGAGTATACAGCCGACCTTGATTGGCCTAACGATGCTCCGCTCGGTCAGGTCGTGGTCTTCATTATTAAAGAAAGCCTCTACGATGGAAAGGCTAACGGGCCAGATCAAGACACAAGTCATGTAGAGACATCAGACCCTGTAGATGATAGTTCGTTCGAATCGATAGCCGCCGTTCCTCCTCCCGCCCCGTCGATCCTCGATCTAATGCCGGGAGGAGCCACGACGGCTGCAGCTCTCCTTGGACTTCTTCTCGGTCTCCTCATAGCCATTCTCCTGCTGTTCGCCTCCCGCAGACTGAGAAAGAAGCAGCAAGAGACGAAGAGCTGAAGACGCTGAAAGAAGCCCAGATACGCTCAAGTCTCAATCGAACATGTCAGCGCCTCAAGCGCCTGAGAACACCTCTATAGAAGTCGGATGAATAGGCTATGGCCAAAAGTCCCCACTCAAGCTGAACATAAACCAATTCTTACACTTACCAAGGACTCTTGACGATTTAGCGAAGGACGCTAAAGAAAGGGAATTGGACGAAGCTCCCAGCCATCGAGAAGGGCCTTTACCGATGCGCCTTGAGTTCTCGTAACTGGAAAATCCTATGATTATGATTGTTGTAGGGACTAGACCCGAGATTATTAAGATGGCTAGCGTAGTTGACGCCTGCCGAAGACTCGGTGTCAACTACGAAATTGTCTCCGCGGCACAGCACTACGACTGGGAGATGTCCGGACAATTAATGGAAGAGCTGAGTTTGGGGAAGCCCGACCGACGCCTCCCTGTGGGATCAGGCACTCAAGCCGTGCAGACTTCAAAGGCAATGATCCGCTTGGAAAAAGTGATTCTTGAGGACAATCCGGACGCGGTCCTAGTAGAAGGCGATACAAATACGGTCTTGGCTGGTGCCCTAGCTTCTGTCAAATTGCATGTGCCGGTCTGCCACGTTGAGGCTGGTCTTAGGAGCTATGATCTTCGAATGCCTGAAGAACATAACAGAAGGATAGTTGATCATGTGTCCAGTCTCCTTTTCGCCCCGACCTCTCATGCTGCGAGGATCTTGCGTGGAGAGCGAGTTTGGGGAAGAACGTTTGTTACTGGCAACACGGTAATCGATGCTTGCCTCAAGTTTATGAAGGTGGCCATCGTGAAGTCATCGATCCTGAATCAGGTTAAGTTCGACAGGTTCGCTCTGGCCACTTTTCATCGAGCTGAGAATGTTGATGATGCGTCAACGTTAAGCACTCTTGTCAAGGTTCTGACCCGGTGCCCTGTTCCTGTGGTGTTTCCAGTGCATCCGAGGACTATGCACGGCTTGACGAGTTCTGGGCTACTTGGGAAGCTAAAGGGGTCTAAAAATGTCCAATTACTCCCTCCTGTGGGCTACTTTGATTTACTAAACCTAATGCACAAATGTACATTCGTCCTTACGGATTCTGGGGGCATACAGGAGGAGGCCACGGCACCGAACATTAGAAAGTTCGTCTTCGTGCTGAGAAGGCGAACTGACAGGCCCGAGTCTGTTCAAGCCGGCTTCGCCAGCTTGGTGGGCGCCGAAGACGACGAAACAATCTTGCGAGCAGTTAAGTCGTTTGGTAACCCCAAGAAAGTATTAGAAGGGAAATCCCCTTACGGCGACGGGAGGGCGGGGCTTCGGATAGTAAGGATCTTGAAAAAGGCCCTCTCACACAATGCTCTGAAACACGATATCTGGAAAGCTCAGCCATTTTGATCCGCATTCTCCTAGTTCCAAGCAGTGACTACATAGGTCATCCTTTCCCCCAGAGGCACAATCAAATATTCGAGAGATTGAATGACGGCAAGGACTTCGAGGTGCACGTTGTCAGGTTTCGGCTTTTCGAAAATCTGAAATTGAAGACTCACTTGTGCGTGCACGAGCTTCCAGGATCACCAAGACTGGGAGTTGCGGGATACTACATGACGAATATGCTGGGTCATGTTTTCGAAATAAGAAAGATCGTTAGAGATGAGGGGATTGATTTGGTTGTCCTATCTAACCTTGCAGCACCTTTTGCTTACGTGCTAAGTAATGAGCTGTCAAGTAGAAAGGTGCCAACGATACTAGACTTGCCTGACTACTATCCAACTAGTGCAACTGGCTACATACTAGATGTCGGTAGTTTCCCAGGAAAGTTGCTTGCTGGGTCTCTGGATTTAATGCTGCGTTATATGACACGACGTTCAAGTGCTGTAACGGCGGCTTCGAAAGGACTGTTGCGATACGCGCAAGTGTGCGGCGCCCGTGATGCGTTTCATATCCCAAATGGGATAGCCGAAGAATTCCTCAAGCTGCATGATGGCAAGTCCATCAGGGAAAAGTTCGGTTTTGCGAAGGATGATATTGTTGTAGGGTATATCGGGAGCGTAGATTTTTGGCTAGACTTTGGAGCACTCCTGAGGGGTATGGCTTTGGCAAAGAAGAAGGGTCTCAAAATCAAGGGTCTGTTTGTTGGAAAAGGGTTGCACAAACAGGTATATTCGGATAGGGTCACTACGTGGATCATGCAAGAGAAACTCGAAGGCGAGATTACTCGGCTAGACTTTGTGCCTTACAAAGATGTGCCTGCATATGTGGCCGCGCTAAATGTTGGAACGATACCATTCGATGTTGGAAATCCCACAGCTCACTATGCGGCGCCCAACAAGATGTGGGAGTACTTTTCTCAAATGAAGCCGGTCATATCAACGCCTATTCCTGAAGCGTTGGACAATCTCGACTGCGTCTCATTGGCTCTGGAGCCTGCCGACTACGTGAATCATCTCCTTGCAGTCTACTCGGGAGACAACGAGGTTTCTCAAAAGGTGGAAAAGGGGTACCATAAAGCTTACAGAAACTCTTGGAAGAAAGCAGCCGATAGCTTTGCGGCTGTGTGCAAGCGCGTTTTCAAAGAACGCGGGTAGCAACATGCGCGCATGATATCTCCGTCGGCGGTTGGGCCTTTAATATGCATACTGCTCCAGATTCCTCATCTCTGGTCCTTAAAGCGGTTCTCAGAGAGGCGGAGAACGCCTCATAGAATCAGTTGTCGGAAACAGAAGATGAACAGAACAGTTGACAAAAGCACTCACAAGAGATTGCTTTTGATTTGCGACTATCACTCGGGACTTCTCGACAGTTTCATTAGAACTTTGGACTGCATTGGGCTGGTTGATCGCGTACTTGTAAGAAAGCGAGGTAATGCTGATTGGCGAAATGCTACGACCTGGGTGATCAATCTTCCGTTGCGCGTGTTCGGGGAGGAAGATTCTGTCAGCATAGCCTCGATCATGTCACTCATAGCATACTTGGTCATCACGACCATCGTCGGAACGATCGCGGTCATCAAACGAAGGCTGGACATGATCTTGGGAGTATTTGCTTTTCCTCAGGGTCTCGTTGCTGTTTTTGTCGGACAACTCACTCGGCGCAAAGTTGCTATACTGACTGATGGAGGCGATGTCGACATTATGCTGAGAAACCCATTAATTCGACCTTTCATGTTGGCATGTTTGCGGAGAGCAGATGCTGTTAGTGCACTGAACGGAACAAAGGCGAATCGGCTCCTTTATTTTGGCGTAAAGACCCAACTATGTCCAACGATCGGAGTCGACACATCACGTTTCGAATACGTCCCCTTTGAGGAGAAGGAAAAGGGGCTAATTCTCTTTGCAGGCAGGCTGACTAACGAGAAGCGCGCTGAAGTCTTGCTTAAAGCTTGCAAGAGACTACGTCGAAAGGGGGTCCGTTTCAAACTCCTTATAGTGGGAGATGGCCCTCTCAGAGATCAAATCGCAGACGATGCAATCCACATGGACATGGCAGATATCGTCACCTTCAAAGGATACATTCCCCACTCGGAGATACATCAATTCTTTCGAAGGAGCGCCATCTTTGTTCTGCCATCTATCAGGGAAGGCGTTTCCATTTCACTCTTGGAAGCTATGTCCAGCGGTTGCCTTTGTATCGTATCCGATATCCCTGACAATAAGGAAGTAATACAACACATGTACAACGGAATCGTTTTTCACGCGGACGACGAAGAAGACTTGGCGAACAAACTCCATTGGGCAACTTCAGGAACGTCAGAACTGCGGCTTATCCCTTCAAACGCGAGGCGTGCGGTTGAGAGGGACTACTCTTTAGAAAATGTTGCAAACACGCTCAGCCTCCTCCTCTTGGACCACAAGTGACCATTGTATAGATCAACAAATGGCGCGGTGAATAGCGCTCTCAGATGTTCTCCAATGATAAGCGCAACCAATCGCTCAGCGTCTTCCGTACGAAACATCTTATTGTATCCAAGAAAGGCGTTTTTCTTCAAGTAACAAGTCGTTTATCGAACTAGATAGCGCGCGAGTCATGAAGATGAACATACTAATGGTCGGAAGCAGATATTTGCCATACAGGCACGAAGGAGACAAAAACTTCTGGATTACACTCATAGAGACGCTGAGGCAAGAGGTTGAAAGCGTTTTCATTATCTCGATAAATAGAGACCATCGTGGCGTCTACTATCAAGCTCCGAATATACAAATACGGAATGTATCGCCATTTCTCTTTCCTGCCATGTGGTCAAGGTTAAGCGATCCCAACCTGAGGCTTTCAAATAGTTACATTAGCAGAAGTGTGTCTTTTTTGAAAATTCATGGGGAGATTGCCAGAGTTCTAAGAGAAGGCGGCATACAGCTCGTTCATTTCATGGATAACTACGGCCCGCTAATGTTGCGGCTACAAGAAACGGAGGCTCTGTTGAGCATCTTTGCTCCGACATACCATCCACGCCATCCCCTGTATAACTATTTTCTGAAGTTAAGTCTCATTCCATTTGACAGGATAATAACCACAACATATGCTTTCAAACGCAAACTGATCAGCCTAGAAATTCCACCGGAAAAGATAGAGGTTATCCGATGGGGAGTGAATACTAGCGAACTAAAGCCCAGTAGCACAATGAAGGAACAAACGAAGCAGAAACTGGGCCTACGTGCTGATTCAAAACTCATTCTATGGTCTGGGTTCATTCAGCAAACAGGCGTTAGAGAATTTCAATTCTCTCTCAAAGTTGCCGAGGAAGTTCTGAAACGAGCCAAGAATCTTACGTTTATTTTTGCATTGAAACACGTCCACTTCAGAGAAGAGTATCTTAATCACGAAAGGGAGGGAATAAGAATAGTCTCAACTAAGTCCAATACAGATTATCTTCGCTTGGTTAATGCTTCTGATGGCCTTTTGTCCCCAATTTTGGCAAAGGACTCGACAGTGGCCCCTCCTCTCACATGGATGGAAAGCATGGCCCTCGGCGTCCCGGTCATTACAACGAACATAGGAGGGGTCGACGAGTTAGTTTCAGATGGCCACACAGGGTATACATTCAACACCATCCAAGAGGCTGTTCAAAAGATCCAAAGAATGCTCGAAAATGAAAGGTTGCATAGAAAAATCTCACAAGAGTCAAGAAAAACTGTATCCAACGAGTACGACATCAGGAATATTGCTGATCGATACAAACACCTATGGAAGCGAATGTGCGAATGAGACGAAGATGTCGGAAAGAGAGACTTGTATGATATTGGCTGAAAGGTCCTAGAAACTGTGATGCTGGACATGGGCTTAAAGAATGGTAGAACAGCATTGGTTCTTGTTGCGATGGTCGGCTTTACAGTTAGCACGCTCTCGCTTAGTCGCTTGTCTCTAAACTTCGCAAGTCCTTATCTACAACTGGGATTGCTCCAAGTTTTGGATTACTCGTTCTGGTTGGGATTTGGTATCTGTCTCGTAGCGGTGCTTATTGCTATGCGGCGTAGTTCCGAGAAGATCTTTATCGCAACTTCAGGTTTGCTATTCGTTCTAATATGGAGCATTCCCGTTCTAGTCTTCAAGAATCCACATACTTGGGATGCCTATCGTCACCTTTTTGGAGTTCAGTACGTGACTGAAGTTGGGCGCATACCGTCCCTCAGTGAAAGCTCATCTCCAGCTCTTAGTTACCCAGGAAATATGCCGGGTTACTTCGTGACCTTGTCGGCTTTCGTAGTCGTTTCTGGCGCTGACTGGAATCTGCTTATAAAGATCTATCCTATCTTCGCGGCGGCTATCACGTTCCTTGGAGCTACTGTCTTTCTAAAAAGGATTGCGGGGTTGGATTACCGGTTTGCCTTGATTGTTACGACCTTGGCTAATGTCTACTTCCAGTTTCATGTGTCGCCGCAATCATTGGGTTTCTTCATCGCACTGCTCGTCCTAGTCACAATGGATCGAGAAGGTGATAAAAGGCGGCTACTCCTTTCTATTGTTCTTTTTTCGGGTCTAGCTATCTCACACCCAACCTCTACCTTCCTAGTGATGGCAGTGGCGGCACTGGGGTTAATCATCAGACTGTTTGGGGCAACGAACCGAGAGCTTTTATCTCAGTTTAGCTCTACCGCAAGCTATATACTGATTTTCCTATCATGGCTCTTCTTTAACTCGCCTGTCTATTCGGGATGGTTTATCACAGCGATTGCTCAGAATTTAGTAAAGATATTCACGCTGCAGGATATACTCGCGGCCAAGGCCTCAGCAAATCTGAGTGGGATTTTCAGCTTTGGTCCTAGAGTCAGACTGATCATCCTTACAAGTTACACATTTCTTTGTCTAATCTATTTCGTGATAGCAGGTGTTCGGAAGCGCAGTTCTGGAAGACCGGCCGAGATAAACTTTCTTCCCTATGTGGTGGCTCCAATTGTCTTGACAGTTCTAGATGGGCTATTTTATTGGGGCATGGGTGGAGTTCGAGATCGATTTTTCCTGTTCTTTTTGATGGTAGCGCCTACGCTTTCTGTGAAGCTCATGAAAGCAGGAGATGAGATAGGATTTGAAGCGCAACGTGGTATGCATTTCGTGAGCGGGGTTATACATAAAAGGTGGCGGCAATTAGCAGGCATAGTCTTATTGGGGCTGGCTGTGATGAACTTTTCGACCGTCTTCTATAACTTCTCATTGTATGCCGTGAGCGACGAGTCGATAGAGGCTTCTAAGTTCGTTGACAGCAACACTAGAAGAAACGTACGCCTCTTGGGCGGGAGGTTCATCCCTAGCACTCATGAAGTCTCAAATGCCCCTACTACCCGAACAGAAGAGCTGTCGTTCGTCTATCCGCGGCGTTCGTTCAATTCTCCGCCATACTTGCTGGTGCTGGATAGTCATGACAGAATCTGGTATCTGGCAACTGGTACGGAGGAAGAATACGTCTTCTATGAACAGTTAGCAGACTCTTTGAACAGGGTTTACGATAGTTCAATATATCGCATTCACGCTTTTCTTTGAACAATCTCTTTTTCTACTTTTGACCGCCTACTATCACAGACGGGCCCGTACTATCTTCGAATTCGAGTCGCCGGCCTACTGATGCATAAACAGGCGTTGACGAGACCAGCCATTACGCTAGGCGAATGTCGGAGAAATTGGTTATCACAACTGTGCAGAACTCAGCGTTTGCTCAAGATAAACTGGTAAATCATCTCATACGCTGCGCGGCGGTCTGAGTCAAAGCTTGTGCCCATCGAAGAAATATCCGATCCATGATAATACGTATTTAGAAGGTTCTGATTCCAGTTATGCAGGTATCCTTGCTCTATATAGGTGTTCAAATTGCGTCTCCAATCGCCTCCATAACTCTTCACCCAATAAGATAGTTCAAATTCTACACCGTCCGCGTATCCCGAAGACACTTTTTCCGCTGCGTACTCAAAATAACGCAGATCATTGTTTGGATCCCAAGCAAAGTTAGGCTGGATTGTAACATAGTCAATGCCGAGTGAATGGAGTCCGTCCACCCCGCCCAATGGATTTACGAACGGTATCATGAGGAGTTTCAAACCTCTAGAATGAACATAATCGGCAACCGCTTTGATTATGTTTCCATCAAGAAGCCTACCGGCTCCCATATCTAGACCTTCAGTGAATCCCCAGTAGAAACCAATCAATCTCAGGTTTTTTGGCTTTATCGCATTCCATTCTTCAAGCATCTCGTCGACATTTTTCACAATAGCAGTTGTTTCTACAGCATCAATAGCTACAGGAACCGACAAGAATACTTTCATCTTGTAGTTTTCTTGGTGAAGCTTGGCTTTCAGTTCGGCGACAGTGGCATCAAGATTAGAAATTTGGTGGCCGCCCGTGAAGAGATACTGAATCCAAGACGTTATGTACTCTTGGTCCGGGTTTCTATCAAAGTAGAGGTAGATACTGAAAAAAATGAAGGAGTCAAACATCCAATCGGTTGGCTTGCCGTTTCGGTCTAAGTGGGCGACCAACGGTCTGGCGGTTGTTCGCGTAACTTGATATTTAGGATCCTTTCTGGTGGGGTAGTCATCGTAGAATATGACCACGTTCCTGGGAGTTGATGAGTCTAATTGCGCACCGGCCGATCGTATCCATGCTTCATGCGGGACTCCCCCTGTCGATTCGACCAAAGGTATTGTGAGAACAGCAAGGAAAACAATAGCTAAGACCAAGTCCCTATTTTTCATTTTTTTCTCCCCGGTTGCCGGCCGCGGAATTTGAATCTGGGAGAAGGAACTGCTTCCCTCTCTCTTCACCACCTCAAAAGGTTACATGAACAATCCAAGTTCAGTGTAACCAAGAACAACAACTAGGGGTAACACAGAGTTAACCCCATATCCACCTCCATCGAGGAATTTATGAAATCTCTAAACAAGGATATCCCGACTGGTCTAGGGAGTCTATCTGTGTGCGTATTTAAGCGTTTCCGTGTGGCACACATCCACACAGTTCAACCCAGAAACATGCGGGACTATGAACAGAAGGCCCCTTTCCTCAAGAAAACTCTCTCGCCGGCCTTGTCACTGTCTTTGTAAGTCCCTAGTATATCAATCGTCCATGGTAAGCAAATTTATGACCGGACCATTGACAAGACTGGCTAGAAACAGCTTGGTTGCTCGAAAATATGCGGCTAAAAGCTTTTTTAGCTTAAGAGACAACTTATCTTCTGCTGGTATTCCTTGTGGCGGGTTCTCCTCGGTTGCCGGCCGCGGAAATCTGATCAAGGAAATACCAGCAATATTCTAAAGTTGACTGCAAATTCGACAAACCCCGTCGAATGCTAACCTAAATTACTGTGCAAACAATTCTATGTGCCAATTCTGTTCATTTCATCGGATTTCCGGGCAAGGGATTCTTCATTTGAGCAATCCAAGCCGTCTCCCATTCGTTCTCACACTTCAAACAAAAGTCTATTTCATTGTTTTCGTATGGTGATTCTGTTAATGGTGTACCGTGGATCGGACAAAGGTTCTTTGAAGCGTCTTGCAAGAACTGCTTCCCTCTCTCCTAAGGACAAGAAGTACGGCTAACACTGAATTAAGCCCGTATGCACCTCCATCCAGAAAACTGTGAAATCTTTAAACAGGGCGGTGCGGAGCCTGGTGCTTGAAGCGAAAGAATGCTATTCAGCTCCGGTCTAGAGGACCCCAACAAGCACCGAAGGCAACCAAGGACACACAGCCTCAACAGCCCGGCCACAGACTGAGAATTGACAGCCTCTAGAAGTCAAAGAACCGCGAAGACCATGCTGCCGGCTATCTAGGTCCTCTCCCGTC
>Ga0209725_1002125_pt1 | contig 10809 bp, 13 predicted proteins | sample I18A1metaG_FD_184145 | JGI IMG/M metagenome (GOLD analysis project Ga0209725, IMG submission 184145) | Lake sediment bacterial and archeal communities from Gulf of Boni, Indonesia to study Microbial Dark Matter (Phase II) - ​I18A1 metaG... | ecosystem: Environmental > Aquatic > Freshwater > Lake... | reverse complement strand
TGAGCTATGTGAGAGATACTACCGAATCTACATGAGCTGAATGACGAGAACGTTAGGCGTTGCCAACAGAAGCTAAGTTGGACTCTTTCACAGCGCTTCACTGAGCCAGGCTACCCAAGCGCACTTCGCTTTCAATCTCCTAGATTCGAATCTGACCGAGATCTCTATTAGTCCTCTCATCGGTCTTTCTCATGGGAGTGCAATGAAGGTCATTGGCCTTCTTTCCGATTTCGGGCTTCAAGACTCATATGTAGCCGAGATGAAAGCAGTGATACTGTCTGCTTGCCCTGAGGCAAGATTGCTGGATATAAGTCACGAAATCCGAAAGTTCGATGTCCGGATGGGTGCATTTGTATTGGCTTCAGCAGCAAGATCATTTCCTGAGGGATCGATCTACCTTGCAGTCGTCGACCCGGGAGTTGGGTCGAAGCGTAGGCCCCTGATTGCTCAGTCAAACAGATCACTCTATGTCGGACCGGACAACGGATTGTTGATGCTGTCTGCGGTAAGAGAAGGATTACGAAGTGTTTACTGCATCAAGGATCAGGAGTATCTAAGGGATGCCACATCGGCAACTTTTCATGGTAGAGATGTCTTTGCCCGTGTTGTCGGGGACTTGGCGAACGAAGTCCCTCCACTTGAGATTGGATTCGAAGTCGAGAACTACGTGAAGCCAGAGTTCAGCCGACCTATCTTCAACAAGAATTCCATAGGATGCGAGGTTCTCCATGTCGACAACTTCGGCAATATTGTGACAAATGTTGATGTATTCAGTATCAAGAAAAGCAATCTCATTCCTAAAAGGACCATGGTCCTCACAGAAGGACGAAAACGGCTAAGACTTGGATTCGTCCGAACCTACAATGAGATTCCTGAAGGTGCTCTCGGATGCTTAGTTGGAAGCCACGGTTTTCTGGAGATAGCGATGAGAATGAGAGATGCTTCGAAGGCGGCCCGTGTCAAGCCCGGCTCTAAATTGAAAATCGTCGTGTCAAATCCTGTCTGAACCGCTGACATACTGTAATCTCTGCTCTCCTTTGATCTGCCTAATGAAAAGGGCAACCGAGTGCGGGACTAGGGACGGCCAGTCCTCGTTCCTGAGCATGCGTTTGCGTATCTCAGTCGCAGAGTATATTTCACGATTGAAGAATGGTATTGGCCCTACCTTGAACCCTGCCTCCTGGAAAAGGGTCACAGTCAGGGGCTCGTTCGAAAAGACAATCTGAAACAGGGGCGTAAGAGAGGTCAAATGAGCCACCCAGAGCTTGTGGACGTTGATGTCAGGAATTGGAACCAGGAGGTACTTGCTAGAGGAGATTCCGGCTTCTTCCAAGGCAAGCCTTGACATAGTCATCCGTTCTCCAGCGGTGAATGGATTTTCCAACGTGTGGCTGTATTGTGCGCTTCCGACGGCTATGATCACCACATCAACTTTCTTGAGGATGTGTCTGATGGCTTCTAGGTGACCGAGATGAAAGGGCTGGAACCTGCCGACGTATAGCCCCGTCTCAGCCATATTCCTTTGCCCCGAAGTCCTTAGAGGGCTGCAACTATGCTTTTAGGTTTCCTTTCAATCTTCAATTGTCGGCCAACGCGAGGAAAACGAATGTTGAAGTTGATGGGCATCTTGAGGCTCATTCGACCTGTCAATGCCGTGATAGCCTTCCTCGCGGTCATGGCTGGTGCGGCAACGGTTAGTAGGATGTTTCTAAGTCAGCAGATGGTTCTTGGGGCCATCTCCGCATCTCTTATCCTGATGAGCGGAAACGCAGTGAACGATGTCTTTGACATCGAGGCCGACAAAGTGAACAAGCCTGGGCGTCCGCTTCCTCGAGGGGACCTCTCACCAAAGCAAGCTGTTGCCGTATCCTTGATCCTGGCAGGTTTGGCTCTCACTATTGCCATCTCTATAAACTTGTGGTGTTTTCTTGTGGCCCTATTCTACGCGGCGATATTCTTCGCCTATGCTGCTTGGCTGAAGCCGACTGGGTTGGCAGGTAATGTCGTAGTAAGCTCTGGGACTGGGATGAGCTTCATTTTCGGAGGCTTCACTATTGACTGGTTTCTCCCTCTCACCGCGATCTTCGCCATCTGCGCTTTCATATTGAACCTGGGAAGAGAAATTGTGAAGGGCGCGGAAGATCTAGAGGGAGATAGAGTGAGGAATTGTAGAACCATCGCTATGAAGTATGGGCCCCGCTTTGCCGGCTCGGTGGTCGCGGCATTATACGTTGCTTTGCTCCCTCTGAGCGTAGCGCCCTTTCTCCTGGGCTACACGGGGCTCGCCTATCTAGCCTCAATCTGCGCCGCAGACATTGTCATTCTTGCGGCCATTCGAGAATGCACTCTGCTGCATCCCAAGAACGCTTCAAGGGTTAGCAGGTTCATCAAGGTCTCAATGGTGCTTGGAACAACTGCCTTCTTCATAGGAGCTATTACGCGATAGGGCCCTACTCGTAATCAAGAGTCTGCTTGTACGTGTCGATGTCAGAATAGACTATGTTTCCAACTATTATCGTCGCGTATCTGGCCATCTCTCTCGCCTTCTCTTTGCTGTCAATTCCTCCGCCATAGAATAGATGGGCCTCAGAGAGGTTTCGCCCAACAGCCTCCACAAGTTTCGGGTTTCCATAGGTTCCGCTATACTCAAGGTATACTATGGGGAAGTGCATGTACCGGTCAGCGCAAACTGCGTAGGCAACTGCTTCGTCTATCGATAGATTCGTCTTCGCCTTCGTAGTGATGCCTACAGATGATTTGGGGTTCAGGACGATGTACGCTTCGCCTTGGATCTTTTTCCACGGAAGAGAGCCATATTTCGACATCAGATCTCGAATCCACTCAGCGTGGAGGCCGATCATCCATCGGGGGTCGACGCTATTGATTATTGAAGGGATGAATAGATAATCTACGTCTTCAAAGACAACATTTGCTGGATCCGATGGTTCTTGAACCTTCACAGTATCATAAGGTCCAAGGCGTTTGAGAAGGTCTGTCACCTTTTCCCGAGTGACATCTAAAGTTCCACCGATAAGAAGCGCATCTGTTCCACTCGTAGCCACAATCTTCAGATCCTTGTCTGATATCTTCTTGGCAGGATCAAGCTTGGTTATGTGCCTCCACTTACTCCACAAATATCTTACCTACCAAGTTCGCCACGAACAGCTTGTATGCTCCCTACATGTCTTCTGAGTCTGACACTACCTCTGCGCGTCTTGGTATGTTTTAAGGGTTCGTAGACCACAAGTTCCGTTTGGTCGAGACAGCTCCTAGGAGAGGCTTCATGATCGAAGTTGACGGCTCGATGCTGGAGGGAGGGGGCCAGTTACTGCGAGTTTCGGTTGCACTTTCCGCAGTCACAGGGACCCCGATCAAGGTATTCAACATCCGGGCGAAACGTTCGAATCCAGGTCTTCGGCCCCAACATCTAAAGGCTGTTGAGGCAGTTGCCAGGCTAGTAGGCGGCGAGACACGCGGACTCGATGTGGGTTCAAAGGAGATCGAATTCGTTCCAAGCCGTACGGAAGCAAAAGATCTTGATATAGATGTGGGAACCGCAGGGTCAGTGGGTTTGGTTCTTCAGGCGATGATGCCTGCAATGGCCTTTGCACCAGAACCCATGAAGGTTGTGATCAAGGGCGGAACAAATAATCCCATGGCTCCGCCTGTAGACTTCTTGGAGAGAGTTCTCTTTCCCACGCTAAGTAAGTTTGGCGTGTCCGCCTTCTTGGAGCTTGTTAGGCGCGGGTTCTACCCGCGTGGGCAAGGAATCGTCAAAGTAAGGATAGACCCAGGGGCAAGCATACGCTCTCTCGCGGTTACGGAGTTTGGAGAACTTAGAGGCATATCGGGGTTAGCGTACAGCTCAAGGCTTCCCGGCCATGTTGTGAACAGAATGGTATCTGCGTCCAAGCATGTGCTTCGCGAAGCTGGATACTCCGACGTTCTAATCGATCAAGAAATACTGCAACAAGGTGATTCGCGATGCGCGGTTGATCCGGGGTGCGGAATCATCCTCGTGGCAGAGCTTTCATCTGGAGGCGTCATCTCAGGCGACGCACTTGGAGTGCGTGGCAAGCCTGCCGAGGAGGTTGGCACAGATGCTGCCCGCGGACTAATTGAGCAAATCGAGCGCCGTGCCCCAATAGACAAACACCTAGGAGATCAGTTGGCTATCTGGATGGGGCTGGCAGAAGGCACTTCCAAGATAAGGGTCTCTGAACTCACCTTGCACATGCTGACATGTATCGAGGTAATTCGAAACATCGCCGGGGCCCGGTTTACATTTGACGGAGGCAAGGGCAGGCCTGCAACGATTACCTGTCAAGGTATTGGTCTCCGGAATAGGGCCATTAGAGGAAACTAAGACGCACCCCCTCTCTTCTGCCACAATAGCTCCTCGGATCTGACATTCTTGACCATGATAACCCTGTGAAAGGGAATCGTTGTTTCATCGCCTGTGTCATCCACATAGGTGAACGATGAGATTCCAACGTGTCCAATCTTCGTCAAGGGTATAGTCCTGGTGTCTCCAACACTCCCTCGATGAATGAACGTAAGTACATAATCATCTGATCTCTCGCGCTTGTCCCAGAAGATCTTGTTTAGAATACTCCTCAGAGGATGCAACGGCTTCTGCCAACAGACTTGTTCTTCAGCCTAGAACAAGATAAGATCTATGCCTGTGCCGATAACTCAGCTACGCATTTATCTCGTACGAAGCAGGATCAGAACAGCTGACGAATTCCGATGGAGACCGGAAGATGGGCACCATGAAGAACCCGGCATACAACAGAGTAGTCGCAATTGCGGAAGACATCAAGGCTATGAGAATAAGAGGCGCAGGCGAGATAGCGAGGTCAGCTGTAGAGGCACTACTCATTACGGCCCAGGACTCAACGGCGAGCAGTCCAAGAGAACTGGTCGAAGAGATAGAGGCGGCTGCAAGATTGATGGTGAGGACTAGACCCACAGCGGTCTCCCTGCCAAACGGTATCCGTTATGTCATTCATAGAGTCCGGGAGGGAGAACATTCTGGAGCTGGTATAGAGCCCCTCAAACAAGTCGCTGTCAAAGCGTGTCGCGAATTCATTGAGAACTCAAGGACAGCGATCGAAAGAATCGGCGAGATCGGCGCGAGAAGGATTCGGGACGGAGATATTCTGATGACACATTGCCACAGCTCAGCTGTTCTTAAAGTGATCGAGACGGCGTGGAGGCAGGGAAAGAGAATCAAGGTCTACGCAACCGAAACAAGGCCTAGGTTTCAGGGAAGAATCACAGCGGAGAAGCTTGCCCAAGGGGGGATCCCAGTCACCCTGATCGCCGACGCGGCTGTCAGGTACTTCATGAACGAGGTTGATCGCGTGATCGTAGGCGCCGACGCGGTAAGTGCAAACGGCGCTGTCGTGAACAAGATAGGAACAAGTCTCATAGCCCTAGCGGCCAGGGAGTCCAGGACACTTTTCTTCGTAGCAGCGGAGACCTACAAGTTTAGCCCAGAGACAATGTTTGGAGAACTGGTCAAGATCGAAGAGCGGGACTTCTCCGAGCTGATTTCGCCTTCTGAGTTGAAGTATCAGAATATCTCGGTAGCAAATCCGTCATTCGACGTGACCCCGCCTGAGTATATTGACCTGATAATAACTGAAAGGGGGATAATACCGCCCCAAGGCGCTATCTTCCTTCTTCAAGAAATCTTCGGGGTGACGACCCCTGAAGAACTTGAAGAGTTTCAGACCTATGAGTTGCGGGAGGAGGAGTAAGTCTGACGCTCAGAGGAAGCATCTTCTTTGCTAGGCCTGAGGAGATAGATCCGGAGAGATACGTCATTGCTGACTACTATGTAGAAAGCCCTCTCACAGTTGCAAAGGCCGGTGAGCAAATAGCGACAGAGGAATCCATTGGAACTTGGACTAAGCTTACCACATCGACTGAGCGAATCCAGAGGCACCTTGCTGCGAAGGTCTTTAAGTGGAAAGGTAAGGCGAGAGGATTTGTGACCGTGGCTTTTCCGGACGAACTTTTTGATGCCGAAAGCGGGGGCATACCGAACATCTTGAGCATCGTTGCGGGAAATCTGTTTGGCCTGTCGAGCCTAAAGAATGTGCGGTTGCTAGACGTGGAGTTACCGAAAAGCGTGGTTCAGTTCTTCCCTGGGCCGAAGTTCGGCATCAGAGAGTTGAGAAAGATTGCTGGAACCTTGGAGAATGGAAGGCCGCACCTCGGAACTATAGTCAAGCCAAAGGTGGGGTTGACTCCAGATGAAACGGCGAGGGTAGCGTATGAAGCAGCGATAGGAGGAGTTGACTTCATCAAGGACGATGAGACACTTGGAAACCAGAAATTCTGTCCTCTTGAGGATCGTGTGGCAAAAGTGATGGAGGCGCTCGACAAGGCGAAATCAGAGACCGGGAGGCATGTCTTCTATGCTGTCAATGTTACTGGAAAATATGATAGCTTGATGAAGATGGTTGAGGTTGCGATCAGACACGGCGCCAACATGATTATGATCGACGTACTGACGACAGGATTCTCTGCGGTCCAGAGGATAGCTCAAGACCCTTCTATCAAGGTTCCCCTTCACATTCACAGAACCATGCACGCCGCCATGACAAGAAATCCCAGACACGGGGTACACACATTGGTGATAACGAAGCTGATGCGGCTTGCAGGGGCGGATCAGGCACACACGGGCGCTGCTGCCGGTAAGATGGAAAAGGCCGTCAAGGAACAGAGGAAGGTCGCCCAAGCCGCTCGGGATGATTGGCATGGATTGAAAACCACCTTCCCAGTCGCCTCAGGAGGAATACATCCAGGGATCGTTGCCGCCAACTTTGAGGTCCTGGGAAACGATCTAGTAATCAATGCAGGAGGGGGAATACACGGTCACCCTCTTGGAACCAGAGCTGGCGCGACCGCGATGAGACAGGCGATCGACGCTTGGATGGAAAAGATCCCGACAGTCGAGTACGCCAAGACTCATGACGACTTGAAGATAGCACTGAAGCATTGGGGCCGTCGATACTTGAGGGAAGACTGACCGCACTAAGTATAAATTGCCCATCGTTGTAGACGTGTTCCGGCTGGTGTTGTCATGAGTGAAGAGATGCCTTACGTACCCGGCGCAACGACCGTAGGCGTTGTCTGCAAGGATGGAGTTATTCTCGCTTCAGAGAGACGTCTTTCATACGGTTACTTCGTGATGAGCAAGACCGTAAAGAAGATCTTCAAGGTGACTGACAGGATCGGCGCAGCCTGCGCCGGACTCGTCTCTGACATGCAGATGCTCGCCAAAGAGCTGGAAGCCTATATAATGCTGTATTCGTACGAAAGAGATCGCTCCGCATCTGTGAAGACTGCCGCAAAGGTGTTGGGCAATCTCCTCTTCGAGAGGCGAATGTTTCCACTTCTAACGCAGACCATCGTAGGAGGAATCGACGAGGGAGGACCGAGCCTCTATGTCCTTGACCCTATTGGGTCAGTGATCCAAGACAAGTATGCGTCCGTGGGAACAGGAGCGGAGATAGCAATGGGCCTGCTTGAATCCGAGTACAAGGAAGATCTAACAGCGGAAGAAGCGAAGAAGCTTGTCATGAAGGCCGTGAAGACAGCAATCGCGAGAGACATCGGCAGCGGAGAAGGATTGGATCTCTTGACGATAACCAAGGATGGCCTGAAAGAAGAGTCTGTGAAGCTCGCGTAAGGCCTGAAGCTGCTCATTGCTTTCCTCTGACAGTGGCCATTAACTTATGCCCGATAATCGCTGGAATTGATGGGGGCTTCTTATGATTGAGCTCAAGCTTTTTGTGCAGCCAAGCTGCCCCAAATGCCCCGCTGCAAAAGCTATTGCTGAGGAGCTAAAGAAGCAAAGAAAAGATGTGGATTTGAGGATTCTTGACATATCCGACCGTGAGAACTATTTCACCGCTCTTATGTTGCAGATCTCTTCGACGCCTGCTTTTGCTGTCGGGGAGAAGACACTCTTTGTGGGAGAGGTCCCAACAATAGAGGAACTCAGTCGAAAACTAGACGAATACTCCACGTAGGGCGACAGAGGACGAAGACCTGGTAGACATCTTGCCGATTCCGGATGAAGTGATCCGCGTATTTCGACGGCAGAAGTATCAGATCGTGGGGAAGCATAGCGCGGTCAAAACGTGCTACTGGACCAGGCAGGCACTTAATACTGTTGAGGAAAGACACTGCTACAAACAAAGGTTCTATGGAGTCCGAAGCCTAAGATGCCTGCAGATGACCCCGAGCCTAGGAAGATGCCTTCAGGCCTGCCTGTTCTGCTGGAGAGCGATGAGCACAGATCTTGGAATTGAGTGGGATCAAACCACCTTCCCGCTCGACGAGGTTGAAGACCCTTCATTCATCGTTGAAGAGTCTATCAAGGCTCAGCGAAGAGCCCTCATCGGCTTCAAAGGTAGCGAAAGGGTTGACAAATCACTCCTGAACCTTGCATTGGATCCAGTCCATGCAGCGATAAGCCTTGAGGGCGAGGTTACCCTCTACCCGAGAATCGGAGAATTGATCGAAGAGTACTTTGCTCATGGATTTGCAACTGTTCTCTTGGTCACGAACGGTTTGCTTCCAGAGGTTCTTTCCAGAATTGAGAGAGAACCGTCTCAGTTGTACGTCAGTGTTTGTGCCCCTGATGAGGAAACCTATCGGTCTGTGTGCCGGCCGCTCGTTCCTGGCGGGTGGACAAAACTAAGCAAAACCCTCGAATGCATAACCAGCTTCTCATGCCCAACCGTCATTAGAATAACTCTGGCAAAAGGAGTCAACCTGAAGAATCCGGAGGGCTATGTCAAGTTGATAGACAGGGCGAACCCTACCTACCTTGAGCCGAAGGCAGCGATGGCCGTAGGCTACTTCACTAGACGCCTTCCTAAAGAGGCCATGCCTTTGCACAAAGACATTCGAGAGTTCGCAGAAAGACTTGCAGGATTGACTAGCTACAAGATCATCGACGAAGCTGAGCCTTCCGGAGTGGTTCTGCTAAGTCGATTGGGAAAAGCAAAGAAGCTGACAGATTTATGAGTTGTAGGGAGACCTTCAGGAGCTTCATAATCTCAGAACCTTTGCTTGCGTTACGTTCTGTTATGCGGCAATCATCTCGTGTAAATCTTAAGTTTTCAAGATATGTAGGCAACTGAGATGACTATCAATGAAGATTGTAGGCATCGTCGGTAGCCCTAGGCTGGGAGGCAATACAGAGGCCATTACTCGGATTGCCCTTGAAGAGATACGGAAAGATGGACTCGACACGGAACTTATCAGCCTTGCCGGGAGAAAGATAGAGCCATGCGACGCCTGTGGCAGTTGCCGCACCACGGGCAAATGCCACATCGAAGATGATTTCGAAGCTGTCTACGCCAAGATGAATGGGGCAGATGGCATAATCCTTGCCACGCCTGTCTACTTCGGCGCCGCCACACCTCAGATGACTAGCCTAATCAGCAGGTGCTATGCCTACAGAGGAACAAAACGGCCTTTTGAGAATAAGGTCGGGGGACCGATCGTGGTAGCTAGACGCGCAGGCCACAACTTCACGTTGGCCCAACTAATGTTCTTCTTCTTGATCTCTGGGATGATCGTTCCGGGGTCAACATACTGGAACATTGCCTTCGGCCGTCAGAAAGGAGAAGTTCTCAAGGATGAAGAAGGGGTCAACACAATCAAGCACTTCGCTCAGAAGATCGCGTGGCTCGCCAAGAAGATCAAGTCCTAGATACTTAAACCACGCAGCCTCCGAATCAACCCGTGCAAGTTGGGCACATAGAACAGAAAAGTCTGGTGGCGGATTCATCGCTCATCCGGCTTTCTTCAGTCAGCTTCCCTTGACTAAGCGTGGATCAACAAATTTCCAATCTCTGTCTCTGTTGAGGAAGTCCTTTCGCTCCTTCTCCGTTGTGAGCTTCTCTTGAAACGTACAGTAGTCATCGCCACACGCTGCACATGTGGTGTGAATAACCTTACGATCCAGATCGGCCGTCATCGCCTTCGCTGGATCAACGTAGCAGTACAGACAGCCGATCTTCTGTTCTCCATATTCTTGGAAGACTTTCGCAAGGATGCAATCATAGACTCTTCCATTTTTGCTGCCCCCGTAGACACCATATCTTGGAAGATCAGGTAAGCCCCTCTTGACACGTTCACCAACACGCTTTCCGTAGTCCAAGATAGATTTCACAATCAAGTCCTTTGCTTTTTCCTCGCCGAACTCGTCTACTAGGGTCCTGGAGAAAGACAGATGTAGGAGCGCGAGCCTAGTGACGGCGATTTCAACTTGGTGTCTTGCATCTTCTAGAGATACAACCTTTTCTTTTTGCGTCATCCCATAATTCTCCTCTCTGGTTATCTCTACACCTGAGTCCTACCTTCGCCTATCCAGTGTTCACTTCGGCTTTTGTGTCCAGCCAATTCAGCCCCTCTTTATGACGACATCGTCTAGGCTCATTCTTCCAGATTTGATTGGAGCTTCGTCAGGCCATCCTACAATGATGTGGCATCGACTCACTAACGTTTCAGGGAGCTCGAAGTGCTCTCGAATCTTCTTCTGTGTCTCTATTCCGTGAGTGAGCCAGCACGCTCCAAGGCCTAAGGCATGAGCCATCAGACACATGTGGTCGGCTGCTGTGGCTGCGTCATAGTAGATGTTTTGTGGAACGTATTCGTCAAACCTCAATGCCTTGTAGACGCGCATGTCTTGGCAGATAACGATCATGACGCCGTTTTCTATCGGTATATCGCTCTGAACAAGCTTCCATTCCTCAGGTTTCTGGAGGACAATGAATC
>Ga0209725_1002123_pt1 | contig 10813 bp, 12 predicted proteins | sample I18A1metaG_FD_184145 | JGI IMG/M metagenome (GOLD analysis project Ga0209725, IMG submission 184145) | Lake sediment bacterial and archeal communities from Gulf of Boni, Indonesia to study Microbial Dark Matter (Phase II) - ​I18A1 metaG... | ecosystem: Environmental > Aquatic > Freshwater > Lake... | reverse complement strand
GTGTATCTACCGTTCTGCAGGTGTTCCAGAGACGACAATTAACCCCGCCAGTTCAACCCCTAACCTAAAGGTATCTCTGGCCCAGTTCTTAAAGGCTATCTCACCGGAAGCTCGCTTGGCGACAATTCAAACGCCGACTCACCTAGGAGGTTTCTTCTCTGTGAAAAACCCGGTTTCAGATAATGAGCGCCTTACTTCGGATAGCTACGACTCGCGTCGAAATCTGTCATGGCGCGCGCTAGTATGGTCATTCTAATCGTTTTATTATGTGGTATCCGAACTGTGTCTTGACTATGGGGGAGATTTGCCCTTTCTGAAGTGAGAAGGCGGCATTCTCGAACTCTTTTACCATCTTCCCTCTGCTGAAGGTTCCAAGATCTCCGCCCCGCTTTCCTGAAGGGCATCGAGATACTTCTCTTGCTATGTTCGAGAACTTCTCACCACTGTCGAGTCGCTGCAGCACAATCTTTGCCTCTTGTTCAGTCTTAACAAGTATGTGGGCGCAGTGAAGAGTGTTGGGCATGGATCGAGATGCCATCTCTTGCCTTATAACGTTTCATTGCCTGTGTCGATCGGTTGCCAGTTCCGAAAAGGTTGAGCCTGAGATATCGAGAGCGGGTTCCGCCAGAATAAGAAAAGGAGCTGCAGCTTATGACTCCGCGCACACATAGAGGTCAATGAACACGGTCAAAAAGACAGTTGCGCAAGAAGCGCTTATGTTGACGTAGATTCCACATTGAAGACGTCGGTTCTATGCCAGAAGGGCCCGACAGTACGGACATACCCTGGCATCGCCGGGCAAAAAGGACAGATCCTCCCCACATCTCGGACACAGCCCAGGGAAGCTACGCATCTCCTCCGCTTCTCCTGACGATCTGCTTCGAAGCCCCCAGACTAGCAAGGATAATCCGTAGACTGCTCCGAAGAAACCAGATGTGACCATGAATCCCACAGGCGAACTAATCATCACTTCAATGAACAGCCCTATGATGGACACGGTCAGTGTTATGAGGCCAATCCCTGATCGAAAGAAGGGATAACGAACGGCAAGCCAGAGAGGGATGACTATGATGAATGGGAAAATGAAGAAGTAGTAAACGAGCAAGAGATCGCTCACTATCAGGGTTACGCCAAGACCCATTGAAAGCACCAGCACACTACGAGAACCAGTCCATTAGGGCATATGAACTTTCTTGTTAACACACCTAGCAATCTACTTGATCTCCAGATCCTTCAACGGGTGCATCGAGGACCCAGACCCTTCAATTCTGCGCTCAAGCCTATCACCGTCGGCCGGAGAAGCGCGCGCTCTGCCTGGGAGTGCGAACGCCAGCCACGATGCTTCATAAGATTCTCTCAAACACTCTTTCTCTTGGCATCTACGATCTGAAGGCGCCATCCGTCCGGGTCTCTAAAACTGGCGATTGTCCTCCCAGTTTCAGGCACAAGATGCGGTCCTTTTTCGAACTCAAGGCCTTTTCTCTTCAAGTCCTCATAGCTCCGTTGGACATCGTCCACGGTGAATGCGATGTGATTCATGCCGATGTTCTCTTCTCCCGTAACCTTGTGAATCTCGAAGAGTGGCTGGTTTTGCCCGGGTAGCCTCAGCTCTGCTGAACCTCCGTGATGCGTCGTTCGGGTGAGAAGCTCAAACCCCATCTTTCGGAACATTTCCACGAACTCATCCACATCCTGCACGATCAGCTCTATGTGGTCAATTCCTTTGATCATGACAGATCGAGTAAACGTGCCATTGCCTGTATATATAAAAGAGACTCGGGTAGGCATCGAGGCTGTTTGCACTCATGAAGTCAATGTTTGCCAGCAGGCTGGTCAAAGTCCATGCCAGTGGGGGTTATAATAGTCGACGAACGCCGTTCTTTTGCAAAAGGCAACAAACTTAAGCCGGAAACTCATTTGTCTTGATTGGGTGTTCCTCCATTGGGAATACTGCAAGCTGTGAAGTTGCGTCTGCTAGCATTTGACGCAAGAGACGTTTCACTTGTATCAGTTTTCAGTGCTCTCATGGCCGTAACCACCCTCTACGCAGTCCCGCTTCCATTTGGAGGACTGACTCACTTCGGAAATACCGTCATGTGGACAGCATCTATTCTCTTTGGGGGGCTAGTGGGAGGCCTAGCCGGAGGAATTGGCGGAATGATTGCAGATTTGGTGCTGGGCGCGTACATATGGGCTCCTTTCACCCCCTTCTGCAAGCTTGCCAGCGGATTGGTCTGCGGGCTCGTATCAGGCGAAATCAAAAGCATCAACACAAAGACGACCGTCAAGATCATATTCGCAGTCATTAGTGGTGCTGTCGCGAATCTCTTAGCCTATGCTCCGGTCTACTATTTCATAATCGGGCCTGGAGCAATGTTACTGTGGCTTGGAAGATTCTTTCTCCCAGGTCCGGCGCTCGTCACATATGTCGCCACACCGATCATAACCATTGCAGTGATGAGGGTCTACCCTAGGGCCATGACATACAGAAGTTCACTGAAAGATAGGGCCAGACTGAAATCAGAGCAAGAGAGGAGCCGGACAGAGTGAGCTGGACCAAGAGATATGAGATAGTGGATGCGCACGCTCATCTTCATCGTATGTCACCTGACTTCCGCGTCAGCCTCACAGCCAAGGGCCTGAGGAAGCTGATGCGAGAATACCACTACAGCAAGGCCATCATCATGGATAGAGACAATGCAATGATAGCCAAGGCGGTTCATGGAACCAAGGATCTCTTTGCCAATGTGTGGGTCAACCCCAAGGAGAAGTCTTGCGAGAAGGATGTGAAGGAGTATCTGAAGAAGAGCAACTTCATAGGAATAAAGCTGCACCCTCTCTTCGACGGTTACACCCCAGATCTTCCAATAGTCCACCCGGTAGCCAGAATCGCCGAGGAGGCCGGTGTCCCTATTCAGTTCCACTGCGGACATCCTCCTTTCAGCCTACCGTGGAGCTTCGAGCCTTTGGCAAGAGAATTCCCGAAAGTGAAGATGGTTCTGATCCACATGGGCCACGGGCACATCGTCTACATCAACGGTTCCATCGATGTTGCGCAACGCAACAAGAATCTCTATCTTGAGACGAGCGGCATGCCAATGCACACAAAGGTAAAGGAAGCGATGGAACGTGTTGGAAAAGACAGAGTCATGTATGGCGATGATGCGCCATGCGGGCATCCGGCCTGGGAACTCGAGAAGATCAGGGTGGCGAACTTAAGCGAAGCAGACCTTCGACGAGTACTGGGAGAAAACGCAAACAAATTCTACGGATTCAAATAGCGTCTTTTGCAGTGTCTGAAACAGGTCGTCTCTCGGTGTGCGCCCTCGCACGCCAGATCTGCTCCAGAGTCACCTTCAAGCTCTTAGTCTGGAGCAGAATCACATGTCAGCTGGCGTGAATTGAAGTTTGAATTCATGGATATTCTGAATCGGCGTGAGCCATGCCTACGAACGCATGCCCTTGGACTACACTGCTTCCATTGTGGAAGGGGGCTTCTTCGTTATGTTGTATGTGACGCTTACTACGCCTGGCACTTCTTCGGTTATCCTCCGCGCTAACCTATTCAGGGTCTCGTAAGGAAGTCTTGTTGGTGATGCCGTCTTGGCGTCTGTGCTATCCCAGCATCTTACCTCAATCTGTCGGCCATAGTCTCGTCTTCCCTCTCTCGCTCCTGTGACCATATCTTCATGGAGAATCGCAAGAAACTGGAAGGCAGCTACGCCGCCTAACTCCTCTTCAACTATCTCGGTTGCCTTCCTCACAATTCCCACCTTAACCGGGGTGACCTCTCCGATTATTCTGGCTGCCAAAGCAGGGCCTGGGAACGGCGGCCTATCGTATATCTGCTCTGGCAACCCCAAAGTCTTCGCGATTCTTCTCACTGCTGGTTTTCTTAGCTCGACCAGAGGCTCAATGACCCTGTATCCGTATCTCTCCTTTGTGTCGATTCCAAGTTGTTCAAGAACATTGTGCTGTCTCTTTATGCCAGCAACCGTCTCCTCTATATCAGTGTAGTTCGTTCCCTGTAGCAAGTATTGTATGCCGCTCTCTCTCACTATCCTGCCGAAAACGTCCCTGTAGAATGCCTGAGTAATGGCCTCCCTCTTTTCCTCTGGATCTGTTATGGCTTTCAGAACGGAAAAGAAGTGTTCTCTAGCCTGCACCAGCGCCACTCTGACTCCGAGGCTTCTGAACAATGCAACTACGCGCTCAGGCTCCTTTTCCCTCATCAAGCCGTTGTCGATGAAATAGGTCTTCAATCGGTCACCGAGTGCTTTGTGGCCAAGGATTGTGACTACGGAGGAATCTACGCCACCGGACAAGGCGTTTAGAGCTGAGGCCTTTCCAACAATAGACGAGATTTCTTCCACTTTCTGCTCTATGAATTGTTCAGGCTTCAGGTCTTCTAGCTTTAGCTCTCTGATTTTCATGTCGCCAAACCATCGAGGAAAGGTAGGCAGGATTCTCATAAAGTGTTCTGGATGCGTCATTTATGATAATTAATGCTTGCATGTTTTGCAAATGCCTGAGTGGGCAGTACTCAATTACTGTTAGTCTCTGTTCATTTTCACGAATTCTGAGAACCTGTCTTTCCCCACCATATGGTAGCTTAGAAGACGGCCGCGATGAACTACATTGAAGACGCCGTAGGGAGAAGGAGACATCTTCCCCACTTCAGCACAGTTCTTAAGCTCAGTCACTCGACTTTTGATTCTCCTCTCCTTGGCTGCATCCAGGAGAATATGCGTAGCATTCTCGATATACGGGCACTGATCTGAACGCAGAATGGTCAGTCCTTCACTGAACCGTCCGAGCCTCGCCTGCCAATCCATGGGAAAAGATGGAGGCGGCGCATCACTGAATCTCCTCACCATCAATGTGAAGCAGGGAGGTGCTTTGTCTACCGGGACAAAGCCATGGTGGAGGAGCAGCTCATTGCCGGCCAGCCAGTTGCCTTCGCTAGTCACCATGGCAACGCCGCGCATTCCAGCTTTCTTTGCGTCCTTGATACATCTTTCAACGAGGAACCCGCCGTATCCTTTGCCTTTACTTCTGCCGGCTACCCAAATGCAGTGTATGAGCATGTAGCCTTGGGCGTCGTTGACTGCACGCCAAGCGTATTCCCCTGGAATATACTCAATGAACCCTCTCTCCGGCAACTTCAGAAGCTTGATTCTCAGGCCTTCATCGAATCGCGCCTTCAGCCAATCCAATTTCCTACGATATCCTTCAGATTTCCTCTTGCTCATATAGCAGAAGAATCCGGTTTCAGACACATTCTCACGGTTAACGTCAATGATCTCAACTTCTTTGTCTGTCGTCACGGCTGCGGAGACTTTGCGTTTCAAACCTGCCCGCTCCTACCAAGGCCTTGACAAAGAGCTAGAATGCGTGGTCGGAATCCAAATGCGACATAGCAAACCCGTGCTGAGACAGACGGTCAAACGGTTCCCCATGTGTGTTCGCAATTACAGTAGCTCTTGCCCAAGTCATCCATACCCACTCTGCGAGTGCTAGTCTTGAATTCGAAGTTTACTACTCTTGCAGGATACTCGTTGTAGAATATTCCGTGCCAAAGCGGTCCTATCAGCGGTTGCCATATATGCCAGCAGCACCTCGCGTAGGTCGCCATCTCTATGTTAAGCTCGGCCTCATCAGAGAATGCGTTCACATTGAATATCGGAAGATCGTTCTCGAAACGTTTCACGACCTTGATTCTCTTCATGAGATATTCCCTTTCCTCCTCAGGATCATAGAAGCTGAGCATCTTTGAGACAGGTTTCTCTCCCCAATCCATGAGGCTCTCGTGGGATATTGAGCGTCTAAGCATTGGAGGCCCGATATGTGGCAAGAAGTAGTGTAGGTGAGCGGTATTGTCCCACTGCACCAGCGCCCAGTACCAAGAGGGAGTTATTGATGATATGCGCACCTTCTGGAAATACGATCTGCCGTTTACGAGGATCTCGGTGTCACCTACTCGCATCTTTCCGCGAGATGAGAGTGCTCGGTACTTCAGCATGGAGTAGCTCATGTTTCCGATGAGGTTTCTTCCTGTTGGCAGTAGTTCCGACATGATGTCGTTCCACGGCTGCATCGATAGCTCGATTCCGACTTTCTCACTATCAACCTTCAGCCAAAAATCGGCGGGGCTTCCACCGAAGGAGTATTCAGCCTGATCGTTTTCCATCTTGATTCTGCCAGAGCGATCGCTCCACTCTGTTTCAGTCTTCCCCTTGTCGAGAAGGAAAGGGTCATGCATCCTCTTTCCGTCATAGTACCAAGACGCGACCATTGACTCGAAGGTGGAGTGATTCTCGCTGGTCTTTATCGGGATTTTCGGTTCCCAATAGAAGTCGTCTACGCGTACCTTTCTGCAGTTCCGGGTACCCCAGAGGATCATGAGTTGTTTGGGAAATTCAGGGTTGTCTGGGTTTTCGAAGAAGTGAAGCCACCACCACCAGTGCCAGGTGCGGTTCCTAAACATGTTTTCTGGATAGATCTTCCATATGTCGCTGAAGACTTTGTGCATGTGGGACCGATAAAGGATTCATCCAGAAAAAGCTGTTGGGTGATCTTTAAGATTGATACCTCGCGCGATTGAGGATTTTGCCTTTGATATGCAAGTATGATCCACGGATTCCTAGAACTTGACCTCATCTTTGTCTCCAAGTCTTAAGTATGGCAAGGGTTTGTTCAGATCACAAGAGACAGGTGCATGACTCCAAACATGAGAGAGATGAGCATAACTCGTTTCCGTGCCTTCCTGGCTCTGGTGTCGATCATACCCCTACTTGTGATGCCCCTAAATGCAGATGCGTCAGGTCTTCTGGCAGGGCGAGTCGTCGGATACGATATGAATGGCAATCTCGTTCCTCTGCCACGAGCCAGAATTACGGTATACGCCAACGGGGTCCCGATCCAATCGCTGTTTCCAGCATTTGATGGATCCTATTCTGTGTCTTTGCCGTCTGGGATCTATGTTGTGACAGCCGAGCAGCCCGGTTTCAATGCCCAGAGCAGAATTGTTTCAGTCTCTGATTGGCATTGGACCGCGCTGGATTTCTACATGCTGCCTGCTCCTGCTATTGCGGGCAATGTTTTTGATTTCAGTTTGTCAAGCCTCGGCCCAATCACAATCCTTCCAGGCCAACTAGGTTGGACCACAATCCAAGTCACTGTTCGCTCTGGATTAACTCAGATGGTGAATTTGTCTGTGTCAGGCCTTCCTGCCGGTGCAGTGGCGTCGCTCAGCCCAGTCGCTGGGAGCCCATCATTCGCCAGTATCTGCATCATCACAGCTTCGCTTGTTGCCCAGACTGGTTCATACAATGTGACCGTGGTTGGCGTCGGCGGTGGACTGAAACGCAGCACATCATTCACCTTGACTATTAGTACGCGTTTCAACACGCCTGATAGACTATTGCCTCAGTAAGATGCAATAGCGAGTTGGACAGCGCCTCTTCCAAAGGTAGAACCGGAAAGGAATCTGAGGGAATTCTTTCCAAGTGACATTTGCGCACGAACAGATGCACACTTGGCAAAGCGAGCAACGACGTATTTCAACGCGCGCAATCATCCCCAGACCCTTTTTCTTTCTGATGTTCGAACTCGAAACGGATCAGTGGGACGACTGCACTCACGCGCAGAACAGGGCGAAATGGCATTGTTGTGAGATATGGGAAAAAGCTTCATACCCGACGCCTCAATCCCTGAGTGAGGAGGAAGACATCACGGATAGGCGGATTTACGAGGACAAGTATTTCGTCGTATCAAGCCCTGAGCATCCCCTGAATTGTAGGGAAGATGGTGGGCATCTGGTCCTAGTGAAGAAGGAAAAGGTGACTGACAGGTCTGGCATGACGTACCAAGAGGCCATTGACTTCATGCGCATATCTATGATGGTCGGAAAAGCCATGTATCAAGTGCTGCGTGTGGAGAGAGTGAACTACGAGGACCTAGGGAACTGGGGCCTAGACGACCCTGGCGGCGCCAAAATGCATCTCCACATTTTCGGCCGTGCGAAAGAACAGACTCATCAAATTCGCGGACACCACATGTTTGTCTATCCAAAAGGACACAAGATATTCCAAGGCCACCTCAAACCCTTCACCAAGGATCAAATCAAGAAACTAACCGCGAAGATTGAGGAGATATCTCACGAAGAGAAGTACGTGAGAATGGCCGAACTAGCAGGCTTGTCCATGCTCCACTAATCAATTTCCTCTGTGTGTGCACAGCACAATTGATGAGCACGCAGAAAAGTGATTCTCATGACAATGCATGCGCTAGTCGACTGGAGGTCTCATCTCCAGTCTCCCTTAGATCCGGATGGCAGCACGTATAGTGTCCGATAGTTCGCCGTCCTCAGAAACAGTTTTAACCGAACGGAAGGAAGTTACAACTGTGGTCTGTTTGGGGACTCTCCTTCGCTCAGTGGTTGGAGTCCTACTGGTGATCGCTCTCCTGCCTATGTCCGTGTCTGCATTGGATTCAACTGAGCTTGCGCGTGACAATGGCGAGGTATCAGATTTCATGAATTTACCAAGCGGGACGGGTTACGGGGTCTCCTTCTCTACGCCAAGTGCTTCGTGGCCTATTCGGCGGGTCAGGATCTTTGGTTTTCTCTTTGGAAAAGTGGTGGAGGGACCTGGTCAGGATGTCACAATTGAGATATGGATGATGAACGGGACTGAGCTACACAGTTCAGTTCACTCCTACAGGAAGTTCACGACTGCACCTGACTGGATTGACTTCAACTTGAGAGGGCCTATAGTGTCAGGGAATTTCCGTGTCGTGGTGTATGCTCCGGGGCAACCGAATGTTGGAGGCATTAAGATTGGGTATTCCTTGAACCCGCCTAGCTACTCGGACACCATCGTAGTCAAACGAATCTTGACCGACTGGAAAGAGATAGGCTTCTCACAGAGTACCTTGAACAACAGGTCACGGATCAACTGGATGATAAGGGTATGCAGTACTCCTGTCGCTGAGATCCCTAGCGCGCGCGGTTACACGGACCCGGCAGGCGACCTTTTCGACGATAAAGGAAACCCTCTCAAGGCGGAGCCCTATCTCGACATCATCTCGGTTGATTTGAGAAGGCCTCCCGATGGCATTGGCTACTTGGTAGATATCAACGTCAATGGACCACTACCGTCAAAGATCGACCCCCCACTCTATTTTGACTGGAGCATCTATTTTGACCTCGATTCAAATCCCAACACTGGCACGAAAGGTTCCCTTCTCTACAACGACATCGGCATCGACTATGGTGTGAAGCTATTCAAGCCCGAGACGGGATCGGATTACAGCACAGTGGCCTACAAGGTTGGTACCGCTGGTGGCGCTACGCCTACAATAAAGCCGTACTGCGATATTGTCGGAGACAAAATCACGTTCATCTTCAACTTTCCAGGCGACATCAAAGTGCCATCCAAGCTGATTTGGATGGTTGTGACGCGCAAATTCTCAGGAAACCCGATCAACGCGCCTTTACTTGCAGCAGATAAGATGCCTAACCTTGGGCACTATGAGACCCCAATAGAATCATTGGAGATCGCCAGAAGTACGCTCACTAGAACTAGCGGAGTGACCGTGTCGAATACGACCTCCTCCCGGTCAGAGACATCTTTTTTTGGTTTCTTGAATGTGCAAAGCCTACAGCAGATAGGTGGAGCAGCAGCTACAGGTGGGTCGGTCCTGTTTGGTTGGTATCTCAAGACCAGAAAACGAAGATTCGCGTCTAAGTATCTTAGGACGATAGACTCGACCTATGAAGAGTATTTGAAAGACCCAGAAGAATGCAAGAAGCGAATGAACCAGATGAGAGCGGAAGTGTTGAAAATGCTTGAGAATGGGAAGATTGAGGAGGCCCAATTCTCCATATTGGATACAAGACTTGAGAAACACTTGAAGGATCTTGCGTAGCGTGCGCCAGTCGGTTGTGCAGGCGCGGAGGCTAACTGATGGAGCCTAGTCGGGTTATTATTCGCGATCTTAAGGATGGCGTGGATCATCTTTCAGAGTTGTCATTGGATCTTGGGTTCAAGGCTGGACTACTCCAAGCCCAACTGTGGCAAGGGCTACGATCTCCACGTGCATAGCCTACGGAAGTTCTTCAAGACTCAGCTCATGGCGCTAGGCGTTCAACCTGACTACATAGACTACATGATGGGCCATACGGTCGATACGTATCATGACATAGAATCCAAAGGAATTGAGTTCTTGAGAAATATCTACGCCAATGCCGGACTGTCGATCAGACCAAAGGCCCAAACATCGAAGATCGATATGGTGAAGGAGTTCATTCGCGGAATGGGTATGAACCCTGAAGAGATCTTAACGAGACAGGCATTAGCAGAGCCCCACAGAAGCTACGCCGTTGGCAAGGATCGCGAAGAAGACCAGATCCGTGCCCTATGCCGAGCCTTCAAAGAGAACCTGAAGAGAGAACTTGATTCCACTAATCAATCCGATAGTGGTGTGGAGTCACATATCTGAGAATCCCAACTCGTGTGCTACTCTCAGTCAGTCTTTGGTTGTCGCTAGAGGACTTAGAAGAGCGTAGGCCTTAAACTCCTAGAGCACAAAGGCCTTGTTGGTTGACTGCTTGTAGTCCTTCGAAGAATGGAGGAAATGCGTCATGCCAGCTTCTTGGATGAATGGAGTCTACCCAAACATAGGAGATAGTAAGTATAGGACGCGTGAGGCCGTTCTGAAGAGAATGGCCAATGAAGCATCAAATGACTGGAGCAAAGTCTTCTCTGACCTGAACACCACAGAGAAACTTGAGCAGTATCTTGAACGACTG
>Ga0209725_1002122_pt1 | contig 10818 bp, 11 predicted proteins | sample I18A1metaG_FD_184145 | JGI IMG/M metagenome (GOLD analysis project Ga0209725, IMG submission 184145) | Lake sediment bacterial and archeal communities from Gulf of Boni, Indonesia to study Microbial Dark Matter (Phase II) - ​I18A1 metaG... | ecosystem: Environmental > Aquatic > Freshwater > Lake... | reverse complement strand
GGTTGAGAATGGATTATTCTGGAAATCCCTTCCCGGCCCACTATTGCACCGTCGACCCTGAAAACTTTAAGGATAGAAAACCGAGATATCACGCGTAACATCGAAGGGCCCGTCGTCTAGTCTGGTTGATACGGTACTTGGTAACGTCCAACTGAAACCTTATATATAAGGCTGTCGCATGGGGGGGGAGGGCGACTGGATGTGACGTTGGAGAGCTTTCTTGGTGCTGTGGGTAGGAGTAGTGCTAAGACGGCTGAGGGTTATGGGCTTAGTGTTAGGAGGTTTGCGCGGTCGCTTGGCAAGGAGCCTGATGAGATCGTTGAGGATGTGAAGGCTGGCCGCGTGAATGTGGTTGATTTGTTGAGGCAGTTGAATGAGTGGTCGGGTAAGCTGGGGCATAGGTCGTCGACGACGCTTCTGTACTTTACTGGTTGGATCCAGTTCTTGAGGTGGGAGAGGATACCTGTAGATCGTGATGCGATAAGGGGTGAGGTTCGGCCGCCTAAGAAGAGGAAGAGCTTGGGTGGGCGACCGTTCACACGCGCAGAGATCACGAAGGTCCTGAACCTTGTCAACCACAAGTATCGAACAATGATCTTGGTGGCAGCTACAAGTGGCTTGAGGGCTGGGGAGATCGGAGCATTGCGAATAGGTGATGCTGATTTCTCGAAGTCGCCTGTTGAGATCTTTGTAAGAGGAGAATCAAGCAAGAGTGGGAAGGACCGAGTTGCTTACTGTAGCGACGAGGCAGCTGCGCACCTGAAAGCGCTGATTGGCGAGCGAAAGGATAGGAACGAGTTCATATTCAGCACTCATGGAGGGCGATTCACAGGGGATGCCATTACTGCAGCGACCAGTCGGCTCTTGAAAAGGGCGGGCGTGAGAGAGAAGGACGGGGAGAATCGTCGCCACACGTTGAGCTTTCATTCACTGAGAAAATTCTTCACTACTTTCATGGTTGAGGCAGGTGTGCCTCTGCCTATCGTGGAGCTGTTATGCGGTAGGGAGATAGGGACAACGCAAAGCTACCTTATGCCAAGCCACGACCAGATGCGCACATACTACGCCGGCGCCATGCAGAAGCTGGTGCTGACTCAAGCTGAGGCAACTGTAGGCAACCTACGTGAAACCGTCGCAGAAACCGAGAAGAGAATGCGCACGTTAGAGGAGGAGAACGAAAGGCTGAGGCAGCAACTCAGAGCAGTCACAGAAGCGGTTCCAACCTCACAGGTTGAAAGGCTGGAACAAAACGTAAGAGATCTAGGCCTTGACCCAGATGAAATTGTCAATGATATGCTCCGGAGAGATGTTATGCAGAGGCGGAGAAAACTGCCACTAATGACTGTTAAGGATCGTGGCAAAAAATACCATGAGATTCCTATCACGAACGAAGAATATGTCGAAACCTTGCAGCGATTCCTGAGAGGTCAAATGAAGCTGGATCAGCCCGCTGCGAAAGCGAAGGCCGTTCGGCGGACTAAGAAATGAGCAAGCGCATCCTGAGACTTCGTCAGAGTTGCGTAAAGCTATTTGTCCATGAAGTCGCCTAGAGAGTTCGGGAGATTCCCACTGCGCACAATCAGCTCTCTGACAATCTTGTCGATTCCTAGAATCTCTTTCGATAGCTCTGCTTTCAACAGACTGCGAATTTTCCCGATACTTCTGTACTTTTCCTCTAACTCAGGAATAGTTTTTGCAGCTTTCTCATGAGCCTCTTTTGCAAGTTCAACGAGCTTGTTATGCTTCTCATTTTTCGGGTTAAATCTTGGCAATGGCAGTTCTAAGACCTTCTTCACGATGTCCCTTTCGCCATACTGCCCCCTGCTTTGCATCGGCTTAATCAGTAAATCAACAATCGGAGCATTGAGCAAGGCTGTGATGAACATCGCTTCATCTAGATTGTCCGTGTCGTACCAATATGATTTGTGATCGGAAATGACACCTGAAATCCTTACTCTTACCGGATCTTCTCTTCGCGACCACGGGCCGTTCTTCATAACGCACGCTACTAAGTAGGTTCCAGATGTGTTATAGAGAACCTTGTACTTCGCCCGCGAACTCTGACCGGTTAACCCTCGCGAATAATCTAGCCTCTTGTAGATGCTCATTTTGCCTGCTTTCTCACCGCGCTTCTCCTTCCATATCTTTTCGGCTTTAACCAACCAGTTTCTTAGTCCCGAATACCCCTTCCTTTGTGCTTCGTCCGATTCGATGATGCGAAATGTTCCACCGCTTGGTTCGATTGGAAGCACAGTAATTGGGAGGGTAGTTGTGCTAAATGGTGCCAACTCCGAGCCAGTTACGACCCCATAGAGAAATTTCGACTCCACCTCTCCGTCAACTCTAACATCTGCATATTCCGGTTTTGCTCTCTCAATTGCTCTTTGTGAAGTTCTTAGCCTTGGCTTTGTTGTATCGATTCCGAGTTTAGGATGAACCACTAGCTCAACACACCAAACCTCTGTCGGAACAATTGTGGCACCTTGAGTGAAACTGTCGTAGTAAGGGCTTCGCCGTCCATGTTCGATCGCCTTTAGTACCTTGTCAAATTCCACAGTCTCCAGGAAGGACCGTTGACCAATTTCGTAGTACTGGAATTCTGTTTCTGTTTGACTAAGTGACTGCAGAGCTTCCTTAAGCTTACAGTTTTTGTGCGGAAGCTTCCCTTCGAACTTGATCGCGGCGACCGGGTAACTAGACTCTCCACCTCGTGCTATCACTACACAACTAGGCACACGGAACAGCGGTTCAACATCTTCTAGATCTAATACCTTGACTACTTTCATCCTTGGGTCGAAAGTTCCTTTTCTAAAATTGTGATGCTGATCGCTCACAAAGACGCTGCGTGGCATAACAAAGGAAATCGTTCCATTTTTCTCCAAGTATAGATCCGAGGCTCTTGCGAAGAACAAAGTTGCAAGCTCCATTTGAGTAATGAGTTCTGCTCGTTCCTTTCCAAGCAGCTTGTAATCATTAAGAATGAGTTTCTTCAGAAAATTCTGATAATCAGTACTTTCGATGTATCGGTAGGAAAGCCAAGGTGGATTTCCAATTACAATGTCGAATTTCTGTTCCTTCAAGAACAAGGGCTTGTAGATGTTTTTGAGTATGAATGCCCAGACAGAGTCCTTTTTCGCCTTGATGAGTTCCGCCATTGCCTTGGCCGTTTCGAGCAGGACTTTAGGTGCGTTCTTGGGAAGCCTGATTCCAAGAGACTGGATCTTAATCGAAAGTAGATTGTCGATATCATCGAGTTCCGGTTTCTCGCCCCCTGCGATGCTTCTGGCATATTCCTTCACGGCCTCGACAACTCGGTCAGTCAGTAACGGGTTCTCCGCAACATATAGCGGGAGGTGGAGTATCGTGCCCTCGGCCTCTATCTTGAACGAACGTACACCACCGTACAGAATGACAGCCAATTCTGGGAGCCTAATTGAGTCTGCTAAGCAAATAGGCACGGAAATCGGGCCTCGCCTCGCAGAAAGAAGGTCGGTCCCGAGTGCCGTCAAGAAATTGGTACGGGAGAGAATCACGGCAAGCGGATGAACATCAATACCCTTGACAGAATTGAGTATATTCTCTAATTGTTCACGAGGTTTTCTCTTGCCAAACAACTCTTTCTTGCGACGAATGCCCGCGGCTAGAAAAGTTCCAGAACCACATGCTGGGTCAAGCATCTTCTTGTTCGGGTCGTTCCCGAGAACCTCTTTGACCATCAATTCGCAAAGCCAATCTGGGGTGTAGTATTCGCCGAGGTCATGCCTTGCTTGCGGATCAACGAGTTCTTGATAGAGCGACTTGAGAATGTCTTCATCAATAGTCGTCAAGTCGTAGGAACCCAGTCGCGCAAGTAGCATGCTTGCAGCTCTTAGTCCTGAAGCATTTCGAGCCACCCATGAGAAAAAGTCCTCTTCTAGAAAATTGTGCACATTCCATGTTTCGAAGATCCTTCCTTCCAAAATTTCAGCAACTTGTTCAGGTGAAACTGGAAGGGCTCCACCGGAAAGAGAGGAGTATGCTAGTAGTTTGGCTAGCGTAGCTAAGTAGGTGTGTTTGATGAACAAATCCTCGCTATCGACACTGGATCCGTATACTATTCTAAGGAAGTTCGCCCACTGATCGTAAAGTACAGCCTCCTTGTTTTCTTGCCAGGCCTGTTTGAGTAGCCCTTCTGCCTCACGGAATGCTGGTTTGCTCAGGCCAAACTCGTTCGAAAAAGCTTCGGATGTTGCAGATCTAAGCGTCTGCGTGAGCATATTTCTATCTAGCCAGACGAAAGCGTCACCTGGCTTCGTCCTTGCTAGATCCATCTTGTCGATTTGATCCAAGTACATGTCATCGGGCGTTAGTTCTGTTTCTTCAGACACGACCCTTGGTCTGTAGCTTACAAAGTTGATTCCATCAGTTGCAATCGCAATATACGAGATACGATGCTTCCCTTGCCCTGTCCAAAGTATGGAAATGTAGCGTTGAAGTTCCGACCTCGCTTCTTGAAGACTACTCGTGTCAAGGTTTTTCTTGAATTCGATAATCAGATTGCCAAGGAACGCATCCACGCGGCCTTTGACAACGATTGTCTTGGCTTTTGCAACAAGATGCTTCTCTAGTACAGGAAACAACTTCTCAAGATAATCCATATCGAGCTGCTTGAACACGCCACGGGAAAATTCAAGGAAAAGGTACGCCTTACTAGCTTCAGAGCTGGCTCGTCTGACATCGTTCAGATACGTCAGCAATTGCTTCTCGAAGTTTGGTGGTGCGTCTGACATTCTTTCTAACCCTTAACGTGAGTGGCAATGGTTGGGAAGCGGAAAAACCTTCACCCATGGGCTTTCAAGCTCATCCTTGAGAACAGAAGTTATTGTGTCCTCAGTGGCCTTCGGTGTCACTATTGGTTCTCCCTCTTACAGTTCTTTTCATAGAATTCTATCAAACGGGTAATGACTTTGTCAAAGGTCTCCGTCTTGTTTCCAAGCTTCGCCAAACGATTCCTTGTAGCTTTCTTGACTTTTACCGTAGTTATGTTGCCCAATTCCCATTCACGTATACCTAGTATCCGAGAGTATTTAAGCCAAGAAAGCTACATTGTTTTCTTTTCTATCCAAGCAGAAAACTTCTGTTCCATCTCAGATGTAACAGTGAAACCCAAGCCTGCAAGGAAAGAGAGAAAGACAAGGACGATCGAGAAGATGGATGATGAGCTGGCAAGGGTCCTAGCTGTTCCGAAGGACTCACCTTTCAAATTGAGGAAGGCTATTGACATCCTCAGAGAGAGGCGATTGGCTAGGGTGAGGGAAGCTATAAGACCGCCAAAAAAGGCAAGAAGAGGTACCACAAAGGAAGACAGGTTGACACAACCCTTGGAGCGATGGGTTCGTTAGAATCAGGTCGGCTCAAGTTCATAGCTTCTCGTTCTCTTTTCGGAACAAAGCGTTCAAGCAGATACTTTTGCACTGATGAAGAGCAGCAACGCCTCTTCGAAAAACCACGTCTAGACGAAACCAGTAGGTTCCATTTGCTATCTTGTTCCCGCAATCATGTATTTCGCTATCTTGACACTCGTTGCATGGGGGCCTGAAAATACGGATGAGTCATCTATTCACTCGCCCATCATTGAACTGAATGCTTCTTGCAGGGGCTTAACACATAGTGTTTCTACTGTTTCGAGGGCCAAATCATACCAGATTTTCAACAAATCATAGAGATCGCCTAACCCTCTAGCAGTTAGGATGCCTTTTTCCAATATTGGAAATATCCTAATTAGGGTGACCCTGATTCGAGCCGGTTCAGCCTGTCCAGAATCGCCTCGGTGAACATCATTATCCGATCTGGAACCACTGGAGTCCCATGAATCCACTTGCCATCTTTCCAGTTGACATACACACAGTCAAGCCTTAGCGCATGTGACATCTCGTCAGGTTCCGCGTGAAAGTGCCTCGCGTCGAAATAGGTTGAATCAAAGTATGGAAAAATCAAGATCATTGCATCCTGTTGTATCAAGTTCCGAGCTATGTTCTGCTTGTATCCATGAGGGTCCTTACCTTTTCCAAATAGTCGTTCATCAACCATCACAATATCTTGCGCCGCGGATTCCTTGGACTTCCTAAGCTCCGAGTACTTCGCCAGCTCTTCGAACGCGAAGATAGCAAGTGCAATCGCATGCCAATCGCTTGAATCTTTCAAAAGAATACCCATGTCGTTTATGAAGCGCCTTATGTTGCGAGCACATAGTCGCAGCACCTCGTCGATCTGACTCACCGGAATTCCAATCGCCCTTGGCGATGTCGCGGTTCTCTTTGCGTTTTCCTCCTGGGCGGTCATATCTGATTCATCCAAAGAACTACTACGCCGGCTTACCATATTTGCTGCAACTTCCCACAGCCGAAGGCTTTGTGGTAAAATGAATAAGGTTATAAGTGGGTTAACACCTAACCGCAGGTGGATCAAATATGAAGAGAATCGACGCATATATTCCAGACGAATTAGAACAGCGTTTTCGTGAGGTCGTCGCACGAAGGCTTGGTTTCAGAAAAGGAAACTTGTCAGAAGCTTTGATTCAAGCCATTCGCCTTTGGATCGAAAATGGGGACCACAGCCCAAAAGGCGAACCCGTTAAGGCAAAGCCTTTGGCAAGGGTGAGGTAGGATGGCTGAAGCAAAACTTACTCAGATCAGAGTGAAAGAGATAAGGCCAAGTTCTTTTCAGGTCAGGGAAAGCTTCGACAACAAGGCAATAGAAGAGCTTGCCAAGAGCATTCACACTCATGGGTTGCTGCACCCAATTCTCGTAAGACCAACTAAAGGGAGATTGCCCTATGAAATCGTCCATGGGGAGAGACGTTGGAGAGCTGTTCAAAAACTTGGCAAGGATCGGATTCTAGGCTATATCCGGCGTTTAAGCGATTTAGACGCGAAGATAGCGTCTCTAGTCGAAAATGTCCAAAGAGAGGATTTGAAGCCACCTGAACTCGCGAAGGCATTGAAGAGGCTAAAGGATGCAGGCCTCTCTACAAAAGAAATCGCACGCAGAACTGGCAAAGGAGAGGCATGGATTCACAATCTTGTGGGTTACGAAGAGGACGTTACGCCACCACTAAGGCGAGCTGTTGATAGGTACTACGAAGAGAAGGGGCTCCCTGAGGGTGCCCCCCAGCTTACGGTCACCGAGAAAAGTCCGCTTCCAACCGTCCCTCTGAGAACAGCGGCCGAAATAGTAAGGTCGACAGCGGATTTGGAGCGTGCCCGCAAGAAAGTAGTTCAGGAAAGGTTTGCCGAAGCAATCTCAAAGGAAGACCTAACACAGCATGAGGCAGTGAAGGCATTAGAAATCTGGAAGGAAAGTGGAAGGAAAATCGCACCTGAGAAAGCTGTTCAGTCCGTTGTGAGGGAGCGCGAGAAAGAGCAGGAGAGAGCTGCCGATGTCGTATGGGTTCAGTTTGACAAGGAAATGCAAGAAGGCGTCAAGATCGTCATGGCTCGTGAGAATCTTCCAAGCATCAGAGATACCGTTGTTTACCTAGTCAGATATGCTCTCGAAGAATTGAATGTGATAGCAAGTCGGAGATGATCCTATGTGAGAAATGACGACAAAGAAGAGCCGTCGGACGAAGAAGAAGAGATTCTGCCTGAGAGAACAATCATCGACATGCTGGGATACACTTGGGCATACGTTATTCCAACAGCATCTCTCACGCTTCTCGCAAGAACACGTTGCTTCGAGAAGAGACACCACCAAGATCGCTTGGTCTTCATGAATGCAAGCAAGACAAAGGGCCTACATGTCGTTGACAAACTAGTCGGCATGGTTGGAAGAATCAAGAAATTCTCAGCTCCAGAAAAAGTCGAACTAGATTATCTTGGCGCAACTACTAAAGACCCTCAAGAATTCTTCAAAGATCTCAAGGCCCATTATGGAACAAGTGAAGTTACTCTAGATCAGGCAAGGGCTTGGGTAGCCCTGCAAGGATTTTCGGACGCCATAATCCACGACCTCCACTACTACTTCGGCGAAAATGAGCTACTCACATGCTGGGAACGCCTTATGCTTCACCGTGCCCTAAAGAAGTCCGCATGGAAAAGAGAGATTCGCGACTTTCACAGGCAGTTTGGCGTGAGGGCACATCCAGCCTTTCTAGTTCTCAAACGGGCCTATTTTGCGAATTTGGAAATGGCGGTTCACAATAGGGAGTTGGTTGAGAAGTTTCTCGCACCTATGATGCGCGACACTCCTGCTCAAGGAGTTGATTTCGCGAAGAGAGAGCAGGACTACCATGACTGGGTCGCCAAAATGCTGGTGAGGGCTGGTGTAACGCTTCCAATTCGCAAGCGTCGCAAGAATCCCGAAGAGAAGAGCAAGTGAAATGAAAAGGCCACAGATCGAGCACTTGAAGAACGCATTCCAAGAAATGGATGCGCTCCTTCAGAGGATTCTACATCTCCAATTCGGCATACAAGACAAGGAATGGTTGGATGCAATTCGGACTATCGAAGAAGGTTACTCGAAAGCGATCGCTTATCTCAAGGACAAGGATCTAGACACTTCCTAGACAGTATCTTTCTTGTGGGAGTCAACCGAAGAAGAGAAGCATCTCAGTAATCACGAGTGCGCGCCCCCATATCCTGAAGCGCAATCCTTTTGAAAGCACTTCTCTGAACTTATGCAGTTTCATCGTTTCCATCTCTGATCGGAACATTCTCCGCCAGATGATTAGGTTGATTGTCATTGGTAACGTTGAAGTCAGAGAAATAGAAAACAGACTTGTCGACGGCGCAATCACAATAGCCATGAAGGGTCCAAGAGTGGCAATCAGATATGCATAGATCCCAAGACCGTTATTGGAGAAAAGGAAAAGGGCGCATGACACAAAGATCGCGAAAAAGAAAGCTGAGATCCACTTAAGAACAGTTCCATAGCTAACGCTGGAATATACCTGACCTAGCGCAAATGAGAAAGCACACATCAGTCCTAACACTGTAAGAACTGGTGGCAACTTCTTGTTGATTCTCTGAGTCACGATTTCGATGATCTGCTTGCCATATTCGTCCTGCGTGAGCTTCGTCTCCACGTACAGCAACACGAGTACAATATGAAACACCCCTTGGATCATTGTGACAGCGGCATCTGAGGGAAAACACAGTAATGAGAGGATCGGCCATTACCCTCGGGTCACTCGACGATCTTAGCATTACGTCGGCTACGAACCTGATACCAAAGGGCCCGTCGTCTAAGGCCATACGTCATCAAGCTCACCACTTAAGCAGAATCAGATACACCAGATCCGTGAACGCATAGAGAAGGAAGCACACTCCAGAAAACAAGATTCCCACAGAGTACTCAAGTAACTTCCGGTATGGTCTTTTGATTGATACTGATACGCTATGCAAGAAGGAAAATAAGAAAGAAAGAAAAAAGGCATAAGTTGAGACAATTGTGTTGCTCCTGAATGTGATGAGCCTAGTGGTTTCAGACAAGTCTTTCATTTGACCTGTTTGGGATATTGCGACTATGACCGCGACAAGCGCTAGGCTCACACTTGCCAACGTCGCTGAACTCGACAAGACATCTGAAGTCAATTGACTACGGACAGGCCTAGAAGACATTCATCAAGCCCTCACGATAAGTTTCAATAACTTAACGATAATTTCCAGACCCCATGTCGATATGAATACACCGACAGATAACATCATGATGATAGGTGTGGTCTCCAGAGCAAAGAACATCCTTGATGATATTGCTATTGCAACCATTATCAAGGCTCCTATTACGGAAGGTCTAGGGTCAAAGGATGAAAGCATGTTATATGCATTAAGCATGTCCCTCATTATCTCTGCTGCCGCCTTTATCAATGGAAGTTTAGCCTCACCAATTCTTTTTCTGTAGCTTACAGGGACCTCAGCTAGTTTGCCCCTTAGAGCACTTTGTGCAGCTATTTCGACATCGATACCAAAATCGCTGGAGCGTATGGCTAATCGCTTTACATGCCCTGTTCTCAGCAGATAAATCCCTGAGGCAACTCTGTGTAGGCTTGTTCCAAAGAGAAAATTGAATATCTTTGTGATGACCAGACTCCCATATCTATTCAGCCGTGGGATATTCTCCCGTTCGCTCTCTGGGAAGCCAATTATCATATCATAGTTTTCCATACGTGATAGAAATTTTCGTATGTCTTTAGGGTCATATGTGTGACCGGCGGACATTACCAACATGTATGGCGTCTTAACATGTTCTATGGCGATCTTGATGGCGTCGCATTTTCCCTTACCGTGCTGCACGATCACGTTAGCCCCGCTTTGTATGGCGTGCTCAACAGTCCCGTCTGATGAATGCCCATCTACAACAAGGATATTGTTGTAGCCTTCTTGCCGCACCTCCTCAATCACCATAGCTATGGAGGGGGCTTCATTCAACGTGGGAATAACGATGGTGATTTCATCCTTACTTGTGGTCATATATCAGAGTCACCAATGGCTATTTCTACTCTACTGCCTTCCATGTCTGATACACAACCACTTGCCAAGAATCCGGTTTCGGCGTCGTGTACCCTACTGCAGAGATAGAACCGCACAACTCATATTTCAGAGTTATTTCAGTACACACCGAACGCCGCACCAAGGCAAAAGACTTAAGCGAATTGAAGTGTAAATACCACCACGGATGGTTTGGGCCCGTCGTCTAGGCGAATTATCCGTCGGATAGTTCGGGAATATCTGGTTTGGACGTCGCCCTCACAGCTCCACGCAAGGAAACGGCGAAGGTCCCCGGTTCGAATCCGGGCGGGCCCACCTAATTTGTTGAGTGAATCCTTATACAATTGAGGCT
>Ga0209725_1002120_pt1 | contig 10830 bp, 9 predicted proteins | sample I18A1metaG_FD_184145 | JGI IMG/M metagenome (GOLD analysis project Ga0209725, IMG submission 184145) | Lake sediment bacterial and archeal communities from Gulf of Boni, Indonesia to study Microbial Dark Matter (Phase II) - ​I18A1 metaG... | ecosystem: Environmental > Aquatic > Freshwater > Lake... | reverse complement strand
GATCTCACTAGAGTGACGATGAACGGAAGCAATAGAACTGCGCAACAGATGATGAGATACAGGTAGGCTGCAGAAGTTGTTAGCAATGAGCTTGTCTTCCGATCCATTCAAACTAGCACTCCTTTCGTGGCTTTGAGTGTGACGTAGAAGATTATTATTGAAATGACTACGAGTACAACGCCCAAGGCGGCTGAGAGCCCAAAGTTCATAGTAACCAGCCCAGTCGAGTACACCTTAACAGAAATTATTCTCTGTCCTGTAATCACTCCACCCATGATCACTGGAATGGCATAAGCACCCAGGTTCCATCCGAAACTCATCAACCACCCGCTGAGCATTCCTGGGAAACTCAAAGGAAGAGTAACTCTAAAGAAGGTTTGAACAGCACCAGCGCCTAAGCAGCGTGCTGCTTCCTCAAAAGATCGTTCTATCTCTTGAAGAGAGATCCCTACATTATAGACGACGAATGGGAAAGTATAGATCGCCAGCCCAAGAACAGCCGACGGGGCAGAGTATAACGCCTTCGAGATCGGAATGCCCAAGAAATCAAATATAAAGGAGAGAGGACCGCCGGGAAGGAAAACAAACCAGAGTCCGTAAGCTATGTACAGTTCCCCGAAAAGGGGAATGAGCATTATTGACCTGAATAGATCTGCGAATCTCCGGATTTTTCTTACCATTATGTAAGCGAATGGGTACCCCAGAACAATATCTACAAAGGCTGCGGCGGTGACCAGTGTAAACGTATTTTGGAAGTCGAAACCATAGAAGTTGAATATATCGCGATAATTGTCGAGAGTGTAAACCGGCTTAAAGAAGAAAGATTCCTTTTTTGTGAAACTTATTATTGTCAACATTGCGAGAGGTATAAAGAAAAGACCTATTTCAAGTAAGATTGCAGGCGACAGCATACTGAGAACTTTGGCACTTCGACCAAACCTCAAAGTTTGCCGCCTTACATAAAAAAGTGGGGAGAATAGGTGGTTTGATGCCTTCTCTTACTTTATAAGCGCCTCGTACATTCGAACCCATTCTTCTTGATGTTCCATGACATAGAGCCAATCGAGGTTTTTGACCTTCGTCTTCGCGTCTTCGATCGTAGGAAATACTTCGTAGATTCCTTTGGGGCCAAGTTCCTTCGCCCAGTCTGGGAAGAACTGCTCGTAGGCGGGTCCTAAAGGACCTTCTTCAGTCATAAGCCACTTTTCTTTGTTCAAGCCTGTGTTAGGCCAGTCTTCGATTCTCGGGAATTGATGTTCTGGGCTTATTTCCCAATCAGCTGCTATTTGAGCCAACACTGGATGTTCGCACTTCTTCGGTATCCAGAATACGCCCGGCAGGTTAGCCATCCATGGCGCTAGTAGTGGCGCTTTCAGGTGTGGTTTGGTAATGGCATAGCCTTCGGCGAGACAGCACCAATACCCTGCAACCCAGCTAACCTCGCTCTCCAAATTCCCCATCAGGTCTGCTTCATCGCTCGTATACTTTAAGACGTTAGGGTGTATGTTCTTAGCAGTCCATTCGATAGCTTTCTTCATATCGCTCTCATTCGTGTAGTTCCCGCCAAGGTCCTCACAGATCTCGCATAGGAACGCCCAGAACCCGTTATCAGTAAAGACCCAAAGGGTTATCTTGCCTTTAAGTCGAGGGTCAGAGAGGTCGGTCCACCGTTTCAAAAAGTCTACGTACTTCGTATTGACCGTGAGGTTGCAAGTTGCATGCTGCTGGAATTGGACTCCGTAGGGGAACCTTAGAAAGTACGGATCTACCAACTGAGTATTTGGAACGAGCTGCGAAGGTAAGAAGGGCTCCACAACATCCTTTGCCATTGCTTCGTCGAAGAAGTTGACTTCAATATGCATAAGATCGTATGGAGGCGGCAAACCAGCCGCGTACGCAGCGTACAGTTGATACATGAAACCTCCTTTCGCCGCTTGTGTTCCCAGTATCTCAACTTCAACGTCAACGCCGAATCTATCCTTAACGTACTGTTTCAGTTCTGGCACGAAATATGTGTCCACTAGGCCCCAGTAGGTCCAGTTCGCAATTGTCACCTTGCCTTCTCTCTTGATCTCCTCGACGATCTCATCATAAGTCATGAGTTTGTTCAGAATCGGAACCCAGATCTTTCCTTGAGGCATCCATACCTTCGCGCCCGGAACAGTGGGTCCTGCTTCAGTCTTCGTTATTGTCGTAGTTACCGTTACTTGTCCTCCAAGCGGAGGTGCAGGTGGTTTAGATACTTCGTAAGCGCCCCACGCGGCACTAGCTACAACTGCCCCAGCAACGAAACCGCCAGCGGTCTTCAGATAGTCTCGTCTAGACGCTTTCTTCTCTTCAGTCATTTTCGTATATCCTCCGAGTTTAAAACAGCACGGCCAGTTTATTAGCCTTTGGATAGAAAAACCGGCCTTTTCACTAATACTGCCTTGACTTAGGAAATGTTGCTTCTTATATTGGCACTTGAAATAATTATCGTCAAGGAGTCTTTCGATGACATTAACCCCTAGAGAAAGATGTATCGCAGCTTTTGAATTGGAAGAACCTGATAGAGTGCCATTGTTTGAGTTGGGAGTGAATCTAGCCACTATTGAAAGGATCTTAGGTAGACGAACGGTTTCGACTCCTCTAGGCCGAATGACCAGTCAGGAGCTATGTGACTTGGCTAGGGATATCGTGCTGTCTTATGAGAAAGCTGGATTGGATATGGTTCCCGCCTCCGCAGGGATTCCTGAAAATTATCCGGAAGGATTCTTGCCTTCAAGAGTTAGCGAGAACCGTTGGAAAGACGAGTTCGGAAGAATCTGGGAAGACCGTCCAGGCATCACAGGCCTCTCATGGTACATAGGCGGAACAGTCAAGACATGGGAAGATGTGAATGAGATTAAAAGTATAGATCCGAAGATGCCGGGAAGAACTGCTCTTGCTGAAAAGATAATAGAGTTCGGAAGAAAGAAAGACTTTGCTGTTGCGGGGTATGTCGACGGACCTTTTCTAACAGCCTACATGACCGCTGGGCTTGAAACCTTCTTGGTCAAATTCTATCGAGACAGAGCTTTCACCAAGGAGCTACTGGAATTCTCACTCCGCTTCAACACTACGCTTGCCAAGAAACTGGTTGAATTTGGAGTAGATGCTATCGTTGTTGGCGAGGATATCGCTGATATTCATGGTCCATTCATAAATCCTGAAGAATTTAGAGCATCTATTTTGCCGTACTTGAAGAAGGAGATTTCTGAGATTAAGCGGAGCGGTGTCAAAGTGATCTTGCATTCAGATGGATATACGATGCCTGTCTTCGAAGATCTGGTAAGGCTCGGCATTGATGGTTACCAGGCGATAGAGGGCGATGCAGGGATGGATATCGGGTTGTTGAAAGAGAGATGCGGTGACAAGCTTTGTCTCCTAGGCAACGTGGACTGTGGATATACGCTCTCAAGAGCCTCTGTTGGAGAGGTTGTTCGAGAAACAAGAACTGTGATAGATAAAGCTGGACATGGTGGAGGATTAATAATGGGCTCCAGCAACTCTATTCATGACGGGGTCAAACTTGAGAACTTTCTCGCAATGATTGAAGCCACAAAGAAATATGGCAAGTATTAGGGTTCAACCGTCACTTCCCTCTGGCTTGCATCCATTTCTTACATACGTTGTTCCCTTCGACAGCATCTCGACCATAGGCGTCAGCTCCTATCCTCTTTGAGAACTCGTCTGTCAACGCGGCTCCTCCGACGATGACTTTGACCTTGTCTCTGACCTTCGCTTTTGTCAAGTCTTGGATGACATTGCCCATCTCCGGCATCGTTGTAGTCAAGAGCGCTGACATGGCGACTATGTGTGCATTCGTCTCAGTCGCTGTGCTAGTGAACTTCTCAGGTGGGCTGTCTACGCCGAGGTCGTATATTTCGAATCCAGATCCTTCTAGCAATGTGGCAACAATATTCTTTCCAATGTCGTGGAGGTCGCCTCTAACTGTGCCGACAACGACTCTTCCTAGAGGTTCTCTCTTAGCGTCCTTGAGATAGGGTTCGAGAACCTTCATCCCTTCTTTCATGGTCTCGCCAGCCATCAGGAGCTCGGCTAGAAAGTACTCTCCAGCTTCATACTTCTGGCCGACTGCGTCCATCCCCTTCGCCAGACCTTCCATGACGACCGTATAGGCCGGTATTCCAGTTTGAACAGCCTGCTCCGCCAACGGTTTGATCTTATCTATATCGAGGGAGACTATGCTCTCAATGATCTCTTTCAGGATCTGTTCCTTGCTCAATGATATTCCACCATTTTCACGTCAAACGATGCTCCGATAATACGTTTACTCCACCTAAAAGCTATTCTCTCCCCCTAGACTAAGATGGCGTCTATGCCTAACAGTTCGCAAATTTCCCTCAGTTCTTCCTTGACCTCTCCATAGGCCATATGCATATGGTTTGAACGAATATTCTGGACGAGTGCCTTTGGGTCACCGTCAAGTTTGACAAACGCATGAGGCCAGACATCGCGAACCTCTTTGAATCGCTCCTTGGGTTGTTGGAATGCTTCACCAGTAGCTATCAGCATAACATATTTGCCTTTTACTCTGCTGAGTCTAGCTAGGGTGACTCTGCCTGGTCTGCAGCAGAATATTGTGGTGCATCCCTGTTGTCTTCCTAGGTACTTGTACTGGAGTCCTAAGTCCACGTCTTTTCTTGAGGTCGCTAGACTACTGGCGATCGATCCGCAATTGACCAATCTCAATGTTTTCTCTTTGAAGTCTACATCATTCACGTCAGCGAACAAGACAGCTTGGTCCGTTAAGAGGTGAAGGATCCGCATCGTCAATGCAGCGTTCAGATCGGATTCACACGCAGTGACTATCCCATCATCATTGAGCATGCATATAGGAAGACAGTATGATACATAGTTGCCGATCACCTCGTCTTGGCATTTTACGCCAATAAAGTCGTATCCGTCTTCCTTCACTATCTTTCTTAACGCATAATATAGTCGTGCTGAACGAAGTAGCTTTTCCTCAGGTGCGTAGATCTTGCCGAATTCCTTGCGAATCTTCTTAATCGTTTCCTCAGCAGTTTCGCGCGGAACTTTCTCGGCTTCAAGTATCACTCGATACTGGTCTACATGCTCTATCTCAACTTGAAAGGTAGACTTCACTTGCGCCATATCCACCATGGTCGTATACATTCCTGCGACACGTCCTCCTATCAACCCAAGCTTTCGTCTCTTCATTCTGTTCACTACCATGGCGGCTCTGGCGAACGAAGTAATCTCCCCGATTACTTCAGCGTCTTTCGGTGAGCCATAGACGAACTTGTGCTTTATCCCAACTTCGTCCATTGAACCGTGAGTTACACCTGCTCCAGTAAGTGAGAAGGCAGCTGCGTCGCGTGGACTCCATAAGATCGTCGGCAAGGCAACCTCCTGAGCCGCAGTAACAACTTGAGGCGCATATATCCACGTTCCCAGCAGGTAGACTATACTATCTGCTCCATCGCTCTCCATGGATTTCGCTGCACTCACAGTCTCGTCAACTGTAAACGCAAGTTCTTCCCGATATAGAACCTCTAGCCCGGCTTTCTCCAACTCTTCTCTAGCGACCGAATTCCAATGTTTGGCCAAATCAACTCTTTCTCTCGGAAGCGAAACTGTTATCAAACCTATTTTGGCTTTCGGCATGAAAACCTCTCCCGAAACAACTTGCCATCCACTTTGTCGTCTATTTTCTCGACTGCGATTAAAAGCTTTAATCTACAGGTCGAGCCTGACCATTAGACTATAGAGTAGCAACTTGCCCGACCTTTCCTATATGAGATTTTAGGAGAGAATTGAAGATGGTCAAGGTTAAAGAGATGTTGAAGATCCTCAGCGAGGATCAGGTATATCAGATTCACATGGCTTCTATTCAGATACTTGAGAAGGTAGGTGTAAAACTTCCAGATTCAGATCTGTTGAAAACTTTGGAAGAGAGTGGCGCATTCGTCGACTACAAGTCTTGCATAGCCAAGTTGCCTCAACAGCTCGTCATGGAGTTCATCAGTAAGATCCCCAATCAATGGACTATCTATGCTCGAAATCCTGAGAATGATATGAAAGTCGGCTACGGCGAGATGAGAACGCTGTCGAGTGGCGGCCATATCAACCTAATAGATCCGATGACCAAGGCCAGACGAATAGGAACGACGGAAGACCTTGGAAAGGGTGTCAAAATCGGAGACGCTTTAAAGAATATCACTATTGTTGGCCCATTGATTCTTCCGGCCCATGATATTCCAATAGAAGCCCTCGACGTATACACTTACGCTCAGTTGATCAAAGGCTCCTCCAAGATAATTTTCACTTGGATCTATAATGAGAAGACAGCTAAATATGTGCTCAAGATCTTTGAGATACTGGCTGGAGGCGAAGAAGCTCTCAGAAAGAAGCCTATGCTCTGGTACTTCTGTGAGCCTACGAGCCCCCTTACTTTCGCAACGAATGCTCTTGGTGTTTTGAAGCTCTTCGCCCGATACGGCTTGCCTATTACATTCGGCCCTATGGTTATGGCTTCCGCAAGTGGTCCAGCTACTCTTGCAGGAACCCTGGCTGTTGAGAACGCTGAGATCGTTGCTGGTGCTGTCATCACTCAGATCTTGAATCCGGGGATCCCTGTTGAGTACGGCGGTATCCCTCACATATTTGACCAAAGATCAGGTACGATCGCTTTCGGCTCTCCTGAGCAGGGCGTTATGGCAGCTGCGATAACCCAGGTTGGACGGTTCTACGGTTTCCCAGTACATGTGAACACTGGTCTGACTGACTCCAAGGCCGCTGACGCGCAATCGGCCTTTGAGAAGGGTATGACTCTTCTAATGAGCGGTTTGGCTGGAGCTGAACTCTATGGTCATCTTGGGATCCTAGGCGCTGATCAAGGCGTTTCCTTCGAACAGCTAGTGATAGATGATGAGATTGTTTCTTACTTGAAGCGAATGCTAGCTGACTTTCGAACTGAGCAAGAAGATTTGGCTGTCGACGTTGTGCAAAGGGTTGGGCCAGGAGGCTCATTCTTTACGCAGAGGCATACTTTGCAGCATCTGCGAAGCGAGTTCTGGTACCCCACACTATGCGATCGAAATGGTTGGGACAAGTGGTGTGAGAAAGGAGCTAAAGATATGTTGGTCAGAGCTCATCAGAAGGTTGAAGAAATCCTGAAATCTCACGAGCCTGAAGTTCTCGACAAGGATGCAGAGAAGGCGATAGACCAACAGGTTCGATCTGCCTTCAAGGCACTCGTGAAGTAGCGGCGTCAAGCCCTTTAAAATGTCAGGCGAAAACTCATCGAGAAGGAGTGACGAAAGTTGTCCCTCAAGTGCGTCCTATTCGATCTAGGCGAGACTCTTGTCACTCGGGACGTAGAAGACAGAGCTGTCGACATGGTCGCTTTGGATAGACTTGCCACGTTCGCACAGCGGAGCGGCTGCAGAATAGACAGAGAATCATTGATTTCTCTCTTCCTCGAAAACTATAGAAGACTCGACGAGCTGAGAGACAGCTTCTTAGTCGAAATTCCAATGAGATGCTGGCTGGGTAATCTTCTATCTCACGTTTCTTCCCGCGGAATCAACGAGAGACTGCTTAGGCGCGCCATGGACATATTCGTCGAAGCGAGATCCTCAGGCGTCATATGTTTTCCAGAAGTTCCGAACATTCTAAGCCTCCTGAAACGGAAGTATCGGCTCGGCATCGTAACCAATACTTCATCCAGCGAGGTTCCAAACCGCGTCTTGTCTCAACTGAAATTGCGAGGCTACTTCAGCGTTGTCGCTACATCGGCTGAACTGGGCATCAGGAAGCCATATCCAGGGATCTTCTATTACGCATTGAGGGAAATGAGTGCTAGAGCTGAAGACACCGCCTTTGTTGGAGACTCCATCAGACACGATATAATCGGCGCGAAATCCCTCGGAATGAAGACCGTCCTCGTCGATAGAAGAAGACGACACAAGAGAAATACTTCGAAGGCCGACGTAACGCTACGAAGCTTGAGCAGACTACCGAAAGTCTTAGTCAGTTTATGAGTAGAGTAACTGGCCAAACAAATGTTTTAAACACGAGTCGTGAGACACTAGCTAACGCTCTCACAGGAGATTAGAATTGCACCCAGTGATCGTTATTCACGGTGGAGCTGGCTTCTGGCCGTCTAGTAAGCATAGGCTAGCGTTGAAAGGAGTTGAAGAAGCCGCGATGAGAGGCTACTCTATCCTAGCGAAGGGTGAAACTGCATTGAACGCTGTTGAGGAAGCAACGATTTCGATGGAAGACAACCCGGTATTCAATGCTGGAGTCGGATCAAGCTTGAACTTGAAAGGTGAAGCGGAAATGGACGCATCCATCATGGATGGAAGAACATTGCGCGCAGGCGGAGTGGCCCTTGTTAAGTCTTTTAAGAACCCAGTGAGTCTAGCGAGGCTCGTAATGGAAGAGACCGACCACGTCTTGTTGGCGGGTATAGGAGCTGAGAAGCTGGGCGAACTCTACGCTTTGGAAAACGCGAAACCTGTGAACAGAGCTAGACTTGATGAGTGGAAGACGCTCAGGAGCAGGCTACTTTCCGGAAAGATGAAGAATATGCCAAGGATGCTGAATCTTCTTCGAAAATACTCCGAAATCGGAGCTGGAACAGTGGGAGCGATAGCGATAGACAAGAATGGAGATGTTGCTGCAGCCACTTCAACTGGTGGAACCGCTTTGAAGTTTCCGGGGAGAATAGGCGATACCCCCTTAATCGGATGCGGAACGTACGCTGACAATGAATGTGGCGCTGCTTCAGCGACAGGAGTTGGTGAAGGAGCGATAAGATTGGTGTTCGCAAAGACCGCTTGCGACCTTATGTCGGAAGGAGCTATTGCTCAGAGAGCCGCGGAACAAGCAGTTAAACTTGAGAATAGGAGAATAGGCTTGCCGATTGGAATAATAACCTTGGACGCGAAGGGAAACGTTGGAGCAGCTCATAGCACGCCGAATATGTGTTGGGCCTTCATGAGAAGGGATCTGAGGAAGCCGGATGTCGGAATGAACGCCAGGTATTTTCAGATTCAAAAGAAAGTTACGTCAAACTGAGAATTTTAACCAAAAGCTTTAAAAACGAGGCATGACACGCAACAATTAGCTCCGTGGCTTACGGAGGCAAAAATGATGAAAGTCACGAAGGGAGAAGAAGAGGACTGGGGCGAGGAAGAGGAGTGGGGCGAAGAGGAAGAATGGGGCGAGGAAGAGGGCTGGGAAGAAGAAGAATGGTAGCCCCCGCTTGAACTTCTCTCTTTTTACAATCGATCTGTGTTTCGTTTTCTATAACGCGACGCTGTAACTGCTGATTTGGTTGAAGCACTATGGTTAGAGTCGCAGTTCTCGACAGAGAGAGATGCAAACCGAAGGACTGCCAGCATGAATGCAGAAACTTCTGCCCAGAAGTTCGAAACAGAATCGACGCGGTAGTCTTCTCTGATGGCGAGGATAAACCGCCCATAATAATTGAATCTCTCTGCACTGGCTGCGGGATATGTGTCAAGAAATGTCCTTACAAAGTCATAACGATAATAAACTTGCCTGAAGAACTCAAAGAGGAGTGCAGCCATAGATACGGTCCAAATATGTTCAAGCTCTTCCGGCTGCCGATTCCAAAGGAAGGAGTTATCACAGGGCTTATCGGCAGAAATGGAACAGGAAAGACAACCGCCCTAAGAATACTCTGTGGAGAGATAAGACCCAACCTTGGAGAATATGATTCTCCCCCTGACTGGGAAAAAGTCATAAGACGATACAGAGGTTCAATCCTTCAAGACTATTTTGAGAGACTCTCAAAGAATAAGCTTAAGGTCGTTTACAAACCGCAGCACGTTGACATGATTCCAAGATATGTTAAAGGCAGAGTCTCCACGCTCTTGAAGAAGGCCGACCGAACGGGAAAACTAGCGAGACTTGTCAAAGATCTTCAAATAAAGAGTATCTTGAACCGATCTATAGACGTATTAAGCGGCGGGGAGCTTCAACGGGTAGCGATCGCTGCAGCGATCTGCCGTGAAGCTGATGTTTACATTTTCGATGAGCCGTCGAGCCATCTGGATGTTAGTCAGAGATTGAGAGCTGCGAGAGCCATAAGAAGCCTTGTTGATGCCGGGAAGACAGTCTTGATAGCTGAACACGATCTAGCGATGCTTGATTATCTATCGGATCAAGTCTGTGTGCTCTATGGTGAGCCTGGGGCGTATGGAATTATCTCGCATGTTCATGGAGTTAGAGTTGGGATAAACATCTATCTGGACGGTTTCATTCCAGACGAAAATATGAGGTTCAGGTCGCAGCCGATAAAGTTCCATGTGAAACCTCCGAGAGAATTGAAGCTGGTTGAAGGTTGGAAATTGAGTTGGTCTCCTATGGAGAAATCTTTCGGAGGCTTCAAACTGAGAGTTGAGGCTGGTGAGGTTAGACAAGGCGAGACTATAGGCATCCTCGGGCCGAATGGTATAGGGAAGACGACTTTCATAAAGCTTCTAGCAAAGATGGAGAAACCTGACAAGGGAGAGTCGCCTCCACTAGAAGGATTAACAGTCAGCTACAAACCACAGTACATCTCCGCTGAATACGAGGGTTCCGTCGATTCACTACTTAGAGGTGTAGGCGGAGAAAGATATGGAACCGATTTCTTCGAAGACGAGTTGGTTAGACCACTGGCGTTGAAGAAGTTTCTCGATAGAGATGTTAAAGACCTGAGTGGAGGAGAACTCCAACGTGTAGCGATAGCAGCTTGCCTCGTTAAGCAGGCCCACGTATACTTGATAGATGAACCAAGCGCATATCTTG
>Ga0209725_1002119_pt1 | contig 10834 bp, 12 predicted proteins | sample I18A1metaG_FD_184145 | JGI IMG/M metagenome (GOLD analysis project Ga0209725, IMG submission 184145) | Lake sediment bacterial and archeal communities from Gulf of Boni, Indonesia to study Microbial Dark Matter (Phase II) - ​I18A1 metaG... | ecosystem: Environmental > Aquatic > Freshwater > Lake... | reverse complement strand
CCTGCGAGTCAAAGCCAAAGGCAGGCTAGAACTACTGATGAAACGTGTGAGTGCGGGAAAGCTAAATATCAGAATCGAACGTCGTAGGGTGCGAGTGGGGCCGTCGTCTAGAGGATGGCTCCGTTTCAAACGAAATGGAAGCATCCGGAGAACTTGGTCTAGACAGCGAATGTCGCCAACAGGATACCAGTACGCCTGCCTAGGCGTGGTGAACCTGGGGCGCTGGCGTCCTCAAAAGACGTAAGCTGCGAGGCCAGAGGTCGCGAGTTCAAATCTCGCCGGCCCCACCACATCAGCGCCTGAGCTTCGTGTCTATCTGGGTGATAGGTATGGGATGGGGTGTGGTGGTACCGCCCCTGTTCCTTCCGGTTTCGGTGGGCTTAGTGACGGAATAGATAGGGAAGGGGGGCCATATACACCTGCTTCGCTCACCCCCTAAGGGGTGTATACACGTGTCATGGCTCAGGCGTTAAAACCGCATTCAGGTATGCACGCTACCGATTCTTGGCTTAGATAAGGCTGGAGGGCTCAGATTGAACCCGAAACGGTGAATTCCAACCATTTCGTGTTCATCTTCTTAATGGCACCCGGGGGTAGAGGGGCGGTACCACCCTGGCCGATTGCCTCAGCCGACTTGCAATCGAATGTAAGAAGGGTGAGGGGTGACCTCACCCTGCCTGCTTCAGAGACTATTCTGTGGAATAGAAGCGGATACCCCATCTGGCCACACCTGTAGCCCACTCTGCTAAGCGGATGACCTAGGAAAAATAAGGCAGATCAAAACCGAAGCACCAAACCTGAACCATCCAGCGTGTGCGGATGAAGGGGCATACAGCATTTGGTTCGGCGTTCATCTGAATATGAGTAATCTGAAGAGTATGGAGATGACGATGATCGCGAACAAGAGGAGAACGAATGGCAGGAGGATGGTTTGGAGGGCTGCAATGCCTATAGCCACATAGTCTCTCCACTCCAGCTTCACTCCTTTCCTCTCCTTCACCTTATCACGTTCTCTTCCGTCGTTCATGTCACGGCCTTCTCGATGAGTAGTAGCTGTGCGTCTTGACTGAGCTAGATGTGGCAGGCCACTTTTCGGCCTGCTCCCATATCCATCAGCACAGGTCGTTCTTCTCGGCATTTCGCTTTTGCGTGCTCGCACCGGGGATGGAATCGGCAGCCTTTCGGCGGATTGGTCGGGTTCGGAACCTCGCCGCTCAACAGGTGCCTCTCCTTCGCCATCTCCGGATCAGGCACTGGTATAGCTGCGAAGAGCGCCTTCGTGTACGGGTGCAGCTGCTCCTTGAAGAGATCTTTCTTTGACCCGATCTCCACTATCTCGCCCAAGTACATGACGCCTATTGTATCGCTCATGTGTTTTATCACGCTGAGGTTGTGTGAAATGAAGAGGTAGGTTAGCCCCAGCTCCGCCTGCAAATCTTTCAGCATGTTCAGGACCTGGGCCTGAACTGAAACATCAAGCGACGAGGTGGGCTCGTCGAGGACAATGAACTTCGGCCGCAACGTGAGAACCTTTGCGACACAGATTCTCTGTCTCTGTCCGCCGCTGAACTCGTGTGGGAACCGGTTCATGTGATCCTCGCTGAGGCCGACCTTCATCAAAGCCTCAAGAACAATCTGGTAAAGCTCCCGTCCCTTAGCAAGGCCATGAATCAGCAAAGGCTCTCCGACAATGTCCTTAATCATCCATCTGGGGTTCAGCGAGGCGTATGGGTCCTGAAATACTATCTGCATCTCTCTTCTGAGTTGACGAAGCTTCTCTCCTTTCCATTCTGAAATGTCTTCATTTCTGAAGAGGATCTTTCCATCTGTTGGGTTGATTAGTCTAAGCAGGCATCTGCCGACGGTGGTTTTGCCGCATCCCGATTCGCCAACCAATCCGACGGTCTGCCCTTGAAGCACATCAAAGCTGACTCCGTCGACCGCATAGACATAGCCGATTGTTTTCTTCGTTATGCCACCGGTGACTGGGAAGTATTTCTTCAGCGCCTCCACTTTCACAAGTTGTTCAGGCATCGGCTGGAACCTCTGTCTGAGGGCTCTTGTACAAGTGGCATGCAACCTGATGGTCTGGCTCAACGGTGATCATTGCAGGGCGGTCGCGCTTGCATACGTCCATCGCGCTGCGGCACCGCGGGTGGAATCTGCATCCTTCCGGCGGATAGATGAGATTCGGCACCATTCCTTCTATTGCCTCAAGTCTATCCTGTTCCCGTGTAAGTGAGGGAATCGTATTGAGCAAGCCTTTCGTGTAGGGATGAAAGGGATTCTTGAAAAGCTTCTTTGTGTCAGAATATTCCACCACCACGCCTGCGTACATGACAGCAACTCTATCACACATCTCTGCCACTATCCCAAGATCATGTGTTATTATCATGATCGATGTTCGCAAGGTGCGCTTCAAATCGTTGAGAAGCGCCAATATCTGGGCCTGGATGGTCACATCGAGCGAGGTGGTTGCCTCATCGGCTATGAGAAGAGAAGGATTACAGGCCAGGGCCATGGCGATGATTGCCCTTTGGCGCATGCCTCCGCTCAATTCATGAGGATATTGACCAATGACCTTCTCAGGATACGGCATCCTAACAAGCCTCAACAGATCTGTTGCCTTTCTGAGCGCAACCTGTTTGGCCTCCTTCGTCGAAAGCTTGGGAGGGTTGTTCATGCGTTGCTGCAAAGCCTGAATCTCGTTCTCAATCCGGTTCCGCTCTTCCGATCCGGCGTTCTGAACCATCACCTTCAAATCATCCACTTTGATCCGGAGAGATTCCTCTGCCAGATTTTGGTGAAGCAAAATCACTTCGGCAACCTGATCCCCGATGGTCATAACGGGATTGATGTATGTCATGGGATCTTGGAAGATCATTGCTATCTTGTTTCCTCGAATGCTTCTGATCTGTTGCTCTCCGAGAGCTTCAACAAGTCTTGGCCTTTGAAGAGGATCTGGCCGCCAACGATCCTGCCTGGAGGGTGGGGAACGAGCCTCATGACGGAGAGGGATGTGACAGACTTTCCGCATCCAGTTTCTCCCACGAGCCCTAGAGTCTCCCCCTGCCATACTGTTAGGTTGACTCCATCCAGGGCTTTCACAACGCCTGCATATGTGTAGAAGTAGGTTTTCAGGTCTCGAACTTCAAGCACTGTCTCGCTCATAGTGGCTACCTTGTACGCCGCTTTTCCCTTGTCCTCTTCGAAGAGTCCTGAGATTGCATGTTGCCTATATAAGGCATCTATCTAGTCGCAGAAGATCTCGTATCTCAAAGTCAATCCTCGGATTTGCCTAGTGCCTCCGAGACGGAAAGAAGGCAGTAGATAACCACTGCTATCGTAACCAGTATCGCGATGAAGACGACTAGGAACGCTTGGCCTTGGAGCTGCTCAACGATGCCGAGCTCCCTTAGCCACCATGGAACTGATCGGAATACATGGCCTTGAAGAAGATCCAAGAGGCCCAGCAGGGCCAGCAATGTAACAGCAATAACTGTCACGGAAATGAGGATCTTCGTCACGTCAGGCCTCCCCAGCCTTCTCCCCGGAACGGGCGACTCTGATCCAGACAGGATGCCAGTTCTCGGATGAATTGCCAGCAGGGCCGCTTGCGACAGGCCGATGAGAGCACCCATGAAAGTCGTCATGTGATCTTTCACAGTCCAGAGAACGAGATCTACGTTGACGCCGAGACCTTTCATGAGGTATCTCTCAACCAGAAGAAATGCTGGAACAGCCATGAGAACGCCTGCCAACCTCAAGAGCGGAAGACTGAGAAGCCCTCCGACGGACACGGTCACGGCTGCCAGTCTTAGGCCCAGTAAGCTTCCGAAAGCCAGTGCGGCAAGCCGACGAATGACACCTGTGGAAATTACCGATATTGAGGCAAGCGCCATTCCGCCGATCAGTGACCCCGTCACGGCGATTACTGACCAAACCGGGAACAAACCTGCCTGGTGTAGGTGGAGAATAATCGGGTTCAATTCTCCGGCTACACCTGCCTCCTCAACCAACATCCATGTCACGCTCACATCAATTACTCCGACTAGCGAAATCAGATAGACAAGATGGCGGGTTCCTCTAGCTGTTCTCCAAGCGCTAAGCATCTCGCTCACACGTATGATGTTCTGTTTTGAGGTGGACATGGATTCGATTTCGCCAGAGATTCTTCTTTCGAGGAAGAACTGCTTCGCACATGATAAAGGTTATCTAGTTGATGACCTGTGCACATTTGTGATAGATCACCTAGATCACCACAGGAGTGGCTAGCGAGAGCATGAAGCTAAGAGACTATGTTGTAAGGCGGCTTATCCTTCTTGTGCCGGTGATGTTTGGAGTCACTTTGATCGCCTTCACGCTTTCACATGTCATAGGAGATCCTGTGGCAGCCTACGCAAGCGAACGCACCCCTGAGTGGCAGATCAAGCAGATAATCCTCCAGAAAGGTTTGGACAAGCCGATCTACATACAATATGGGATATATGTCAATGATCTGGTTAAGGGCGACTGGGGTTATACTCGGTCAGTCAATGATAGGCCTGTCACTGAAGTGATTAAGGAGTTCTTCCCCGCAACTTTCGAATTGACGGCCATGTCGCTCGTAATGATACTGGTCATTGCCATTCCTCTGGGAATAGTCTCTGCTACACATAAAGACAAACCAGTCGACCATGTGACAAGGCTCTTCGCACTAAGTGGAGTGTCCATGCCAGTGTTCTGGCTGGGCCTGTTAATGCTTCTAGTATTCTACTACCATTTCCAGATGCTGGGCTTGCCAAACTTGCCAAGCGGTGCACGATTGGACCAGTTTCTGTATCCTCCTCTGAAAAGCATCACAGGATTCTATTTGCTGGACAGCTTGATCCAGCTTAGGCCTGACGCGTTCTTCGACGCATTCCTTCACCTCATCATGCCAGCGTTCGTTCTTGGATACCACGGCGTTACCGTCGTCACGAGAATGATGCGGTCGAGCATGTTGGAAGTGATGCGCCAGGACTACATTATGCTCGCCAGGTCGAAGGGATTACCGGAAAGAATCGTGATCTACAGGCATGCATTGAAAAATGCGATGATACCTACAGTCACGGTGGTGGGCCTTTCATTCGGAAGCCTTCTCACAGGCGCACCGATAACAGAGACAGTGTTCTCATGGCCAGGCCTTGGCAGATGGGCGGCCGGAGCCATACTCAGAACCGACTTCAGCGCAATCTCAGGTTTCGCAATTGTGTCAGCTCTGGTCTACGTCACAGCAAACTTGATCGTCGATCTCTTATACGCATTCATCGACCCGCGCATAAGACTGGGATGAAAGATGACGTCGTCTCTTGAGAAAGAAAGAGTGCGCAGCCACAGGGAGGCCCAGCTGGAGGAGCTGAGATTCACCCTTCACCTTCTTCGCCAGAGCCCACTCGTGATCTTCGGCATTGTGCTGATAGTTGTGACGGTTGCTGCAGGAGTCTTCGCGCCGTTCATCGCGCCATATGGACCTGAGGAGAGACAGTGGGCCAAGAGTCTACAACCGCCGAGCCTAGAGCACTTCTTTGGGACGGACGAGACGGGGGGCGACATATTCAGCAGAGTGCTCTGGGCAATAAGGATTGACTTGGGGTTGGCCTTGGCAATCGTGGTGGGATCTCTAGTTGTAGAGATCCTCATAGGGTGTGTAGCCGGATACTTCGGAGGCAAGGTTGATGAGGCGCTCATGAGAGTTACCGATGTCTTTTTGGCGTTTCCAAGCTTGATTCTCGCGATGGCGGTTGCTGCTGCTCTTGGCAGGAACTTGTACAATTTGGCTCTGTCCCTTGTCGTGACGGGTTGGGCTGGCGGTGCGAGACTTGTTCGCGGGGTCATCCTGTCCGAAAGAGAGAAACTGTATGTGGAAGCGGCTCGCGCCGTAGGGGCTGCAAGAGGAAGAATAATGTTCCGGCATGTCCTGCCTAAGAATAATGTTCCGGCATGTCCTGCCTAATGCGATCTATCCTCTCCTTGTAAGCGCCACGCTAAGCCTGGGAGGAACAATCCTTGGCTTTGCAGGTTTGAGCTTCATAGGTTTTGGGGCAGGATCCGGCATGGCTGAACTGGGGTACATGATCGCGCTCGGCCGGGACTATCTCTATCGTTTCCCCTGGGTCGCAACATTCCCCGGCCTCACAATCTTCTTCATCGTGCTGGGCTTCAACCTTGTTGGAGACGGATTGAGGGACATACTCGACCCCAGGCTCAGGAGATAACCCCCTTTACATGCACCCTCCCGTTCTGCCGTTAGGCTTATCTAATGATAGGGCACAAGGAAGGTCAGGGAAATAGAGATGACTACGAAAGAAGACGTGAAAAAGCCAACCACATTGAACAAGAAAACGATCATGGCACTCGTCATCGTCGTAATAGTCCTGGCAGCAACCGGAGGCTACTACCTTTGGTACATTCCCGCGGAGCAGAGAAGGCTCGCAGAGGAGGCTAAGAGAGCTGCGGAAGAAGCCCTAAGGCGAAAGAACGCCCTCATCCCTCGCCCAGACACATTTGTACATCAGGTGATTGGCGATCCTCAGTTCCTTGACCCCGCGACAGACTACGAAACGGCTGGTGGATACATAATCCTGAACGTGTATGAGACGTTGATCTTTTACAAGGGAGGCAGTGCAGCTAAGCTGGAACCGTTGCTTGCGGCAGAGATGCCTACAATCACCAACAATGGCCTGACCTACACATTCAAGCTTCGGCAAAATGTCAAGTTCCATGATGGAACCCCGTTCAACGCCTCAGCTGCAAAGTTCTCTATAGACAGGATGATTCTCATCAATGAACCGGACGGACCCTCATGGATGTATGACACAATAAAGGGCGCAGCGAAATACATGTCCTCAAACATGACAGATGCTGACGCCAAGGTGTACCTAGCGGCAGGCGGCATCGAAGTCGTCGACAACTACACACTGCGAATCAACCTAGACCGCTCGTACGCGCCCATGCTGTACATACTCGCCTTCTCAGGTGCATGTGTCGTGAGCCCGACTGCGGTGATGAAACACGGAGGAGTTGTGCCGGGAAAGCACAATGAGTGGATGGACAAGAACATGGTCGGCACGGGCCCGTACAAGTTTGTGGAGTGGGTTCCGAGGCAACGAGTCGTGATAGAGGCCTTTGAAGGATACTGGCGAACGCCTGCCAAGATCAAGAGAGCCATAATACAGACAGTGCCGGAGCTCGGTGCAAGAGAGCTTGCACTGTTCACAGGAGACGCTGATGCTGTCGGAATACCTGCTGCAAACATATGGGACGTTATGCAGAAAGATCCATGGGTGAAGGAAGGAAAGCCAACCCTCAGAACTGACCTTTCGCTGAAACCGACAGGAACAAGTATATCTATCTACGCAGCTTACCCGCAATTCGCCATAAACTACATTGGAATGAACGTGAGAATCAAACCGCTTGATAACAAGGACTTCAGGTACGGTGTGTCCTACGCCTTCGACTATAAGACCTTCATTACCGACATAGCCAACGGCTTCATGGAGCCCGGAAAGGGACCAATCCCCAAGGGATTGTTCGGTTTTGACGATAAAGTCACGACCTTCAGCTATGACCCCGCAAAGGCCAAGGAGTACTTCGCGAAGGCTAAGGCAGCAGGTGCATACCAAGACGGACTGAAGCTTTCCTACTTCTACAACGCAGGTAATGAGGTCAGAAGAAGAGGCGGCCTCCTGCTGAAAGACTGCATAGACAAACTCGGTGTCGGTTTCACCATCGATGTACAGGAACTGGACTGGCCCACGTTCCTTGCGAAGACACGAAGAGGAGAAGCACCAGTGTTCCTACTCGGCTGGGTCGTTGACTACGCGGATCCTCATGACTTTGCACAGCCCTTCGGCCACTCAAAAGGCACCCTTGCTAACAGAGTAGGCTTGAAGATCCCTGGCCTTGACGAGAAGATCATGAAGGCAGCGGAGATCACAGATCCCGTCGAGAGACAGAAGGCCTACACGGAGATCACCAATATCATAAACCAAGAGGCATACTACGTGTGGGTAGGCCAGCCGACAGGATACTTCGTGCTACGAGATTGGGTCAGAGTGGCCATAGATCCGGAGCTCAACATACCCACGCAGGCCAACCCAATGTACTACGGGTACTATCTGTACACAATGTGGAAGGGCTACGAGAAGTAGAGGCATATCTGCCCCATCCTTTCCTTTCTTTTTTTCTCCTTAAGATCCTAGCGTATAGCATCGCCAGGTCGCTTGATGAACCTCAACCCAGATGCAAATGAATTATCCACAGACTGTTTCGCGCGCTTAACCCGGGACATACGATAGACCGGTCGAACAGGCCCGTCACACAAACACTTCTCGTACCCGGTAAATTCAATATCGTCCCATGGCCATGCTAATAGCTGGGAAGAATTTGACGATGAGGTTCCTGATCGTACAGAAGGTGAATCCGGGGACTCCTATCCAAAGGCTCGCAAAACTGATGCCTGCCCAGATGCAGTACATTCGTCAGCTAAGGGAGAGGCATAAGATCGAGACGTACTACCATCTTATCGGACAAGAAGGACACATGATGATCTGCGAGGTGGCCTCAGAGGAGGAACTGTCAGCAATAGTCGGAGATGACCCGCTCTTCTTTGATAGTCGCCGCGACATATACCCATTGATCGCGTATGAGAGGCATGAGAACAGATTTAGGAAGCTGTTCACCGAAACCCCCTGAGGTCAACGCACACTTTCATCCCGACATGCTGCACACGAAACACCAGTCATTGCGACCGTGTAGAAGAAGATGCTGCATAGGTGCCCCAAGAGGCATAGCCTATTGCGGACCGCACGACTTGTGCCCCTAACGCAACCACCCTGTATCGACCAACTCTCCAAAACTCGTCCAAGGAAGAACACGAGTCTGGAGACAGAGGGTTGCTCATTGCTGAGTTCCAAGACAGCAGCGTATGGTACTGAAAATGGAGATTGATGCCTTGTTTCAGCTTTGTGTCGGGTTGACGGGGCTACTGTCAGCTTTCTTCCATCATCCGGGGCTTTTCATGGCCTGTCGTTGCGATAATAGGTGACTGTGTAGCCGTGCTGGCCTCGGAAGCCCCACATACGGCAGGATCAGGAGATGTGGTTCGCATCGTACCGGTCTGTTTGGGCTGAAAGACTTCGGTCCATGGTTGGAATGGAGGGGGGTAGGGGGGTGATATCACCCTCAATGCCTTACCCTTCAACTGACCCATAGCATATAAGAGAATCAGAGAGACAGCTGAAGAATACAGCATAACAGCTTCGATAAGGTACCAAGCCAACCAGAAGCCTACTGATGCCGTGTTCCCGTGACCAGCAGTAGGCTTCATAACGAGTGAGCCTGAACGACCAGAAGGTGTCTGGAAGAGAGGCAAAGAAACGAGGGTAGGGCTTCTCGCGTGGCTGTTAAATAAGCTGGTTGTCGATGCCTATTCGCTCGTGGAGGTTTGACTGTTGGGCGAAGCAGAAGTGGACGCTGCATGGCTTGAAGGCGTCATAAGACATTTCGTAGCGTCACCGGCTAATACGATGAAGAATGTGGGGAATGAACCGGCATGGGATGAACCGATCGTCGGTTACTCAAATGGAGCCGACCCGTTATACGACTTCTACAAGAGAGACATAGGAGGCTTCTTTCGTACACCGATTGAATTCATGAAGCATACATACCCCAACCTAGGCCTGAAACCGCAGCAATTGACAGTCATAAGCTGGATTCTCCCCCAAACAAAGGCAACGAAGACAGATAATCGGAAGGAAACGAAGTGGCCTAGTGAACGCTGGGCTAGGACAAGAATTTTCGGTGAAGAGATGAATAATGAGCTCCGCAGACACGTCGTCAATGCCCTAATCAGCAAGGGCGTTGAGGCCGTGGCGCCGATGCTTTCCCCGCTTTGGGACAGGGCGATCTCTGAGCCATGGCGCCGATGCTTTCCCCGCTCTGGGACAGGGCGATCTCTGAGAAGTATGGCTTCGCCTCAACCTGGTCCGAGAGACATGCCGCTTACGCTGCGGGTCTTGGCACCTTCGGGCTATGCGACGGATTGATTACTTCGAAAGGAAAAGCACATCGCGCCGGGTCAGTTATCGCAAACCTCATCATTCCGTCAACCAGACGGCCATACAGAGATCATCATGCATACTGCCTATTCTACGCGAAAGGCACCTGCGGTATATGCATCAAGAGATGCCCAGCAGGAGCCATAACTGAGAGAGGACATAACAAGAAGAAGTGCTCCGCGTATCTACAAACGACTCACGCCTATGTTGAGACTCGTTATGGCTTCAAAGGGTACGGTTGCGGCCTCTGCCAGGTAGGTGTTCCATGCGAGTCCCGCATCCCCGCAGGTATCTAACTTGCGAAAGCCTGTCACCATTCCGGCTGGCACGACCTAGTCAAGCGATTCGTGGTGAGTTGGAGATGGGTTGGGTTATGAGAAGAAAGGACAGGGCGATGACTCGCAAGGAGTCAGAAAGATTCTTGAAGCAGGCTCTGGTGGGGCGACTTGGAACATCTTGGAGGAACCAGCCGTATGTGGTTCCTCTCAACTTCGTTTATGACCGTGGAAAGGTTTACTTGCACTGCTCCAAGCAAGGAAAGAAGCTCGCGTATCTTATTAGGAATCCGAAGGTCGGCTTCGAGGCAGATCAACTCATCAGAATCAAGCGGAGCAGGAACCCGTGCGCCTTCAGCACCTACTACAGAAGCGTGATTGCCTCAGGTGAAGCCAGAGTAATCAAGGCATTGAGGGTGAAAGCCGAGATCTTGAAGAAATTCGTGAGGAAATATGATAAGAGTAACCGAAAACCGAGTT
>Ga0209725_1002118_pt1 | contig 10839 bp, 8 predicted proteins | sample I18A1metaG_FD_184145 | JGI IMG/M metagenome (GOLD analysis project Ga0209725, IMG submission 184145) | Lake sediment bacterial and archeal communities from Gulf of Boni, Indonesia to study Microbial Dark Matter (Phase II) - ​I18A1 metaG... | ecosystem: Environmental > Aquatic > Freshwater > Lake... | reverse complement strand
TGAAGTCCGGATTCTTGAAATCTACACTGAAATATCTCTTCCCGAAATACTCCTGTTGAAAGTGCTTCAGAATTCCGAAGCCTTCATTGTTGTGCAGAATGATAGGTATACTTGTCCCGTTCTCTACCGCTGTCGCCAGTTCTTGGCAAGTGATCATGAAACCTCCGTCCCCGCAGACAACAATCACCTGCCTATTGGGGAAAGCGATCTTTGAAGCAATGGCTGCCGGCAAGGCGTAGCCCATAGCCACGTATCCCGAGGGATAAAGGAAGGTATGCGGCTTGTAGACCGGGAAGATCCTTTGCATCCAATAGGCGAGAATTGTTGTGTCCGCTACAACAATGGCGTCTCGTTCAAGGGCATTTCTGATATCCATCACAGTGCTCACCTCTGTGGGATGTGTAGACTTGAGTGCCTTCCAAGCAGAAAGCTTGAGTCCTTCCGCTGTTCTCCTCCAATCCGACCTATCGATCCTCGGCGCTATTCGAAGTCTATTGAAGATCTGCAGAAGAACTGACTTGGCATCTCCCTGAATGCTTACTTTGGCAGGGTAGTTCTTTCCTATCGCTTCTGGATCGATATCCACATGGATCAGATTCTCAGGAACCTTCAAAGTCCAGTTCTTCATAGACATAGAAGAGAACCTTGTCCCAACTGCCAGCATCACATCGGCCCTTTTGAAGACCTCATCGACAGCTCCAGTCATTCTCGACTGTCCGAGAAATAGGGGATGATCACTAGGTACTGAGCCTGCTCCATTGACTGTTGTGACAACTGGGGCGTAGAGAAACTCTGCAATCTGAACGAGCTCGAAAGAGGCCTCTGCCCTTGCGACGCCTCCTCCCGCCAAGATAACCGGAAAGCGCGATTGAGAGAGAAGGCTTGAGGCAGCTTCAACCGATCTGTCATCCGTCGTGGGCGTTCTCTCGACATGAGTCCTTCCCGTGTGAAGCGGGAAATCATCAGTAGCTTCGAGAATGTCTTCAGGCAGCCCCACATAGAAAGGTCTGGGCCTCCCACTCTTCAAGCCCTCAAGAGCCTCCTGTATCACTGGCAGAATGTCTCCTGCGTTGAGAACACAGCACGCCTGCTTCGCCGCAGCTCCGGCGATGGATGTCTGATCGATTTCGTGGAGTACTCCTTTCCCCTTTCCAATCAGAGTTGACGGGATCTCGCCAGCCAGCACAAGAACAGGTACAGAATTGGAGTAAGCAGTCGCCATTCCAGTAACTGCGTTTGTAAGGCCCGGGCCCGCAGTGGTGAGACAAACACCAAGGTTTCCCGTCACTCGAGCATAGGCCTCAGCCATGAACGCTGCAGACTGCTCGTGTCTGACAAGAACATGGCGGATCGAGCTGTCGTAGAGTGCATCATAGATATGGAGAACATTGATTCCGGGCATTCCAAAGACAATCTTGACGCCTTCGTTCTCAAGGTAATGTACAAGTGCCTGCCCTCCAGTTAACTTCGCCACGGCTGCTCAGCTCTCAATAAGCGATAATTCCTGTCGCAGAGAGATAAATAGAGCATTCACATTGATTTGGGGACAGCATGGTGATTTGATTGCGAATATTGGTGTTAGGTGCAGGAATGCAAGGATCCGCAGCCATCAGAGACATGGCCAAGAGCAATCAAGTGAACGAGATCGTCGCTGCTGATCTAGATATTCGCAGAATCCAAGAGATTATCGCCAATCTGAAGACTTCGAAGATCAAAGCCGAGCAGACCGATGCTTCAAATCACGAAAGTCTGGTGAAACTCATGAGGAAGGGCTTCGACGTAGTCGCATGTCTGCTTCCTGCGAAGCTCAACTTACCGGTTGCAAAGGCCGCCGTGGAAGCCAGAGTCAGCATGGTTGATGTGTCTTACCCTGAAACCATGGTCGAACTCCACGACGCGGCAAGAATAGCTGAGATCGCCATTCTGCCGGGCTGCGGTCTTGACCCGGGCATAGACTTGGTTATCTACGGGTATGGTTGCTCGAGACTGGACAAGGTCTACGAGATCCACTCGTACTGTGGGGGAATCCCGCAAAAGGAATTCGCAGACGGCCCATTGAGATACAAGATCTCTTGGACTTGGGAGGGCGTCCTTGACTCCTACACAAGGAACGCAAGGATTCTGAGAAACGGCAGGGTCGTTGAGATCCAGAACATCTTTGAGGAATATGTGAAGACGATGCGATTCCCAGAGCCAGTCGGCGAAGCCGAATGTTTTCTGAATGGGGATGCAACTGCGTACAAAGAAACGCTTGAACTCAAGCACATAAGGGAGATGACAAGGTGGACTGTTCGTTGGCCGGGTCATTGCGAGCTGTGGAGTAAGCTATTGAGAATGAAGCTATTGAGCGACGAGCCACTTGAGGTGGCTGATGGGATCTACATAACTCCTCGCCAATTCATGATCAAACACATGGCTCCTCAGTTGAAGTACAAGGACGGTGAAGGCGACTTAGTCCTCCTTAGGGTGGAATTCGTTGGACAGAAAGATGGCAAAGCGACAAGACTTGTGCTGGACTTGATCGATCGCTTCGATCCGGAGACCAGAATCTCAGCAATGGCTCGTACAACAGGCTATACTTGCTCGATCATATCTCAAATGGTTGGTTCCGGACTGATCAAAGAGAAGGGGGTATTGGCTCCGGAGAGACATGTTCCGTTCCAACAGTTTTTCCGGGAGCTAGCGAATAGAGGCATCTCGATCACTGAGACAACTACCACAGAGCAAGCTCTCCACTGAACATGGCAATACAAGTCGATCCACCAAGAAGGTCGTGAGGCAACCGTCAAAGCATATTTCTCCGCAGCGTGAGAGCTTCCACACTGAGACAAGTCCTACCAAACAAACGCGGAAAAGGCTCCGAAGTTCTTTGGAGTCTGTGTTCCTAATGCTTTTTCTTGGTGGCACGTATTTCGTTTTCCGCTATGTGGGGAAGTTCTGAAAGGTTGAGGACTATGTAATTGGGGCCTGCTTTTTCAAGCTCGTGGATATTCCCTTCCCCAGTCAAGACTCCCACAGTCTTGGCGCCTAAAGATTTTCCCACTCTGATATCTGTCGCAGTGTCTCCAACGACAATTGTGTTGTTTGAACTTGCCTTTAATAATCTGAGGCTTTTTTCGATTAGAGCTAGTTTGCGCGCGTAGTGTTCGGCTGTGTAAATATCAACTTTGTCTCTTACGTCCTCTGACGTCAAGACAGCATTGAAATAAGGATGTGCGTTATCTCTAATGAGGATTTTCTTTGTTTGCTTTGTGCCTGGCAGGGCGCTCACTAACGCCATAGTTATGCCATTCAGATGTAACTCTTTCAATGCTATACATGCTTCAGGGAAGATCACTGTGTGATCAAGAAAGGCGGGTGTACTATACCGTAATTCTCCTTCAAAGTCCTTCCATCCGTTTTCCTTCCCAAGAATAGCGATCCAAAACTCTTCGTCAGACGCAGCTTCAATTGCTTGAACCTCGTCGAATGAAGGACACTCTATACCATGGTGTGAAAGAACTTGCCTTAATGCAAGATAGAGTGCTTTTCTGGAATCGTAAATTGTTCCATCACGGTCGAATATTACGCTCATCACACGTCCCCTCGCAATTAGAGTTCATAGTGGCACGGACTTTTGCTTATGTGCGAACAAGTTTCTCAAGGACATTGGTGGCCAAAGAATAGAAGTGAGCTTTCAATTCCCTTCTATTAGGATTGATGAGCGCAATACCGTTTGAGCTTCCTACTACACATCACCAAGGATAACCGAGCTACCCTGGAAGCAATATGTCGTGGGGCTTGGCCTCTTCCACTCCGGCAGCGCTCATCACGGCGAATTGTGCCTTCTCCCACAGCTCAGATATGTTCCTTGCACCAGCATATCCCATCGAGGCCTTCAAGCCGTCAGCAAGCTCTTGGACTGCTGCGCTCAAGTCGCCTTTGTATGGAACCCAGCCTTCAACGCCCTCTGAGATTCCCTTGGACGGCATATTGTACCGATCCATTGAGTACCGTTTGGCCATCGCCGACGGGCTCCCCATGCCTCGGTATTGCTTGTAGTATCTTCCGCCTATGGCAACTAGGGTGCCTGGAGCCTCCTTACAACGCGCAAAGAGGTTTCCCATCATGACCGTTGAAGCCCCAGCCGCGAGTGCAACCGCGATGTCACCTGGATTCCTTATGCCACCATCTGCGATTATCGGGATCTGAGAATCATGCTCTCTTAATGTGTCAGCGACCTGTGCGGTTGCGAACAGCGTCGGAGAGCCGGCCTTCGCAACCTCTGACGTCGTGCATATGGACCCTGACCCAATTCCAACTCTTATCCCCGCAACATTCTCCAGTCGAGTGAGAACATCCTCAGCTGCCTTGCCAGTTCCGATGTTTCCAACAACAACATCAGCCTCCACTGTATCAAGAATCTGCTTCGTGGACTTGAAGACGTTCGCGTTATGAAAATGGGAAACGTCCACGACTATTACGTCGACATATTCGCTAAGCCTCTTCGCTCTCTCTAGGTCGAACGGGGAAGTGGCGGCGCCGCACAGAAGCTTTCCTTCTTCATCTCTTGCAGCATTGGGGAACCGTCCTCTAAGCATTATGTCCCTGAAAGTCATCAACCCTTTCAGCGCGCCTCTCTCATCGACAATAGGCAGCTTCTCAATCCTGTTCGCGTGTAGGATCTCCTTTGCCTCCTCAAGAGTTGTGCCTTCTGTAGCGGTGATGAGGTGCTTGGTCATTACCTCGTGAACTTTCAGCGTTCGGTTGGCAAACCGGACGTCTCTTCCAGTGATGAGCCCAACGAGTTTTCCTTTCTCGATGACAGGCAGACCTGATATCTGATGTTTCTGCATCAGGTCGATTGCGTCTCCTATTGTCTGGTCAGGAGCGAGCGTGATGACGTCCCGGATCACCAAGGACTCGGCGCGTTTCACCTGTGTAGCCATCTTCACTTGGTCGTCAATGGAGCAATTTCTGTGAAGTATTCCTATACCCCCGAGCCTAGCCAATGCGATTGCCATCTCCGCCTCCGTCACAGTATCCATCGGCGAGGAAACAAATGGAAGATTGAGTCGGTGGTTCACAGTCACACGCGTTGTGAGGTCTATCTCCTTTGGCTCAACCTCAACCCAGTTCGGAACCAATATGACATCACGAAAGGTAACCGCTAGGCTTGCATCCTTCAACTTTTTGCCAAACTTTCGATCCATACATTGAGCACCTACTCGAACTCTATAGTTGCAGGTGGCTTCGGAGTCACATCATAGTATACTTGTGAGATTTGGGGGCACTCCTTGAGGATGTCTTGAGAGATTTCAACGAGTAGACTTGGATCCAACTCGCTGACAGCGGCTGTCATGAAGTCTTTCGTCTGAACAGCTCTTATTGCAGCAACAAGGGAAGCAGTCCTCAGGGATTTCGCAGTCTCCACCAACACGTGACAGACGGCTGGCAACTGGTTGGCAACAACAGCTTGTGCCTCAACTAGCTTCTTGATTGGGGGAACCACTGACCTATTCTCAGAGCTCAAAGAGACAGCGAGAACCTTACCATACTTCCTTGTGCCAGCTTCTATACCTGTCGCCCTATTCGAGAGGAAGTGTGCATCCAATTTGCCCGCGTAGGAATGAAGAAGTTCCCTCAGTTCCGCTGCAGCCTTCCTGCTGTTCCTGTCATCTCGGAATCGCCTGTCTATGACTGCTGCGAAGTACTGGTCACAGTCCTTTGAGTCGAGGTGTCTCCTCACAACCAGATCAGCCCTCTTCAATGTGTCGAGCTTCTTCGCGTCCATGGCTCCCACTGCTCTTACGGACAACCCGGGCCCCGGGAAGGGTTGTCTCTGGAAAAACTCTTCGCTGATTCCAATGACCTTGGCAACCTCTCTTACCTGAAACTTGTACAAGTCCACTAGGGGCTCAAGAACCTTGAAACCGTACTTCTTCTCCGGGTCGATTCCGACCTGTGACAGAACGTTGTGCTGTGTCTTGATGCCTCCGCGTGTCTCGATCCAGTCTGGGGCTATGGTTCCTTGCACGAGAAAGCTACATCTTCTTTTTCTGGCCTCCTCGGATAGAGCTTCATAGAATGTTGATCTGAAAAGCCTCCTCTTCGTTTCAGCGTTTGATACTCCTTTCATTCGATTTAGGAATCTTCTTTGAGCATCAACCGCCTCAACACCGAGGGGAACAGGGAGTGACGTGAGCGTCGTAACAATGCTCTCAGGCTCGCTTATGCGCATGAAACCAGTGTCGATGAACACGGAGAAGACGTTCGGCCCGATTGCCTTTCGGACAAGAGTTGCTGCAGTGGTGCTATCGACTCCTCCAGAAACTGCTGCGAGAACTCTTTCGCTTCCTATTGTTTCTCTGAGTTTTTGAATTTGGCTTTCTGCAAAACTCTGAGCGTTGAACTCAGCCATTCGAAGCCACTTACAACCTATGGCGGGCCACTACTCATAAAAGACCTCTCGACACGAACAAGGCAACACTATCTGCAGCAAAATTGGTCGACAGTTGATCTGATTAGGCTAATTCCTCGCCTTCCTCCATTGATGCAAGGCGAATAAGCCGAAAAGTGGAAGGAGCAGAACAAACCGGAGAGATGAGAGCAGATCCATGCCGAACAGGTAAACATACACCAAGATAAAGAGGGTTGAAGCGACTTCGATCGCAAGAGAGTGGGGCTGAAACATAGTCTCTAAAGTCATAAGGAAAAACAGCGAAACCGTAGGTGGTCTTGCTCAGGGGATATAGCCAAGGGCGGCCTCGCACGTCGTTGGAGTCCTTAAGAAGATGAAGTGGACCGCCGGTCAGGAATGAAGCTGACCATGCGACATCGAAAGTGAGTAGAACCAATGCTCCGGCAAGAGGAAGCCAAACTGAATGGAACACGCTTCCGCAGTGGTAGCCCTCATCCTTAAGTCGGAAAATGGGTAAGAGCGCGTCAAAACCTGAGAGAGACGTGCCCACCGACGGAAAGAAGAGACTAAGATTCGGAAAAAGCAACTTTGCAGTGAACATAAGGGCTTGGTGCGCAACAGGCAGCCGCTTCGCCCTCTTAGGCCTTGTACGCCGCCGGCCATGTCTCCCCGGATCCTTCGGACCTTTGACACTACTGGAATACCTTTTTAAGGGATTGTGAAACTATCTCTCGCTAAGTGGTTGAAGTGACAGGTGAATCTGTTCCAGCTCAACGGAATGGTTGACTGGCTACACTGCACATCTTCGGCCACGATTCTAGGAGGAAATTCTTGCGATGACAGTTGAAAGAGGAATAACTGTAAAGAAGAGTGAAGATTTCTCGGAATGGTTTACGCAGGTCATCACGAAAGGGGGGCTCTGTGACTATGCTGGAATCAAAGGGTTCATAGTTTTCATGCCTTACTCGTATGAGATCTGGGAGAACATCAAACGGTTCTTGGACGAGAAGTTGAAGGCTACAGGGCACAGGAACGCCTACTTCCCGGCCTTGATTCCGGAAAGCTACCTTAGGAAGGAGGCTGCGCACTTTTCGGGGTTTGTTCCAGAGGTCTTTTGGGTCACCCACACGGGGGACTCTGAGCTTGGCGAAAGGCTGGCGATGAGGCCGACGTCGGAGACGATTGTCTGCGACTCGTACTCGCGATGGATAAAGAGTTGGAGAGACCTTCCGGTTCTGATAAATCTCTGGAATTCTGTGTTCAGAGCCGAGATAACGGCGACCAAACCTTTCTTACGAACATCTGAATTCCTATGGCAGGAAGGCCACACAGCCCACGCAACAGCAGAAGAAGCCGAAAAAGAAGTCCACGACATCCTAGAAGTCTACAGGCAACTCGTGGAAGAGCAGCTCGCTGTTCCAGTACTGCTAGGGGTAAAAACCGAGGCCGAGAAATTTGTTGGCGCCGACTATACGCTGACAATGGAGGCGATGATGCCGGACGGCAAGGCCTTGCAGATGGGCACATCGCATTTTCTAGGTCAAAACTTCTCTAAACCTTTCGAGATCAAGTACCTTGGAAAGGATGAGAAAGACCATTACGTCTGGCAGACAAGCTGGGGCGTGACCACCCGAATGATAGGCGCCGTTGTCATGGCGCATGGCGATGACAGGGGCCTCGTGCTTCCTCCACGAATAGCACCGATCCAGACAGTCATAGTGCCGATATTTTACACGGACGAGGATCGAGACAAAGTGCTGAGTGAAGCAAAAGGGATAGCAAGGCTTCTGCATGAGAGCGGAATCTCTGTTTATTTGGATGACAGGACAGAGTATACTCCTGGCTGGAAGTTCAACGAGTGGGAAATGAAAGGCGTCCCAACAAGGATTGAGATAGGCCCGAGAGACATCGTGGCTGCGCAAGTGGTCATTTCAAGGAGGGACACGGGAGAGAAGCTTGAGGTCAAGATTGTCAACCTGTCCAAGGAGATCACGAAGATACTGGGATCCATTCAATCCAACTTGTACGCGAAGGCCAAGAGGCGACTGGAGCAGAATACCAGAACCGCGAAATCATACAAGGAGTTTAGACAAATTGTGGAGAATGTTGGGGGATTCGTGAGAGCCTGCTGGTGTGGCAGGTCTGAATGCGAGGCGAAGATCAAGGAGGATACCGGTGCGACTATCAGAACTGTTCCCCTTAAGAAAGAAGAGATCTTCGGTAACTGCATCTTATGTGAGAAGGATGCAAGAGAGGTCGTGTATTTTGCCAGGGCGTACTGAAGCTGTCATTCAGCCTTCCACAATCCTGAAAGAGGCATGTTGACTCTGTCTTGACTCCGCTTTCGCAACTCATTTTCCTTGGCACAAAGCCATAATAAGTGGCCGTTCAGGAGTAGACCGAGAAGAAGGTAGAGGAGATGGGAAAGAAGAGGAAGTCTAGGGGGCGAAGCAAGGGCGGGAAGGGAAGATCGGAACTTGTTCAGTGCAGCAACTGTGGGATGCAGGTTCCTAGAGACAAAGCAAAGAGGATGACTCATTGGGTCTCATTGGTCGAACCCACTTTGGCGCGTGAACTCAGGGCTAAAGGAGCTTACATTGCAAGGCGGCAAGTGGTCAAGTTCTACTGTGTGTCTTGCGCAGTTCACTTCGGAGTCTCTAAGGTCCGGGCGAGAGAAGAAAGACGGTTCCCCTACTAAGCGAATGAGGTTCTTGAGAAATCTTTGGAGCTTCTGAAAGATCTCGTGCTATGTACAGGGCATTGTAGCCTCTGAAGCCTGCCATCCCAACAACGACAGAAGACCTCAGAGAGGATCGTTCAAGTTAACTGCTTATGCGCATGATAGATCCTCTGCAGTACAGTGACTGATGCCAAAGCGGATATGACCATGAACCCCACTTCAACGAAGCCGGTTAGGGTTGCTACGACGAGAATTAGCAGTCTTTCGGGTCTCTCTGCGATTCCCACTTTCATGTCGGCTCCTTCGCTTTCGCCTCTGGCTCTCGTGTAGCTTACAAGGATTGAGCTGGAAATAGCCCATAGCCCCCAAAAGGTTGAACATAAGCCTGCGAGAACAATCGCCGAGAGCACAAGCATCTCACCGATCTTGTCGATTAAGGAATCGCAGAAGGCGCCGAATCTTGTGACTTGGCCGTAGAGTCGGGCAATCGCTCCGTCCAAGGCGTCGAAGAATCCGGACAGAAGAAGAAGGAAAGCAGCCAGTAATGACAGTGAACCGTTGCTCGATGAAAGATAGTAGCAGGCTGAAGCCCCAACGGCAAAGAGCATACCCAAGATGCTTGTGGATGTCGGACTGAGTCCCAGAACATGCAGCTGTCTCGCATGGAAGTCAAGGAATTCTATTGACTTTTCTTTTAGTCGAGTGAGCACCGCTGTTCCCTAGACTACGATATCTCAGTATGCCTTTAAACTGCTACGGCACCATATACCATCTTCAGTGTGCAGCAGTGGCAGGCTTGATGACAGGATGGGCAAGATAGACAAGGGAGTAACGTGCAGCGTGGAAGGCTGCGCTGAAGTAGCCATAAGGTCAATCTCCACTGAGATGGCTTCAGACGCGAGATTGAAGACAATGGACGCAAGGAGAGCTTATCTCTGCAAGAAGCATTACAAGGAGCTGAAGAAACATCTCAAGAAAGACCGTAGACTACAGAGGTGGCGCTGGAACCCGTAGGCCCAGGAGTCATCAGAGACTTGAGGATACTGCTTATACACGCAGATCACTTCGAGTACGAAGTGCTCGAAAAAGCGATCAAAGAGCCAGAACAGGTCGCTGATTCCGAAAGAAAAGGGATCGCGAATGATGTGTTGGTCTCGTTTTGCACAGTGGAGAAGGCAGACGAGAAGAACCCGGAGAACATCGCAAGAAACACAGCCGAATCGATCCGAGAAGTTGCGGACTGGGTGAAGACGAAGAGGATTGTAATCTACCCCTACGCGCACTTATCGAGTAGCTTGGCCTCAAGAGATGTAGCCATCGCCGTTCTCAGGAATGCCCAACTGAAGCTGTCACGTAGCGGATACGAGACCATCAAGAGCCCTTTTGGATGGTACAAGAGTTTTGAGATATCATGTAAGGGCCATCCGTTGTCGGAGCTCTCTCGAACCATCACGTCTGAAGGGGAGAAACCAAAGGAATCGCATGCTGAGGTGGAATACGCTGTGTTAGACACAGACGGCCGAATCTATGAGCCCAGGGCATACGCGTTCAAACCTAACGAAGGCGACTTCAAGATGCTCGTCGAGAAAGAAGCCCTCAAGATTGGGCTGGCTGGGGGTAAACCTCGCTTCTTGGACTATTGCAAGAAGTTCGGATTGGAGTGGGAACCATACTCAGACGTCGGACACATGAGGTATGGTCCCGAAGCAAGTCTCATCTTCGAACTCGTCGCCAACTACTCTTGGACTGTAGCGAAGTC
>Ga0209725_1002117_pt1 | contig 10840 bp, 10 predicted proteins | sample I18A1metaG_FD_184145 | JGI IMG/M metagenome (GOLD analysis project Ga0209725, IMG submission 184145) | Lake sediment bacterial and archeal communities from Gulf of Boni, Indonesia to study Microbial Dark Matter (Phase II) - ​I18A1 metaG... | ecosystem: Environmental > Aquatic > Freshwater > Lake... | reverse complement strand
GGTCTGAAAGACCTTGGAATCAGGCCCCCTGAAAGGAAGATCGAAGCCCCGAACAACAATTAGGTCTGTGATGGTTTCCTCGTCCTGAGGATGGGTCTTCAAGTTCTTGAAGAGGGAGTAGTAGGAATCGACGCCACAGGAGAAGAAGAGCCCCCTTCGTAGGGGCCGGCGGGCCGGCGAGGCTCGTAGCTCGCGGGCAGGAGCCTTCACTCGAACATTCCCGAGCGTATGGTCCCATGACTTGTAGAGTGCCTGGATCTGATGGGTGGAATGAAGAAGTCTCGGAGAAACCGGAGCAGGGATCTCCAGTGTTTCCTGGACTTTCATGGCAGGAAGCAGTAGTGCCGCCAAGAAAGGATCCCCGTTCTCACGGCTTAGGAATCCCCCGAAGGCCGAAGGGAAACAGTAACGCAGCGAGAAGGACTTTCGAGCAGTGTCACTCTTCACTTGTGCCTGCAGTTCACACGAGCTTCTAGAGGAAGTGATTCTGATGTCTGAGACTATCACCGTGATCGATCTCGCGCCGGCTCGTCCGGGGAGGATAGCGTCACTTACGCTAAAGAGACCCTAAAGAGACTTTGCACATGCTTTTCAACGTAATATAGAATGTGTCAAATACAGAACTCTAGCGAACGGGAATCAGATCGGCGGATCATGATGTTAGGGTGGCTCTTGCGTCACGCGATACACCCGTCAGTAAACGTTGCTACAGGTTTCCTCGACGAAATAGCAGAACTGAAGAGGCTGCAGTGGCAGAGTCGGGACGGCATCGAAAGGCAGATCATCAAACGTCTGCGATGGATCGTTGCTCACGCATACGAACAGTTTCGTTTCTGTCGTGAGCGACTGGATTCTGTAGGCCTTCATCCCGAGGATATTAGAAGTCTGGACGACTTTCGACGTATACCGACGATTACCAGGAGCGCCATGTCCGGGTGCCTGGACGCGGAGGCTCTTCTGACTCGCCGATCTGGAACCTTGACATCCACAGGCGGCACAGGAGGTAGGCCTCTGATCTTTCTCACAAGCCACAACGCGGGCACCGCAGGTTTGGCGTCGGAGCTATTCTTTGAAAGCTGGGCAGGCGTGGAGGGTCACGAGAGAAAGTTCCAGTCCCGCCCGTACGTGAGGTTGAAAGACCGAGTATTCCTGAACGAGTTGCAGGTAACATCCGGCTCCATCGTTAGGAGTCCGAAGGCAGCTTACAGAAAACTTTGCGGTTTTAGGCCGAAACTGGTCGGGGGAAACGCTGCCCTGAGGATCCTTGCTAGTTACATGGCTGACAATGACTTGGAGATCACTGAGCGCCCCAGGGGCGTGTCTGCGTGGGGCATCCCGCTTCTTCCGGAACAGGTGAAGGATATGTCGAAGGCATTTTGTGATAACATCTATGATGGTTACGGATCGGCTGAGCTTAGCGGGATCGTGGCTCAGGAGTGCGAGGCGAAGATTGGTTTGCACATTAATACCGATCTCTCATTGGTCGAGGTCGTCCAAGACGGGGAACTCTGCTCTGAGGGCGAAAGAGGCAGGCTCGTGGTAACGAACCTCCGCAACCTTGCGACACCCTTCATTCGGTACGAGCAAGGAGACTCGGCGGTTGTTCTAGACGACTGTGCCTGCGGACGCCGCATGCCATTGATAGCGCACATCAGAGGAAAGGATCCCACTTTCATTCAGACAAAAGGCGGAATGCGAATCCCGAAGGCTACCCTCAACTCCTTTGTTGGCCATATGGAGGAATCAAAGCATATTCAGCGGTTCTCTTTCTCGAAGGATTCGGCCGGCGAGCTTGTTCTGACCGTTTATCCAAAACCTGGATTTGCCCCACGAGACGCGAACAGAATTCACCACAAGCTCGCCGAGATATTAGGCAATGTAACCGGAATATCCGTGCGACTTCACGGTAATCACGGAACGAATCTCTTGGCTTAAGGCGATGATCATGAACAGTAGGAGACCTACAGCCTAGAAGAAATTAGGCTCGCGTCTCATGGACGAGGAGTCCATGAGTCCGTTCGCGCTGTTCGCAAAGCCTAAGACATACAGCCGGCCATGCAGGTTATTTCGCGAGATTCGTTGCATGAAAGCAGACGAATGCCAAGGGTTCCGAGATTGGTCGATGCGGGTCTGTATGAAACGTCGCTGAAGCTCGGCGAGAGAGTATCGCAGCGTGCATACCTCATCGCTTGAGACGCTAAAGAGGAGGAAAGATGGAGACTCTCCTTCCTTCCATTGATCACGCTAGAGCCGTCCGTACGGCAAAGCATGTACGAGACAAGGGGTCCAGCGCCCTCTACTTACCGGTCATCTGTTGTCCGACATTTCGTCAGAATATTCGGTTGACACCCTCCGTAACTGTTGTCCAGACCACCTAGCCTCTCGCGATCGGGTGGAAGGATTGCGTGATTTCCACCCCGAGCGCTATCTCTTGGACAGCCAAGGAAACGATAATAAGGTCGTACGGTATACCTTCTAGATGGCGGGCGCTCTTGACGACTGTTAAGACGACACTTGTCTTGGACGAGAAGATTTGGAGCGAGTTCAGAAGGTTCGTGGAACAGGCTTACGGAACGACGAGAAAGATGAGCGCAGGCGTTGAGGAAGCTCTACGCAGCTTCACCCCTGCAGCGGTTCTCGAAGCCTTTGCGTCAAGCGTTGGAATTGTCTTGGACTCGTATCCTTCATCTCAAGAAATCGTAAGTCACAGGCCGAAAGTCAGTGCGTCGACGGCGAGAGCGATCAGACGGATGAGAGATGAACGCAAGAAACGTGTATCTTGACACAAGTACCATCGTCAAGAGGTACATCGAAGAGAAAGGATCCAAGGTCGTTGATGACGTCTACGGCCGAGCCGAGGTAGGTGCCCTTGGGATATCCTTCTCGATGTGGAACGTGGGCGAACTGATCGGCGCGCTTGACGAACATCTCTCCAGGAAAGTCATCTCGGAGACGCAGTTTAGGACTAGCATTAGAGATTTTGTCGCAGAAACAATAAAGCTGTTCAGGCTTGGCTACCTCAACGTGCGATCTCCAACCGCCGAGATATTCGCTGATGCTTGGCGTTTAATCTTCTCAAACCACATCTACGAAGCAGACGCTATCCAGATCGCAACGGCGAAAAACCTCGAGTGCGATCTCTTCCTCAGCGCAGACGCAGAGCTAGTTAAGGTCGCGAAACAAACCAACCTGCAAGCAGCTAACGTCGAGACAGAGGCGGAGAAAATCCTAAGTCGTCTACTCCGGAAGGAAAAACCGTGATTACTGGGGAGGAGGGGCCAGGGACACAAGCTTCTCTATAGAGTCGTACAACCCTCTGCTCTGCATATCGATTCATTCTACCTAGAAGACACGAGACGGACGATCAAGACTTGACGCTAGACTAAGGCCAGTACGAGTACCACACACCATCCGGGCAGCGAAATTATCCTGCGCGGATAAACTCCAAGCGGGCAAATTCTCTCAGCCCCTCCACCAGCGTTGTCATGAGGCCGTGGCAGGCCAGGAAGGAGTCGCGGATCAGTCGGCTCCGCTGAATCTCTCGCCGTTTGAGGACCACCGCCGGCAGACGGGTGAGAACCCACCAGTCGGCGTGGAGAACAGCCAATGTGCCGGCCGGCTCCCGCCTTCGGGAAAACTGTAGAAACCGAAACACGTTGTAGAGTGATGAAGCGAAGAGACCCAATATCACATTTCTCAGTTCTAGGTTCTTTAGCATGGACTGAAGGCGGTTTCTCTCGCCTAGGAATAGGCGTTCCGGCCTTAGGAGGGGGCCCATTGTTGCGCTGAGCTTGTGGTAGGCTCGTGACGACGGCACGTGCAGGACGCGGTATCCCGCCAGCCATGCACGCCAGCAAAAGTCGACATCCTCGAAGTACGCGAAGAAGTCAATGTCAAAGCCTCCGAGTCCGAGGAAGACTGAGCGGGGTAGGATCATAGACGCGCCCGAGACGCATCCCACAAACCGGTAGCGATGTGGCTCCTCTCTGTCAGGATTCATGAGGTCCATGTCGATCCCGCCGCCGATAGGCAGCAGCTTGCCGCCGGCGTGGTTGATCGAGCCTCGATCGTGATATAGCAGGAGTTTGCTGCCACATACTGCATCACGGCTGACGCCTCTCTCCATGGCCTTCCTGAGTTCGGCGAGCCAGCCCCGCTCGACCTCAACATCGTTGTTGAGGAAGACAACATAGTCCTGGGCGATGGTTGCGACTGATCGGTTGTAAGCTTGGGCAAAGCCCAGGTTCCGTTCGAAACGAATCGTCTTCACAGTAGGGTACCGCTGCATGATATATTCGCAGGAGCCGTCGGTAGAACCGTTGTCCACCAAGTACACTTGATCATACGCTCCGGTCTGGGCGAGGACGGCCTCCAGACAACCCTTGAGGTGAGCCTTGCCGTTGTGGTTCAGGACGAGTATGGCGACGGTCCTAGGCGTCGGGATCCGCTCCCTAAATCCATCGGCCCACTCGAGCGAAGAGCCAGCAAACGAGATGATTAAGTACGTGGCCTACGGGGCCGATATACGGATGCTCCACGTTTGCAACGAATCTTCTGAGTACTAGCCTGTCGGGTACAAGCCTTCGGTTCTGAAGCGTTCTTCGTCGCTCCGCCACAACTCTCCACACGCGGAGCAGGTCGGCGTAAGTTTGTATCTTCTTGGCGAGCCAACCTTTCAACGTCGCATATAGGAACACCGACAACTCAACAAGCACGAGCACCGGCGCAAGAAGCAGCAGCGTCCGTCCTGAATAGTTCTTCAGGATCGACAGCCAGCGTTCAAACTCAAGGAGGTAGAACTTCGCGGGGCTATCTCCGAGCGTCGGGCTCCAGCTGTGCAGCACCTTCGCCGACGGAACAAAGATCGACTGCCACCCGTCCATCAGCGCTCGCCATCCCCAGTCCTTATCCTCCCCGTAGGCGAAGAACAACTCTTCCATGGGTCCGATGTCCTGCACGGCTCTCATGCGCGCCAGCGTGCAGGCGCCCGAAGTGTAGCAGACTTCTGATTCTTTCTGGAAGCCTCCGTCGGGCGTTCCGATGCCGCGGCAGACCCCGAAGCCGGCAATGTGAATCATGTTTCCAGCGGAATTCAGCAGCCTCGGATTATCCATAAGTAGAATCTTGGGTTGGAGGAAGGCTGCCTGGGGGTATCGCTGACTGGCATTGACCAGCGCCTGAAGGCAGCCGGGTTCTACTAGCGTGTCGGGGTTCATGATTATCACGAATTTTCCCTTGCACATCCCAATTCCTATATTGCATCCTCGGGAGTAGCCGAGGTTCGCCGCGTTCCTCACAATCTTGACTTCGGCGTTCAGGTCCTCCAGCTGTGCAATCGAGCCGTCACCAGACGCGTTATCGACGACGATCAACTCCTTTCTTGGGTAGGAGCAGTTCATCAGTGACTTCACGCAGCCGGCGAGATAGACCCCCGAGTTGTAGTTCACAATGACTACTGACACAAGGGGTGGACTTTCCTGCTCGGGAGCGTCCTTGCACATTGTCTCTCACGGGCCCGTGGAACATGGTGTTACATGAACTTCCTCGACTCTTTGATTAACCTTCAACTGGGCATCGAGTCAAACGGAGCGGGCTTAAATCCTTCTGGAAAGTCTATGCAGCATCTTCGCTCAACGCGCCTGCTCTCGAATTTGCAGAAGAACCCCTAATAGGCTGTCGCCGAATCTCTCAAGAGAACGGACAGGCGGGCAGGGTCGAATGATCGTTGCCGGAATACCCGCGTACAATGAAGAAAAGAGCATAGCGAAGATAATCATTAGAGCTCTCGCGCACGTGGATAAGGTACTCGTCATAGACGACGGGAGCTCGGACGCGACGGCGGACATAGCCGAGAAGCTCGGCGCCGTTGTCATCAAACACGAGCGCAACCTCGGGAAGGGCGGAGCCCTTCGAACGATGTTCAATTGGGCCAGAACGAACGAGGTGGACACGCTCGTTACTCTTGACGCAGACGGTCAGCATTTCCCCGAAGAGATACCTCAGCTTCTAAGCCCCATTATCGAAGGAAGAGCGGATATCTGCGTCGGCTCGCGGTTTGTTGACGAAGCGCGCTCCTCCTCTGATATGCCGAGGCATCGGCGATGGGGCGCGAGGGTGATAGGAGGCGTCATGAGGTCCGTCTCAGGTTCTCAGGTGAGAGACACAGAATCTGGCTTCAAGGCCTACAGCAAGAAGGCGTTGGCGGTTCTGCTGCCGTCGGAGATGGGCATGGGCGCCGAGTCTAATTTGCTGCTTCGAGCGAGTGAAAGAGCCCTTTCAGTCACTGAGGTTCCGATCAACGTTTCATACAAAGGTTTGGCGACGTCGACGCATAATCCTGTCTTCCACGCCCTAGATGTCTTGTCCAGCATCCTGAAGTTCGTTTCGATTAGACATCCGCTATTGTTCTATGGTGTGCCGGGACTGGTCGCCCTTCTGATAGGTCTGTCTCTGGGCTGGCAGGCGTTTCACATCTACGCCCTTTACCAGGCATTTCCAACAAACCTGGGCATGGCTGCGCTTGGAGCATCGCTGATTGGAATCATGCTATTGGCCATAGGGGTCATACTCTTCACTCTCATTACTGTCCTGAGAGAGAGAAGCTAGGCGAACACCCTAAACGGTGGGAAACATTGTTCTCCATGCGCGCCGGATTGTCCAGCGGCAAACTCCATAACCCGGAGTACCCGCCTAGAGGTCCGCAAGCCGAACGCGGACGCGTGGAGTTTCTTCGATGAATCGTGGAGATCTCCAGGAACGAAGGCTCGCGCGGAAGATGATGCGTGGTGTCGGCGTCGTCTTCCAAATAATATTCTGGGCGAGGAAGGAAGCGTGCGCGTAGAACCGAAATGCTGACGGAAGGAACGTCATGACTGGGATTGCCGGATATGTCAGCAGAACCAGGAGGAATATGCCGGCGATTCTCGACAGGATGTCTGAGTCGATGCGCTTCACGAACCGTACTCTTGTCGACAAGTGGACGGATGACTTCGTGGGCGTGTGCAGAGTGCACCATGGAGTCACAAACCGAGATCCGCAACCCGTCTTCAACGAGGACGGGTCGATCTTCCTTCTTATGGATGGGGAGGTTTTCGATTACGAGAACGAGTCCCACGCAACCCCCGACCGAGCCACCCTCGGCAAGGAGAAGAATGATGCCGACTATTGTCTCCGTCTGTACGAGAAGCTGGGAGAGCAGGCTTTCAAAGAGCTAAACGGATCCTTCTCCCTCGCCATCTACGAGTCACGAGACAACGAACTTCTGCTAGTCACAGATCGTCTCTCTTCCCGACCAATATTCTATTCCCTCACGAACGCAGGCACATTCTTCTTTGGCTCAAAGGTTTCTTCGGTGCTTCAGTCTCCCGAGGTTCGAAGAGAAGTCGACGTGACCTCGATCTTCGAGTTCTTTACGTTCGCCAGAGTCTTTGGGACGAAAACGCTGTATAAGGACGTCAAGCTGATCCCCCCCGCGACGGTGATGCATTATCGTGAGGGTCAGCTGACCTTCAATCGTTACTGGAAATTGATGTTCAAGAGGGTCCAACGGTCGGATGAGTACTACGTACGGAAGCTCGCAGATGCAATAAGGAAGGCTATGGAAAGGAGAACCCGAGAGAAGTCCCTTCGTTATGGAATCCTGCTAAGCGGTGGACTGGACTCCAGAACAGTCTTGGCGGCGGCGAACTCGAAGATGGTCGCATTTACAGCCTCGGAATTTCAGAATCGCGAGGTAGCTATTGCCAGAAAAGTCACCGAAGCCAAGGCTTGTCATCACGTTTTTCTAAAGCGGTCTCCTGATTATTACCCAGACATCTTTGAGAAGGCTGTCGAGATCTCTGACGGCTTATGCTCGTTTGAGCACGCCCACTTCACCGGTCTCCTCGACGAGATTCGGAATCAATGCGATGTTCTCTTTCATGGTTTCCACATGGATGCCCTTAAGGGCACCCATGCACCAGCCAGGACCTTCGGCATCGGAAGGCTGAAGATCCGTACCAGCCCCGGCAGCCTTTTCGTGGACTCGTATTTGGCTGGCCTATCAGACGAAGATTTCGTGCAGCAGATTCTTGACGACTCCCGCCGCAACATATTACACTTGAATCCAATGCAGATATTTGCACCGGCTTATTGCCCGAGAATCGTGCAACATCTCAGGCGTTCGCTTAAGAGCATACTGACCGAGGCTCGTCAGAGTGCCTGGCTTCCCTCGGACATCTGGAGCTACATCAACTCATGGGGGATGTTCCCCAAATCACGAGTTTTCCTTAACACTAGCCACATCCGGCCGTTCATCCCGGAGCGCAGTGTAATTTTGGACAAGGATCTTTTTGAGACTTTTCTTGAGATGCCTCCTGACTTGAAGCACGGCGGAAGAATTTATCGAAGGGCTCTGAAGATGCTGGATCCCAGGATTGCCGATATCCATGACGTGAATACAGGATTGAGCCCGCAGACTCCGGGCGTTCTTAGGGAGATTTGGATGCTTCTACGGCTTATCAAAGGAAAGGCCTTTCCCCGAAGATCCATATTCACCCAAGGCGCCTGGCCGGATCTTGCCGAGATGATGAGGCAAAACGACAGGCTGAGGAAGCTCGTACTGGAGACTATTCAAGACCCACAGTGTCTCGACCCCGCAATCTTCAACCGGGAAAGAATATTGGAAATGTTCGAGGACCATCTTCATCGAAAGGCGGACTACTACGTTCTTTTTCTTCTGCTGCTCACCTTTGGGCGCTGGCACAAGAGATACGGGCCGACTACTAAGGCCCCGGCAAGGAACTGAACTGATTCATTTTGCTAGTCTGAGACCAAATTGCAATTCAGGCACCAACCTAACTTACCGTGATGAGAATGATGAGGGTGTCCCCTCGGTTGGGAATGGATCCACACCAAATCGGGGCCAGAGTTCCAACGGCCCTCCTCAAGACTTTTCTCTCGGCGTCTTCGTTGCATTCCGGAGTTTCGCGTTACGATCTTCTGATCCCTCGATCCGGCAGTTGGGATTGGGTTCTGGCCCAGGGGGCCTGGATGGTTACGCTTATATTGAGTGCGACGCCGTTCTGGATAGGAGCATAATATTGGGAATTCGCTTTGACAACGAAGCAATGACGCGAGTGCAGGGTCTAATAATCATCGTAATTCTCGTGGCCGTCACCGCGCTGGGAGCTTACTACTACTATCCGAGTGTACGTCCAAGAAAGAAACTCTTGATTGACTTCTGGTACGAATCGTCAGGACATTATCCGCAAAGTGCAGACCAAGCGGTCTTGATTAAGACGCAACTGGAAAGGACTGGGGTGATTACGGTCAACTTGCAAGGGGTTGAGTGGGCGACCTTCAGGAGGAACAGAGCAGCCGAGACAATGCCTGTATTCCTGGCTGGGTGGCCCCCGGACTATCTGGATCCTGACGATTACGTCCTCATCATGGATTCCGAACTCGATCCGTGTCACACAAACTACGGGAACCCCGAGATGGATAGACTGATCGAACAAGCCCGAGTGACATCAGACCCCGCAACCCGGAGCCAGCTGTATTCGCGGATTCAAAAGATCATGGTCGACGATGCACCCATCGTGCCCGTCTGGCAGGGCACTGCTTGGGCGGTCGCAAAGCCAGATGTCAAAGGGGTCGCAATTGACATGGCGGGGTATTTGTACTATTGGCTGATCGAGAATCATAAAGACACATTGATCATTGGAACAACGGACTCGGTGGCGACTAACATAGACGTGGCTGAAGCGGACTACTTTGGAACACAGGTCATAATGAATTCTGGGGCTGCCTTGGTCTATATCAGACCTGGCTCAGGAGCAGGTCCGGAGGACTTTGTCCCCGGATTGGCGACAAGATGGTCAGTAAGCTTGGACGGGCTCAGATGGACTTTTGATCTCAGGCAGGGCTTGCAGTTCTACGACGGGACAGAATTCAATGCAACTCATGTGAAATACAGTTTCGACAGGTCCTTGGCTCTCTACTTGCCTCTTAGTCTGCAAGTCGTCATAGGATACAAGGAAATCATTGATCGGGTGGAAGTGACTTCCAAATATCAGGTGGTGTTTCACCTCAAGATCCCGTTCGCTCCCTTCCTTTCGCTGATGGCGTCTCCGGGCTCCTTCATTGTCAATCCGAAGCTTGCTCCAATGGATCGGGCGGTAAACTTTGTGGACGGGGACGCCCGCGCAAGCAATCCGAACGATCTGGGACCCTACCTACTAACCTCCTGGATTAGGAAAGCTGGGAAAGACTATGAGATGCGATTCGATGCCAATCAGAACTATTGGGGCATCACCGATGGGTACCCGAAGACCAAACACATCCTGGTCAAATTCTATTCCGATGCAACAGCACTAGCCCTCGCCGTAAGGTCTGGGGATATCGACATGGCCTATAGGCAACTGGCCGCAACCGACATCAAGAGCTTCCAGACCGATCCAACGCTGAAGGTGTGGGAGGGCACGGGCGCATTCATCCAATTCATCTGTTTCCAAGAGAAGATTCCCCCCTTCGACAACCCCAAAGTGAGGCAAGCGGTTGCCGCAGCCTTGAACAGAACAGAACTTGTGGACACGGTATTTCTGGGCCAAGCAGTACCACTATACAGCATAATCCCGAACGGAATGGCCTTCCACGAAGACGCGTACAAGACGCTCGGCGACGCAAATATATCGCTCACGGTGAGCCTACTGCAAGAACTGGGCTACGGTTAGACGAGAAGACGAACAACGCTCGATCGAATAGTGAATTCATTCTCTTGAAGGAACCAACCTAATGTGGCGACAATCTAGAGGCTTCGACACCGGAAGCTCTTCCTTTGGATCAGCGGGCAGGCATTCTG
>Ga0209725_1002116_pt1 | contig 10844 bp, 8 predicted proteins | sample I18A1metaG_FD_184145 | JGI IMG/M metagenome (GOLD analysis project Ga0209725, IMG submission 184145) | Lake sediment bacterial and archeal communities from Gulf of Boni, Indonesia to study Microbial Dark Matter (Phase II) - ​I18A1 metaG... | ecosystem: Environmental > Aquatic > Freshwater > Lake... | reverse complement strand
ATCAAAATATGCCAACCTGCGATGTCAGAGGAGTGTTAGGCGCAACCCCAGGAATAGTCGGAACGATCCAAGCAATGGAGGCTGTGAAACTGTTAGCAGGAATTGGAGAAACATTGAAGAACAAACTATTGGTCTGCGACTTCAAAGACATGTATATTGCCACGGTCGAGATCTATCGAAGGCCGAACTGTGACGTATGCGGAGATCAAATTTCAAAAGTCCCGAAATTGGAGGAAAAAGTGGCTTGGCTTTGCGGCAGAAATACAGTTAACATAAATCCTCCATCATCGCTTGACCTCGATCTTGAAAGAGCTAAGGATGAACTGAGTAGACATTTCAGAATTGTTCTGAAATCTTCGATAGTGGTCGTATTAAAGTACGCAGGCGAAGTAGAGGTTAGCCTATTCAAGTCAGGAAGAATGCTCGTAAAGAATGTTCAGAGTGAGGAGAAGGCGCTGAAGGTCTACAAGGAAATATTGATGACCCTGGGAATAGACACTTCGATAAATCGAGCCTAGATGATATTTCCATGTCCGCGCAACTTATTAACTAATTAACACTGTTATACTGGCACAGATGAACCATGCGCCCACCATGCGAACTCGTAGTTCGAGATATTCTACCAGCGTTCAGATCACTCATTGCGAGGAAACTAATTACCGAACATAATCTATCTCAAGTCGCAGCAGCCGAGAAGCTGAGCACGACTCAAGCCGCGATAAGTCAGTACTTGGGATCGAAACGTGGAGATAGACTGCTCAAGGAACTGGAGTCTATGCCTGAAATAGAGTCGACAGCTAGCAAGATGGCGGAACGAATCGCGACTGGCAAGTTCTCTCCGATAGAAGCTATCGTAACATTCTGCAAACTATGCACAGCCATAAGAATGGAAGAATCTATCTGCAGTCTCCACAGAGACTTATCATCAGTTCCCTTAGGCTGCAGCATATGCCTCAAACCGGAGAAATAGCCTAAGAGAATGACTTCCGTAACAGTCATATCTTCCTTCGAGAATTTAACACCGGACATTTGAAGAATTTAGTCGAAGGCGATGGCCGGGGAATCAGGCCGGGGTTGGCTTAGAAGCCACCGAAGGCCGAACGGTTCAGGCGGCGGGCTGCAGAAAAACATGCGGAGACCCGCAGGACGTGGGTTCAACTCCCACACCCGGCTCCAACAATGCATAGACTTCTCTAAGAGAGGTTCGCTAAGAGGAGCCACATTCAAGCTGTTCTCGCTCTATCCTCTAACAGCGCCCAGAGTTAATCCTCTAATCACATACTTTCTAAGTGGTAATGCGAATATCAGGACAGGAGCCATGAGGAGAACCTCTGCAGCGCATGGGGAAGGTACACCTATCGCGATTCAAATTAATCATGCTGGTCGAAGGGCAAATTCAAACGTCACTGGAGCGCAGCCAGTGGCATCATCTATTCCAGACCCAGAAAGCAATGAGACGCCTCGTGAATTAACAGCTAATGAGATCAACTCGATAGTGAAAGCCTTCGGTCTTGCCGCAAGCCGCGCGGTTGACGCGGGTTTTGATGTTGTGGAGATGTCTAAGAGTAAGAATGCGCTGTAGGCGATGGCCTGTAATCAAACAAATAGGAAGAGCTTCAAAGATATCAGAGCAATCAAGCTCTCATTAACTCACCGGCGACAAACTAGCTTACCAAACTTATGAAAAGAGCTGTATGGGCTTCATCTATGAAATTGATAGCCAGCAGTTCATGTTTCCGGGTTGGCCCAGCCTATGTCCAACTCTTCCAGTTTCGATATCGCTGGCATACCTGTATCCCTATTCCAACCCATCATTTCATAATAGTCAGATAACGCTCTTTGAAACTCTTCCCTCGAAATCTTTTGTCCGCTAAGCGGTCCTCCTTCAAGGGGCTCGAAAAATCGATCGGGTAACCAATCATCTTTTCTAGTGAATCCTTCTCTTATGTTGAAGCATCGTGTCAGGTTGACCCCTCGTTCACCGACTTTCATCAATTCCCATGCGCTCGTTTCCCAACCGGTTACGGCCTTCACAAGCCTAATGAGGCTGTTGAGTGGGAAGGTTCTTCCAGGGGCACCGACGAAAATACATATTCCTGAGCTTTGATAGAAACTCCAAAGAAGTTGGAGATGTCTGAATAGTCTTATCTTGCGCGGTCCAAGGTCGAGAGGGTCTACCGGCTCGAGTATTCCAAGAGAGTAGAGATGTTCAAGAAAGATCGTCTTTGAGGCGAAACAGTTGTCAGCCTCGGCTTGTGTATGGTCTGCGCCAGTCGGAGAAACTGCGTAGCCAATGCCAGTTCCGACTTTCCCCCGCGGCTCTTGCATTGGAGCCTCTTGACCCTTGACGTGAACCGCGAACTTCTCAGAACCCTTTCCGATTCTATCTGATGCCCTCATCACACCTTCGGCAAGAAGATCGCCAAAGCCTTTACGCAAAGCGATCATTTCGACCAATTTGACCATTGCTTCAGAATTCCCGAATCTCAACTCGATTCCACCAGTCTCATCTTTGGATATAAACCCTCTCTCGTAACACTCCATTGCAAATCCGATTGTTACGCCAGTAGAAATAGTATCCATTCCATATTTGTTACAGAGCTCATTTCCTTTAGCCACAGCCGAAAGATCGCTTATCCCACAATTTGAACCTAGTGCAGCCACGGTTTCATATTCTGGCCCGCCGTAATTGGGATCAATAGTATAGGTATCCGTTGAGGCGACAACTCTTTTGCATCGCACTGGGCAAGCATAACAGCCTTCTCTACCTACCAGTATGTTTTCTTTCATTTTCTGTCCAGATATTGACTCTGCCGCTTCGAAGTACCCTTCGCGGAAATTGCGGGTAGGTAAGAGGCCTATCTCATTTACAGACACTACGCCGCCTGAGGTACCTGTATCCTGCAAAAGAGAATTTATTTCGTTTCTAATGTAGTTTTCACTAAACCATTTCCCAATTTCAAGGACGCCGTCAGGGTCTTTCATCTCCACTTTTTTGTGCCCACGAACAGCTATTGCCTTCAGATTCTTTGACCCCATCACAGCCCCCATCCCAGTTCTGCCATTTGCGTGCTTGAGCTCGTTTAGGACACATGCGTAGCGGACTAAATTTTCTCCAGCTGGCCCTATCGTCGCCACACGCACCAAGCTATCGCCAAGCTCTTTTCGAATATTCTCTTGGGTTTCCCCTGTCGTTTTTCCCCAAAGGTGGGCTGCATCTCGAATCTCCGCTTGTCCGTCGTGAACCCATAAGTATGCCGGATCGGAAGCCTTACCTCTAACTATGATTGCATCGTAACCTGCAAATTTAAGTTCAGGTCCCCAAAAACCGCCAGCTTCAGACTCCCCATACGCTCCTGTAAGAGGAGACTTGGAAGCCACAGAATATCTGCAGACGCCGGGAACGGGAACTCCAGTAATTGGGCTTGCCGCAAATATTAGAATGTTCTCAGGGCTGAGTGGATCGACGCGGGGCTGTAGCTCTTTTAATAGATAGTAGCTGGCCATATTTCTGCCTCCAAAGTATTTCCTGTAGAAGATTTCGTCAGGCTTTTCTACGTCGATTCTTCGTTTTGTTAGGTCTACACGCAAGATCTGACCATTGAATCCAAGAGGCAACTCGAAAACCTCAACTCAATAAGCAGTAGAGAGACAAAATATAAAGATCTTGCCTACCGTTTCATTCCTCATGTCCTGTCGACTCATACACCGCAATGGACGCATCGGTAACGACAGTCTTAATAGAGGTCTATGAGTAACGATGATATCGCTGGTTATTTGCAGATGCTTGATGTATTGATAAGAAAAGGGCGCATCGTCGACGGTACAGGAAACCCGTGGTTTAATGGGGATGTCGGTATAAGAAATGGAATAATAGAGAAAGTTGGTCACGTAAATGCTGAAGCTGGAGAAATCATAAACGCTACTGGTCTTTTTGTCTGTCCCGGCTTTATTGATTCACATGCACACAGTGACTTTAGCATTCTAGCGAACCCTCTGGCAGAAAGTAAAATCAGACAAGGAGTTACGACAGAAGTTATCGGCAACTGCGGATTGTCTGCAGCGCCTATTAAACGTGAGCGCCTTGATCTGCTTAAAAAGTATGTCGAAGCCTTAACAAAAGAGATTAAGCTAGACTGGGACTGGAGCAGTGTTGGTGATTATCTAAGGCGGATCGAGAGCGGTGGGAGCTCAATTAACATAGTCCCTCTCGTAGGTCACGGGACGACAAGAATAGCTGTTATGGGATTCGAAAACAGGGTTCCGTTTTCCGATGAGTTAGAAGAGATGAAGGGGCTCGTCGCGCAGGCATGTAACGACGGAGTTCGCGGATTATCTTCAGGATTGATGTATCCGCCGGGCTGCTTTGCAGACAAGACTGAGTTGATTGAACTTTTAAGGGTAGTTGCGAAATACGGAGGGATCTATACGTCGCACATAAGAGATCAGAGTGAAAGACTAATCGAGGCAGTCCAAGAAGCAATTGAAATAGGTAATGAAGCGGGAGTGCCGGTTCATATATCGCACCATCAAGCAGCGGGAATGGAGAGTTGGGGCAAGGTTCGTAACTCGCTAGGGGTGGTTGATAAAGCAAGAGACGGAGGAATCGACATCACAGTCGACGTTTATCCTTACACGGCGGGTAGCACATTTCTGAGCATTGCTATTCCGCGATGGGCTCATGAAGGAGGTGTTGACGAGCTCATAAGAAGAATTAGAGATCCAGAAACTCGCTTTCGCCTACGGACCGAAATAGAAAATGATCCGTCTTGCGGGCTAGGACGAGCGTGGGATCCAGAAAATATGATGATAAACTATTGTAAGAAGAACAAGGTTCTCGAAGGAAAAACATTGGCTGAAATCGCGCGATCAAAGGGAAAAGACTGGATAGATACGATGCTGGATCTTTTGGTCGAGGAAGAACATGCGGTGGGTATGGTGGTCTTTCTGATGTGGGAGGAAGACGTTTGCGCAATCATGAAGCATCCAGCCGCTATGATCGGCTCTGACAGCTCTGCAGTCGCGCCGTACGGAGTTTTAGGTGCCGGAAAACCTCATCCTAGAGCGTATGGCGCCTACCCGAGAGTTCTGAGAGAGTACGTGATGAATAAGAAGGTCATGACGCTTGAGGAGGCTATCAAAAAGATGACATCGCAACCAGCCCAGCGATTTGGTTTGTGCAAAAGAGGGCTAATAAAAGAGGGGGCATTCGCGGACATAACGATCTTCGACCTCGACAAAGTCAAAGACAAGGCCATGTATGCTGAGCCGCATCAATATGCCGAGGGCATTGAGTACGTGCTTGTAAATGGAGTGATTGTCATAGCAAGTGGGGAGCATACCAGAGCCGTGCCAGGACGTATCTTGCGCCGCGAGGTCTCTTGAAGACTTAGCCTATGGTTGCAGGCAGATTAGAAGAGCTCTTGAGTAGACCTAGAAATCGCCACGATTTTCCAAGATCTTCATAATGCTGCTCCTCTTCAAACCATTGCCCCCGTGGACAACAAGTCGTGGCTCTTTCAACATATCCATTATTCTGTTCGGGTTCTTCAGGCCGTGACCTGTCACTACGCAGACTGCGAGGTCGTGCCTATCTACTATCTTGTCATCGATCATTTTTCTTAGGCCGGCTATTGAGACAGCTCCGGTGGGTTCAGCAAATACTCCTTCTTTAGCCAAGAGTTTGACTGCATCCAAGATATCTTCATCTGAAACTGCTATCGCTACGCCTTTTGACTTTCGAATGATTTTAAGAGTTAGATTTCCGTCTTGTGTGTACCCGCGCAATGGATCAGATATTCCTGAAGCTATAGTCTTGGGATTTTTCCATGGCCTCACCTCCATCGTTCTCTCCTTGAATGCTTTGACTATAGGTGCGCAACCCTCGGCTTGAATGCCCACCATTCGCGGCAAATCGCGGATCAAATCAAATTTGACCAACTCAGTAAAGCCTTTAAAGCTTCCAAAAAGGAGAGGGCCAGCTCCAATAGGAATCAAAATCCACTGAGGGACTTTCCATTCTAATTGCTCACAAATTTCGTACCCTACAGTTTTATCACCTTCCGTTGCGTATGGACATAGAAAAGTCGACGTGACATTCATCCAGCCGTACTTTTTTGCAACGACCTGTGCAATTTTGAATGAATCACTTACGGATCCTTTGACCGTTACTATCCTCGCTCCATGAACAGCCATTTGTGACAATGGTCCAACCGCGACATTTGTCGGAGTAAAAACGAAACATGTAATTCCTGCCTTGGCAGCATAGGCCGAAAGCGAGGCTCCAGCGTTTCCGCTAGATGATGTTACGACGGTGTTTACACCAAATTCTTTGGCCTTGGTAACGGCAACAGAAATAGGTCGGTCTTTGAATGAACCAGTTGGGTTTCTCGTTTCATCCTTGACGTAGAGTTGCTTTATTCCAAATTTATCTTCAAGTCTACTGCATCTGTGAAGTTTTGTTCCTCCCTCGCCAAGCGAGACTATCTTGGAGTAATCTTCGATAGGGAGCAGTTCTCGGTAATTCCACATTCCATCCCTTCTGGCAACGATGACTTTGAAATCTATTCTGTCTCTTATGCGCTCAAAGTCATATAATATATCTAAGATGCCCCCGCATCTTTCACATCGATAGAGAAGCTGTGCTGGATACTCTGCCCCACACTTTATGCACTTCATTTTTTTAGGCATGGCGAAATCTACACCCGACTGGCGACATGCGCCGAAGTTGGATAAAGGAGCCGCGATCGTTTGAGAGTGGATGGAGGGGATTTTAACACGAAAATTTGCACGTTTTGCCCCCGATTGTCTATCCGATTGTTGCCATGAAGGTTCAGATCAGACATTACATCTAAATTGAGAGCTGGGTGTGGCATCTTCTATGAACGCTGATACAGTTTCTCAATTCGCTTTGTTTTGGGGCGCTCAAATTGAAATATGTCCGGAAATCCGTATAACAGCCAAATCCGCATCGGGCTCTTGATGCCTTAAGTAACTTAATCCAGCAGAACAGCAAACTACCCCTTAACCACCCCGAACGTCATTCCTCTTATGATCCTCCTCCTAGCGAAGAGGGCCAGTATCAAGGGAGGTATAAGAGCACCCGTCGATGCCGCGGCGACGCATCCCCACTTGATATCACGAGAAGTGAAGTAAGCGGGCAGCTGCACTGGGAAGGTTTTGGCGAAAGTTCTAGTGAATATTGACGCATAGAAGAATTCATTCCACGCAAAGATGAACACGATTATCGCTGTGGCAACTATACCTGCAGTAGCTACGGGAAGAACGATCTTCCAAAAAGCCTGTAATCTTGATGCGCCATCAACCATAGCCGCTTCTTCTAGATCTACTGGAATGTCTTGGAAGAACCCGCGCATGATCCAAATTGAAAATGCCAAATTGGAAAAAACATAGAGCGTTATCATTCCTAGGTGTGTGTCAATAAGTTGGGCTTGATTAAACATGAGGTAGAAAGGTATAGCAAATGCAACGGGAGGCCCCATTCTGGTAGTTAACGCGAAGAAGAAGAAGCTTTCACCACCCTTGATTTTGAATCTTGCTAGAGCATATCCCGCCAGCGATCCGAGAACCACACTAATGAGCACAGTCATTGAGGTTATCAGCACACTATTGAGCAGATATGAAGGGTATTGGCTCTCAAAATATACCTCCACATAACTCCTGAGGCTAAAACTCTCAGAGGAAAATAATCCTCGGAACAAGTAAGACTCCGGTCCACCGATGGGAGGAAGGAAAGAGGTCTTGAGGACCCAGAAAAGTGGGAAGAGCACGACTATAGATACTACCGATAGATAGGTGTAAGTCACCGAGCGCTTAACAATAGACCGAAGATTTTTCGTCTTTAGCGTCCTCCTCTTAGAATGCCTCCTGCAGCTTTCATATAAACCCAGCTAACAAATATTATGAAAATGATCGTGACGATAGCCATTGCCGAAGCATATCCTATATTGAATTGTTGGAAGCCAACTTTTGCAATAAGTAGAGATAGAGTCTCTGTCGCATAACCCGGGCCGCCTGCTGTCGTTACCATGATCTTGTCATACTCCTTGAACGCGTCCATCACTCTTATGAGAATCACTATCAGAACGATTGGTCTGATAAGTGGAAAAGTTATGTACCTGAACCTCTGAATAGCCGAGGCTCCATCAATCTGAGCAGCTTCAAATGGCTCGCGCGGAAGAGCCTCTAAACCGGCTAAAATAACAAGCATCATAAAAGGAAACCACTGCCAAACGTCTATGAGGATAATGGTGATCAATGATAAATCTGGGTATCCGAAAAACGCTATCCGACCTATGCCTAGAAGTTCTAAGATATCGTTTACTACACCGATGTTGTAATTCAAATTCAATTTGAAACCATAGCCGATCAAAACTGGCGCCAAGACCCATGGAACTAAGAAAATAGTCTTGAAGAACCCGCCTCCTTTGATTTCTTGATTTACAACCAGAGCTGTGACCAGCCCCATAACGAAGGATAGAATTACTGAAAGACTACTGAAGGTTATAGAGCGTATAAGGGCGTTTTGAAAGCGTGTATCTTGAATTATTCTTATATAATTCTCAGGGCCGACAAAGATCATCCCTTGTTCAGGATTTGTCAAGTCATACTTGGTAAGACTCACATAATATGCGAAGGCGGTCGGGTAAATAACCAATGATACTATAATTATGATGGACGGAAGCAACAAAAAAAAAGGAAGGGACTTATCTGAAAGCTTCACGCGTAGTATCCTTTTTCCTTTAGAATATTGTAAACCGCTGTCTGGGCTTTCTTGAGAGCATCCTTTACTGATTGTTGGCCCCCTATTGCCGCCGATATCTCTGCTTGAAAAGCTTCTGTTACTTCAACGAACTCTGGAACAAACGGCCAGAACGTTAGATCTATCGCCTTGATAACCTCAGGCAAAGCCTTAGCGTACTCTAGACCTTTTCCACCCATCTTTCCAGCTATGTCCCAGTATTCTGCTTCGTTGTAAACGCCGAGATGAGGGATGTCAAATCTTATTCCCTCCCTTACCTCCTTCCTGTAGGTTTCAAGCGAGACTCTCCATTGCATAAAAAGCCACGAGGGATCCTTCTTCTTTGAAAGCGGACTCATTGCGAGCCCTTGTGTGTACGGCCATTGAATGTAGTTGCCTGCAGGCCCCTTTACAAGAGAGAAACCTAGAAGATCAGCGTATTTCCCAGACCATTTCGGATTGCTCAAAACTCCTCCGAAACCGCTCATATCAAAGCACATAGCAACTTTACCAGCTGAATACTGAGGGTTTATATCCGGCCACCCTATTCCGCCAGCACCCGGAGGGCCGTAATCCTTCATCAAATGCACCCAATCATTGCAAGCTTCTAGCATTTCTGGGGTATCTATCGTTGGATTAAACTTCTCATCCAACATCTTTGCCCCGTATCCCCAAGCCCAGCCAGCAGTGGAAGGAAATGATGGAAAATCCGGTTTGCCTCGGCCGATGAATGGAGCTACCTCCGGTTTCTTCTTCTTGATTACTTCGGCTGCCTTAAGGACTTCATCGCACGTTGTAGGTGGTTTGATACCTAACTCCTCGAGAATATCGGTTCTATAATAGAACTGCCCACCAGCGATGCTGTCTGGAAGAACATATAGTTCTCCTTCACTCGTGAACGGGGTCCTCACCGATTCAGGGATCGCGTCGATGTCTAGCCATAGGTCACGTTTGTTTTTGACATAATCATTTAACGGTTCCATCCAGCGCGCCCTAGATGCCTCCGGGAAGTTCCAGAACTGCATGCAGAAAACGTCGTAAACACCGGACTTTGATGTTTGATCCAGTACGTATTTTGCCCGCGTCGTAGGCTCATCATAAACTTCCATCCCCGCAACGACAATCATGCCTGTTTCCTTTTCGAAGTCTGGAGAAAACTTCTGTATGCCTGTCGTCTCGTATCCTTCCTTAAGCAGGACCTTGATTTCAGTTCCTGCGTATCGCTTACGATCAACCGTAGGTGTTGGTGTGGGAGTAGGTGTTGGCGTCGGCGTAGGCGTTGGTGTCGGCGTGGGAGTAGGTGTTGTTGGTGGAGGTTTCGTGGCTTCATATATGCCGTATCCTGCGGCGGCAACAACTGCGACGACAACGATGCCACCGACATACTTGACATAGCCTCTTCTAGAAACTTTCTCTTCTGTCATACCAATTTTCCCTAACGTTTAGTTAGGTTAAGGTGTACAGATAAGACTTTCCATCTAATTACATATCTGGGTTGATAGTCGCATTCAGCCCTTGCTCATGCCGCCTAGACTCATATTGCAATATTCATTCACATCTTCAATTTCGCTTTCAAGACTCTTTCTACATTAGCAGGAATCTCTTGACGGTGAGTGAACAGACTGTAGACGCGTTCGTAACGCTCCTGAATCCTAATCTACATCTAGTCTTTTTTTGCTTCTTGCCAATGAGACGAATCTGCCTTTCACAATTGATTCATATTGATGACGATATTCCGAAGGCAACAGATGAATATTCAGAGCCATGAGGGATGGTTAGATATGGTAGCACGGTCCTTTGAAATAGTGTTTAGGATTTTAGCTTTGTCTTAACTTCTTCCTCAGCACCTTATCCACGCTCTCTAGCCCTAGCCGCTTCAAGATGTCTGACCTCGGTATGCCTCTTTCATCCCAGCCGACGGCCTCATAGTATTCCTTCTTCATGTCTTCGAATTCCTTTCTATCTACTGTCTGCCCAGCTTTGGGTCCTGATGGCAAGGGTTCATAGAACCTAGCTGGATTATCATCGTGTATCATAGGTTGCCATTTGAAGTCTGGGCCGCCCAGCAGTAACGCAGCCCTCT
>Ga0209725_1002115_pt1 | contig 10848 bp, 10 predicted proteins | sample I18A1metaG_FD_184145 | JGI IMG/M metagenome (GOLD analysis project Ga0209725, IMG submission 184145) | Lake sediment bacterial and archeal communities from Gulf of Boni, Indonesia to study Microbial Dark Matter (Phase II) - ​I18A1 metaG... | ecosystem: Environmental > Aquatic > Freshwater > Lake... | reverse complement strand
TTCCAGTCCTCGAGATCCATGCCGGGAGGGTTCAAGGTTGTGGGCACGCGGACCTTAGCCCCTTTCTCCGCGATATCTTCTAGGAACTCAAGCCCGGGGTCGCCTATCGACTTGTAGGAAACACCAGCAACCTGGACCGAGCCAACGGGGATCATCCGATCGGCGCCATAGATCTCGCCAAGCCTCAAGAGCAATCTAAATGACCTCTCGACGACCTCCCCGTAATCTCCGCTGAGCATTTTTTCCTGTTCTTTAGTCAGGTACACGCCATCACGCCAGGTAGTCCTTTAGGTCGAGCTTCAATGGGAGCTCGGGCTTCTTGAAGTCCTTCGGGTCCCTCCCCCATGGTATGGTCAAATCGAATCCTATCTTGGTGGTCATCCTGGTCTCGAGGTCCGATGATGGGTCGAGCGAGGAACCGGGCTCCCTCCGCATTATGATGTTTCGATCGCCCTGAAACCTCGTAGCCATCGCCCACTCGACCTCATTCGGGTTGTGGATGTCTATGTCATCGTCCACTACAAACACATGCTTCAGCGACTTGTGTCCCCGGAGAGCTGCTTCTATCGCCTTCCTGCCATCATCTGGACCCTTCTTCCTTATGCTCACAATTGCGTGCAGCCAGGAACACCCTCCCGGAGTTATCGAGACATCCTTGCACTCGCAGACCTTGCTCACCTCGCGGAAAATCGTGGGCTCCCGCGGCATCCCCATCAATATCCTGTGTTCCAAGCCGCCAGGGAGCAGCGCGTGGTAGATGGGGTCCTCCTTCACGAATATCCGCTTTATCCTCGCCACTCTCTGTTTCCTCACAATGTCAGGGGTTTCGGTCAGGTCGAGGAACGGGCCCTCGTCTTGCTCCTCCCCAGTCATCTCGGCAATCATCACGATCTCGGCCTCAGGAACCTCGTGCCCGCCGAGCTCGATCAAATCGGTTTTCGCCAAGGCGTTCGCTATGCTCAACTCGCTCTTCCCCAGCTCCACAGAAACAGCCGCTGCCACCAAAACAGGCATCGAATTCCCTATACAGATCGCGAACTCCTTGTTCCCGCGCTTCAGGAAGGCGTCGAAATCCCGCGGCAAGATCCTCATCACGATTTTGTCCTTCCCGATTACCATCATGCGGTGGAAGGACGCGTTTAGGCCGAGCTCCGGGTCGCGCGCGATGATGACGCCCGAGGAAATGTACGGGCCACCATCGAATGGGTAGTGGAGCAGGATCGGAAACTTGGTGAGGTCGGCGGGCGCTTCTCGGTAGCCTTTCGTCTCAACGACTTTCGGCTCCTTCGGGTGGTCGATGGCATCAGCGAGTTTTTTAATTATTTCATTCGATTTTATCCCCAACCCGAGTGCGACGAGCTCCCGCGAGGAGGAGATGTTCGCCACCACCTGCGTCTTGAAACCCTTGACCTCCTCGAAAAGGATCGGCTTTCCATCGAGCATCTTCATTATGGTCGAAGCCTCGTACTTCACATCCACGGGCTTCTTGATCCTTACCAAAAGCCCCTTCTCATCCAACAACTTCACGAATTCTCGCATGTTCATGCCCTCACCCCTACTCTCGTCCTTAGGGCCTCGAAGCCCTCACGCTCGATTGCCCTGGCCACTTTCTCCTGTAGATCTTTACCCGGCGTGAGCGCAACCATGTTCCCCCCGCACCCGCCGCCTGTCAGCTTTGCCCCAAACGCACCATGATCGCGCGCCAGCTCTACCAAGAAATCGAGCTCCCTGCAGGAAACCTCAATTGCCTGGAGCAGCTTATGGTTTTCGTCCATCAGCTTCCCAACTTTTTTCAAATCGAAATTCTCAAGTGCCCTCCTCGCCTCATGGACCAACTCCTCGGCCTCCTTGAAAATTTTATCGTACTTCTGGGGGTATTTTTCCCTCCGCTCGCAAACCCCTGCTACCGCCGCCGAGGTGTTGGTGACGATTCCGGTGTTACCCATCACGATCTCAATGGGCCCCTTCACCTCGATCAGCTCGATTGGCTTGCCCCGAACGAACCAGATGAGACCTCCATAGGTAGCCGCGGTGTTGTCGACTCCCGATGGGGTCCCGTGGTAGGCTCGCTCGCCCTCGTAGGCCATCTCATTTATCCTTTCGTCTGAGAAGTTCAAGCCGAGCTCGTCCGATAGGGCTCGAGCGATCGCCACGCAGGATGCTGCGCTCGCTCCTATCCCGCTCGCCGCGACCAAGTCTCCACCCAAGGTGATCTTGATAGGGTTTCGCATGGGGTCAACTCCTGCAGCTTTCAAGACCCTCTCCACGGATTCCCGCTGCTGCTCGAGCTTCTCCCCCTTGTACCCGGGTGTGGCCGGCCTATTGTCCTCCAGCGCCCAACCGGGTTCCTTTGAGCGTTCGACGATGGCTGTGGTCGCTTTATCAATTGCAGAAACAATCGAGGGGGCGCCATAAATGACAAAATGCTCTCCAAAAAGTATGACTTTCCCGAACCCTGTTCCGAAGCCCACTTCTACCCACCTTAACCAAGACCTAACCTTTTACTTGATGGTTTATATTTTATGGATGGTTCGACTAACTTCAAAAAGCGGCCTATTAGCTCCTTTTGCGCTGTTTGGAGCGCGTATACGGAGCGCTCTGGCCTTCTCGGAAATGGTCCATATATATGAAACTCAATCCCCCATCTTCTAAGGAGTTCCTGGATCAGCTTCAGCAATCCGAGGTTGGTGTTACTTATGACAAGAATTTCATTGAAATAGTTCCATCTCTTGTGATAACACAGGCAATAACTCCCCTCGCTTTCGTAAAAACCACGAATGAAAGCTTTTGCTAGTTCATCGCTTTTGAGTATTGACTTCAAGTCATTGAGGGTCAATCAAATATTGCGCCAGCTTTATCGGCTCCTCCCTAATTACCGTTTCCATCCCCTGGTCACATCCTCCCACTTTAAGCAAATATTTAACGCTCGACTCACACGTCATCCAAGGTGGAAGAGATGGAGCTGCTGACCACGAGCACCGGGAGCTATCCCCGGATAGGCGACAGGCCTGAACAACAGAGGCACCGCCAAGCCTACGCGAGGTGGGAGCGGGGCGAGATCTCGAGCGAGGAGTTCGACCGCATTCAGGATGAGGTGACCCAGGAGGTCATCGAGGAGCAGGTGCGGGCGGGGCTGAACTTGGTGACGGATGGACAAGTTAGGTGGTACGACCCGATCTCCCACTTCGCCCGGAAGCTGGAGGGATGCGAGATCGGCGGCTTGCTCCGTTTCTTCGACACGAACTTCTACTTCCGCCAACCGATCGTCGTCGGGGAGGTGCGGTGGCGAGGGCCGATGGTTAAGGATGAATTCCTCTTCGCGAAGGAGGCTTCACCCGTGCCGGTAAAACCGGTTGTGACAGGCCCATACACCCTCTCGAAGTACTCTATCAACAGGAGCGGGGCGGATTTCGACAGGCTCTTGCAGGAGTTCGCCGATGCCATCTCGAGGGAGGTCGGCGAGCTGGCGAAGGCGGGAGCGGACCTGATTCAGATCGACGAGCCAGCGATCTTGATGTACCCTGATGATTTTCAGGCATTTGAAGGGGCTATGGCGAAAGTGGCTGAGGAAAAGGGCGATGCGAAGCTAGCCCTCTACACCTACTTCGGGGACGCCGCCGCCCTATACAGAAAGTTTGTGAAGCTGCCCGTCGACGTTATCGGATTTGATTTCACCTACAGCCCGAACTTGCCTAACACCATCGCGAGGCTGGGGTGCGGGAAGGACCTAGGGCTGGGGCTCATCGACGGCAGGAACACGAGGCTCGAGGCTGAAAGGGAGGTGCTCGCCGCCCTAAAGAAGCTCCTGCCAAATATAGGGAGCGAACGAGTCTACCTGAACCCATCGTGTGGGCTCGGGGAATACCTGCCCCGAGATGTGGCGTTTGAAAAACTCAAAAACATGGCCTCTATAGCCGAGAGGGCGAGGGAGGAGCTGTTGTAGGGTGTGAACATGCGCGAGAAATTGAAAAAGCTCGGGATAGAGCTGCCGCTACTCCCGACGACCGCGGTGGGGAGTTACCCCAAGCCAGAGCAGCTCCTCGAAGCCAGGCGGATGATGCTCGCTGGCAGGCTGAAGCCGAAGGACCTGCGCGCTATGGAGGAACGCGCCACGAGGGATTGGATCTCCCTGCAGGAGGAAATTGGGCTGGATGTGCTCGTGGACGGCGAGATGTACAGGGGGGACATGGCCACTCACTTCGCTGAGAACCTCGATGGATTCAAGATAAGCGGGCTCGTGCGCTCATACGGAAACCGCTACTACCGGAAGCCCATCATCGTGGGGGAAGTCAGGTGGCGAGGGCCGATAACAGTCGATTGGTGGAAGTTCGCCCAGGGCCTGACGAAGAAGCTCGTAAAGGGGATGATCACGGGGCCATACACCATGATGGACTGGTCGTTCAACGAGTACTACCCGAGTCGGCGAGAGGCCTGCCTAGCCCTAGCGCGGGCGCTGCACGAGGAGGTGAAGGCCCTCGCGGGTGCTGGAGCTAAAATCATCCAGGTAGACGAGCCGGCCATCTCCACCAGACCAGAGGAACTGCAGGAGTTCGCGATCGAGGCGATGAAAATCGTCACAAAGGGCGTGGACGCTTATTTCATCAACCACATATGCTACGGCGCATTCGAGTTCATTTACCCGGGGATGCTCGAGCTGCCCGTGGACAACTTCGACCTCGAAATGTCGAACTCCGAGCTCGACCTCGTGGAGCTCTTTCGAGAGCACCCGTTCACCAAGGACCTGTCTTTCGGCGTGGTCGACGTACACTCGCACGTCGTGGAGGATATTAAAACTGTGAAGGAGCGCATCCAGCGAGCCTTGGAGGTCCTGAGGTCCGAGCAACTCTGGATCGATCCGGACTGCGGGCTCAAGACGAGGACCAGGGAAGAAGCCATCGGGAAGCTCCAGGCGATGGTGAATGCGGCTAAGGAAATCAGAAATTCTCTGAAGGGGGCCGAAGGTGGTCCGCATTGAAGGAGGCCATCCGGGGGATAGACCGGGAGGCCCTTGGATTCATTCTGGGGGCCTCGCGCTCAAGCCACCCACGCGAGTTCGCTGGAATACTGCGCGCCAAAGATGGGATAATCAAGGAGGTCCTACTGTTGCCCGGGACGCTATCCTCAAGGGAGTCTGCCGTGCTGCGGCTGCACATGATGCCCATAGACCCGAGCGCCTGCGGCTCTGTGCACAGCCATCCATCCCCCAGCCCGGCGCCCTCGGGACCCGACCTCGGGCTATTCGCGAAGTTCGGGCGCGTACACCTGATCGTCGCTGCGCCCTACGATGAGCGCTCTTGGAGGGCATATGACCACCGGGGAAACGAGATACATTTAGAAGTCACGGAGAGCAAGCATCCTAGGGAAGGTGATCATGGGTGAAAAGGGCAAAAGGATCGACATCGCCTCAGACAATCGCCCTAGTTGTCGTGGTCGTTGCGGTCGTTCTAGCGGCATCATTAGCCGTTATGCTGCTCAAGGCACCCCAAAAGGAAGTGATATCGGTGGAGGAATTTGAGGAATTCGACGAGATGTCCATCGATATCGGCGCGAGTGGTAATGCCAGCTGCCAACTTGTCGCGCAGTTGCCCCCATCCAAACTTGCCGATCTTATGAAGTATCTGGTGCCGTTAGTTGGCATCGATGAAATAAAGCAAAGCTACATAGAATCGTTGCGAGGTAATTTTGCTAGGTATGGCCTAGAAGTGAGGAACCCCAGCTGTGAAATAAACATTGCAGAGAATTTTAAGGTCACCTGGGAGTGGGAGATGCCCGCCCTCGCCAGATGGGAGGACAACCGCTGGACGATAACCCTTGAGTGGATCGATAACGAAAGCTCGGCAAAAGAGACGATCGCCGAAGAGGAGGATTCTTGGATATTAATCCGCAATGTTGCAAAAATGTACGATATCCAACATGCCCAAAGTAAAATCACATCCAGAACTACCTTTACCCTGCCTGAAAATGCAGGGAATGTTTACTGTCCGCTCCTCGGCTCCTCGAAAACGATCGACCATGGAGGAGGAACGTATAGCATAAGTTCGTTGTACTTTGATAACATCGATGGGAGGCCCGCCATAGTTGAAAATGACCTGACCCTGATCGTGGCGGAAAACGAGATCACCCTAACGCCCGAGCAGCTCATCGAGAACTCCCTGTTCTATACCATAAATTACAGCGGAGTTTACCCTGAAAATATTTCATTTTTAAGTTCGGTGGAGGAAGTTCGTTTAGATCTAAAATACGGTCGGGAGCTCAGGGGGCAATATCTGATTTATGGTGAAGGGACATGGTATTCCCTCTCCCCTGCCCAAGTGCTGTACTACACGGCCGACGCGATCGATAACTTCAATCAGGGGGGCCAATTTTCGATCCGGCAGCCGATATCGGTCACAGCTCCGGAGGACGAAAATGGCGATTGGGAGGCGTGTTGGGAAAATCTCTCTAAGGACGATTACGTCAGCCTAGCACGAACAATTCGTAACGAAATAAAAGCTACTGGTAGGGCACCAAGCACCATTCAAACCTCCATCGGAAAGGTCAGATTCAGGGATGTTTTGTTCACCTTCACCAGAATTCTCTCCTCTTACAGGGAAAGCGGAGAATTGCCGAACGCGCTCACCTTCGCGCCTGCCCCCACGGGTGAGCTAGCCCGGGGCGATGACGAGATCCCCGCAAATTACGCGTACTTCCTTCTCCCCGATACCTACGTGATCATGGACACCAGCAGGATAAACGAGGTGCTGGATGACGTCTACCAAGTCGGCTACGATGACAGGAGATTTGCCGAGGAGCTCTGCAACTGGGCCGGCACCAACATCACCTACAGCCTGTCGTACTCTCCCCCGACATCCGAGGAGGTGCTGGAATCAAGGACGGGCCAATGCAGGGACTACGCGAACGTCTACCTCGCCCTGACCAGGACCGCCGGTATGCCCGCCAGGAGGGTAAGCGGATGGGTCGTCTCGACTTGGCAGCCGCCCGCTGGATGGGAGTTCGTCGTGGGCACAACGCCAGATGGGAAACCCATAGGCGGGCACGCGTGGACCCAGGTTTACCTGCCAGATGAGGGATGGGTGCCCGTGGATCCAACGGCAAATCGCTTTCAAAACCTCGGGTACGAGATATACAAGCAGATGGAACAGACTTGGATAGATGCTCTGGCTGGCTACGAGACCGCGCGGGAATTGATTTGACCGGAAGGGGAGAATGTGCGCTGGAGTGTTTGGCGTCCCTGGTACAGTCGAATAGTCGAACAACTCGGGCTCGATCAGGAGGCCGATGCAAATGCGGCCAAGGTCCTCGATGATCTCCTCCCAGAGCCTGACATCGCAGGGCTGAGGAGATTGGTGGACTCTAGGGATTGCGTGGTCCTCGGCGCTGGTCCCTCGCTCGATGAGGACCTTAAGAAGCTCGAGCGCATGGGCTGGATGGATAAGCTGTTAATCTCAGCAGATGGCGCAACCTCTGCCCAGCTGAAATATCGTCCACCTGACATCATAGTGACAGATTTGGATGGAAACGTCGACGACCAGCTCGACGCCTGGAGCCATGGGTCTTGGCTGGTATTGCACGCGCACGGCGACAACCTGGATCAAATCCGAAAAGTCGCGCCTCGAATCGATAGGCGCGTGCTCGGAACCACCCAGGTCGAACCCTTCGGCAAGCTCTTCAACTTCGGAGGGTTCACGGATGGCGACCGGGCGGCGTTCATGGCCCACGAGCTGGGGGCTTCTCGAATTTATCTGGTGGGGATGGACCTGGGGACTGAGATCGGCAGGCACTCCGGAGATAAAGACATCGGGCGAAAACTCGTAAAGCTCGCCATCTGCAAGGAGCTCTTGGCATGGCTGGCGGGTGAGCTCGGGGCAAAACTTATCAACCTAACTGCCAAAGGCGAAGACATCCCGAATGTCCCGAGGGAAGCCCCATGAAAGATCCCGCACGCAAGTATTTCGCTCCGAATGTTACCGATCGTGAAAGGGCGATATTCGAGGGGGCAATCACCCTTGGAGCGCTCTACCATCAGTTCGTGGGCGCCGCAATCCACGAGGTCAGGGCGCTTGAGCGAGCGATGGAGCAGGCGGCTCTTGCCCAACCATTCATCGAGCGGGCTAGGGTGCGCATCAAGTGCCCGAAGGGCGGGCGCAGGCATCCCTATATCTACCCGGAACTGTCGGGGGAGATGCTCACAATCAACCTCGTCGCAAAGTACGGCAAGGCGAGGGCGCGCGTGGGCATGCGGTACGTGAAGGAGCTCGACTATCCGCTGATGTTCATCGTCCGGTAGAGGGGAAGCTCAAAAATCCGCCCTACAAGGACGGTCACAATATATGAGAATTTATTTGCTTCGCCCTCTCCGATTTCAACCTCTGGGCTTTGCACAATAATTCAATTTCTGCACAAAAAATGCCCCACTTGTACAACAATTGCGGAAACGATGGGCGAGGGTTCAAATCCCCTCCTCCGCACCATAGGTTAAAAATGGCTGGCGCATTTACGAATTGCTAAAACATTGAATAAAATCACAATCTGGCGAAATTGCAGTCATTCCCCCGGGCGGCAGACAAAAGGACCTTTACACTTCTCGCACTCCAACTGTAGAGTCGTGTGTGCGATCTGGAACCTCAACCTGAGAAGCCTTTTTACTTCGTCTAAAATATCCGCGGCTTTGCTGACCATTTGATCCTCGATCAATAGGTGCCCGCTCATTGCGTGCATCCCGGAGGTAATCGTCCAGACATGGAGATCATGGAGATCGCGAACTCCTTTCACCTTTTCAACCTCACGGATGATTTCCCTAACATCTATATGCTTCGGTACTGCTTCAAGTAAAATGTCGCCCGACTCTCTCATCAAACCAATCGCCCAAATTAGGATCATCGCGCCTATCAGGGAAGCCATTAGAGGGTCAACGACATAAACGCCAGTAATCATAACAATAGCACCCGCTGTGATGACCCCTACTGAAGAAAGTGTGTCACTAAGGACGTGCAGAATGGCGCCGCGAACATTGATGCTTTCCGATCTCGTCCTCCTTAGCGCGACGAGCACAGCAAGATTTGCTCCAAGCCCCACGATTGCAACTCCCAACATTATCGGGACACTGACTTCAGGTGGTCGCAGAAATCGTAGGTACGCCTTATAGAATATATAGAGGACTAGGAAGACGAGAACGATGCCGTTCGCGAACGCCGCGAGGATTTCCGCTCGATAATAACCATAGGTCTTTTTTTGGGTCGTCGGCCTTCGAGCCATCCTTACCGCGACCAAGGCAAGGCCAAGTGCTACAGAATGCGTAAACATATGCCCGGCATCGCTCAGCAGGGCGAGGCTGTTGCTTAAGATCCCGCCTACAATTTCAACTACCATTACAGTGGCAGTTATCAAAATGGCGGCCGAGAGTCCGCGCTGGGCGGCTTCCAAACGAAGCCGGGGAGTATGAGTGTGTCTGGTCATATTGATTCTCATCCAAGCCCGAATGGAGTTTTAGATTATAATTGGTTTTCTGCACAAAAAATACAACGTCTGTATTAATCAGGGCATTTTCAGAGGAGATTTCCCATGAATCCTCCGGAGGGTACAAATCTGGGTTCAAATTCCTAATACCGCACCATAGGTTAAAAATGGCCGGCGCATTTGATAGAATAGAGTCCAACGTACGGGATGAATATATGGTCAAAGTAAATATCCCTTTAGAACCTCCTGAAAATCTTTCCGAGGAAGAAAAGCGAGATTGGAAAAGAGACAAGTCCCTAATCATCAGGCCGATCGTCGTAATAACCACGATGAGCAAGCGGGGCATCCCCAATGCCGCCATAAAGACGAATTTTATGGTATCGTCTTCGCTTAGGGAAGTAGCCTTCGCATGCTCAAAGGAACACGACACAGCGAAGAACATACTCGAAACCAAAGAATTTGTGGTAAACGTGCCTTCCGAGGAAATTGTCAAAGAGACTTTCGTAACGGCGATATCCTTTCCTCACGATGTCAACGAATTAGAAAAGGCCGGGTTAACTGCCATCCCCTCAGAAAAAGTCAAACCTCCAAGGATAAAGGAGTGTAAAGCTCATTTCGAGTGCGTTCTGAAATGGCATAAGGAAGACATTTTCGTGGGGCGGGTCGTGGCCGCTTCTGCCGACGATGACGTGCTCAAAGGTAACATAATTGAAAGACAAAAGAACTTAAGACAGATGTTTGTGGTTGGGGCAAAGGAGTATGGACTAATCGGAAAAATAAAGAAGATGCCTCCAGAGATTTAAATAGAGTATAGCAAAAAACCTCATGAAATTCCTTAATTCAGGGTACAAATCCAGGTACAAACCCCAACTCTGCAAACCTTATTATTTTGGTCCAATCAGTTAACATGAGGAACATGGCGAAAATCTGCGTACCTGACACAAGCGTCGTGATCGATGGCCGGGTGACGCGCCTGATCGAGAGCGGCGAGCTTCTAGATTGCGAGGTGTTGGTGCCTAACCTGGTCGTGGCAGAGCTCGAGCATCAGGCCAACATGGGCAAGGATTCGGGCTTCAGCGGGCTCACCGAGCTGAGGAGGCTGAGGGAGCTCGCGAACGAGGGCAAGGTCAAGTTCAGCTTGGTCGGGCGAGGGCCCACGCATGAGCAGCTCGCGGGGGCGGAGTTCGGGGCTATAGACGCCGCGATACGCGAAGTGGCGCGCGAGCATGGGGCAATGCTGATGACCAGCGATGCAATCATGGCCGAGGCCGGGCGGGCGGAAGGACTGGAGGTGTGGTTCCTCAAGCCCCTGCCTGTCGGGCGAAAGCCAAAGCTGCTCGATTATTTCGGCCCTGGGGTGATGTCCGTGCACCTAAAGGACAGGGTGCGGCC
>Ga0209725_1002114_pt1 | contig 10849 bp, 9 predicted proteins | sample I18A1metaG_FD_184145 | JGI IMG/M metagenome (GOLD analysis project Ga0209725, IMG submission 184145) | Lake sediment bacterial and archeal communities from Gulf of Boni, Indonesia to study Microbial Dark Matter (Phase II) - ​I18A1 metaG... | ecosystem: Environmental > Aquatic > Freshwater > Lake... | reverse complement strand
AATCAACATCCATCAGCTTCTCCCATTCTGGCCTCTTCGACTTCCGCAAGGAAGCCCTCTTCATTTCAGGCGTGATTGACTTGGCTATCTCTTTCGCGAACCTCTGATCCTCTTCCGTATACTTGGGAGAGCCGATCTCGCGCATGTTGTTGACCACGAGTTCACTGAGGGCGCGATTGGGGAGTTCATTGTATACGCCCTTGATGAACTCAGTCGTATATGTCGTCCCGGTCATTATGGCAGCGCCCTTAGCGATCTCAAGAACACGATTGTAGATCAGATCTACTTGGTCCCGCTCAGGGGCACGTATCAGATACCATGACCGCGCGTATGCGGGCACGACGTTAGGCTGGTCGCCGCCTGCCTCAACTACGTAGTGAATTCGAGCCTCTTGAATAACGTGTTCCCTTAGGAAGTTCACGCCGACATTCATCAGTTCGACAGCGTCCATAGCGCTACGTCCCTGCTCAGGAGAACCAGCGGCATGAGATGAAACGCCATAGAAGTGGAATTTGACCGAGTTGTTGGCTAAACTACTCGAAAGGCTAGCGGTATTCATTGAACTGGGATGATGGCTCAATACCGCCTCCACGCCCTCAAAGACGCCCTCTCGGACCATGAAGACCTTACCGCTTGCACTCTCCTCGGCTGGGGTCCCGAAGAACCTGAGAGTTCCCTTGATTCCGCTTGCTTCCATAGCAACCTTTGCACCTATTGCCCCGGCCATTCCTGAAGTCCCGTAAATGTTGTGACCACAACCGTGACCTGGAGCCCCCTCGACCAATGGTTCCTTCGTCGGAAGGGGTTTCTGCGACAGCCCTGGAAGGGCATCGTACTCACCCATGACTCCTATGACCGGTCTGCCTGAGCCATAGGTCGCTACAAACGCGGTGGGCATCCCTGCAACACCCATCTCAACCTTGAACCCAGCCTTCCTCAGCTCTTCAGCGAGTAGAGACGAGGATTTGAACTCCTGTAATCCGAGTTCAGCGAACTGCCATATCTTATCGCTGACTTCAATGATTCTCCGCTCGTTCTCGGAAATCCAGTTCAGAGCTTTCTGCTTAGCAGCTTGCGACATGTAGATCAGTCCTTGCCTAGTCGAATATCTTCTCTATAAATCTAAGTCAGATCAAGGGTAAACCAAAATTGGCCAATTGCTGAGCCGGCTGCTCGCCTCAACAACGCGTAACTTATGAGGCTAGACGGTGAATCTTGGAGTGAGTATCAGACTTCGGCGTTCGGCCATGGTGAAACCGTTTGACTCGTTCGTCGGAAGAATGGGCTACTGCTACTCGAAATGCCTCGCCATGATTTTTCAGTCGAAAGGCGACAACTACCCGTTGCCGTTCATTGAGTGCATCACGACCGCTCCTTTTGGTTTCGTCTACGAACCCGAGGATGGGGGAGGATTCGCCGTAAGCGGATATAATCCTCATGTCAGCGTCGGTCGCGCACTGAAACTACTTAGATATGATAATGAGTTCAGGTCCTTCTCGAACCGTGACGAAGCTTTGGGGTTTCTGAGGCGAATCTTGGAGAAGGATGTCGCTCTCATCGGTCCGGTTGACATGGGTTTCCTTGCGTATGATCCTTATCGGAAGTTCAAACTTGGTTCAGACCACTATGTCGTTGCAACAGAGTTAATAGGAGAACAGGTTGTGGTGAGTGATCCGGACGGATATGTTCACGTTCCCATCCGGATCGCGGACTTCCTTAAGGCATGGAGAGCCGACAGGATACGATACAAGCATGGGCCCTACTCTCTTTGGACCATAGGAGGAAGAAGAGGGAGGGCGTCAAAGGAGGGCATCTGTGAAGCGGCATTGCGACTTGGTTTGAGAAACCTACGAGAGAAGCGTGAGGTGAGAAGAGCAAACCGTATCCTTTTCTGTACAGGATCCATGGCGATTCAGAGGCTTGCGGAAGACATCAGGCGGAAGCGCTCATCACGGTGGCTCCGGTTCTACTCAACCTTCACTTTTAGGGTCTCAGCGCAGAAATGTTTCGACAGCTCGCGCTTCATTAAAGAAGCACCTTTCGTGAATCGGGATCTCTCAAGGGCATCCGAAACGAGGATGACTCAAGCTAGACTTTACAGCGACGCCCAACTCCATGGAGCAATGAGCAGCTTTTCTCAAGTCTCGAGAACCATCCTTGCGATATCCCAGCTTGAGGGCGAGTTCGAGAAGCAGCTGGCACTAGGTTTAGCCAAGGTCTGATTTGGCATATGGTCATGGAATGGTCTCTACGTATGCCCAATAGGTTAATTACTCCCATCTTTGCCTAGCTTTGAGTGTGGTGATTATGGCTGAGGTAAAGCCTTCAGGGCTCCCATGTGGTCGAAATTGGGGATCTCTTAGGCCCGAATGCAGAAAATGCGACCAGAAAATGAATTGTCGCCTTTATGTTGAGGACTGGAAGAAAAAAAAGAAGATGCAGCGAAGAGGAGGCATGTAAGCTAGCAGATCCCACTCTGCCTGAGCATGCCAGTTCGCGACTATGAAGAATCTCCTTGCGCTCCTCTATCAATCTCACGAAGAGGTCTTCGTGCCTCTGTAGAAACTGATCGGGGCTTTGGACCATTGTGTGCATGAGAAACCTACGCTCGACATCTTCCCGATAATCTCTTCCCGGCTTCTCCACTTGTGGGGACCCTCGGGAAGCTTCAGACCCAGTTTCTCCAGAGCTGTAAGTACTATCCTATATTTCCGATCAGCCGTACCCAGAAGGAGAACTCCCTTTCTCACAAGTATTCTGTACGCTTCCTCGACAACCTTGAGTGAAGGAAGATGCTCCACAACGTCAAGGCACAGAACTAGGTCAAAACACTCATTTCTAAAAGGAGGCAACTCTACGTCGGCAAGAACATAACTAGGCCCCTCATGCGCTAGACCCAAGAGTACTCTAGAGATATCTACGCCAACCCTGTCTCCGTTTAACCACGATAAGGCTAAACCGGATCCGCATCCCAGATCGGCTATTCGAGAGCCCTCAAGTTGCCTGATCACGTCTCTCATCATGCGTAGGTAGAACTCGCGCTTTCTTCGTTCGTAGACAGGTGCGATCCGGTCATAGTGCCTGAAGACTTCACGTTTCATGTCGTTGGCCTCGGTCAGGAAGCCCTTGCCGATCCAGATTTCTCGGAGAAGGAACTTTGTGAAGGTCCATGCCATCTTTGCTGTGCTCGCGAATCTCTTGCCTCCAATCCTAGGCTGTTCAACTGTCGGTATCTCTCCGATCTTCATTCGAAGTTTTGCGGCGCGGATCGTCATCTGGAATTCTGCTTCGTGATAAGGTGAGTCGATTCCTAGCCTATTCCAAGCTTGCCTTTTGATACCTCTTAAACCATTTGTAGAATCGGTAACACTCGCTTTCCAGATGAGATTGACTAAGGATGTGAAGAATTTATTGCCGGCTTTTCTGATGAGCAAGGGATCGTCTGAGTCGTCGCTGCGTCCTTCCTTCAGGAAGCGTGAGGCGACCGCCAGATCATGGTCCTGCAATTTCTCTATGAGCCTAGGAATGTCTGCTGGATCCTCGTTCCCGTCGCTGCTCAAGAAAACAATGATATCGCCTGAGGTCTGGGCGACCCCCTCGATCATTGCGTTGCCTCTTCCCATCTTCTCTTGCGCTATGACTTTGATTCCTTTGTCTCTAAGGTACTGAACAGTGCCGTCGGTTGAATGACCATCGACGGCCAGAACTTCGTCAATGACATTGAAAGGAATCTTCGGGAAGATGACTCTTAGACCTTCAATCTCGTTACGCGTGAAGATTATGAGAGAGGTCCTCAAGCTGAGGTCTTCCCATACCAGTCTATGGTCTCTTTCAATCCTTCTTCAAGCGATATCTGCGCTTCGAACCCAATTTTCTCTTTCGCCTTCCAGGTGTCAGCTCTCCTGCCGAGCTGCCCCAAAGGCCGCTCTCTGTCGAAGACGATTCTAGCATTCTCATAGCCAGAGAGCTTCAGAATGAGGTGGGCCAGATCTTTGACCTTGATTTCGCGGCCAGTTCCCAAGTTCAGCGGGTCAGCAACATGATACTTCTCCAAAGCAAGCATCATGCCTCTTGAGATGTCCCGCGCGTGAATGAAGTCTCTTGAGACCTCGCCTGTACCCCAGATAACATATGGATCCTGCCTCTCCACAGCTTTTCTTATCAAAGCTGGAATTACATGGGAAGATTCAAGGTCGAAATTGTCGTATGGACCATAGGCGTTCGTTGGCCTCACGATGGCGATCTTCATGCCATATTCCTCGGCGTAAGCTTGGCACTGGAGTTCTCCCATTCGCTTGACCCATCCATACGATGCATTGGTAGCTTCTGGTGGACCCTCCCAAGCCTTGTCTTCGCTCATCAACGAAATGTGGCCGGGATAGAGGCAGACGCTACTCGTGTACAGGTAATATTCCGCATCCGCGAGGCGTGCAGCTTCGAGCATGTTGGTCTGCATCAGCATGTTTGAGGTATACATTCCGGCTGGGTGAGCCTTGTTCCGACCGACTCCTCCGACGAAAGCTGCCAAGTGCAAGACACACTCCATGCCTCTAACTGCTCTAACGCAGTCATCTAGCTTGGTCAGGTCGCCTCTGAGAACCTCCACACAACCCGGGAACTTTTGGAGAGGGCGATTGTGAATGACTGCGCGAACTTGGGCACCTTTGGCCATGAGCTCCTCTACTAGATGAGAACCAATCAGTCCGCTCCCTCCGGTAACGAGAGCAGGCCTTCCGTTATAGAAGCTCATGAGGCCTGCCTTCGGTACCACGCCGGACAGCCCTTGAAAGGAGACTTGAAGCTAATCGGGTGGCGCTGGATCCAATCAATCGTTCTCCTTAATCCTACGTCAAACGCCACTTTGGGGCTCCACCCAAGAAGTCTCTTGGCCTTAGAGTTGTCGCACACAAGCCTATCGACATCATATGGCCGTAACCGGGAAGGATCTTTCTGCAAGGAAAATGCTCTTCCGAGAATCTTGGCGATAAGATTCGCCACATCAATGATCTTCACGTCATTGCCTGAGCCTACGTTGATTACTTCACCAATCGCCTCATCCTTCAATGACGCCATCACAATCGCCGCTGCCACATCCTCCACGAAGGTGAAGTCCCTTGAACTCTCAACGTTTCCCAGTTTGAGACGATCGTTGCCTTCGAGAAGCTGGATGGCTATTTCAGGAATTATGTATGGTTGAGTTATGTTTGGGCCGTAGGTGTTGAAAGGACGAAGGATTACCGCGGGAAAGCCGTGTTCCTTATGCAGTGTAAATACTGCTCTATCTGCCGCGAGCTTGCTAACTGCATATGTGGAACGTGGGTGGGTTGGATGGTCTTCATTCATTGGGATTTTCTGAGCCGTACCATACACTTCGGAGGAAGATATGTACATGAAACGTTTGACTGAACTTGATTGAATCGCTTGCCACATCATGTTTATGGATCCTTCTACGTTGATCCTGAAGAACTCCTCTGGGTTCACATATGAATCGGGTATGAAGGGGAGCGCCGCAAGATGATAGACGATCTGCTGATCCTTGACGATTTCTGCTATCTTTTTCGTATCGCAAATGTCTCCCCTTACTAGTCTAATAGGTAACCCGGCAAGGTACTCTTTCTTACCTGACGCAAGATTGTCTAGGACCGTGACAGATGCCCCACTCTGAACGAGTTGCCTCGTCAGTTCAGAGCCGATGAAACCTGCCCCTCCAGTTACAAGTGCCCTAAGCTCACGCATATTCTTGTCGACTGTAAACAATATCGATCACTTGATTACCGAAATCTTCGCTTTCGTGAATGACAGATACGGTTGAAGCTTTTATAAAGGGCACGAGTCAGCACTAGGTGCTGATAGAAACATGGCTGTCACAAAGAAAGACTGTCTTTCAGGTATGCTTGGCTCCTACACAATCCCACTCGTGTTTGCTCTGTTGGAGGGTTTGACACATTTCGGCAACTGGTGGGGAGACTCCGGCAGCTACGTCAGCATCGTCAAGCTGTTCCGAGGAACTGCGAATGTCGGAGAAGGCCGCTGGCATGGACTACTCAGGCCAGTGGTCCCCCTTCTTGCGGTACCTCTGTCATATCTGATGAGCTACAGAGATGCTATCGCCACCGTTAACCTTGGATTCTTCCTAGTTGGCACGCTGTTTACCTACCTATTCACGAAAAAGCTATGGAACAATGGTCTAGCTTTCATCTCCGCGATATCTTTTGCCTCCGCAGCACCGAGTCTGATGTTCGGCACAGCTATTCTTACAGATGGCCCGGCATATGCGATGCAAGTTGTTCTCCTGTACTTTCTGTTGTTTGTTCTGGAAAAGAAAGCGGATGCCAAGACCTCCATTATGGTGGGAATCCTGATTGGCGTTGGAGTGCTCACCAAAGAAACAAGTTTCACTGTTCTGATCTTTCTGATCCTTCGCTTCATTCTTCACAGGGACAGATTGAAGATTGCAAATGTGATGATCGTTATCCTAGTGGGCTTGGCAATTCCGTTGGCATGGACTCAACTGATAGACTACAGTTATCTGGGGTTCTATGGGGAGGGACTTGCCTACAAAGGAACGCAACCAGTACTTGCCTATCTGGGTTACAAGGGCCTGATCATCAATCCTAAGATTTTCGCGCTCTCGGCCGTATACGCCTTCAATCTCTGCTTGCCTTTCGCGTTCATAGCATTTTTCGGCATCAAGGACGATGAATTCAAGACGCTCTGTGAGATTCTTCTCTCTGTCGGCGTTTTGCTGGTGGTGTGGCCTACTGGCCCAGAAAGCAGACTTACGTTCCTGACTTTTCCTGCGGTGCTTCCGCTGGCTGCCTTCGGAATGAAGCAAGCTTCACAGATTCTGGCAACAAGACCGTGGTTTAAGTTTCTGAGCCAAAAGTGCTGGACAGGACTTTTCCTCCTCGCCGTTGTAATCTATTCAAACGCCAACACCTTCAAGCTCTACTTCAGGATCCCCTGAATGCCCAGCCAGCCATTCGATCCTTCCTGAACCCTTCCTTACACAACAGGAGCACTAAACAAGCTTTTCAACGAGAAAAGGCCCAGCAGAGACCCATGCGGTGGTCAAGGTGAGAATAGCATTCGTCATCTACGATGGAATGACCTCTCTTGACTTCATCGGTGTCTACGACCCATTGACTAGGCTCAGGACGATGGACTTCCTGCCAGATCTCGAATGGGAGATCTGTGCTCACTCAAAGGAGGTGTTCGATCATACGGGCCTTCGTTTCACACCGACCAAGATTGGAGAACCACTTCTCGAGTATGACATGGTCATCGTGCCGGGAGGATTCAGTTCAAGAAAGATGCTTGAAGACGAGGAGTTTATTGGATGGTTGAGAAGTGCTGCGTCGTGTAGATTCAAGGTCTCCGTCTGTACTGGTTCGCTCCTCTTGGGCGCTGCTGGATTTCTGAGAGGAAAGAAGGCGACGACTCACAGAGGCGCGTTTGATGAACTTCAGAGATTCTGCGACAAAGTTGTTGATGAGCGCATTGTCGACGAAGGTGACGTGATAACTGCGCGAGGAGTGACCTCCTCGATCGATCTCGGCCTCTATCTGTGCGAGAAGTTCGCTGGTGTGGAAGCAAAAGAGAGGATCAGACGGCAAATCGATTACGAATCGTCAGGCGACCGGCATCCCAAATAGGGAGAGCCTTATCCAACGTGGCTATGCCGCGACAGTCAGCGAATTCAAGTCTCTCGGAAACTTTGTGACTCGTTCGGGCCCTCTCTCAGTGACGATCACAGTATCGGAGTGTCTGAAGCCACCGAATCCTCGGATGTAGATTCCCGGCTCACACGACAGAACCATTCCAGGCTCTATTCTTCGATCCATGAACGCAGTATAGTAGGGATACTCGTGGCCTCCGAGGCCCATACCGTGAAATGTCCTGTGCATGATGTAGTCGCCGTAACCTGCGTCTTCGATGACTTTCTGTGCAGCTGCGTCCACGTCTGAGAACTTGCTTCCCGGTTTTTGGGATTCGAAGGCCTTCTGTTGGGCTTCCACCATTACGTTGAAGATCTTCGCCTGCTTCTCAGTTGGCTTTCCAAGGACAAATGTTCTTTCGTTCTCCACCCCGTATGCGTTCAGACGGACTGCAGTTATGTCGATGAGGGTGTCGCCTTTCTCGACTATTCTGCCAACGCCTCGTGTCGTATGCGGCATGGGGCTGAAGACAGGCCCAGAACCCATGACTATGGCTCTGATCTCCAGGGCCCCTTCAGGATACTTCACAGCCGCTTCATGTTGCATGGCCTTTGAGGCGTCTACACCGATCTCAAGCTGCGGCTTTCCAGGCCGAATTTCGCTCATGAGGATCTTTTGTCCCAAGTCGCTGATCGGGCCGCACTTTCTGATCAGATCAAGCTCCGCTACGCACTTTATCAAGCGCATCTCTCGCAGAAGCTTCGATGCATCAACCAGCGTCGCCTGAGTGAGCTTTGAAGATAGTTCTGGGTTGACCGTTGTAGGCCTCACATCCACACCGATCTTTCCGTGAAGACATTTCTTCTCCTCAAGGATCTCGGTAACCATGTCGGCCCACTGCAGTGTAAGGTAGACTCTATTCACCTGTCTCGGGTGCTCTGTGTAGAACCTTATGTCTCTGACTGCACATGTTCCTTTCTCAACTTCATAGAGCGCATGATTCGTGGACAATTCACATAGTACCATGAATGGCTCTGCATCAATCGGGACCACACAGACGATGGGCCTTTCTGCGGGATTTCGGGTATCATCTATGAATCCGGATACGTATGTGAGGTCCAAGCTATCAAATATCATAAGCGCATTCAAATCATGTCTCTGAAGATAGTTGCGTATTCTTCTGAATCTCTCTTCGAAAACAGATAGCGGAATCTCATATGTCATTGAACATCCTTATGTAATGGCATGGCTGAGGAATTTTAAAGCTCGCATTCTAGGTTGGGCGACCCTCGTACTCATGAGGATGAAGAGGCATGGGGTCGATGACTAACTACTGATAGATTCGCTAACTCCGTTGTTTGGAGACAAATGGGTTGTCTCTAATGAAGAATCGAAGATGGCGATTCTTCCACATGGTCACCCCTATACGGGTAGACGAGGCTATGATTGTTGGTCTATATCCGTCGTCTATGATTGAGAACTCGTTTTCTAAGAGAGACTTCCCGTCGTCTCTATGAGTTATCTTCATTGCTCTGCATAGAAGGCCCGGACCTGAAGTTCTATCGTTCACGTTTTTGACGGGCTGTACTGCTCTTATGAGCACAGCTTCGCCTCGCTTTGTGACCGCGTTCATGCAGTTCTGGCCGTGAACAGTGTAGACATAGAGCGTTCCAGGATCCTTGAACATGCTTCGATTTCGCTTTGTCAGGCCTCTGAAAGCATGGTTTGCCGGGTCACCAGTCACATACGCTTCCGTTTCGACTATGCGAGCGACCTTTCTTTCGCTACGTTTCATGACTATCAGCTTCCCAAGCAGTTCTCGTGCGACAAGGATTGTGTCTCGATTGTAGAAGCTCCTCTGCAGAATAGTGTCTCCGGGTTTTCTCTTCCGCGATTGCATTCATTTTCCTCCTTATCGTTCTCAGATTCCGAAAGCCATCAAGTTCACATCAAACTCGTGCTTGAGCAGACTTGCCGTCGACAAAATGAACCCAGAACATGCTCTCCGATATGTATAGGTAGACTACTTCATGTGAAGATGCCCTTCTAGTCAGTACTTCCTCGGTTTGAAAGGGCTCTTGCGGTAGAAGTCAATAGGTCTGGGAATCACTAGGAATCGATTGCAATCCGGACAGATGTAATGCTCCGTGAATGTTTCGCTAGAGTAGAATGTCATCTCCCTGTCGCAGCCGGGGCACTTCGGATCAGCCTTCTCCATCAACCCACCGTCACTCCGCCATATGCACCTTCATACACATGTGCTTTTCGGACCGTTCTGGCTCGGGAGGCCTGCCTTAGGCCACCTTGATTTTCGGGCTCGGCCTTCCTTGAGGTTTGATCCGATGCACAGCCACTGACTAGGACAGCCACATATCCGCTCGCGACAATGTTCACTGCCGACTGAATGAAGGTTGTTCCGCCCACGAATAAGGCGAGGGCTACTGCCACGAACTTTGCAGCGTTCAATGGCGCGATTACGTATAGGATAGCAGGCATTGCAACGAGAAGTGTTCCTCCCTGTATCCCAGGTGAGCCGAAGCCGATGAGAGCAACCGGGATGGCTAGTAAGAGCATCTGCTGCCAAGAGATCTCGAAACCAGTGAAGCGTGCAGCCACAAACGTTACAACCAGAACGCCCATCACGCTGCCACATCGATTGAGCGAGGCTCCGAGTGAGAGAACAAGATCTCCGACGCTTTCACTGATGTCGAAGTGTTCCTTGAAGATCCTGAGGGCGACAGGTAAGGCCACGTATGAAGATCCAGTGGATAGTCCAACGGCGAACAGCCTTGTTGAATACCTGGACATCTCTCCGAATCCCATGTGGATCATTCTCTGCACTACGATGAATAGGGCTGCCAAAGCTGTCAAGCCAAGGATCAATATCAAAGACATTGAGATCACGTAAGCTTCTATCGAAATCCGCCCTAGGTTGTAGTAGAGGGTTCCACCCAAAGACATCGCGATCGCCGGAAAGACTTTGAGTAGAAGTTTGAAGGCTCGTTCCTGAGCCCTGTATATCTGCTTGGAGAAGTCAGCGACTTTTCTGAAAGACTGCGAGCGTGAGAATGCGAAGGCAAGAATCACACCCAGCACTAAGGCCACTGTGACTGGTCGAAGCAAGCTGGCCAGCATAACCTGTAGTACGTACTGGAAAGTCTGAACTGATAGTCCTGTGAAGGAGGAGGACG
>Ga0209725_1002112_pt1 | contig 10859 bp, 13 predicted proteins | sample I18A1metaG_FD_184145 | JGI IMG/M metagenome (GOLD analysis project Ga0209725, IMG submission 184145) | Lake sediment bacterial and archeal communities from Gulf of Boni, Indonesia to study Microbial Dark Matter (Phase II) - ​I18A1 metaG... | ecosystem: Environmental > Aquatic > Freshwater > Lake... | reverse complement strand
GAATCATTGGAGGAGTCCACGGTGACATTGGGACGGTGGCAGTAATCGTCAACACGATCCCTAAGGTGTTGAACGCCGAGCCAGGGCTCGTTACGATGAAAGACCTGCCCCTGCCATCAGTTCTCAGCCAGGACATCAGGGTCTACCTCCGTTCATCGAACTATTCCTAGACATCTTGCGTTCTACTCACAAATCAGCAAGGATAGTCAGGACCAGCACCACCCGCACAAGTTTGGGCTATCCGACTTCCCTACGGCCTGGCCCGTCAGCACCAGCTCGTGGCATTCTCGAACATGCAGTTTTCGCTCAGTGGTCGAGTGTAGGCTATAGTTTCGTTGTCATTCGTGGCTCGCCGACATCAGTCTCGAGTGAAGTGGCGCATCGTTCTAGTCCGGTTCCACGGGAGTTTCGAGGGATGCTAGGTAACGACTATTCCTAGCGGAGTGATTTTAGGAACTCTTGGGTCGCAGCGACTGTGCTTTGGCTTTCCTCTTCCTTATGCGTTAGTGAAACGTAGAAATGTACTTCACTAGGCATCATAGCGAGTATTCCCTTTGAAATCAAGTGGCGGAAGTATTCTCTCTCGGCTTGCCGGTCCGCGTTTGTGACCAATGACTTCAAGTCCTTGGTCTCGATCTCATGCTTTAGAAGGTGTAGTTTAGCCATTGAATTACACCCTGTTACGTGCGCTTTGGCTCGTGCGTCTTCGATCGCATCTTGCAGGGCTTTCATTAGCTTGCGGCCAAGCCTGTCTATGTGGGTGTAGGAATCCGCCCTCTCGTACACCTTTGTTGCCTCCTAGCCAGCCCGCATAACCAGAGGATTCCCGACATAGGTGCCGCCTCGTACGACGTGCTCGGACTTCTTTGGGTGGCTAAGATGATTGATAAGCTCCATTACCTCCGCCCACCGCTGGCTCAAGAATTCCGTGGAAATGGCCTTCAAACTTGCCAACCTTGTCTCTCTTAGTGTACGCTCCAGCCAGCTTCATGGCGTGCATATTGGCTTCAGTACCGCTGTTGTTGAAAGTTACCATGCCTACGCTAGGAACCAGCTTAGCTACCTGTTCGGCCAATTTGACTTCCCATTCGTTGCAGACTCCTAAGTGAAATCCTAGCTGAAGCTGTTCCTTGGTGGCCCCAACTATTGCAGGATGCATGTGGCCCAGGACCAGAGCGCCATGACCTATCCAGAAATCCGAGTACACATTATCCTCGAAGTCAACAACCTTGCTTCCGTATGCTTTTTTGGCGTAGAAGGGATACGGATCGAAAAATGGAACGGCCTCGTTACTCCGCCAGGAATCACTTTGACACCTCTTTCATACAAACGCTCAGAGATGGTCTTCACCAACCTAATTGAGCCCAAACGGAGGCTTCGCTACGCTAAGATGGGTCTTTCGGTCCTTTTGTGATTTGGCTCAGTTCAAGAGTCGCTGATGGCTTGAAGGTGCCTCGACGTTCGAGGCGGACGAGCAGGACATCTAGTAGCTTGGCCAGCCCTCCATGTGCTGAAGCCAACAACGCTCTCTGCGGTATGGAAACCTCTGAGTCCGATCCTTGATCCGTTAGGAAGATCGAACACGCCCTACAGCGAAGAACCGGTTCAGGTCGCTGAAGCATTGAACCCAATTCTAAACCGGGACATGGCTCCACGGAAAGAAATCCTCCAAGCATCGGGACACAGCCCTCAGAATCAGAGCTTGAAAATACATGTAGACCGCATAGAGCCTCACAAATCCAGGAGTCCTCCGGCGTTCAATTAGCGACGAGTACGTACAGATTCCGGATAGCGTGCCTCCACTCAGTCGATGCTAGTTCTTGCTATAGGGTGTGTCATGCTCAGCGCCTCGGCCAAATTCGTCACACCGAGTGAAACCCACGTCGTTATCTTGCTCAACTCAAGCAACTCCGCTTACCTGGCACCTGCTGACAGCTAACCTAGCTTGCAGCATCGTAAGCAACCCTGCCTCTTACCAATACTTTGGAAACGTTCAGTTGGGGGTCACAGATCACCATGTCCGCATCTTTTCCGGCCTGCAGGCTGCCTTTCAGACTGTCGATTCCAACGGCGACGGCGGGGTTTATCGTCGCCATGGCTATGGCTTTCTGGAGTGGTATACCAACAAGTTCTTGGATGACTTTCACCGCCCTATTCATCGTCAAAGTGCTCCCTGCAATCGTGCCATCTAGGTCGTACAGTCCTCTTTCCTTCACGTAGATCTGCTTATCATAGAGTCGGAAGCTGGTCATTGACGTGCCGGCTGGGGGCATCGCGTCAGTAACGAGGAATACCTTCTCCACACCCTTTGCTTGAATGCAGACTTTCATCGACATGGGATGCACGTGAATACCGTCTGCTATCAATCCTGTTCGAAGCTTGTCGATAGATAATATCGCGCCGACGGTTCCAGGTTCGCGATTGCCGAGACCTTCCATGGCGTTGAAAATGTGAGTCGCCATCGTTGCGCCAGCCTCCACAGCCCTCTCGACTTCTGAGAACGTCGCTGTCGTGTGACCAATAGAGACAGTCAAGCCCATCGCAGTTGCATGTTCCATGAGGGACAGACTCCCCGGCAACTCTGGCGCCATTGTGAGGAGTCTCAATGTGCCCTGCGAGGCCTCATAGAATGACGAAAACTGGTCAACCGAGGGCGGGAGAACATAACGTTCATCATGAGCGCCCTTCATCTTTTCGTTGATGAACGGCCCTTCAAGATGACTCCCAATAATGGATGCGGTTCCAGTCCCTTTGCGAACGGCATCGCCTACTGCAGAGAGGGCTGCGCGGATTTGTTTCTCATGAGCCGTTATCACGGTAGGCATGAGGGTCGTCGTTCCAAAAGACAAATGTGTTTTCGCAATTCTGCAAACGGACTCGTAGTTTCCGTCCTCTGTCAAAAACGCTCCTCCCCCACCGTTCACCTGAAGATCAATGAAACCTGGACAGATCAGTTGCCCTTGGGCGTCTATCGTTTCGAGGTCTTCGTCAGAAATCTCTGTTCTGGAACCAACTTTTTCGATCTTGCCCTCTTTTACGAAAATGGCTCCGTCCTCAATCACGGAGGATGGCGTGTAGACGACCCCGTTGCAAACAACCAGAGATCTTGTTGACAATCTGTCCCACATAACCGAAGCTCACGAATCAACAGTGACACTGGGTAATGTGAGATGTGGAATATATTGCCTGTCTGTACGGTCGTTCTTCTGCTAGGTCGCATTCTATTAGATGGCGTTCAAAACTAGGGCTTTCATAACGATCCCGCTACGGTAGCGTCACAAACCGTCCACCCTGCGCGCCAATGTCGAGAAAACGATCTGGAGTATGGTTCGAGAAGCTGACAAGAACAAAGCGGAAGGCTAGGATGTGTGGCATTTCAAGGAGTACATCATGGGGTGGAAGATCTTCCCTAGTTCCTCAGAGACCTCAGGCCGTGCGAAGGCGTACAGGACGTAGTATCTCTCGGAATCTTCGCAGTGCACGTGCAGGGCGTACGCGTCTTGGGTGACGCGGCGCGTACCGAACAGGAAGCCTCTCTGCTCGACGAGCATCCTCGCATGGGTATAGACGGCATCGTGATCCTGAATCTTCAGGTTCCTGGTCTCGGGAGTTCCGTCCAATTTCCCACCGGTGCTCTTGACGGAACGCTCAACGCTGCCGGAAGCCTGCGCAGCCGCGGTGGAGTATCGCTTCTTCGCTTCTTCTAGGCTTCCCCACGAAAGAAAGACCTTGAACCCCTCTTCCAAATGAAAGATCAAGTCGCCCTTTTTCCTAGTTGATTTTCGATTAAATTCAAGACGTGCGTTCTTCGGGTACTTGGCCGAGAACCCGTACAGTGCCACTAGCTCGTAGTCGGAATCTTCCATGAGGCGGACCATGAGCCAAGATGGCAAGGCTCCATATTACCTCTGTGTAGCAGATCAGAGGAGCAGTCTTCGGGCGTCTTGTGAAGCCCCCATACGCTCCAGCAGTGTTTACATCAAGGGAAACACAATCTATGCGCAGTCTTGCCCGCTGGGACTGAGCCATAGTCTGAAATCGGAGAGGGATTGAGCAGATGAGTATCAAAGTTAGAGAATGGCTGCGCAGGCTAGGCATTGAGACGACCCATGAAGAACGTGAGGAGATAGATCGTGAGATTGAACGGAGAACAGGACGCTATTGCGACGACGGCATTGCCCTGCTGAACGAGGCTGAGTTCTTGTCCATTGTGGATTCCGTGAGGCGCAAACGCAGGAAGGCCATAATTGAGCCATTGGTCGCATAATTACTGCTCCAGACTGTGCTGCACATGTAGCTCCTGACGTGAGACATGGGCGGCTGTGACAGATTGATCGAATCGTATGATTTTGGGCGAATTGTGATCGATGGGGTCACCTACAGAAGCGACGTAATGATCTTAGGGGACAAAGTCCAGGCGAGCTGGTGGAGAGAGGAAGGACATGCATTGCAAGTCTCAGACATGAGGGAGGCTCTACAGAGTTTCGAGCCCGAGGTTGTCATCATCGGAACGGGCTACATGGGCATGATGAAGGTTCCGAAAGAAACGACAGAGTATTTTCAAAAGAAAGGTATCGAGATTCTGGTGGAGAGAACGAAGAAAGCCTGCGACCTCTTCAACGCTATGTCGAAATCAAAGAGATCACTAGCAGCTCTTCATCTGACCTGCTGACCGATGTACATGGAAGAATTGGAGGGGTGGGAGGTTCCCATGCGTGTAGAACCGAAGCTCCTCCGTGTTGCCTAGTTGGAGTAGGTCCTTCCGTCCCGCGATCGATGGCAAGTAGGCCTCACAGACTTCGACTTCGCCCAACATCAAGGTGTTCTTGATTCGACTCACCTTGGATTTCCTTCTTGGCTCCGATGGAAGTTATATGGCGACTTCGCTAATTTGGTTGGGCAGGTTATGATGAAGGCCGCATTTGTTGTACAGCCAAACATGGTGCGGATTGAGGATCGACCGATTCCTAGTGTAGGTCCGGGCGATGTTCTTGTGAAGATGCGAGCCTGTGGAGTATGCGGCACAGATATCGAAAAGGTTCGAGGCCTCCACATCACTCCTCCGATGTTGGGCCACGAGGCCGTTGGGAGAATCACTGACGTCGGGGAAGAAGTTGAGGGCTTTCATGCTGGTGACCGCGTATTCGTGCATCACCATGTTCCGTGCTATGTGTGCCACTATTGTAGGCGTGGAGATCACACGATGTGCGCGAGTTTTGCCAACACAACCATCGAGCCTTGCGGCTTCGCCGAATACTTCAAGGTGCCTCGAACGAGCGTCGAGCGGGGTGCAGTTCTCAATCTGCCTTCCAAAATCTCCGACGAGGAAGCAACACTCATTGAGCCAACGGCTTGCTGTATCAGAGGGCTGTCGAAGGCTCGCATTAGGCCGGGGGATGACTTCATGGTGGTTGGTTGCGGACCGATAGGACTAACCCACATTCGGCTTCTGACGATCTTCGGAGCGGGTAGGGTTTTCGCAAGTGACATCGCTGGATTCAGGCTAGACGCGGCAAGAAAGCTTGGAGCCACGGCTGTCTTCAATCCTAGAAGTGAGGACATGGTCGAACGCGTAAGAGAAGAGACCGGTGGCAGGGGAGCCGACGGTGTGATTGTCTCCGTCGGGGCACCCGATGCAATACTTCAAGCAATTGACTTGGTGAGAAAAGGTGGAGCCGTCATTCTCTTCGGTGCGCCGCATAGAGGTGCGATGCTTTCATACGATGTCAGCAAGGTCTTTCTGAATGAGATTTCAATAGTCCCTAGCTACTCGACGACTGAGTTGGAGACAAACGCGGCGCTCGAGCTAATGACCTCAGGAAGAATAGACCTAACTTCCATCATAACGCATAGGTTTAGGCTCGAAGACACTGCTGAGGCTATTCGGTGCGCGGCCGAGGCCAAGGACTCTCTGAAGGTCGTTGTTCTGTCAGGGTGACAAGAGACGAGGAGGACGAGTCGAAGATCCAGCCGTGGCGTGAGTCCCTCATTCTGACGAGGCACGTTTTTCGGCTGTGTACAGTTCATCAGCTCCTCTGACACAGAGGAATTCTAGGGGTTCAGTCTCGGTGTTGACAAATTGATGAAGTTCATATGAACCAATGAAAATCGCATCTCCGGGCCCTACATCGTATTCTCGTTCGCTTCCAACTAGACGGCCTTTGCCTTTCATAATGAAGACTTCATGCTCGGCCGCATGCTTATTCAGGGGCGTGTGCCCTCCCTTCTCGACTGAGTAGTAGCGCAGAAAGAACTTCTCCGCGCCCGCTGCCTTGTGGATGAGATACTTCACCCTCACCTTCTCTGCGCCTGCTTTTGACAAGACCTCGAACTGCATCTTTTGGTCCAGGTTCACGACATACATGATCTTGCCCGCTTCGAATGTCGAGTTGGTCAGCTGGTTGTTAAGCATTAGTAAATCTCGGATTCCGCAGCTTTCGTTCCGCTGTCGGCATCGCTAATCGATTCGATATGTATGACACCACGGTTCAAAGATCCGGGCGGATAGCGACCTTTACCGCTTGACCTTGAGCCATCAGCTCCAAGGCTGCGGAGACCTCGGCTAGTGGCATCTCCCGGCTGACCAGGTGCTCGGCCTTCACAATCCCTGAAGAGATCAAATTGAGCGCTTTTTCGACGCACGAAGGCGTGTGGTGAAAGGCTCCTCTAATGGTCAGCTCGCCATAGTGCACCACATCCGTATCGATCGAGATACTAGTGCCTGATCTGCATCCTCCAAAGAGCAGCGCGACGCCGCCTCGCCTAGTCATCGCCACCGCTTTCTCCCAGGTCTCAGGCGTGCCCGCAGCCTCTATCACGATATCTGCTCCTCTTCGGCCTGTCAACTCCTTAACTCTCTTGACTTGGTCCTCCTGACCTGCTTCTATCACATGATCTGCCCCAATGTCTTGTGCAGCCTCAAGTCTTCGTTTTGAAAGGTCAGAAACGATGACGGTTCCTGCACTCTTCTTTGCAAGTTGGAGATGAAGGAGCCCTATCGGGCCAGCTCCGATAACAACGACAGTGTCTCCAATGCCCATTTCGGCCGCTTCCTTGCCATGGACAACGCAGGCGAGAGGCTCTACCAACGCCGCTTCCTTGAAAGAAATGTGACTCGGAATCTCAAGGGTGTTCTGTTTCACGATGTGGGGTGGCACACGAACATACTCGGCATAGGCACCGGGCCACGAAAAGCCTATGACGTTCTCATCGAGGTGCTCGCAGAGGTTCTGTCTGCCTCTCTTGCAGAAGAAGCAGGTATTGCAGGGAGCAGAATTTGCCGCCACAACCCTCATGCCTTCCCTGAACTTCTGAACATTGTCGCCAACCTGGGCGACAACGCCGGCGAACTCATGACCAATGATGAGAGGAGGCTTGGCCAACGGGTGGCCCCTCTTGTACATCTTCAGGTCTGTGCCACACGTCAAGGTGACTGCGGTCTTGACCAGTATCTCATCCGGACCTATCATCGGCAGCTCAACTTGTTCCAGTTTCAGCACTCCAGGCTCGTAGAACTGGACCGCTCTCATGGTTTTTCTTTGCAATGCCCGTCTCCTTAGGGGGTATCCTAGTTCGCATTTTAGGTTTAGGAAGCTCACGGTTGGTTCCAGTGCTTCTGGGATGCTTACGTCTCACAGAGCATCATCATGATACTCGTTGCGGTCACGAGTCTCACGAGAACACTTGAAAAAGGGGAGAATTGCGATCCGGTAGGAACAATTGCGCGGCTATTCACGACTGGGCATTCGGAACCAGGCGCCAGGTTAACATCACGTGACGCTTCTCGAGTATCAGCCGACCTGGCGTATAGGAAGTACTCGAACCGCAAAGGTGAACTATGGCGACATATCGCTTCGCTTGAACATCACAGGTGCGGCGAGTTGGGAAAGGGCGTAGACATGAGTCAGCCCACAGGAAAGCTGGGCGTGATGCTTGTTGGTCTCGGAGCTGTCAGCACGACGTTGATCGCTGGCGTCGAAGCAGTAAAGTTTGGACTTGCAAAGCCATTCGGCAGTCTGACTCAGATGGCAACGATAAGGCTTGGAAAGCGAACTGAGAAGAGGAGCCCCCTCATCAAGGACTTCGTGCCACTGGCGGACATCCGTGACCTTGTCTTTGGCGCCTGGGACATTTTCCCTGACGATGCATTCATGGCTGCGTCGAAAGCCGCTGTTCTTGATCCAGCATTGCTGAAGAGTCTAGAGACACCGCTTCGGGATATCAAGCCGATGAAAGGTGCCTTTGAGCAGAGATGGGTGAGGCGTCTCACTGGGACGCATGTGAAGGTTGGCTGCAACAAGAAAGATCTCGCAGATCAGATAGTGGCGGACATCAAAGAGTTCAAGACGAGGACGGGCGCATCGAGGCTCGTGATGATCTGCTGCGGCTCCACAGAGGCGCACACGATCGTTAAGCCAGAACACGAGAACCTTACGGCCTTCGAGAAGGCACTAGAAGACAATTCACCAGAGATCTCTCCGTCAATGATCTACGCCTATGCATCTCTGGTCACCGGAGTTCCGTTCGCGAACGCGGCTCCGAACCTCTGTGTCGACATACCCGCCCTGATTGATCTGGCCAAGCAAAACAAAGTCCCCATTGCAGGGAAAGATCTCAAGACCGGCCAGACACTAATGAAAACGATAGTTGCGCCAGGTTTCAAGGCGCGCATGCTCGGCCTCCGCGGATGGTACTCCACCAACATTCTAGGCAACCGGGATGGCGAGGTGCTGGATGACCCGGAGAGTTTCAAGACGAAGGAAGAGTCCAAGCTGGGCGTCCTGCAGTACATACTTCAGCCCGACATGTATCCGGACTTGTACGGAAATATCCGGCACCAGGTGAGAATAGACTACTATCCTCCGAGAGGTGATAATAAGGAAGGCTGGGACAACATCGACATCTTCGGATGGCTCGGGTACCCGATGCAGCTCAAAATAAACTTCCTCTGCCGCGATTCCATCCTAGCTGCGCCAATCGTGCTAGACTTGGCGCTTTTCCTAGATCTTGCGCAGCGCAGCGGCATGAAGGGAATCCAGGAATGGCTCAGCTTCTACTTTAAGAGCCCGATGACCCCGCCTGGTCTTTATCCCGAACACGACTTGTTCATCCAATTGATGAAGCTGAAGAATACGTTGAGGTATCTACGTGGAGAAGAATTGATCACCCACCTCGGCCTCGAGTACTACGACTGACGAACTCTCATGCGGTTGAATTTCGGAGACAAATTGGGAGGACACCACGGAGCTTGCTAAGATCTTGCTTGAAAAAAGCCCCCTCAAAGTACATTCAATGCGCCGGAAACCGGGACAACGACGTGCCCGTCGGCGGCGATGGAATCCACAAGAGGGCGGCTGGGGTCAGATCTATGTGATTGACTACCTGCTCAAGACAAGGAGGACCGCTACGTTGGCGATTTGTAGAACGGCACTCGACTCATGGATGGGTTGAGGAACATCCACCTGCTCGGTGCGCCGGGTACAGGTTGCTGGGCGACTCCCCAGGAGACGCCTCCGCAGATACGTGCCCCCGGTCATGTTCGCGGGAACGCTTTCGCTTGGCAACGCCGAGGTTCTTGCGAGTATTGCGCTTGCGCAGCTCCTCGACGCTTTTACGCCCTGCGTCTACGGATGCTACGGCTCATCCTTAGGTCCGTGTCGAAGCCCTACTGAGAGTCAACAGCCTTAAAGTCAGTTGTTCCCGAGTTTGCGGCTGTGGGCAGTCCATGCGACCGTGCAAGTTGAACCATTCCCGCCCGAAGGTCGCGCTCTGGGGTGCCAACCCGGGCGGAACGGTCGGACAGCTGGGGGTGGACCGGGGTGAATCCCTCGCGCATCCCGTCATAGCTGACGAGATCGCGGCAGCCACGCACAGAATCATAGAAGGAATCCGAGTAGGCGAGGATACTCTGGCCCTTGACACACGCTGGCTCATTTCCCGAAAGAACATCTGCTTTTCAGCATCATGGACAGATGGGACTGGGCACACCGGAAGAAAAATGGCGGAAAAGACTTAGCATCGAGGGCACGTGAGAAGAGCCAGTCGTCCTCAAGGATCAATGGTCTTCCCCTCCGCCCGCCGGTGTCAAAGATAGACTAGATGAATTGCTTGCTGAGGCTTCGAAATCTGCCTAGAAAACGGGTCTTAGGGTTTGCCGCTATGGAGGATAGGCTAGTGTGTAGATGTGCCTGCCTCCGTTGAGCGGTCCTTTCACGACGGCCTCTACGTCCTCTCTTCTCCTCTGCGTGACCTGCTCCATCGGAGGGAGCTGTCCAGCCGGGAACTTCTCCATAATCGCGTTGTGGAGTTCCACCATGTAGTCAAGCAGGGATTCGATCCCTTTGAAAGCCTTCTCGGCCTTCGCGAGTGTTGCTCTCCCGACGACCCCTGGAGGATAGGCAAACACTTCCATGGGGCCCAGACCCACATGCCCATACCAGTTTATCGGTCTTTGGTATAGGTTGCCTGCCTTGTCAACGTGCCTCGCCTGATCCGCTAGGAAACCATAGGGTTTCGTGTCTACAGCCTTCTCCATTTGGAACAGCTCCGGGAACAGCGCGAGGCTGAAAGAAGTTTCCGCTTCATCAGCGTGTATGAAGGGCGTGTCGAATGGCCCGCCGCCCTGTTTATCCTTACACCACTGCGGAATCGCATGGTACCAGTTCAGGTTGACGAAAACGCCTGGCACCTGATACTTCTTTGCGAACTGATGTATTGCCGACGGTATCACGTATTCCTGGCCGTGTCCGTTGAGCAGGATCTGCTTCCTGAATCCTGTGTTCCAGAGGCCCGCCATGACCGCTCGTAGGGTTGCCTTGAAATCGTCATCGTCCACCACCACCGTTCCCGGCATTCCCAAG
>Ga0209725_1002111_pt1 | contig 10867 bp, 13 predicted proteins | sample I18A1metaG_FD_184145 | JGI IMG/M metagenome (GOLD analysis project Ga0209725, IMG submission 184145) | Lake sediment bacterial and archeal communities from Gulf of Boni, Indonesia to study Microbial Dark Matter (Phase II) - ​I18A1 metaG... | ecosystem: Environmental > Aquatic > Freshwater > Lake... | reverse complement strand
CGTAATTGCCATAGTTAACATGTTCCATCACGATTCATCGGGTAACAGGAGAAATCTTCAACCTCATTAAACCATACCTTTGCTACCAATTCAGAACGGGACCGCTTTCGAGATAGCAAGCTTCTCCTTGTTACTCGTTCTCTTGATGCTTCTGTTGTGACGCTAGGACGGTCTTCTGTAGCTCTTTTGATGTTTTGTGTCGCAGATTACGTGTAAAATGTCGTGAAAAAAGCTGGTGCGACAGTTCTCTTGGGGTTTGGTTTTTGGCTCATGGATATCGGGCTTTATGCTATGGCTTTCACTTGTTGTTAACTTCCTTGAAGACGAATTCATCTAGTTCCTGTAGTTTCTGTTGAAGGTTAGGTGGTTGGATCTCGGGGCTTGGATGGATTTGGATTTTGAAGCTTACTTGCTTGGGTCTGGCATGTTCCCATTTTATTGCGAGGAGCATGTTCTGAACCTTTGCACCTCTATGCTCTACTGTTGTTTCGAATTGATTCTTTGGGATAGCGTATGCCTTGGCGCTGTATTCGAGAAGTAGTCTTCCTATGATTGGTCGTGTGGGTTTCCTTAGACTGATGTTTGAACTTAGGTCGAATTTGGCCAATTGTTCTTCAATTGACCCGTGGCCAAGATAGGTCAATGCTTCTTGGACTAGATCATGGATTCTCTGGCACCATTCTAGTCCTAGGCGTTCTTTCCATCGGTGGCTGAGAGATAGGCGAAAGGGTTTCTTCTGTCCTTGTTTGTAATGGCCTTTCTTGTACTCTATGATCTTGTTGTCTTTCAGATGTTTGAGGTGGATGCGGACTGTCTTCTTGGGCTTGTGTGAGAGCTTGACGAGTTTACTGAACCAAAACCATTCAGTCTTGTTTACTGTTGTTTCCTTCAACATTACGCCGATTAGATCTACGCATAGCCTGTCTGAATAGCCGGTTTCCCTAGCCAAAAGTGTGCCCACCAGTGGACTACTAATGAAAACTTGCACATAAGTCTGGCTCGACATGAGCGGAGGCAAAACAGAGTGAAGACACGGAAGAAGCGCAGAGTTCGTAGACGATATGCGGAGCGAATGATAATTCTCTGCTATTCGGTCCTCTTGTTTATCTATTTCAGTCAGCATCGATGTCATTCGCTAATTCGACCATGTTCACCTCCTTCATCGTTCCAGAAAGAGGAGGTCGGAGATCGGGAGCTTCCAGACTGCCTGCTGCATAGGCCTACGATCTTCAAATTGAAGGAAGGACTTCATCCAATCTCTTGGTTCGTTAAAGGACTCTCGCACCAGTTTCGCAACTTCGCGGTATCAAGATATGTCCGTAATGGAATCGATTTTCTAGACGAGACAGTTGCACGTCATGCAGTGTCAAGACAGGAGTCTTTCGTTTCGCATCGTTCAGGTCCCCTCTGTTGTAGGTCCGTAGAAACAGGATCGATGCGGATGATTCATGTGGATGAGAGCTTGATCTTCCGTTGCCATCAACATCAATTCATCGAATTGTCGGAAAATGATCGAGATACCTCTGGAGTCACGTTCGTCCGAATCAAGATCGCACACGGTGAAGACCTTCTACTTGACGGGGCTTCCAATGATGGAGAGTGACGCGGTTTTGGCGGGAAAAGACGCTTCTTTGGCGGAAAATGGCGTGGGTTTGGCGGAGGATGGCGTGAAGATGTCGGGTAAGTGTCTTCCAAGGGCGTATCGGAGGAGGAAGAAGAGGATGGAGGAGGTCTATCGGCTCCATTCTGACGGGCGGACAATCAGGGAGATCAGTGAGATTGTGAACGTGTCGACCCGGACTGTGGATCGGGATCTGGCTGAGCTGCGTCGAGGTCGCCGGATAGCGTTGGATAGGGATCCGAGCATAACGCGAGATTTGCCTCGAAGCGTGGATGAGAAGATGAGGCTGATGAATTACATGTGGAAGATCGTGACCCGACCCGTCCAAGTTGACTTTGAAGGCAGGATCATTGATGATACGAGGCATCGGATAGCTGCGGCCGCGGTTTTGACTAAACTCTCTGACAGCCTCGATCGGTTGCTTGGACTTGACCATGTGGAGTTGAGGAGAGCTTTAGATGAGATCAGAAAGCTTCAGAGATCTGAAAAGAGAAATTGAGTCGATCTACAGAGGGCTTCTTAAGCGAAGAGAGGAGAGGCTTCAGTCCATAGCCAAGCCCCTTGACTTGGTAGAGTGGACAGAGGCCAATCGGGCTCTGAAAGGACAGCCATTCAGCTTCGTGGACCGCGACTATCTTCTACCGATATACCGCGATAATCACTCTAACATTCTTGTAGTGAAAGCTCGCCAGATGGAAATGACCGAGTTCCTAGTCAACTGGCTAATCCACAACCTCACAACCCATCCAAACACCGTAGGCATCTACTGTGCTCCACGCGCCGATCAGGTGAGCAGATTCAGCCGTGACAGGCTGCGTAGAGCAATCAAAGACAGTCCACAGCTACGCCATAACCTTGAAGTCGCCCGCGAAGAGGAAGGCAAGGAAGCTATTACACGCATAGCATTTGCAAACGGCTCAATCCTCTACTTCGTAACAGCATGGGGTGACTTTGGCGCAATCAGAAACATTCCTGCAGATTTCGCAGCCGTAGATGAGATGCAGGACGTGCAATCGGAAGCCCTGCCGGTCATAATCGAAGCTATGAGCCACAGCGAGCATAGGCGCATGGTCCTTGTGGGCACAGCCAGCGAGGTGGGCAGCGAGTTCAACCGCCTCTGGGAACGCTCAGACATGAAGGAATGGAATGGCTCAGCGTGGATACAGAATAAGCCTGAAAACAAGGGATATAGCGGCTACCATATTTCACAGGAGATAGCGCCGTGGATCATTTCACTGCCGCCGGAGCATCCAAACAGCATACAGGCAAAGCGTCCACCGGCCTACTCGGAGCGCAGATTTCTGAACGAAGTTCTAGGGCTATTCCACGCAGGCATGGCGAAGCCCCTGCTCACCGAAGACATGCTCCGGTGCAGAGCCTTCCAGTTGAAGATGATGAACAGCCTTGGTCCACCTTTCCGCAGCTACATGGGCGTAGACTGGGGCGGAGGAGTAGGACGCACAGTTGTCTGGATCATGGCTCAAGACGAATGGAACCGCTGGCGTCTGCTCTATGTTCACCGCTTCGAAGAAAAGGATCTTATGCGGCAGGCAGAAGTAGTCTCAAACCTGATTCCACTGTTCAATGTGAAGCAATGCGTGGCAGACTTAGGCTACGGAGCCGTCCAAGTCTCGGAGCTTCAGAAGCGCCATGCCGGGACCGTGCTGGGCTGTAGCTATGTGCAGCGGCCCGACAAGCCTCTAGAGCGCAAGGAGCAAGAAGAGTTTGGCGAACGCATAGTCCAATTCCACGTCCTAGCGGACCGCTCGTTCTACATTGAGAAAGCCATCAGCCTCATCAAACTGGTGGACGCAAAAGGCAACCGTTTCCCGATGCTGCAGCTTCCTTGGGCTGAGCCTGCCCGCATCGAGTGGATCATAGACCAGTTCACCTGCATCGAGCGAGAAACGACGGAAATGCCCAGTGGCAGACAATACTTCCGATATGTACATCCAGAGGGCATGGAGGACGACGCTCTACACGCTTTCGTGTACGCTTCGATAGCCCGTGACGTGACGCAGATGTACGGAGACTTCGCCATACGACCACTATTCGGGTGATGCAGACTGCCTCAATGTGCATTCTGCTCTGCAATTTCTGATGATCCGATGCTTAGGCAGTAGATAAAAGCGGCACAGAAGTTCCAATCGGTGACGAAAGCATACGCATTAGTGCTTTGCGAGCCTTCAAATCCATGTTAGACAGCTACTGTGAACTACTTGGAATCACAGATCTCGATACTGCACAGAAGATCGAGCAACTAATCGCCTACCTGAAGGAAGTCAAGCGTTTTAGACAAGGCTCTGGCTCAAGCTGAAGCGTTTGAGATTGTGATCGAAAAAGGAAAAACGAAGGCCGTTCTACAGGGTCCCCGCCATGAAGAGAGCCCAAAAGACAACTGATAGCGGCACAATGAACTTGGCCAGCAAGGAAAGCTTACAAGTAGAGGGCTAATACAGGAAAACATTGGTTTACGACATGAGTAGGCGGCTGATGTGGGCAGGGCTTCACCCAGTCGGAACTTGAAAACAAGAGGACAGCACTCAAAGCTCAAAATAGTCAATGTGGTCGCAACTGCTGAGATTGATCAGCCTGTCGATCTTCTCAAACTGGCTCCGGTGAGGGGATTCCTCTATGACCAAGCAATCTACCACTGCGCCTATCTCAAGGACAGACAGACTAGAGCCAAGGTCTCGATTTTCTCCACCGGCAGGATGATCTCAATCGGAGCGACAAGCATTGAAGAAGCAAGACATGATCTACTGCACGCTGCAAGGAGACTGGCCAAACTGGGAATAATAGAGAAGGCAAGATTGAAGGTTAAGCTTCAGAATATTGTGGCAACTGGAGACATCGGCAAGCACATTGATCTTGACGAACTTGCAAAGAAGCTGCCGAACACAATCTATGAACCAGAACAATTCCCTGGTGTGATCTACTACGCAAAGGAACTGGAAGGAGCATCGATATTGATCTTCTCGAGTGGAAAGGTTGTGTTTGCCGGCATCAAAGATTATGGTGCACTAAATACGGGCAAATCTGTTCTGGATACGATGGCACGGCTATTCTGATTGGCCACCGTCAGAGGTCCTTTCCAAAGGATGCCGTTCTGAGTTCTCCTCTGAAAGCTCTCTACATCAGAGAATTGACTTTGACTTCAACGTTCAGTCTGTCTGCTCGCCACCGTAGCGACAAGAATAGCACCCCAATGATTCTAGGAATTGCCCAATGAGCGCCACAGTCTCCTAGCGATAGCTGTGGCCTTCTCTGCACGGCGGGCCGAAGTATGCTTATCAGGTTGAATCAACACACCCAAGAAGCTTTCTTGTTAAATCGAGCTCATAATGACTTCGTAATCGTGCTCGGAAATAGATTGCATGGCTCTACGAACGAAAGCCCTCCACTCTGCTTTATTCTTGACGAAATTCAGTCTTGGCACTAGTTCCTCAAAGTCAACCGTTACCTTGGGCAGACACAGAGTTTCCACCTTGACTCTATTTGGAAAGAAAGTCTCTTCTCCGGAATATCTCCTTGGGCAAAACACCTTCTCTCGGCTTGCAAAGGGCTCACTGACGATCTTGAAAGTACCAGAAATCTTACGTGGTTTCACGTAGAATACGAGAATGTCGTTGATTCTCGTTCTTTGTAGTAGAGCACGATTTCTTTCGGAAACACCCCACAGACCTGATGCCCTTACTGCTTTCCAATTCATCTCATCAGTGACACATAGCCAGTATCCGGTCAATTTCAGTACCACCAGGTTCTGCTCTATCCGTCGTATAGAGGAGTCAACTATCTTCTTTTGCCCTACGAACTTCCCCGCAAAGTTTCGTCCAAGGCTGCTACCTTATCTTCCTGACGATTATCTCTTCGTCGTCTAGGGACAACGAAACAGTTGACCCTTCTTCCAGATGAATAGCCGTACAGATTTCCTTAGGGATCGTGATTCGAAGACTATTGCCAACTTTGACTACCTTGATTACGAACTCAACTGGCATGGATTCAGATATCCTTCGGATATACATAAATAGTGGTATATCCTTAGGATATACGAAGGAGCTTAAAACCGCCCAATGAGTATTCGTAGCAAGAGGAAAACAGAACTAATGAAAGTTGTTGCCAGAGGAAACAACGAAGCCGCACTCGACCTAGCGAAGGCTGTTGTGAAGAAATTGGAGAGGCAAGGAATCGATGAGGAACGTGCGGGAAGGGCTATTGTCCTCTCGGTCCTGAGAATGGTTGCCTCTAGGATTGGTTTTCGGCTACCCTTTAAGGATTCACAGCTTGAGGCGCTTGCGACTATGGAGCCACATATTTCGACCGAATCTGTTATGCAGAACCCGAGTATTCTTGACATCCTTTATGAAACCTTTGTCCCACAAAAGTATCGCAAGCGCTATGGACAATTCATAACACCTCCGCCAATATCAAGATTCATGGTTTCTTGGGGGTTGGGTGCGGGCTGCACCAAGATCCTCGACCCCGCTGTTGGCACCGGCGTGTTCTTGGCAGACGCTCTGCAGTCTTCATCAGCTAGCGTATGTGGTATCGACGTAGATACTTTGGCGCTTAATACATGTGCCCTTCGTCTCAAACTTGCCAACCCACAGGTGTCTCCGGAACTCGTAGAAGCAAATTTCCTGCTGTCGGAGTCTATGCGAGGAGATTTTGACTTCATCGTGTGCAATCCGCCGTATCTCAATTTCCACGATTTCGACAGGAACAGCATCATAAGATCTGTCGAGGAACGTGCTAATTTGAAATTGAGTAGGCTGTCCAACATCTACCCGCTTTTCTTTTTTCGATCATACCCCCTGCTAAGGGATGGTGGTAGAATGGCGTTCATCACGCCTAGTGAGTACTTCTATACTGGATACGGAGAGCGACTCAAGTCCTTCTTGCTCGAGAAATTCACTGTCGAAGCGCTCATCCTAACAGATTTCGCCAAACTTGCGTTTGCAGACGCTCTAACTACTTCCGTCATTACATTGCTTCAGAAATCGAAACCTGCCGACAATCACAAGATAAGGCTAGTCCGGGTATCAGAATGGCCAAATGTATCAGATCTTCTCGACTTGGTCAAAAGGGCCAGGGTCTCGCTTCAAGGATGCGCCGTCTTTGAAGTCCATCAGAAAGATCTCGATCCATGCAAGAAGTGGCAAATCTACTTCGTGGAAAACAGTCTGAGAGGGACCCTCAGTAAACTCGTTCCCCTTTCAAGAGTCGCAACGGTAAATAGAGGGGTCGCAACAGGAGCAAACTCTTACTTCGCCCTTAACACGCAAGAGGTGAGAAAATGGAAGATTGAAGAACGGTTCCTTCGCCCCGTGATATCTAGGGCTACGCATGCCCCAAACTATGATTACACGCTCGAAGATTTGGAGTATTTGAGGAGAAAAGGTGAAAAAACTTTCTTACTTTACTGCTTCGAGGAACCCTCGTCAAATCTTTCCAAGTATCTCGATTACGGTAAGAAACACGGTGTCCACAACAGGTATCTTCCGTCTCACAGGACACCTTGGTATTCCAGCGAAAAGCAAGAGCCCGCTCCCATACTAGCAACGGTATTTAGCAGAAAGAGAATGCGCTTCGTGTACAACGAAGCCAATGTACTCACTCTCACCGCTTATCATTGCATCTACCCGTACAGCAGTGACGTACAAACCATCAAAGCTCTGCTCGCATACCTCAACTCAAGCCTCTGCGCAAACATTCAGGAATCTATGCGAAGAGAATACGGAGGTGGGTTACACAAATTCGAACCCAAGGATCTAGAGGACCTCTTAGTTCTTAATGTTATGCAGATATCAGATGACAGAAGAGCCGTGCTGGCAAGACTCTTCGATGAGCTCCGAAAGACGGCTAGGGATCGCCCCAGCCGTGAGTTGGAGATAAGAGCAAAAATGGATAAGGAATTGCATTCAGTCTTAGGATCGCAATGAGCTAGTCGGCGGGATTTTGCTTTATCCGTTCAGCCTCGAGGAAGACCTTCTCCCATATTCCGGGAATCGGAGTCAGAGTTCCACCAGAAAACTTGACATAGAAAAGCAATCGGCCGCTAGGCAACTCCCGCCGTACGGCGTCAATGGATGGATCCTCAGTGATGTCGCCAATCTTGACACCCTGTGAAAATGGAATATTCAAGGTAGTCTTGAACTGGTTCTTCGGCACCCTTTTGATTGAATAGCGTGCATTCTCGTTATTCGGATTAGACAATATTAGCAAAGCCTTATGAAATCCGATGGCATGGACCTCATCAAGGGTCACTTGAGCGTAGTAATGAGGCACTCCAGTGTTTTGTACCCATGTCATGACGATATGTAGGTCCTCGACCTTGATTGTGAAGGAAAGCTCGGGAAACCGACTGCTCTTGCCCGGCACATATCTCCGAGTAAGATAGTTGCTCGACCTAACTTCAATCGCTGCAATGGCCCGGCGTACAATCCCTGCTACTTCCGAGTCATCTGACTCGCTAAGATCAGGAGTAGAGAGGGAATAGTCTTGTCGTCGAAAGATTAGGAGGTCCGGACGCTTCCCAAATCTGTCTAGCTCATCCTGATACATCTCAAAAGACTCTTTGAAGCCGGGTTCACCTGCAACAGTGTCGCGAGCTCTTCCATACTTGACCACAACATAGTTGGTTGACGACATGACTGATTGGCGGATAGTATCTTCAGCCCAATCACCTAGCCGTCTATTAATCAGAAATTCCGAAGAGGCTTGCGTAGGCGTCGCAGGACGCTTTCTTTCGGCTCTCCCGTTATAGATACCCTGCGGTAGGAGACCCGCCAAGTGGCGAACGTAACGGGTGTAGGGCGACTCCAAGAACCTACCGTTTGTCATCCCGTGGAATTTGCTCCTCTTAGATGTAAATTTTGCTGCTGGGTCACAGAGAACAGTTGGTTCAAATGATGTCCCTGTGCATGTCTAGCCAAGCGGGGCAAATGATCAATCCCCGAGTTTCACGTGGATCTCAGGCCGCTCTTCTTCGACTTTCCTTTTCGGCTCGTTTGCAAACTCTTCGTCTTCTTTGCAAGATTACGGAATTTGCATTCTGGAACAATGTTTCCGATTTTCGTCGAGATGATACGGTCGGCTCGGGGTAGGTCATCTTCATAGATGTCGATTGCTTTGAGCGAATGGGCTTCGTAGAACCGACGTTTGCGATGCATTTCATAAGTCTCTCCCAACTCAGTCCTAGAAGCGACTGGTTGTTCCCAATATTCGACGTACAAGTCTATGTCCGGTATGTACCAGTCGCACAGTAGCCTTTCGTCGCCTCGTTCCACAGCATAGTTGTAGTGATGCTTGTATGGAAGATGCTTTCGAAGCCAATCATCTACCACCCTCTCTCCGTAGGATCCTATTATGTGTCCGTCCTTAGCCCTGTAGCCTGCCAGACCTTCTCTCATTGGCGGCATAGTCGGGATTTGTAGGAAAATCCTGAAGAGTTCATTGATCAACTTTGGCCCAAATCGGGTTGGGAAGCGAATTATGCCCCTCCTACTCACCCAGATCCATCTCCTTCTTATTAGAAAGAGAAGTTCCGCCGGGCCTACCCAATGGCATCTGATCATCCTCCTTGCCTTGACCTGAGCTGGAAAACGGCCGTCAAAAGCGTCCGGGTCTATGTCCATCTTGCCCTCGCTGACTGCTTCGAAAACCCCGTGTAGGTGATTCGTCTGATAGTTCAGTAGAAAGAGGATGTCTCCTTCTTTGACTTGAGAGACTCGCCCCCACTCCGACTTGGGGGATCCGAATAGTTTCTTCTCCAAGCATTCTCCTTCAGTTCTATTGCTACATAAGAAGACGTATCCCCATGGAACTCTTGGTTCCCTTCTTTCTTCCTTTTGGTACAGCACACCTGAAGGGAGCTGCTTGAAACTAGTGCTACCACACATGACTCATTCAACGTTCAGTTTCTACTTGGCATGAGATCCTCAGGAAACCTTTCAGCTACTTGAAGCTTATGAGGCATTCGACCGTTTGGTCAAGGTTCCAGCCGACTCAGCACTCAGAATCAGCTTTCTCTTCATCAGCGTAGAACCTTGTCTCGAACGTCCTGCTCAGGCGAGGGCCCCCTAGACTACTATTACGGATAGAACCTGACTTCTATTGGCTCCGCATATCTTCTAGGAAACCGCGCAAGCCTGTCTCCAAACCGATTGGGGCATCGGCCATGGCTAGAAACGAGAATCTTCTTCAGGCTACTCCAAGTGACGGTCATCGTGGCCTGCGAGCTGGCCAACAGCTCCCTCAGCTGAAGTTGATTGCGTAGCAAAACGTCACCGCAGAATGATAGACCGTTTGCCTCTCCTGAGGGCATATGGAACTTCTAGTACGCATATGTTGGATAAACTAGAGGAGTAGCTTCGACCGATGGAGAGAACTTGTAGGCCGTCCAGAGTTGAGCCTCAGGTTCCTTAGCCAAGGTCATTGGGCTCACAACCAGCAGAAACTCGCTACTGCCTCGCCTAGCTTTCATTTCGTTCAATAGTCCAGATACATATTGATGCAAGGTTTTATTGAAGTAGTGCGGGTCTCTCTTCTGGACTGAAATGTAGGTTATTAGAATCTTCAGAGGGCAGTCGACTGCCAATAGCTTTCTGCCTTCGTCACCTATAACTTCGGATGGATCGTCTCCCTGATTCTCATGTTCCAAAGCTACCTCGATTACTGATTCCCTTTTCCAAACCATATCCACGTTCAGTGTCCCTGTATCTACCTGATATTCCATCTCTTCTCCTAGCTTCCTGAGCAAAGGCAGCATGACATTGGTCCATTGGCTGGGCTTGACTACTTTCTGTGAGTGGAGCTTAGCTAACTTCTTGTCCTTAGAATACGCATAGAGGAACTTATCATACCACTCCTCGGCAGAAGTCATGGTTAGTATTCTGAGATTCGCAAAAGATAAAAAAGCTTCCTAAGATTCATCCCAGCGTTTCCAGTAGAAACTTGATCGCTTCTATTTCTACTGCGGGGAGTGCGGCCGCCGCAATTTGAACCATGGTTCGTCGTGATTCAGCTTTTTCTGTGTGTGATCTTTGTGGTGGGGCCGGCGAGATTTGAACTCGCGACGTCTGGCCTCGACGTGCTCTTTGTTCGAGGTCGCCAGCGCCCCAGGTTCACCACGCTCAAACAAGCGTTCTGGTATCCTGTTGGCGACATTTCGCTGCCTAGACCAAGCTAGACGACGGCCCCAAAGCCGGGCCGAAAGTGTCATGCCCACTCAATATAAGCGTATTC
>Ga0209725_1002109_pt1 | contig 10871 bp, 6 predicted proteins | sample I18A1metaG_FD_184145 | JGI IMG/M metagenome (GOLD analysis project Ga0209725, IMG submission 184145) | Lake sediment bacterial and archeal communities from Gulf of Boni, Indonesia to study Microbial Dark Matter (Phase II) - ​I18A1 metaG... | ecosystem: Environmental > Aquatic > Freshwater > Lake... | reverse complement strand
TGGGCTTCAAGACCTTATGGAGACAATTCTTTCCATGACAAACCTGTTGCTATTATGAGCGCATCTATAGGAATGCTTGGTGGTGCGAGAGCGCAGTATCATCTTCGACAGACCTTCGTTTTCCTTAACACGCATCCCCTCAATGCTCCGGAAGTTATTGTGAATTTTGCAGATGAGAAGATCGATGAAAACGGTAGAGTGACAGATGAAGAGACAAGGGAGAAGATTAGACAATTACTTGAAAGCTTGGTTGCTTGGACCAAAAAATTAAGAAAGAAGTGAATTACACTTTGAACCGCTAAGGTTTCAAGCATTCTCGGATTTAGGATTTCTTAAGAATATCATGATGCCCTCTTCATCTCCAACTTTAGCCATCTGTTCGCAAAACGCCGTTGCTTGCTCTGGTCAAGTCCTTTAGTTGCAAGCTTTGACAATCAGTATCGTTTTGAGAAAACTTAAAGCAGTGAGAATCTCAACAGATTCTACAAACCCTTATGCGGGGGTTGCCAAGTCAGGTCAAAGATGACCAATAAAGCAGGTCATTGAACGCGCAGGGCTTAGGACCCTGTCCCGTAGGGGTTCGTGGGTTCAAATCCCACCCCCCGCACTTTAGCATGAACCCCCCTCCTGTTTCAAGGGTTCATTTACGTTTCTTGAAGACCAGAAGGGACTCGGGGGTTGTACAGACATACTCAAACCCTGCTTCTACAAGCTTACACGCATCCTCAGCATTCTTGGCAACCTTTGAGATGAATTCGTCAGACTGAAAGTTTACAAGATGGGTGTAGACCAACATGTTCTTGATGTTCTTATGCCCAAGAACTTCCATACATGAAGGATGTCTTTGGTTCGATGGTACTCCATCGTTCCCTTGCAGTGCCTTAGCGTTTTAAATGTGATCCTGTTTATGTTTGGATTCTTAAGTTTGGCTGCTGTTCTCCTACGTTGCTTCCTGAAGTTCTGCGCGAAATGTTCAAGATCTCCATTTCTGAAGGTATAGCCGCTGCGTTGCTCTAAAGCTCTCAACATTGCCGCCAGTTTACCGGAAGTCTTGAATATCCGCGGTCTACTGCCCTTCTCAGGTGTTACGTTAACGATGTTCTTCTCAAAATCTATATCCATCCACTTTAGCTGCCATGCTTCTCCTGGACGCATCCCTGTCTCCTTCAAGAGCTGAAGGAAAGAAGCCATCAAAGGAGAGTCGTCACATCCAAGCCTACTACTCGTTGACCGACAAAGGCAAAGAAGTGGCAAAGCGATTGAACGAAATGAGAAGGCTACTATGAGCGAAGCGACCAACTCACAGTAATCTTTAGCCTCGATCTATTCTTCAAAGTCTAGGCTTCTTTTTATAGACCGTTGCCTCAATTCATCTTAAGACACTAACTGCAAGCCAATCGTTGGGCGTGGTTTATGACTGAATTGGCTCCCCCAAATTTTGCAGAGCTCCTTAAGAGATACCTCGATGGTGTCCAGAGGGCTGGTTCTGAGGCAGGGAAAGCTTTCCACTTTCTTGAATTTGTGCGTGATGTCTTTAAGCAACTGAATATGGATTATCTTGAGAAGCTTTATCCTGAATTAGAGAAATACATCAAGTTTCGTTCCAAAACTTTGATGGTTAGAGGCAGACCCGATGCTTTCTTGGGCAACATCATAATTGAGTTCAAAATGAAGCTTGATGAAGAGAGCTTGGATGAAGCGGAAAATGAGCTGAGGAAATATGTTGCTATTTTGTGGTCAAGGCAGGGAAAGCTTAGAGTTCCTTACATCACGATAGCCAGTGATGGACTAAATTTCATCGTTCATAGACCTAGAACCACTACCCCAACGATTCAGGAAGTGCCACCTGGATCAGTAGTCCTACAGAACATCGACAAGCTTAACCTACACAAGACGTTCCCGGGACACGCCTTTGTTTGGCTTGACCGCTACATGCTCTATCATACATTGAGACCAGCAACAGCGGAAGATTTCTCAAGAGAATTTGGGCTTGACATGCCAGCTTACAAAGAAGCATTCAACCTGCTCAAGGAAGAATGGGGACAAATAAAGGAGACAACGCTTTATGATCAGTGGGCATCATTTCTTCGCATAGTGTATGGATCAAGTGTTGAAAGTGAAGATCTATTCATTAAACACACCTACCTAGCCAGTATGGCAAAGCTGCTGGCCTATGCGTCATTCTCAGGTGGAGCCCTACCTGTCTCTGACGATCAACTTGTCGAAATACTAGAAGGCAGAATCTTCAGCGAAAAATGGGGTGTCCATAATTTCTTAGAAGAAGACTTCTTCTCATGGATAGTCAAACGCGAAGAGGGGCTGAGAGTTGCCAGAATGATTCTACAGAGGCTGGCAAGCTACGATCTATCAGCGGTCGATGAAGACATCCTCAAGGCACTCTACCAAGAACTTGTAGATCCTGAAGCAAGACACGATCTGGGCGAATACTACACACCTGACTGGCTCGCTGAATACATGGTCAATCGAGTTCTCGAAGATGAGCCAATGAGTAGCGTTCTGGACCCGGCCTGCGGCTCAGGGACTTTTCTTGCTGCAGCGATACGGAAGAAGCGGGAGGATCTGAAGGAGAAATTCGGGAAAGCAGAACTGATTGAGCATATACGAGCTACAGTTCAAGGCATCGATGTTCATCCACTCGCAGTGATATTGGCTAGGACTACCTACCTCATTTCATTGGGCACAGATCTCCTTAACGCTAGAAAAGGATCGATAGCCGTTCCAATATACATGGCCAATTCGATCAGGCTGCCAGATGAGGAGATGGAGATCTATAACAAAGTAGAGGTCTACAAGGTCAAGGCCGATGGAGAGATACTCAGGATACCTCGCAAAGTCGCAGAGGATACATATCTCACAGATACGGCCGTGGAAATCATTAAGGAGTATGCAAGGGCAATTGCCAGCGGCGAAAAGCGTAGTAAGGAAACTTTCCGCAACTTGCTGTTCCAAAAACTATTGAGTCTCTCAAAAGATCGACAAGGTGAAGCCATGGCGACAGTCCTCTACGAAACTGCAACGACAATGGCCTCCCTAGTTGGCAAAGAAAGGGATACCATCTGGGGATTCATTCTCAAGAACATCTACAAACCTCTCTATCTAAGAAAGCAAAAGTTCGATGTGTTGGTCGGCAATCCACCGTGGCTATCATACCGTTACATCGAAAGCACCGATTATCAAGATTACCTTAAGAAACTCATATTGAACCAATATGTTCTCCTCGACTCAGCTAAAGCTGAACTAATAACTCAAATGGAAATGGCCACCCTGTTCTTCCTTAGATGTTCCGACTTTTACCTCAAAGATGGTAAGACGATCGCTTTCGTCATGCCTAGAAGCATCTTTGTCGCAGACCAACACCACAATTTCAGATCCGGTTCATTTAAGCTTGGGCTAAACATCTCTATGCTAATTGACTTGGAAGATGTTGAACCTCTGTTCAAGGTTCCATCCTGCGTGGTGATCGCCCAAAAAGCCGGGAATACTTCTGACCCGATTGGAGGTCTAAAAGTCAAAGGGCACCTAATCAAGAAAAATGTAAGGCTTGCTGAAGCACAGAAAACGCTGAAGTTCTTCGACGCAAGCTTTGTCCTATTCAAGATCGGGGAGCGCTCTTTCCTTGAGAGCGAAGAATTTGGGAAGGTATTGAGGGTTATTGAAGTCGGAACCAGAAGTGATTACTATGAGAGCTTCAGGCAAGGCGCAACTGTCGTTCCGGGACAATTATGGTTTGTCGATTTTGTTAAGCATCCGAGACTAGGTCTCGACCCTCGACTTCCACACATTAAGACTTCTGTGAGAGCCGTCGAAAGAGCGAAGAAAGAATACGAGGAAGTTCAACTAGAGGGGCAGGTAGAGGCTCAGTTTCTATATGCCGTGGCAACGGGTTCTGAGCTCGTTCCTTTCGGGACCTTACAACTACCGATAGCGGTTCTTCCAGCGGAACCTGACAGCGGAAGATATAGAATCGTAACATCCGATGAGGCCGGAAAAAGGGGGTTTTCAGGTCTGAAGAAATGGCTTCAAAAAGCGGAAGCCATCTGGAGAGAAAAAAGAGGTGAAAAGGCAGAGAGAATGAATGTCTACACTTGGTTGAATTATGCCAATAAGCTAACAGAGCAGAGCTCGAAACTACGATTCAAAGTTCTCTATAACACGTCAGGAACATACTTGGTTTCAAGCCTCGTTAGAAACGAGGCTAAACGAATCAAGATAGACTACACTCCAATTCGCCTCGCGGGAGTCCTTGCCAACCACAAGACCTATACTTACGATACAGACAATGAAGAAGAAGCACTATACTTGACAGCAATGCTCAATTCCCCGATAATCGACAAGCTAATCAAACCGATGCAATCTCGCGGGCTATTCGGTGAAAGAGATATATGCAAGAAGGTTCTCGAACTGCCACTCCCAAGGTATAACGAGAAGAACGAACTTCACAGAAAATTGGTTGAGCTAGCAAAGGAATCCTCCCCAAAGGTCGGCAAGATATTGCCTGAATTGGCGGAAAAATATACTAGCATAGGGAAAATTAGACAGGAAGTGAAAGAAGCGATTCAAGTTGAACTCAGTGAAATAGACCGAATTGTGCGAGTGATTCTTCTGCAGGGCGGCGACATTAAGCAAAATAACTTGGAAGACTTCCTGAAATAAGCGAACAAGACCTCAAGGATATTTGGGGTCGATTTGATTGAAATTCAGCAAGCACAATTTCAGAGGCGCGTCTTGTCATTGCTCCAGCTAAACTTGATGCTGAGATCACTTCTAGCATGTCGATTGGAGAAAACGCAGCCGTATGTAGAGCGTAATCTGAAAGCCTTGCTGTCGCCACTGCAGCTGATCGCGCAGCTTCTGCTATCTTCTTCCATGTAATCTTGTGCTTACGCTTAGGCATTATCTCCTTATTGCGCCCCTTCTTTCCATACAATCGAGTTGAAGCCTATTCTATTCTCAGAACCTCTGCATAAAAGGATATTTCATAGTATAAAGTCGCTTTCTCACGTTTCCAACAATCACCATGACGCCATCATAAACCCATAAGAGGGTCTCTTGTGCGCTTCGCTGAATGGAAAAATAGTAGATAGATGCTGCCTAGCGATGATGATCTCCCTTGTTCGTGCAAATTTATAGTCACCTTTCGGTAAGTAGTTTTGATGTTGTGAGTGGTTTGCTGGATGTTGTCATAAAGTATATGCTAGGCTTTACTCCGAACACGCCAGACAAGGTTATTGAGAAGGAATGGAAAAGAAGGATTAGGAATGTATGTAAGCCGTGTTGGGAAATAAGATACTGTCCTTACGGTCCGTTAGTAGAAGATCTGCCCATGCCTAGGATTACAAGGGAAGAAGCGATAAAGCATAACGAATTCCTGAAAGAACAACTGGATAAAGGCGTATACACCGGACCGAAGAGAGAGTTCTTTGAAAAAAACGTGAAAGAATTCGACCCTAGCGAATACCCTGAGAGGAGAAGCAAACTAGAAGAAGAATGCTCATGTATTCCTTATGGTCATTTCTGCCCGGTTTTCTTTATTAGTGAACCGGTCACGGAGACAAAAGAACCTAGAAGAGTGTCGAAATATGTTCCCAGAGATATGGCGATACGAGTTGTAAGAAGAGATGGAAACATCTGCCAAATCTGTGGAAGATTGTTATTAGATCGCGAAATTCAAATCGATCATATAGTTCCGGTTTCTAAGGGAGGAAGCACAACGGAATCCAACTTGAGGGCTACTTGCAAGGAATGCAACAGAAGTAAGAAGGATAGAATAGATTTTGGATTGATAGAGCGATAGAATCAAATGTAGAGTAATTAACACAAAAGAGACAACGGTAGCTTTTTAGATGTCCTCAAGCAACCGTGGCGTTTCTTGCTGAAGGATTGATTTGAGCGCGTCGTTCAGTAGGCCTTGGGAAAGCTTCGTTAAGTCTCCATAGTGCTTTGTGAAATAGCGTGCTATTCGATTTGGGATTTTCAAGCACATCGTTTTCAAACGACTCACCTTCTTTCTAGCTCACGAATCTTTGGTCGGTAAACAAGAGTAAAAACATTATGATTAACCGTAAAACCATAATTACATATAACCATCCTTAAGGAAGCGGACGAACGCGGAGAAAAGCTCTAGTAGGCTACGTGATTTTTTCCGTTTAAACGAAGCTGAGGCATTACGGTCCCTGTTTCAGTATGGCCATAGGCTCAATAGAGAGCAGAGATTTATCGAAAATGTCGCAAAAGCAAAAGCCGGGGATTGTGTGAAAGAGTTCCACAATCTTCCAGTTGATAACAGAGTGTCTGCCTTGTTTAAGTCTCTTACTCGTAGATGAGTTGGACGAACCGATATGGACCATCGGCTCAAGCCTTTGCGCGAAATGGAAGTGTGGAAGATGCCCTGTCGAAGACCTCTGCGAAAAGGTGAAGGGCTATAGGATCATATGCGGCAATCTGACCTGTCGCTCGGCATAACTTCCTGGAACTTTTTGGAAGAAGAGCGCAGAATCTAGAACCCAAAAAACGTTGTCATTGATCTTCTATTTGATCCGTCTCCTCTACTTTCTCAAGTTCTATTTTCTTCTCACAAATCGTATAGCAAACACGTAAAGTGCGGAGACCATTGCCAGAATTCCCACGGTTCCTACGACTATGAATTGAAAGGGGACGGGGGTCCTGGCTACCATAGAATTTAGATACCAAATTAAGAAGCCTGAAGCTACTTCAGCAACAGCGAAGATGCCAAATAGAATGGAAAGAAGATCCAAACTTCGCTGAATACTTCTTTGTCTTTTGTTTTCAGTTTTCAGAATAATACTTTGAACGAAAGAGTCTAGACTTTCAAGCCTTCTTAGCAGATCGTTCAAATTGTAATCCGTCGCATGGGTGTCTTGATAATTCTTAAGCGTCTGAACTGAATGTACGCTTGGCATTTCAGATTCAATCCAAAAGATTTCGTTGGCAAATGTCATAAGCAACCTCTTCAGATTTGCGACTCTATCTACCATCTTTTCAAAAGCTTCTGCCTTTACATCTAAGAAGTTGATTTGCTGAACAGATTCCACTATTTTCTTAAGTTCATCATCAAAAAACCGTAGGGCGTACCGTTGTGTCTGAAGTAAATGGTATAGAATGACAAGCGGATTGGTTACTGTCTTGAGGAATTGTCTTGGCTTTTTCCTCCTGTTTCGCAGAATAAGTAACACGCCCTTAGTCATGTTGAAACAAAATTCTTTTGATGTGAATACAAAAGATCTTTGGACGTCATCAAGCAATCTTCTTGTGATCTTCTTCTCTTTCTCGACTGGAGTTGTCAGTATGAACCATATTTCATACGGATATCTTTCGACGACCGTCGATACGTCTTCAATCTGTTCCGATCCTTTTATTTTCCAGCAGAAAATAGCTCTTGAATGCTGTCGGACAGTTGCATAAACTTCGATTCCGTTGGTCTTTAGCAAATTCGAAGATAGCTTTTCAAAATCATCGAAAGTGCCTTGCATCATTTTCTTCGAGACGGGGTCAATGTAGGTCAAGTAATTCGTTTGTGGTTTGGCTGAAGGATCGGCAATCATATAGAGAAGGTCTCTCCCGGTGAATGGAGAAGAGGCAACTAGCCCATATGATTGGGCTTTTTCTTGATCTCTTCCCTTAAGATATGAGTGCGTTGCTAATACGTAGGAAATTATGAGAAAACCTGCACGATAAAAAGTAAAATAAATTCTTACTTTGCCCTGAACTTCGGAACCGCTTGGAACTAGAGTTTTAACTTCTAGTCCTCTTGCTAATCTAAAACAGGAAATTGACTCTCTATTCCTAAAAGAACTTGCGTATATTTTGTAAATGAGAGAGTCTCCCACTGCCCTGAATTCGGGATTTCTTCGTAAGGTCGCGACAATCTTTTGATACAAGTAGAAAGGGTTTTGACCTTCCTTAAAAAATGTGTGAAAAGATGAAAAAATTATGGATGCTCCTTCAAAGTAAAGTTCTTCCTGAGTTTCTGTTAAATCTTCTGCGGATTGATTTAACGCATTACTTTTTATATGAGAATCAAACCGCATTCCCGTTATCTCCCGTGAAAGCCAGAATTTCGTACCCTAGCTTATTTACTCCAGAAACTCTATAAGAACTCACTGGCGGGTAAGGAAAAAGCAACAACACAAGAATCAATATCATTCAGTTTGGAATGTAGCGTGAATGGCTTTTCGAAGCTTGCGTATCGCTTGGGTAGACACGACAGACTCACCTATGATTGTGCCCCATAGAGGGGGCAATATAGTTAGCGGTCCATATCAGATTGAGTTTAGAGGTGCGGATATAAACTTCCTGCCAAGTCTCTCTAAGCAAAATGCGACTCGAGACGCATACTCATCCAGCAGGCTCATATCGACTTCCACTCCTTAAGACCTGTATTCACCCAACATGCACTTTGGAAAAACTATTTTAGATCGTGGAAGTTTTCGTGGTCTTCTACTTGTCATGAGGCAGCTCTTACGCTTGCAAGAGTGAAGATTTCAAGCGAACTGCTAGAGAAAGGGGGATAATCGCTAGGCGGACGGTTTTGCTTTCGAGATGGCCTTCAATATTTCATCTATAACTCTTTTCAGACCCTGTGTTGTGGATACCGCCAGTTTGTCAGCTAGAACTGGCGAATATCGCAAAACAAACTCCCTATCCACTTTATGCCAGACAGGGAGAATAACTTTGCCCGAACTGATCTCTTTCGCAGTTAGACCGTCTAATTCTCTTCTAGGCCATTCCTTGTTGAAGAATGCTGGACTCAGAATTACGACACCGAATCTTGAGTTAGCAAGACCATGATCTATTGATCTGCTTAGACTATCGCCTAATGTCAAAGTGAAGTCGTCAAACCACACATTCAAACCTCTATCTCTAAGAGCATCAGCCAAAGGTCTCGCAATTTCATCCTTGTCTTCACTAGCATGAGATATGAATATATCCCATATTGCTTCTGTCGACTTGGCAAGCTCGATTGTTGGTTTCTTACGAATCGATGGTGGGGTTTCGCGTTTCTTCCATCTGGACAGGACTTGCTGTACGAGCGGAACTAGTTCTGGAGGCATGCTTCTTTCTCCCGGTCTTCTACCGCTTCCTCGTTTTTCAATCACGCTATCGATTTCCAAGGCTGTCAGGGCTTGTTTCCATCTATTGCCAGCCCACTCTTTTGCTCGATATGCCAGCTGGTTGTAGTCACAGGCGTTCCAAGCACCATAGTCTTTCCGAAGCTCAATGAAAGCCTTGAGAACGGCATATGTCGCCATACCATGTTTACTAAGCAAGTTCTCTAGCTTCTGCTCGAATAGTTGCCATGAACCTTCAAGTTTCAATTCCTTCTTTGCCGCGTTATACGTGTAGAATTTGCCGTAGAAATTCCAGTATGGGCTGAGTTTGTCTTTGTACTTAACGCTGAAAGCGAGTAAATGCTCATCATTAGTGATCGCTTTCGAAACATTAATTGCCGCAATCTTTTCATCATAGTACTTCGAGTCCTTGTCCCAACCGGATTCGTTGAACTGCACACAATATGGTTCTTGAAGTTCTCTACCTATGGCCAAAATAGTGCGTCCATCGAATACCTTTCGTAATAGCAAGGCACGTTCAGTCTGCTGCTCTTCCGACGACCCAACACTTGGTTGCAATTTCATATCTTGTGAAAGAGTAGCCACTGCTGCCGCAGATTTGACATTTTTCTGAAGCACATCACGAAGCTCTGGTAACTCGTTGCGCAAGGCCATCCATAGATCGTTCTGGCGAAATATTTCCCTATCTTTGGACCGGCTGAGGAGATTGTTCTCTTCTCTGATCCATGAGTAAGCTTTTCTTATTCTCTCGCTTAGGTCCGAAGGCAACAACCAAAAATCCTTCACCAGATTGTCGAAACTTGCCGTTCTAAGAGTCGTGGGAGCGCGTAATCGAAGTAAGGCACTTAGGTTTTCCTCGGTTTCGCCCAGAATGGTCCGACAGATCTCTTGCCTCTTACGATCATCCTCTGACAACTGACAACATCAGCACCGATGCTCACTTAAACAGAGCCTATTGGAGCCTATTGAACATTTGCGAACTGCCAATGACATTCAGTGATTGCTTGAGCTGGGTAAATGTCCGTTCTCTCAAACTCAATCTTGTCCAACTAAAGAAGTGCCTGTTGGACTCCTAGCATCATTGTTAGGAGTCGGTTAAATTCCCGGTCAAATGCTAAGATTCTACTTGTAGGGCTGCGATCCATATAGGCTCATAGCATAAAGAAAGGCTTGCCACTAGTAATAGTCTTGCTTGAAAGATCTAGGTCTGTTCACGACGGTTCTTCTCCGGAAAACCAGTCTGATCGCGTATATGGCTGCTCCTCCAATGAATGACAGGATGCATAATGTGTAGATAGCGGCGCTGATGAACATACTATTGCCGAGGAAGGGATTGAAGTCAAAGGGGTAGAATGGCCTTATGTCCGAGTATAAGGGAGAGTCTAGGAGTATGTGAAGGTAGACGCTGAAGAGAGATGCTGAAAGGACACTTTTGAATGAATGCTTCTTTTCAAGCTTGAGAAAAGACATCAAAGGCGAAAGATTGCTTCTCACCTTGCTCATTGCAGCTGCGAGGATAAATGCGAGGATAGTTCCTCCCAAGAAAGAGTGAAGGAAACCGTGGAGCGGATAGTTTAGATCTAAAGTCAGAACGAGAAACGGCTCAATATCCACGACGACACTGACCACTAAGAACGTGGGCAAATCGACGTAACTTAGGAGAAGCAGCCCAAACAGCAACCCTGGACCCAAATGAAATGGCGTAAATGGCATAAGTATCACACGCCAGTTCTGCCCTCGTCATAGTATTCTTCTTCTATC
>Ga0209725_1002108_pt1 | contig 10871 bp, 8 predicted proteins | sample I18A1metaG_FD_184145 | JGI IMG/M metagenome (GOLD analysis project Ga0209725, IMG submission 184145) | Lake sediment bacterial and archeal communities from Gulf of Boni, Indonesia to study Microbial Dark Matter (Phase II) - ​I18A1 metaG... | ecosystem: Environmental > Aquatic > Freshwater > Lake... | reverse complement strand
CTCCAGCTAGACTATCCTACGAGATATTTCGGCGGGAACTAGCGATCACCGAGTTAGATTGGTCTTTTGCCCCTAGCCCCAAGTCAGAGGAGTAAGTTGCACGTTAACACCCTTTCGGACCTCCACCAGGCTTTCGCCTAGCTTCGTCCTGCTCAGGGCTAGATCACTCGGTTTCTAGTATCACCCTCGTGACTGCGGACCCTTTCAGATCCTGTCCCTCACGCCTCAACGGCGCTGCGGACCAATCGGTTTCCCTACGGTTACGGGCTTCGAACCCTTAGCCTCACCACGAAGGTGAACTCCCTGGCCCGTGGTACGGAACGGAACATGCGATCCTAGTCCCCCCTCCTCGTACCGCCACGTTACCGTGGCATCCTTTCGAGGGGATCTACCCTTTCGGACCGCACACGTCTGTAATCACCTGATTTCAGGCTCTTTTCACCCCCCTTCCGGGGTGCTTTTCAGCTTTCCCTCACGGTACTAGTGCGCTATCGGTCTTGGGACGTGTTTAGTCTTGGAAGTTGCTTTCTTCCAGATTGATGCGCCATAGCCGAGGCGCATTACTCAGGGACCCCAGTCCAAATCCTGCTTGCTTACATTTACCGGACTGTCACCGTCTATGGTGGGCCATTCCAGGCCACTTCAATTTCACAAGCGAGAACGCGACCGGGCCCTACTACCCTACATCTGCGCATGGTTTCCCATGCGAATTCAGTTTGGACTCTTCCCTTTTCGCTCGCCGCTATCTCAGGGAATCCCAGTTGGTTTCTCTTCCTCTTCCTACTTGGATGTTTCCGTTCGGAAGGTTCCCGCTCCCAAGGAGGGAGCGCCGCGAATATCCTCCGCGGCAGGAAGTCCCATTAGGGTATCTCCGGATCGAAGGCTGCATGCGCCTACCCGGAGCATATCGCTGCTTGCCACGCCCTTCGTCGGCGCCCAAGCCAAGCCATCCGTCAGGTGACGTATCATGCCAAGCCTAGGGAACCCACACTCGTTTTGCGTTGAAGGCCTCTGCACGGCTCTCATCGTGAGCGCGAAAGCTCACTGAGCCCTTCACTCCCGATAAGAATCAGGAGCTGCATCTTCGGCTTGCAGCGTCTTCTCTTGCCCCCCAGTCCACTCAAATCTTAGGAGGTGATCCGGCCGCAGGTTCCCCTACGGCCACCTTGTTACGACTTCTCCCTCCTTGCCTAACTAAGGTTCGACACGACCAACTAGGCCGCGCCTCACCCAAACTAGACTCGGATGGAGCGACGGGCGGTGTGTGCAAGGAGCAGGGACGTATTCACCGCGCGATGATGACACGCGGTTACTAGGGATTCCATGTTCACGAGGGCGGGTTGCAGCCCTCGATCCCAACTGAGGCTGGGTTTGAGGATTGCCTTCATCTTTCGATGTCGGATCCCATTGTCCCAGCCATTGCAGCTCGCGTGTGGCCCAGGAGATCTGGGGCATACTGACCTGCCGTGGACCGCTCCTTCCTCCTCCTTAGCGGAGGCAGTCCCCCTAGTGTGCCTGGATTCCCGTGGGAATCCGCTGGCAACGAGGGGCGCGGGTCTCGTTCGTTGTCTCACTTAAGAGAACACCTCACGGCACGAACTGGCGACGGCCATGCACCTCCTCTCAGATAGTCCGGTAAGACCTTTAATCTGACCTTCATCCAACTGTCGCTCCTGGTAAGGTTCCCGGTGTTGACTCCAATTAAACCGCAAGCTTCACCCCTTGTGGTGCTCCCCCGCCAATTCCTTTAAGTCTGCTGTCCTGAGAGACTGAATGACCAAGAGACTTCGACCAGCAAAGTCTCATCGGAAATGATAACGATCATCGGAGAGGTTTTGCGAATCATTCAAAAAACTGTTCACCAAGACCTCAATGAAATAGTCTTTCAGTCAGCGGAAAGATACCAAACATCCGCGACTCTTGCTGCAGAAAATTGTCTCTCAGAATTTCAGCCTTGCGACCGTACTTCCCAGGTGGCGGGCTTAATGGCTTCCCTGCGGCACTGAGACGGGACGTACCCGTCCCAACACCTAGCCCGCATCGTTTACAGCTGGGACTACCGGGGTATCTAATCCCGTTCGCTCCCCCAGCTTTCGTCCCTCACCGTCGGGCGCGTTTTGGTTGACCGCCTTCGCCACTGGTGGTCCTCCAGGGATTATAGGATTTCGCCCCTACCCCTGGACTACCGTCAACTTCCCCCGCCCCCAAGTCGAAGAGTACTCCCCGCAGCCCAACGATTGGATCGCTGGATTTAACGGAGAACTTTTCCGACCGGCTACGGACGCTTTAGACCCAATAATCGTCCCAACCACTCGAGGAGCTGGTATTACCGCGGCGGCTGACACCAGACTTGCCCTCCCCTTATTCACCCGGCTCGTTACACCGGGCAAAAGTCACCTTCAGCAGATGACACTCGGGATGACCCCGTCACGTTGCCACGCATTGCGGAGTTTTCGCGCCTGCTGCGCCCCGTAGGGCCTGGGCCCTTATCTCAGTGCCCATCTCCGGGCTCCCGCTCTCGCGGCCCGTACCGGTTATAGGCCTGGTGAGCCGTTACCTCACCAGCGACCTGATCGGGTGCGGCCCTATCCTTCGGCGAAACTGGGAAGCATGCCCCCAACTCCCTTTGGACGGAGGACCATTCCAGGCCTCTCCATCTATCGAGAATTAGCGCCAGTTTCCCGGCGTTGTTCTCGTCCGAAGGGTAAGTTAGCCACATGATACTGAGCCGTACGCCGCGTCTCCACCGTGGCTAGGAAACGCACAACTTGCATGGCTTAGTCTCATCCCGATAGCAGTTGGGTCCGCCAGGATCAAGCGGAGTCAGGACGACTTGAAGCACAGTCATCGGTCTTGAATGGACTGGAGATTGGCAGAGTGAACTGCAAGCCTACATAAGACCCAAACGTTCCGGGGGCAAGTCCCTGGTTTGTTTAGGTCCTCATTCATTTTCCCGCGATTGGAGGTCAACTCTTCATTCACAGGCTGCAAGCCTTAAGCGTCGGGTTGACGCCGCCGCCGGCATCGCGGAAAGCAAATTGCGTCTTTAGCAATCGCCAACTAGAAGGAGTCCTCGCGCCAATATAAGTATTGCTAACCACTCTGCAAATCATTCTAGAGGCAAAGAAATCTTGAACCCGTAGAAATCATACTTCAGGTCGAAGATTCTGTTGGGGGTTCTCTCATGATACTTCCTAAATCCCTTTTCTCGTCGAATCCTTTCAAACGACAGTACTGAGCTAACTTCGAAAAAGCCAATGGATCCAAATCCATTCGCATCGCTTTTCAAAATGGCATGCTGAGAATTCTTCGTTAGTATCTCTGTCTCTTCAATGGACAATAATGTTCTCTCCTAATGTCAATCCAACATTAGCTCCAGCGTCAACTATCTCTTTGATCAATCCTTTGACATTCCATCACATTGTAAAGCCTTAAGAGCATCTGACGTAATTTTCCCGTCGCTCATTCAGAGTGAGAAAACATGAATCGAGTATTGGTCACAGGTTTCGGGCCTTATGGAAAGGAGAAGACAAACCCCACTTGGGAAGTGGCAAAGCTTCTCGACGGCAAGACAATCAAGGGCCATAAGATCAAAGGTGTGAGGTTCAAAGTATCCTCGAAGGAGATTTCTCGAAAACTGCCGAAACTCATTGATTCGCTTCAGCCAAAGTTGGTACTCAACTTGGGACTTGCTCCCGGAAGGGCAGACATCACTGTGGAGCGGGTAGCGACAAATGTCGCCGACTTCTCAATCCCCGATGCCTCAGGGCGCAAACCGGTTGACGCCTCCATAGATCCAACAGGGCCTGCAGCGTATTTCGCAACGATTCCGATCAAGAAGGTGGTCAGGACTCTGCTCTCCAAAGGAATCCCGGCTTCTGTGTCCAATACGGCTGGCACCTATCTCTGCAACTTCATCATGTACACAAGCCTCAACCATCTAGCCAAGAACGCACTGCACGCGAGAGCCGGATTCATTCATGTTCCAAATCTTCCTGATCAGGCAGCCGAGAAATATCTGGCAGACAAGACTCAATCACCGAGCATGTCACTTGAGACTATGCTGAGAGGAATCAAGATGGCGATAATGACAAGTCTACGTTGACGTTAACGGAACTGCGGAATCACCTTTTCTGCGAAGAGCCTCATCTGGTCAATATCACTGAATACAAGCATAAAGTACTGTGCTCCAGCCTCCACGAACTCCTTCAGCTTCTCCTCACATTGTTTTGGAGTTCCAACTAGTCCGCTTTTTCTTAAGGCGTAGGGTAAGTATCCTTCTAATCCGTAATAGCTCTTCATCAGCTTCTGCTTCATTGCGCTCACAGTGTTATCTTCGTCCGCGATCAGAACTCCGGCCGAGAGGGACTTGACGATTCTCGTGAAGTCTGTCCTTAATCTTTCGCAGTGGCTTCTTAGCGCGGTAAGCTTATGCTTGAATTCCGTAGGGGTCAAGTTCCACGCGAAATTAGTTCCGTTTGCATGTTTTGCTGCTACTCGCAACAACAGCATTTCTCCTCCCCCAGCGATCCAGATCCTCGGGTGCGGCTTCTGCACTGGCTTTGGGTCGCACATAGCATTCTTGATCCTGTAGTATCTGTCGGAGAAGGTTGCCTGTTCCCTAGTCCACATTAGTCTGATTATCTTCGTGGCCTCGTCGAGCCTTCGAATCCTGATCGAAGGCTCCTCTGGGAAAGGCGTCCCATACGCGACGTACTCAGGCACGTAGCCCAGTTTCTTATGCCAATCGGCTCTGGCCGCTCCGCCAGCTCCGAGGCCCAACTCGAATCTGCCTTCACTTATCACATCAAGTGTTGCCGCCATCTTTGCAACCATTGACGGAAGTCTGTACTGGATGTTAGTCACAAGTGTGCCAATCCTGATCTTCTCTGCGAGTACAGACAAACCAGAGAGCGTAGTCCAAGACTCTAAGAACGGCTGCCTGTCCGGAAAGGGAAATGCTGTCAAGTGGTCGAATAGCCAGAAGGACTCGAAGCCTAGTCTCTCTGCTTCCTGGATCATTTCTCTTAGCTGAGTGAAGCTCATACCATCTTGAGCAGCGCAGACTCCAAAGCTAACCATAGTCTTCCGTGTTCTCCCTTCTCTTGATCTTGCTCCAATGGGGATATGCAGTCTATGTCTTCTCAGATGAAGTTTCGCGAATCACAGATTCCACTGCCCGACTGACAGCTGAAGGCAACGTTCTGAGAAAGGCATCAATATCCGTATCAAAGTCATCGTTCCCCAAGACCACCATCTTCGGTCTTGTCCGCCTTCGTAGAGAGGGACAGCTTTCATTTGTGCATCCAAAGCAGTCTCTTCCTTGAACCATGTATGCGCGGCCCTCAATCAGTCTCCTTACGCGGCCTATCCTGTTTCTCAAGGACCCTGTCAGAATCGTATCGTACTTTCGTGATCTCAATATTGTGACGTGTCCAGTACTAGCTCTTATCAAGACGACAATGTCGTTATCCCACATCAGTCGCTCCAATTGGCTGAAATCCAGCGCGTAGCCAGTCTTTACTTCCAAGACTATTCTCTTGTTGACCGATCCGTCAGGTTTCTTGACTGTCAACAAGATGTCCTGTCGAGCATTTGGCCCTTGACTCTCCAGAACTATTTCGGCAGGGAGGCCTAGCTCATGGAATCTGTTAGTGAGTCTCTCCACGACTTCTCGTTTCGCGTATTCGTGTTTACTTGTCCAGTATCCATCAACCATGCCTTCCGCTTTGACACTACGACTCTTAAGCAGCCAGAGAGCTTCCTCGTCGCATATGGTCTTCTCCAGTACAGCGATGACGTCTCTTGAGCCAACCTTGTTCGTTGGCGTCGAGAGCTTCCTAGCGAACTCGCACGAAAGGTCGATGAATTCGCTCTGGAGATCTCGTAACTTGCACAGGGTCATGTAGGGATACCATTTGACAGACAGAGGACATTGAAACAAAGAGGTGTTTCGTCCCTTGATTTAAGGTGTGAGTGACGATTGTATTCGAGGGGCGGAGCCAGAGCAAACTGACCACATCTTGTTGTATAATGCTTGGGCCACAGTTAGTGGAGTGTTCAGCCGGCTGCTGGCGAACCGAAGCCGAGTGCTCCTAGACTGCAGAGGAGGCTTAAGTTCATTATCGTTGTTGAGTCAATTAGAGTCGTGTCAGGTTTGTCTCAACTTTCGTGACCTGCAACTGACGCAATAGTGTCGAGGCTTTTCTTCTGACAAACTCGTGATGAATGATTGCGAAGAAAACGTAGGGGGGATAGAGAATCATCACCATTCCAGTAAGATCCATAAGTGCCTTGGTTATCGTGACATCCCGAAACAGGGTGGCGGCGCCGATGACTCCTGTTATCAAAGGCAGTATCAGGCCTACGTTGCTGCCAGCTGTTCGAACTTCACCCGTTTTCTTGAAGTAGAATCTGAACCCTAAATCATCAAAAGCCCAGACATTTGAGAGCAGCAACGATACCATCACATTCCCTACAAAGGGAAGAATCAAGCGAACCAGAAGACGTGAATAGGTAGCCTCCCCTGTGAGCTCCACCATCTGCAGTAGTCTCTCAGAGAATATCAAGGAGAGACCAATTCCCTGTAAGGGCCTGAGGAGGTGAGTGTCGAACATCTTGAGTTTGATTGGGCTGCTTATTTCTACTCTGACAAGTTGGCCCAAGAGACCTCCTTGAATTCTCTTCGTCGCAAAACTCAGAATACTGGATATCGCTATGACGGGTGCTACTAGCACTCCAGTTGTCACAGCTGTCATGACAACCCTTACTGGAATGACTCTGATCAAGCGCGTCAGAGAGAGTCCTTCGGGATATCGCATAATTGACGGGAGAATCACTGTCAAAGCAAATATGAGTAATGCCAGCAGTAGGGCAATTCGAGCGCTGTTCCCTTCAGAAAAACGCGCTACGCGCTCAGGATCAGCAGACTCGTTCTTACAGAGCGGCGACAAAGGCTATTCCACTGAGAGATATAGCAGTACGACGGCAGCTATAGCTGTGAACAGCTCCGGCAAAGCTCCCACTAGTCCAAAACCGTACACGCGAAAAGAAAGTGCCTGCAACAACGGATTGGATGTAATTGCATAGAAGAGCAGGACCGCCGAAAGTATCACGAGGCCGATAGTGAATTGCGCACGCGTCTTAACATAGATCTCCGCATAGACAATTAACAGAATGACTGACAGCCCAGCATTTATCATCGACACGATAGTTCTGACCGTGAAGTATACGTGCAGCTCTTCCGCGCTAGGAGGCCTAATACGAATCGACGGGTGAGTCGGCCGTGTCATGCCATCCTCTAGATAGTAGGTCGCAGCAAAGTATCCGGCAATTGCCAAGCCGAGAACAGCTGCTACCATCAAAGCGATTCTTAGCTTTCTCAACGCGTTATCACCTTCGAACTAGCGTGCCCCACTTTTCTTGCTTTTCCCAATTTTCCTCCAAATCTCCTCAAGAACCGAGTACTTTTCATCCAGTTCCTTGGACAAGAAATACGTTGTACCATAACCATTTCCGGCCGAAGAGATGATCCTGTTTTTGAGAAGAATTCCAAGATGGTGTCTCACAGTCTTGTAGTCCAATTTGAGATCGGCTGCTAGCTGGTTGGCGTTTCGTGGCATTTCCTTCAACGCCTCAATGATGATTGTACGCGTCTTGCCTCCCTTTGTGCCCGCAATGAGCCACCAGAGAAGACGCTCAATTGATTCCTCCCTGAGGAACACCGGCATCCCTTCGACTAGAGCCCAGAAATACATGCGGTCCTGTCATAAATAACATGGTCAGATTTGGGCAGAAACTGGAAAAGAATCTGGGAAAACGCCTTTACCCCGTTCAACCTACTGCTGCGCAGAAAAGGTAGTGAGAAAATGATTGCAAACCGCAAGCTCGCTCTAAAGGCGATGGCCATCGTAGCTATAATAGCTTCAGTGCTCGTCGCAGCATTCACGGTTGCAGCGGATCCAAGAGCATCAATTGCACAGAAGGCGGCCACACCCCTATGCGAGGATAGACTCTTCAACAGGCCTTGGCCTGGGTTCGGTAATCAGAGTCGGCATGGAAACGTGACCATAACCTCAGCACAAGCTAAGGCGTTGGTTGAAGCAACCATCCCCAGCTTTCGAGTGGGAACAGTTACCTCATCCAAGACTGGCTGGCTCGTTCCAATCGAGGATGGGAAGGGCGTGGTGACATCTATTGAGGTGGGCAAGGTCAGCGCGTCTACGGCAGAACAGGCAAAGGCTATTGTGGAAGAGTCGTTGAAGAAAGGGTGGAAGGCCGGAGAGCCCAGACTAATGGGAACCGTATACAGTGTTCCTCTCCTTGACTCCAAAGATGCAACAATAGGCTTTGTCAGCGTTGATGGCAGAAGCGGTGAAGTCATGAGAAGGCCTTCAACCATACTCACGGTGACCAGCCAGCAGGCGAAGACCATCGTGAGTGACGCCATAAAGGAGTTCAAGGTCGGCGAGGCAAAGGACGGAGGCAGCGTATGGATTGTGAGCATCAAGTACAAGGACAAGGTGGTCATGACCGTGCTTCTAGGAAAGCTCAACACCCCCACATCTGAAGACGCTGTGAAGGCCGTCCAAGCCTCTCTAGGGAAAGGGTGGAGTGCTGGGGAGCCTAAGCAACTCCAAATCATCTACAATGTCCCAATCATCGACGCCAACAACAACACCGTTGGCACCATCAGCGTAGACGGTAGGACTGGTAACATCACTGCTGGTATGAGGCCAAGTCGGTGATAATGCTACTGATCCTGTCGTGGGTCACGGCCACCGTCTATCCCTCTTTTTTCGTAAGTTCATGCGTAAGCCCTGCAGCTGTCTGTAGTTCTAGCTCTCGCAGGCTGTTGAGAGTCCGCCATAGACCGGTGACGCACGCTCGGTCACACGAATGAAGTGTTTGAGGTTCAGCAAGAGCTATCTGATTGAGGCTATTCTTTGAGGCGGGAAACAGTTGACAATGGGATTGAGTAGGCATTTCAGGATTGTATCTCTGATTCTTCTTCTTGTGTTAGGAATCGCTGTGAGTTCTGTATCTTCGGCTCCGTTGCGCAACGAATCGAGCAGCTATGGGTCTGGCGATCGCCGGTATACGCCTGTCACGGGTCCAGTCGGGTATGTCTTTCCCGGTAGCAGCCCGCTATTGGATGGTGTTGCGAGCACATATCAGTCTAATACAAATGGCTATTCGCCTTCCGCCGCCATACTGACCTCGACCATCAGGAGAGGGACTCCGTTCACTACTATGTGGAAAGCGAATAGGTGGGCCTCGGACAACCCGACGATTGAAGGCTTAGAGATCGAGTACGCCCTGAAAGGCGATTTGATACTGGCATTCAATGTCCTAGAGGCCCAGAAAACTGCTTGGGCTGCTGCTCATCCAAACTGGTTCGCAGTCAACTTCACATATGTAGAGATCATGCTTCCACCTGAATTCACTGGTTACGCTAGAAGCAATGTCATCCCTTCTTTCACCAACAACTACGACTTGATCACAATCACCAGAAGGGATCGCGAGGACTTCGCGTATGGCCCATATTGGTGGATGCTAAAGGTTTACACCGATACTCACGCGTTCGGTCGAAGCGAAGCGACTTTTGACAAGATGGATGATGCCCCAGATGACTGGCTGGCTCCGAGGGGGCCCTTCCAGTTCTCGCCCTGGAAGACGTTTGGCAACATAACCTTCAGCCTAGTCCGAGACCAGAACAACAACTACCCAGATGAATGGTACTACGTCCGGGTCAACGATGTGACTGCTCCTGCGATCGCAGGTTCATATCTCATCAAGTTCAGATCCATCTATAGTCCTGAGTTGGGAAGTGTCTTTTTTCCGTATCAGAATTGGCCTGCTGTGTCCGTAAAGGGTGAAATTGATCCAGCGATTGTCACTGGCACAATCAGATATGGCGGATGGAACACGGCGAACTATGGAAATCCGGTTACGCTTCCCGGCCGCGTTAGAGCAGTGGGGCTCGCGGAAGATCCCTATACAGGTAGGCCAACGGGCCGACCTGTTGAGGCTCGATGTTACTTGGGCGCTTCTGACAGTGGTCGCTTTGAGCTCGAAGGCCTAGCAGCAGGAATCTACGACATATATGCATCTGCGGCTGGTTACCCTGAGATCAAAATCGCGAGCAATCTAAGACTCTTGAAAGGTCAGTCTTACAGTATCGACGGCTTCCTGACTCCTGGCGTTCAGATCAGAGGCACCGTTTTCTCCAAGTGTGGAGCAGGGGAGGTACCTTGGTTCAACTCGGGCTCTGAGGCGAATATCAAGATAGAAATCTACGGATCGCTTGACGACGCGCGGAGCACGCTGCCTGGAGGATCAGAGAGCAAGGCAGTGACTTGGACCCCATTCGACTACGGTGCGAATGTTTGGCAGGGAGCTTTCTACTACTCGATAGGAGGATGGATTGAAACGGGCGTCCGTACTAGGATCGGCGTCGGACCTGCCAACACATTTCGAGTCAGTTCGTCAAAGAGCTACTTCGACTTTCAGTTTGGACGCGAAGGATACTACGGAGCACCAGCTGACATGAACGGCCACGTGCCTGACCTTGACTGGACGAGTAGCGACCGTAATGGCGCAACATGGGTCAGCGGGATCGGCCCAAGAACCTACTATGCCAGAGCTTGGGTCTACGGCTATACTCAGACCGAGCCTGACGGAACAACCTTCATGCCCGTTGCGTTCAATGTTCCCTCAGTCGAGTGGCCCGGCAACATATATCTGCCATTCGACTTGAGGCGCTCAAGTGACGTTCAGAAGACTGTCCATTTCCATGACGTGCCCGGCACGTTGAAGGACGATCCCATTGGGTGGGGCTGGTACGACAGGGGAACTTATGGAACAGGTGC
>Ga0209725_1002107_pt1 | contig 10883 bp, 10 predicted proteins | sample I18A1metaG_FD_184145 | JGI IMG/M metagenome (GOLD analysis project Ga0209725, IMG submission 184145) | Lake sediment bacterial and archeal communities from Gulf of Boni, Indonesia to study Microbial Dark Matter (Phase II) - ​I18A1 metaG... | ecosystem: Environmental > Aquatic > Freshwater > Lake... | reverse complement strand
CGCCTTTGGAGAGACTATGGCAGTACTTATGGTTGTTGGAAATGTTAGTAAAGCTCCTTCATCGCTTTTCGCCCCTGCCTACCCCCTACCGGCGTTGATAGCCAATAATTATGGTGAGATGCTATCGGTACCCTTGTACGACTCTGCCCTCATGCTCTCAGCCCTGATCTTGTTGCTCGTAGTTTTGATTTTCAACATCATGGCAAGAATTGTTTTGTCGAGAATAAAGAAGGGGTTTGCGATTGGATAAAAGAAAGCTCGAGGAAAATTTCTTTAAAATATTGATGATGGCATCCACATTTATAGTGGTAGGAAGTCTCTTCGCAGTATTTGCAGTGGTGGTTTGGAAGGGTGCGCCCGCCCTCAACCTTTCTATGATCACACAAACCCCAAAGGGCGGATATTACTTGGGAAAGGAGGGTGGAATATTGAATGCCATAGTTGGATCACTCTACTTGGCTGGCGAAGCCACTGCCCTTGCCTTCGTACTAAGTCTTCCGATCGCGTTATATTTGCATGAGTACGCTGGAAGGTCTAGATTTGCGAGTTTCATTCGGCTGTCTCTTGATGTTGCGGCAGGTGTGCCCTCCATAGTATACGGGGCAGTTTGCTTCATTTTTATGCTCTCCTTGGGGATGAGAGCATCGTTATTGTGGGGCATTATCGCTGTGGCGCTACTTATACTTCCTATCATGACTAGAGCCATGGACGAAGTGTTAAGTATGGTTCCGTCCAAGTTAAGGGAAGCATCATACGCTTTAGGGGCAACAAAACTAGAAACCGCGTTAAAGGTCGTAAGTAAGCAAGCATTGCCAGGAATATTAACAGCCGTTTTACTCGCCTTTGGCAGAGGAATTGGAGACGCTGCGTCAGTACTATTCACCGCTGGCTTCTCCGATCGTATTCCCGTTTCTCTGTTTGACCCCGCTGCCACGCTTCCTCTAGCTGTCTTCTTCCAACTTGGAACCCCTACCCCGGAGGTGCAGCAGAGAGCGTATGCATCAGGACTCATACTTTTAATATTAATACTATCGTTCAGCGTAGCGTCTAGGCTCTTGACAAGAAAATTTTCAAAGTTTGTGGTGAGGTAACATTGGACGACATGTTTAAACCGCGGGTAATTGTTCAGAAACTAAACGTCTTTTACGAAGGGCGTCACGTGTTGAAAGACGTAACCGCGAACATTCCTGAGAACCAGATCACCGTCATCATAGGTCCTTCGGGTTGTGGAAAGACAACACTATTGAAAAGTTTGAACAGGTTAGTAGACTTAGTCGATGGAGTTAGGTTTTCGGGCAAGGTGTTAGTTGACGGTGTAAACATATTCGACAAGGGGATTGATATCACTGAAATAAGAAAACGGATGGGGTTGATCTCTCAAACGCCCAACCCATTACCTATGTCGATTTACGACAACGTAGCGTATGGACCAAGAATCCATGGAACAAAAGACAGAGAAGAACTGAATCAGACAGTCGAACAGTGCTTGCAAGCCGCAGGTTTGTGGGATGAAGTGAAGAATAGACTAGGTGAGCCTGCCTCGAAACTCTCTATTGGACAACAGCAAAGGCTGTGCCTAGCCAGAGCTCTAGCCGTAAAACCAGAAGTTCTGTTATGTGACGAACCCACCTCAGCCCTTGACCCCGTATCTGCAGAACACATTGAAAGACAACTTACTATCCTAAAGAAAGACTACACAATAGTGTTTGTTACGCATATCTTGAGACAAGCAAAGAGGATCGCGGACTACGTAATTTTTCTGTACCTAGGCGAAATAATCGAACAAGGAAAAGCAGAGATGTTCTTCACCAAGCCGAAGGATCCGAGGACAAGGGCGTACATAGAAGGCAAGAGCATTACAATAACAGAAGTTAAGAAAACAGGAATTGGTGAAGCCCATTGATTTTGGCATTCAACAAGCTGTAAACCAAGTTGTTGTCCGTAATGTTCATTAGCGTAGGATGAAATCTTTTTTGTAAGCCCTAATGGTGAATTACAAGTGAAGCGCTTCTACAAAGACAGAGAGATATCCGTGGTCGTTCCAGTCCACAATGAAGAAAAAACGTTAGACCAATGCCTAACTTCCATATGTAAACAAAGAGACGTAGGCGAAATCGTTATCGTCTTAGACAGATGCGAAGACGATTCAGAAAAGATAGCTAGGAAACATGCGGAAGAAGACCAGAGGGTTAGAATTCTTTATTTTAACAAGCACGTGTTTGAGACAAACTATTGTGCAGAAACAGCTAACTTCGGAATTCTCAAGGCAAGAAACGATATTGTTTGTTTAGTTGACGCTGACACCGTTCTTGGAAAGGACTACATTTCTTCACTGCTTCCATATCTGAGAGGACCAACCGCATCCGTGTCTGGGAGACTATTTCCCCGTCACAAAAGGCTTCTCCAGTTTTTTGAAACAATCGGCGGAACGGGAAGAATTTTTCTAAGCCCAATATGGAAGGAGGCTGGAGGTTTTCAAGATATTATGTCTTGTGACACCCTCTTCGACTTGAAGTTGTTAAAAAAGCATTACGATTTTAAAGTTGTCGAAAGCGCCGCAATGTATGACTTAAGAGATTATTCCATGACGCAACTGATTCGACAAGCCATTCGTAGGGGCAGAGGACGCAGGCACATTGGCCAGTCGTTTTCGTTTATGGTTGGCCACGGCTTATATTGCCTAACCAAAACCCCTTTTGGGTTCATAGAACTGCTCGCCAATATCGCTGGGTATCTGACAACTCGTAGAAGGACGTCAAGGGAGGACATGAAGCGATATGAAGCGAGAAGGATGCGTGAGATAGTTCAGAAACTGGTGAGATGATAGCCCCCCTCTAACAGATAAGCGTAAAAATGGAACACGTGTAATAATTCCTACAAACCTAAACAAAATGGAGTGGCTATAAATGAATATTTTAATAACTGGCGCAGCTGGTTACATAGGGTCGGCATTAACCAAAGAACTCGCAAAAACAGGAGACACCATATACACACTCGACGTAAAACAGCCATTAAAGGAATACGCCGCTGGAACCCACCACATAATGCAAGATATGACAAATCTAGAAGCCTTACAAGAAAAGCTGAAACCAATCAATGTGGACGTGGCTATTCACCTTGCAGCGTTGGTCAGCGGCAACCCATCCGACGTTTTACGAATAAACGTAGACGGGACAGCGAACTTGCTTGAGACTCTACGCCTTAAGAAGCCAAAACTCGTCGTAATTGCTTCTACGGCGGCTCAGCTTTACAGAAACGCCCAGTACGTACCCATTGACGAGAAACACCCCATAACGCCAGTGACGACTTACGGCCTCTCAAAGCATTTAACCGAAGAAGTTGCACGCTTCTACTATCGCGTCTATGCGTTGCCAACCCTCATCTTCAGACAGACAAACGTGTTTGGACCAGCCCCAGTTCCGAAGGACACAGTCATAAACAAGTTTGTCGAAGACGCGTTAAGTAAGGGTCGCGTAACAATCTATGGAGACGGAAAACAGGTGAGAAACTTCATCTACATAGACGACTTGGTAGAATGCTACTTAAAGGCGATACACCACAAAAAACAAGAGACACTAGCTGGAGAGGCTCTAAACATTGCGGGTCCTGAGGAACACCAAATACAAGAGTTGGCTCAAATAGTTGCGAAGATAGTCGGCGGCAAAATCGAGAAACAAGTTACAGTTGAATATGCCCCACCCTCAATACCGCCAGCCCACGAGGTTTATATTTTTCAAATATCAGTTGAAAAAGCTCGCAAACTGCTCCAGTACAGACCAGAAACCACGATTGCGAAAGGCGTAGAAAAACTTCTGAAACACATGCCAGAAACTAACCCGACAAGAGGCTGAGCACCCCATGTCCAAACCAATTAAAGTATCCTTCCCCAGCGTAGGAGAAGAAGAGATAAAAGCAGTCGCAGAAGTCTTGAGGTCAGGAAACTACGTTCAAGGACCAAAAGTAAAAGATTTTGAAGAAAAATTTGCGACGTACATTGGGACAAAATACGCGATAGCAACAAACAGCGGCACAGCAGCGCTTCACATAACCATCGCCGCTGTCGGAATCGGACCAGGAGACGAAGTCATTGTTCCTGCGTTAACCTTCTTTTCAACCGCCACCTCGGTTATTCACAATAACGCCATACCCATCTTTGCAGACATAGACCCGGAAATCTACTGCATAGACCCCGTCGACATGGAAAAGAAAATAACCGACAAAACGAAAGCCGTCATCCCAGTTCATTATTATGGGCATCCAGCCGAAATGGACCCTATAATGAAAATCGCCCGAGAACACGACCTTCTAGTCATTGAAGATGCAGCGCAGGCGCATGGTGCGGAGTACAAAGGGAAGAAAGTCGGCTCCATCGGCGATGCTGGGTGCTGGAGTTTTTACGCCACGAAAAACATGACTACGGGAGAGGGGGGAATGATTACGACTAACAACTCGGATTTGGCGGAGAAGGCAAGAATAATTAGAAATCATGGGATGACTTCCCGAGACGATCACGTGGTTCTTGGCTATAACTATCGCATGAACGAAATAGCAGCCGCTATTGGGCTGATCCAACTCGCTAAACTAGACGAACTGAACAAGGTGAGAATTGAAAACTCCATGTATCTGCTCAAAAATCTTAGGAATGTAGGCTGGCTCTACGTTCCAGAAATTAAGCCTTACGTTAAACACGCCTTCTTCTGGTGCCCAGTCCGAGTAAATGAAGAAAAGCTGGGCTACAAGACTACAGAGTTAGTGGCAAAGCTTAGAGAAAAAGGAGTGGAGGTTCGGCACCGGTATGGGGCTCCACTATACAAACAGCCCATGCTCATAAACCAGGTTGCATACCCGAAAAAATGTCCCTTCAGCTGCCCATACTACGGTAAGAAAATCGACTACTCAAAATTCTACTGCAAAAACGCTGAACAAATAGCTGGAAAAATGATTGGTCTTCCGAATCATCCCAAACTGAAAAGAGAAGAGCTTGACACGGTAATATCGACTATAAAGAGTATGAAGTAACTCAATTATGAGGGATAGCCATCAAAACCGCTGGGTGCTACATAGACAAGGGCGCAAAGATTGGAAAAAACGTTGAAATCGGATATGGGGCTGTCATAGAGAAGGGCGCAGTCGTCAAAGGCGACGTACAAATAAGCGCCTACAGCATAATTCATTCCTACTCCAGAATACAGGATAACGTTAAAATTGGAAGCCACTGCGTGATAGGGCATCCTTCCAAAAAGGAACTCGTCGGAATCAACCATTCTTACAAGGACCCTAAGCTAAAAGACCTAGTCATCGAAGACGCTGCGACGTACATTGGAGAGGGCAGCATCATAAGGAGTGGGTCCGTCATTTACACACATATCAAGATTGGAAAAGGCTTCAGCAGTGGGCATTACGCCATTATTCGAGAACACACAACCCTAGGCGAACACTGCCTAGTAGGGTCACACACGGTTTTGAACGGATACTCCAAAATCGGAGAACGAACAAGAATCAACACGGGCTGTGCGCTTCCCCAGTCCATGAGAATAGGCAAAGGAGTCTTTGTAGCTCCGCTAGTTTCCTTCTCCGACAACGAAAAAGCCCTGCCAGGCGAGGGAAACCAAGGCGCAGTTGTAGAGGACTTCGTGAGAATTGGCATCGGAGCCAAAATTTTGCCAAAAATAACCATTAGAAGAGGAGCGCTTATCGGCGCTGGAGCAGTAGTTACAGAAGATGTCCCAGAGAAGGCAGTGGTTTACGGAGCACCAGCAAAGGTACGTAAATATTTAGAAGAAGAAGAACTAAAAAAATACATTGACTCAATCATAAGGTGGGTGTAGCGTCAACATCCAAAAGCATAAAATATTCGAAGACATAGTCTGTGTGGGTGAACTCTATTGAAATTCAGGATGAATCCAAAATTCGTAAGAGCCTTGTTAACGCTTATCTCAGCCGCTTTACTGTTTTTAGGTCCAACATACGCCTTATACATACTTAACAGGTTTAGACCCCCTCCATTACTTCTTATTCTGATAGGAGTAGGCACTGTAGTCGCTGGTGTTATAATTCTTTCATATTTGGAAATGAGTGGGAAAGGTAAAGGGCGCTCATAAAATATTCGGGACTGCTCCCATATTTTGCAACGCAGAATGGTTAGAAGAGTGGAAAAGCTTGAATAAGAAGCCCGAAACCATATTAAAAGCTATATTATCCTCAGGGCTTGAGGAAAAGGAACAATCATGAACAAAATTGGAATCTTTGGCGGAGCAGGCTACATTGGGTCGTCGTTAGCCCTACAATTAAGCAAGTCCTTTAGTGTAAAGGCTTTAGACATAAAACCGTTGCCTAAAGACCTAGAAGGCAAAGTCGAATACGAACAATGCGACATACAAAACTACAACGATGTGGAACAGAAGGTTAGGGATGTTGAACTTGTCATACACGCAGCCATCGTCCAGATTCCCCAAATAAATCAAGCCAAAAGACTCGGATACGAAGTCAACATACTCGGTACGCAAAACGTTTGTGAGGCTGTCCACCGAAACCCGTCCATAAAGGGAATGATTCTCGCTGGCTCATGGCACGTCGTGGGCGAACGAGAACTCCGAGGCGTGATAAACGAGGAGTTTGGCTTCCGACCCGACAAAGTTGAGGACCGGGCTCGCCTATATGCGTTATGCAAAATAGGGCAAGAAACCATTGTGAGAGTTTACGATGAAGTGTCTGAGAAAATTTACGGGGTGATACGGATGGGAACTGTGCTTGGGCGTGGGATGCCAGAAAAAACTGCGGCTTCGCTGTTTATAACCAGTGCACTGGAAGGAAAGCCTCTAACTCCTTTCAAGCATAGTATGCATCGTCCAATGCTATACGTGGACGTGAACGATGTTTGTAGAGCCTTCGAGGTTTACGCAAAGAAAATATTGAGGGGCGAAATTCGTAAAGGCGCACCCAGCCTATCACATGTAGTCAACTTCTGTTGGCCAAAACCTATGACCATTCTCGAACTCGCAGAGACGGTGAGAGACGCAATAAGGAGGCAATCAAAAGGCAAAATCAAACCGAAAATAGAGATTGTTGACACAGGACTGCCAAACCTGTTCACATGGAAAGATAAAAACTTGATAAAGGTTGATATGACTAAGGCGAAACAGTTTTTCGGAATAAAAAGAATGACAAATCCAAAGGAAACAATAAGGAAACTCGTGCAAGATTTAATGGTTGGCAATTAATTTAAGAAAATGTGAAAATGCATTGCTATCTGTAACTGAGGAATCCAAATCTGCTGACGCCCCGTATAGCCTATTCTTAAGGTCATTGGAACGCTTTTGGTATTGCAGAGGCAGGCGTGGCTTGGGATATCGCAGCGACATTCCAATCTTTTTCGCTGGGTTTTGCATTTAGATTAAGAAACGGACACATCTTAATGAGCTTGAAAGCGTTTTCTTCGAGATAATGCCTAATCTCTTGTGGGAAAAAGAATCTAACCATGTGTTTTTCTCTGATCTCATCAACTATTGATTTATTTTTTGTAATTATAAGGTGATAGTTTGTTTCGCATACGTGCCGGAAGGCATCTAAACGGGGTACCACGTATCGAATCACCCGCACTCCTTCTTTCTCAACCGTTTTTACTCTCACAGACGGCCCAATACTCAAAACAGCGGGTCCATACCAGAAGTCAAAAATAAAGAGTCCATCTTGTTTAAGGTGCTTCCTAACATTAACAATGGCTTTTTGAAGGTGGTGATTACTGGTTAAATAATCTATAACTGCAAACATGCCTACGCAACAATCAAACTGTTGATTCAGTTGAAAGTTTCTAACATCCATGATGTGGAAGTCTATATCAACGTTATTTTTACTTGCCTTTTCTTCAGCTAAATTGATCATGACTTCTGAGGGATCTATGCCCGTTACTCGATATCCTCTTTTTGCTAAAATAATAGAGTGCCCGCCCGTGCCACATCCAACGTCAAGTATTGTTTTCGGTTTACGTTTCGAATATTTCTGAAAAATCTTTTCTAGGAAATCGCATTCTTTTTCGTAGTCCTTATCCGAATAAATTATGTCATAGTATTTGCCGTAGGCTTGGAAAACTTCTGTCATTTTCGCAGTTCACTGTGTTTTTCTTTATATCAGGAGGAAGCTGACTCGTGGAATCCATGTGCATCTGTTTAAGTTAGTTTTTCCCATATCCATCGCTTTCCTTCTGTTATGTACCATTCTATAGTGCGCTTAAGTCCCTCTCTTATGTCTATTTTGGGTTCCCAACCCACATATTTTTTGGCCTTTGAATAATCGCATTGAAGTAAATCGACATCTATTGGTCTCAGCCTTGATTTTTCAATATTAATTTTGACTTGTTCGTGTCCCATCAGTTCTCCTATCAAATTGGCTAACTTCTCGACAGAATAGGCTCTGTTAGATCCAAGATTGACCACTTCACCGTCTGGAATGTCTGACTCCAATAGGCCGACAGCTCCCCGTGCTGTATCATCAACGTAAGTGAAGTCTCTTTCCGCCTTTATATTACCGAGTTTGAGCGATTTTCCTTTGGACAATTGAGTAATTATCTCTGGTATAACATATGGCTGCGTTTCTCTGGGACCGTATGAGTTGAAAGGGCGTAAGATTATAACTGGGATGTTATGTTCTTTGTGAAAAACAAAACATAGTCTATCAGCTGCTAATTTACTAACTGCATACGTGGACAACGGAAGTGTCGGGTGATTTTCATCCATGGGTGTGTACTTTGCGCTTCCGTAAACCTCAGAGCTCGAGAAATGCATAATGCGCTTAACGCCTAACGTTTTACATGCCATAAGAACATTGATTGTTCCTTTGGCGTTAACATCAAAAAATTTTTCAGGATTATCATAACAGTGTGGTATGTAGGGTTCTGCGGCCAGATGAAAGACATAATCCACCTTGTAGTTTTTGATCGCTGAGTATATTTTCCAGCTGAGCACATCGCCATTTACAATTTCCACTTGACCTTCAATTTCAGTTAGGTTAGATCTGTCACCGTACAAAAAATTGTCGTAAACAACAACCTTTGCTTTCCTTTTCAACAGTTCCCTTACTAATGTGGAACCAATAAAGCCTGCTCCGCCCGTGACAAGAACGTTTTTTTCCTTTACTTTATGTTCCATTTCCTTCACCAATTTATTTTGCGTATTTGCATATGCGCTCGCATACGTATGATACCTCTTCTGCAGTCAAATTGTTTCCTGACGGTAGGTTCATACCCTTTCTTGAGAGTTTGTCTGCAATTGGAAATTTTTCCTTGTTATATTGGCTGGCATAAATTGGCTGAACATGAATAGGATAAAAGAAAGTTCTCGTTTCAATGCCATCTGCATCTAACTTTTTCATGAGTTCATCCCGACCTAAGCCATACCTATCTTCAATCAAAATTGAATACATCCAGTAGACGTTTTTCGCCCATGGCTTTTCCGGAGGGAGGATTATCTTGTCTCCCAGCTCCTCAAGAAGTGTATTATAAAGTTTAGCATTATTTCGCCGAATCGATACGAACTCGTCGATAGACTCAAACTGAGCTAAGCCAAACGCTGCTTGTAGCGCTGACATTCGATAGCCAAAGCCTAACTCTTCATGATAGAAATGTTTACCATGCCTACCAAAGGCGTGAGCACGCAGCCATTGGGCTCGTTCAGCTATCTCCTCGTTGTTAGTGGTAACCATTCCTCCTTCACCAGTGGTAATGATTTTGTTGGCATAAAAACTGAAACATCCCACATCCCCGAGACCACCGGTTTTTTTACCTTTGTACTCTGCTCCATGAGCCTCTGCAGCGTCCTCAACTACGTATAAGCCGTGTTTTTCAGCCAACTCTAAAATCATATCCATATCGACTGGATGCCCATACGTATGGACAGGCATCATGGCTTTCGTGCGCTTTGTAATTTTTCCCTCAATCTTTGATGTGTCAATATTCCATGTGCTAGGGTCTGCATCAACCAGAACTGGCCTAGCGCGGGTATAAGTGACCGCGTTTGCTGTCGCTATCATCGTAAAGGTTGGAATGATAACTTCATTGCCCTCTTTGATACCTAAAGCAGCTAAAGCGAGATGAAGCGCGGTAGTGCCACTACTTGTTGTGACGCCATACTTGCAGCCACAATATCTTGCAAATTTTTCCTCAAATTCTGTAACACATTCTCCCATTGAGCTTATCCAACCAGAGCGTATGCACTTTGAAACGTATTCGACCTCTTTTTCTCCAATTTTAGGAGAGCACACAGGTATCTTCATTTGACGCACTCAGCACCATCCTTTAATCATAACGGTTTGCTGTAGGCATTATATTTTTGTTACTTGACTCGTAGTCGCTTTAGATTATTATGCCTTGTCTCCACATACAACTCTTTCACATATATTTAGTATTTTCTTGCAATAGTTTTCCCAAGTGTACTCTTGCAGATCCAATTTTCCGCGGATCTTCATCATAAGCGCCTTTTCAATACCTTCTGCAAATCCTTCGCTTGTTGGCTCTGCGGCAATTACTCGCTCGTCTTTCAGAAGGTCGTCTGCCATCTCAGAAGACCAAACAACTTTCTTTTGCAAAGCAAGAGCCTCATAAGGTGCTATGTCAAACTCAGCCCAAGCTGGGGTAGCAAAAACATCGCAACCAGCATAATAGTCCCATAGTTCATCGTCCTTCACATGGCCTGTGAAAATTATTTTATCGCCTAACCCGAGTTCCTTGACTAAGGCAGTTAACCTACCTTCATCGGATCCACTGCCCACTATAATTAGGACGACGTCGTCAAATTTGGGACGTACGCTGGCAAAAGCCTTTATCAGTGTATCTATTCTCTTGCGGGGGTCAAGCCTTCCGACGCTTAATAAGATTCTCTTTCCTCTAAGCC
>Ga0209725_1002105_pt1 | contig 10890 bp, 14 predicted proteins | sample I18A1metaG_FD_184145 | JGI IMG/M metagenome (GOLD analysis project Ga0209725, IMG submission 184145) | Lake sediment bacterial and archeal communities from Gulf of Boni, Indonesia to study Microbial Dark Matter (Phase II) - ​I18A1 metaG... | ecosystem: Environmental > Aquatic > Freshwater > Lake... | reverse complement strand
GCGCGTATCACGATTCCAGATCGTGGAGAAACCTCTGCCTAATCGCTGAGGAGCTTAGATACTTCTCTCTGTCAAACTTGGAAAGCCTGACGATCTTGACGTTGAGTTTCTTCTTTTCGACGATCTCGGTGATTGTGCGAGCGAGCGAGTCCTGATCATAACCGAGCGCCACTATGTTTGGTTTGACATCCTCGATTACTTGCTGATAGCCCATGCCAACGTCTTCGTAACCAAGGATAGCTGCGTCTACAGGTTTCAGGGAGTCCACAAGGGCACGCCTGTCTTCTTCAGGGAAGACGGGCCTACGGCCTTTCAAAGTCTCAACAGTGACATCCGTCGCCACGACAACGACTAGAACATCGCCGTGCGTCTTCGCCTCATTAAGAGCCGCCAGATGGCCGAGGTGAAGGATGTCATATACTCCTCCAGCTAGGACTATCTTCAGCCTTGACCTTCCCAACTCAAGCAAGGAATACTCATTTTCGTTCCTGCGTTCCACCATCCCTGAGGCCGTGACCTGCCTCAAAACATCCTCAGACCTACCCGCATCCAGTCCCGTCTTTTCCATCAGCTGTGCTTTGGTGAAGAACGGCCTTTCAAGTTGGAGAAGATAAATCGTCTTCAGCAGATCCTTCTCGTCCAGCTTGGTCACGTCCATCTCGCTCTCTTGTTCAAGTAGCTCTTCTGCATTCTCGCTGAGATATTGTTTGCCAACTCTGAACGAAGCGACTCGCTTCAACTGGTTGTGCTCTTCGAATCGGCCAGGCCTAGAATGGTCAACGAGTCAAGAAGACCCTCGGCGTATGCAACTGATGCTAGGGCGGTTGTTGCCTTGCCTGTTTGGAGAAAGTACTTGCTGTCTGCGACATATCTCTTGACGTAGTCGACTATGCAGAGTACGTTCGGGTTGTCAACGCCGCCAACCAGCTTGAGAGTTTTCTCTATGGTGTTGAGATAGGTTCGAGTTCGTTCAGCTGGGTCTTCGCTCATCAATGAGCCCCCAACAGCGTTGGTGAGGCTCCGGCCATTAGTTGGAGGGCTTCAGCCTCCACGAAGTGTAACTTGCCCGGCAGGATGATCGAGTAGGGAGGTTTCCCAAAGTCAGCCCTTGTGAGATTCCGTGCTTTGTCCGCTCTGACGATACAGTCAGGTGCCTCCACGCGTGCAAGCGCAACCATGAGACTGTCATCTCTGACGACGCCTGCGTCCTTGATCTCTTCAAGTTTGAGGAGGATTCGTATGGCATCCGGAATTGTGAGCCCGTTTTGAATGTCCAAGAGCGCGAGTGTATGTAGGCCCACTCTCCGGTTATCTCTGATGAACTCGTAGACGGATTCTGGAAGCGGATTAGTTCTAGGCGAAGGTATCGTGACCGTTCTGCCAAACTTGTAGACTTCGAGACCGGTCACCCCAGCGGCCGCGGTGACTATTGAGGCGGAGTGGATCAGGACTGTCGGAATTCCGAGCTTCCTTGCTGAAAGCACAAGCCCGACATGCGTGGTCGCTGACATCGGGTCTCCGGGAGTGAGCAAAGCTACGCGTGCAGTCCTGGCATCAGAGAGTATCGTACGCTCGGCGTCCTCTTCCAACTCCTTTCTCGTGAGAATCTTGACTTCTTTTCCTACCAGGCGTTGAAGTTGATTCACGGAAAAACCTGGCATGATGCTGGTGTAGAACTCCGCGTAGAGTGTATCTGCCTTCTTGGCGGCGTTTAGGCCGCGCAGGGTGAGGCCGTTTTCGTCGTGTAGCCCCATGCCTATGAGCGCTAGTTCTCCCATCTCGTTCTCAGGGGAGAAGTGCTCGACGGGGGGTAATATTCATGATCGCGGCAACTGTGAATTAGACTACGATCTTGCCATTTTCAACTATTGTTCTTCCGTCCAGCTCAACCGTTGCCTGACTTAGAGTTGCTTGGAATCCGTAATCGCTGTCGTTCTTGCCGCCAATATCCAAGTTTGCTCCTATCCCGATTGTGACGGCGCCCTTTGCTAAGCTGTCGGTGATGAATCCGGTTCTCACCCGCGGGTTCAGTCCAATACTGAGACTGGCGATCTTGTCCTTGTCTCCATGTGTTTTCTCGAATACTGGCTTGACAGCGTCGAGGTTCTTCTCCGCGTTGAAGCCTACTACGCGCCCATTCTCGAATACCCACTGGAGCCCGTGAACCAGCCTGCCGACCTGCGGTACTGGCAGGTCGAACGTCACCTTTCCCGATGCGCTGTCCTCGACGACGGACACAGTCACTGATCCTGTGGGCAACATAGTGGAGAGTGTTCCTCGTTTCAGATCGTCATCATCGATGATTCCGTCGTTGACCTGAGTCTGTCGTCCGAGTATGGAGAACTTGAGGTCCGTGCCTATCCTCGATCTGACTCTTACCTCTCGCGCCCGTTCAAGATTCGACCCGACGCGTCTCCCGAGGATGCTCATGTCATCGTACCTTACAGCCGTAGCGGAGTCCGTCATGCGCTTCCACCTCTGGAAGTTGAAACCGTACGTTCGTGCCCTCTCAGGCGTCACCATTCCCTGTACTAAGAACGCGGTGCGTATCTTTCTCTCTCGGCTCTTGTCCGTGTGCGCCTTCTCTCCCTCAAAGAGCGCGGCGAACTTCCCTGGCGGAATCTTCCTCATACGGATCGGGCTCGCTGGCCCGCCGATGAATATGTTCACCGTCGTATACTCGGCCATGCCGAGACAATGCTTCGATGTGATCTTCAGGTTCTCTTCAGGCAGAATCTCCAGCTGTGAATAGTAGCTGCGGTCCGTATCCAGTATCGCCACCGCATCGGCGCCGATCCTGTAGCACTCCTCGAGTATCGCATCTGACAGCTCGACGGTGTGCGGCCACGTGTTCACCGTAACGATGTCATCTGGTCGAATTCGGAGGCAATCATTCACAACAGCGTGCGCGACTCGAACCGACATAGACTACCTAGCCTATGTATGGGCCAAAGTGCCTGATAAGACTTGAAGCATTAGAAATCTTCAGATCGAAGAAAATCAAACGATCAACACGAGACTACAAGAGCCTGCCTGACTGCCGAGCACGCAAATAGCGAGGTCAATAGTGGCAGCTAGAGGGTCTTTCCAAAAAGGAAGCGGCAGACTTGCACACCGCAAAAGCTGGGTTGCCGATCTGAAGGGGCCGGTGACCAATGCCTGTGAGCCTTCTGCCAAGCTTCCTCCTGACGTTCCGAGAGGGGCTCGAAGCGGCACTGGTCGTGGTCATCGTTGCATCATATCTGAAGAGAACTAGAAGGCAGAACCTGAATAGGTACCTGTACTCAGGTGCAATCATAGCGGTCGTAGCAAGCGTTCTCATAGGACTCGTTGTTTCGGCAGTCTACGGAGAACTGACCGGCGCGTCCATCGAGATCTTCGAGGGCATTGCCGCTCTCACTGCCACAGTTGTGTTGACCTACATGATTCTCTGGATGACCCGACACGCCCAGACACTGAGGTCAGAGCTGGAACAGAGACTTGAGACAGCCGTTACTTCAGGGCAAGTGCTCGGTGTAGCCGCCATATCGTTTGTCGCAGTTTGAGAGAAGGGCTCGAGACGGTCCTTTTCCTGACAACTCTAGCGATCATAGGCTCATTCGGGACGTTGGCCGGGGCCGTGACTGCGTCCCTGTTGGTGGCAATTGCGGGTGTTTGTGATGAGGGGCATCCGTCGATTAGACATAAACAGGTTCTTCCAATTCACAAGTATAGTCTTGATAGTGTTTGCGGCCGGGCTCGCAGGGTATGGAGTCCACGAACTTGTAGAAGCTGGAGAAGGCTTCGGCATAGAGCTGGGAATTCTGACGCAGCCAGCTTTTGACATCAATCCTCCACTGAACGCCGACGGAACCTATCCTCTGCTTCATGAGAAGGGCGCCGTAGGGTCTGCGCTGGCAGCGTTGGGCTATGACGGCAACCCTGAATGGATGAGAGTCATCGTGTACGTCGGATACTGGTTGGTGCTTGGCACATACGTGCTTCTGTCACATCGAAGAATGAAGTCCGCTCAGATCGCCGATATTCATCGTGATGCCGCACAGCGGCTTAATACAAAATCCCAGACACGCCCCACGTGAAGAACGTTGTATCTTGACTCTCTTTTCCTTCGCGAAACCTTAAGTAGACTTCGCGGTTACTTGCGAAAGCTCGGGGTCCGTAGCTCAGTCAGGCATTTGGTCTGCCCTCGAAAGGTAGAGCAGCGGTCTCGCAGGAGCAAGGCTGAAGCTCTTAACCGCTGAGGGATACCCGAAGGTCGAGGGTTCAATTCCCTCCGGACCCGCCACACTTCTTGGGCGAGTCCTGAAAACCGGGCCTTCTACGGCTTTTATAGCAGGCAAAGAGGAGGCCCGAGGCCGCATCGAATGGCGCACAAGAGACTCCTGAAGGATCCTCAGGTTAGTCGATGGTATGATAACGTGAGCCGCGGGTCGATGCTGACTGCCCAAGCGTACCTTCGCCGACTCGGGTTGTTCTGCAGGAGATGGCATTCAACACCGGCTGGCCTGCTGGAGAAAGAGCCGCGAGAGATTCACAATCTTCTCGTGGACACGGTCACAGAACTTGAAAGCAAAGGCTACGCCGGCTCCTACGGACAGGCAGTTATCAAAGCCGTGAAATCTTGGCTGTCATTCAACGACATCCCCTTAGGCGAGCGAAGAATAAACTTCACAGACGCAGACGACACACCGACTCTACGAGAAGAGAAGGCACCTGAACCAGGCGAGCTTCGAAAGGCTCTCGAACACGCCTGCCCAAGGACCAGAGCCGCAATGGCGCTATCTGCATTCTGCGGCCTCAGACCCGGTGCCCTGGGCAATCATGATGGAAGTGATGGCCTAGAAATACGTGACCTGCCGGAAATTCAGATAGACCACGAGAGCATGACAGTCTCGTTTGCGCAAGTACCGACGAAAGTGATTGTCCGCAAGAAAATCAGCAAGGCCGGGCATCAATACTTTGGTCTCCTCAACGAAGAAGGTTGTCGATACCTAGGCGAAGAGCTAGAGCGCAGACTCCGACTGGGCCATACCCTAGCCCTCAACTCGCCTGTAATCTCGAACTTCGACGCAAAGAAAGAGAGACACGTTACCACCAAGGCTATCTCAGCCAGTATTCGCGAAGTTATCCGAACAGCTGGGTTCAACTGGCGACCCTACATCCTGAGGGTCTACTTCAGTGGCAGACTGTTGTTCGCGGAATCCAGAACTAAGGGATTGCTCAGAGATTACCGCGTCTTCTTCATGGGACACAAGGGCGACATCGAACACGTCTACACGCTGAACAAGTGCAGGCTCCCTGAAAGTTTGGAGACGGACATGTGTCAGGCATTCAGTCAAGCCGCAAAGTACCTGGAGACGGTTCCCAAACCCGACTCTGCAAGTCTACAGGATCTAAGAGAGGTGCTGCTCTTCACCGCTGGATACACGGAGGAAGAACTCGAGAAGATTGACCTCGCGAACATCAGCACAGATGAACTCAAACAGCTACTGAAGCAGAGAGCTTCTCCTGGCAGTAGGGCTGACATGACGTCCTGTTCAAATGGAAACGGCAGGAGCAAGCAGAGGGTCCTCGACGGTGAGGAGGCAGCGGAGTTGATCAACAGTGGAAAATGCGAATTCATCGGCAATCTCCCAACTGGCAAGGTCGTTGTGGCAGAGCTTTAGGGCGTTGAGCTATCTTGTGGTCATCATCCTGTCCCAAGCGACAGCCATTTCGACAAAGGCAGACAGAGGCACCTCGTCTGGCTGGCAGAGAATGGCAATGCGCAGCGCGTCGTCAGAGGCCAAGTGACTGCGAGCACACTGCTTCAACATCTTCAGGTCGATTTCATTCAAACCTCGTCAGAAGGATTCTTCTATCGCCTAAAAGCGGCGTCCGACAGCAAAATCGGATATGCCAACAGGCGGGTCGCTATCCTCCACCTTGCAGCTGATAATGTGTGTGCGTTCGGATATGAGAAGATCTCTCGGGCGATCCCCGAGAAATCCCGAAGGAAGCGACGGAGCACAATTGGACAGTGTGTTACTGACGATCTCTCATACACGTGGCCCCGTAGGGCGGTCCTTCTTTTTCTCTGACACCCAATCTAAGACAAGGTTTCGTGTGAAATGGCCCGTGATGCAAGGGATTACCTCTTGAGCACCCGCCGAGCTTCGTACCTCTTTCTCTTTGAGCTTCTCACGAGTCCTCATGGGAATCTTTAGCAACGGGAGTTTGTGCACGTAGAATGTGAGGCAAAGAATGCGTCGAGCTTCTTTCCCAAATTTATTACAACGTTGTAATAAATAATCCGCGCCACGGTTCGCTTGGCTCCCAATCGATTAGTGGGCAATTGGGTCCTCATGACGAAAAAGAGGCCGAGAATGGAATGGTTCTAGGATCATGCTTATGTAAGGGGAGCACCAACGCTATCGTCGTGGCAGATTAGAGTCGAGATGCCTGGTCGTCAGACTGATGGCAAGCTTGTGAGCAGTCTGCTGCCGTTGGATCACGATTGCGCGCGTATCTAACGAGGCTTCGCGCCAACCTATTGTTGATTTTGAATCAGCACAAAACTACACGGGATCACGGCGGATCACGCCAACCACGCGGGGATCACCCGTACGAGAACACGCTACCTTTCAGTTCCTCGCCAACCCCAACTGGATCACTCCAAGACGAACTCTTCAGGATCACTCTCCACCTAGTCCGCAGGATCACCGCTTTTGCAAGGCTACCCAGGACCCTGGAGTAGGTTGAGATGGAAGAGGCTGCTGCATTCCTTAAAGGAACAAATGACCAGTTTCAGTATGCACATCGATAGTTGTCCGAGGTGCGGTGCACCTGGCTACGTCGTCCGGAAATTCGTCAAGGGACATGGACCCTACCCAATCGTTCAACACTACGACCACAAGTCAGAGAAAGGAACGACCAGAGTGCGACAGTGCTTCATCAGTCTAAAGAAACTCCATCCAAGCGAAGAGGACCGAATCAACAAGCTACTTGCTCCTGAGAAAGCCCGCAAGGAGAGGAAGCGCTGAGGCCTGAAGAAAAGAAGACGTTGAATTGGCATAGCGGGAAGGAGGGTGCATCGAGGATGCCTCCGAAACATTCGACGTGACGAGGAGACTTGCTCTTGGCTTCGGCCGCGTCGCAGCTCTAATCACATGGTCTGTTCGGAAGAGCAAATCGATCCTACCATGCCCTTCGGCTTCTGACACCTAACCACAACCGCAAGGCTCGAAAGTTAAGGCACGCCATGCGTGCCCACGCTGGCCCTGTTTTGTTGGGTATGTTTGTTTTATCCACACCCTCCCCGGTTATGCTCTCTACTCTGTCGCTTCTCTCTTCCTTCTCCTTTCCACTCGTTGTTCCAGTGTTCTCCATCTGAATGTCCCCTCTTCGTTTCTTGTTGCTTGATCGTTGCTTCTTGCGGAGGGATTGCTGGGCGGTGGGCGACACGGCTCTGGGTAAAGAAACCGTGAGCTATTCTCTCTTCTTCGATTGCTGGTCGAGTAGCTTTCTCCTCTCTATCTTCTCCCGTATCGCAGATTCGACGAACTGCTGAAGCGGCAAAGGCGCGTGACACGAAGTTAGGCTACGAGAGGATAATCGTAGTCGTACCAAACCAACATGTGCTCAAACGCTATGCCGAAGCATGCCAAAGACACGGCCTAGAGCCGACGACTGTGGCTAAACTGCTCTCATGCTTCCACGCGAAGGCCCTAATTTGAAAGTTGTATATACAACTGAGCGTAACATTATATCCATAACCAGAATTGATCGGGCTGAGAAAAGCTCAGAATGAGGCGTTTTCGGAGAGATAGAGACGCCGAGCCGTAGCTATTCATGGTCAGCAATATCTAGCACAAGCTTCGCGTGCGGACAAATTCGAATACGGATTAGAACTTCACTCTATACGTCCTCGGCGTCACAATCGATTGTGGCTCGGAGAACATCCTCTTCGTCCCTACACTGATCATCTTGCCTGTTGTGAAAATAGAAACCTTGGCCCGTGTCTTCTCGTCCTTGAAGTAGGCGCAATTGTAGGTTGCCCGATCGTACAAGAAGCCCTCAGCATCAGCCAATCTCTCAAGATCAATGAACTGGTCCAAGTCTGAAGTCGGAACCGTGTTGACGACAGTGAGTTTTGGAACGAGGCGCTGCAAGGCTAGAGCCGCTGGAAGCTTTTCGAGCTCCCGGACACGGATTAGTATTACCTGCCAGCGAACTTTTGGAGGGTGAGACGATGCCAAGATCAAGCGCTCAGAACAACTTAGCAGAAGTCGATACCCGTGCGGTTGCAGACGCAATCGTGAGGCATGCTTCGGAGACAATGAGAGAGGAAGACCTCAAGATTAGAGTCGAGCTCACATTGAGACCCATTCTGGAGAAGTGGGGAATCCAATGGGTTTCATATGAACAGGGACATCGAATGTCTGGCAAAAGGAAGGACGCACTCTACGGTCATATGATCATCGAATACAAAGCCCTAGGCAAGTTGGACAGTAAGGCCGAGTTTGCGAAGGCTAAACAGCAAGTCAAGGACTTGTGTGTTACATTAGCCTTCTCTTTGGTTGAGGTGATACTAGTGGGTGGAGTGAGGGCCAGCGACGCGACCCCGTTGAAAGAGATGGTCTGAGAAGCGTTGGACTTGAAGATGATGCAACACTGTGAGGGTATGCATGATCCGTTGGTGGATAGAGTAGAAGCGTTAGAAGCTAGAGTAACTGATCTAGAAAAGAAACTTGAGATGCATTGCGACACATACGCACATACCCATACAGTTGCCTGAAGAAAGCACACACAATCAAGGGTTCAAGTCAGAAGCCCGTCTTGAGTGACTAAATCAAAGTAACCTCTTGTGCCACTGTCCCTCCTTGCTATCCTTGGGCAGCATTTCGCCTGGCAGGAGTCCAGTGATGAGCAAGATAAGAAACACTTGTCTCCAGTACAGGTGCGTCAAATGCTGTTTGAATACGGAGATGCTACTGAGCAGCTCAGATATCCGGCAGATAAGAAGTCTTGGCTTCTCTGAGAATTTCTTCATCGTCAAGAAAAATGCGAACCGGCGTCTCAAGAATCTATCAGGCAGGTGCGTCTTTCACAATGGCCAGCGATGCACCATCTACAATTATCGGCCTGAGGGTTGTCGGCTGTACCCGGTCATTTTTCATGAATCCATGGGAGAGGCGGTTCTTGATTCATACTGCCCACATCACGGAGAGTTTCAAGTTACGCCAAGCATTTCACGCGAAGTCATCAAACTCGTTCGAAAATTGGATGTGGAGACGAAGAGACGACTCAGATCTAGGGAAAGCTCAATGTCGAGGCGTCTGAACTTCTCAGCTTTCGCCGGTGTTCGGTGACCGGCTCTGTGTGATGAGTACTCAGCCCTGCTCTGGGTCGAAAGCAGTTGCCGCCTATGGTGAGGCAGGTTAAAACGGAGAGTCGAACTATCACCTTCTAGGATAGGCAGTGTGGATTGGGTAAGAGAAGGGTCCTTTCAGAGGGAGACATCAATCAACTGGTTCTTCCAGGAATGGGCCAGTTGCTTGGGATTGTAACCCAGATGTTCGGGTACGATCGGATAATGGTGAAATGTTCAGACGGAGCCGACCGAGTTTGCCGCATACGGGGCAAGATGAAGAGGAGGGTCTGGATCAAGGTTGGTGATGTGGTCTTGGTTGCTCCTTGGGATTTCCAAACCAGTCGCGCGGACGTGCTCTGGCGTTACACACAGAATCAAGCGCAGGTACTTCACAGCAAGGGCATCCTCACGATGTAGCCTAATAGTGTAGGTTTGCATTGCGAACCGAGAGGCTATTGAGTGTCATTCACATATCTCCATTTATGGCAAGGATCAGTGTAGCTGTTCGCCGGCATGATAGAAGACCGAGCGAGGTTCACACGTACGAAACGACTGACGAGATCGCTCACTGCTGGCAGTTGCTTACAAAAGAGCAGCAAAGCAGCTTGGATGACCAAGCTGCGAAGAACCATGAGGACTTGCCAATGCTCCTTGAAAGGTTGTTCAAGGAGCGAAGGCTATAGTAGCCCAACCGGAATGTTCTTTGAACCAAGATTTGTTGGAAGCAGATATTGAGGGGCGGCGGGTTTCCCGCCTCAAAACCTTGAGTGGCAAAGCCTAGAGGGTAGTCTCCTTGAAGCTTGCCCGGTGCGAGCCAGGATCATCTGAATCGGCTAGGATTTCTGCTTGATTTCGTTCGCTTCCTCATGCGTTGCTTTTTCTTCTGTCGCTTTCGCATCATAGTCTGCCCTGCTCAATTTATGTACCATGCTACCTTGCCCCACGTTGCGCCTTTGTATGCCGGCGCCTGTACTTCAGGATAGCTGGTGGAGGTCGTTTCGGTTTGGTTGAACTCGAACTGGTCGTCAGTACTTCGCCGCGTGACGATACAGTAGCCTCAAACTGTTCTCTTACGCCTGCCTCCGTAAGGTAGGTTCCCTTGACCTTCCAAGCGCCCTTGTCATCCGGGCCCTCAGCCTTTTCCTCCATGGTCAAAGTAACAATCTTCCCGTGGAAAGTCCTGGTGCCGAGGAAGTACTTTCTTACCAGGCTTCTTGCGTCTTCAGCGTTGTCTATTCGCATCTTGGGCCCCGCTTCAACCGACCGAGTAGAGGAAGAGACAAAGATTAGAGAACTTTGGTTGAAGCCACAGCTGGGATACGCTTCAACTATGGTCGCGTTCACTGAAGATAGCTGTAGTGAATCCATGATAGAAATCTTGTCACATCATGCCCATTCCGGGAGGCATACCTCCCGGCGGTGGGCCAGCGGGTCCCTTCGTTCCCTTAGACGAAACGACATCGTCGATACGGAGAATCATACATGCTACCTCCGTTGATGACTTAATGGCCTGCTGCTTGACGCGAAGAGGTTCAACC
>Ga0209725_1002103_pt1 | contig 10893 bp, 13 predicted proteins | sample I18A1metaG_FD_184145 | JGI IMG/M metagenome (GOLD analysis project Ga0209725, IMG submission 184145) | Lake sediment bacterial and archeal communities from Gulf of Boni, Indonesia to study Microbial Dark Matter (Phase II) - ​I18A1 metaG... | ecosystem: Environmental > Aquatic > Freshwater > Lake... | reverse complement strand
TTTTATCATATGAGCCTACGAAGACCTTGCCGTCAGCAACAGCCGGAGAAGATAACACGCTACCACCGGTTGTGTAGCTCCATACGAGGGTGCCTGTGGAAGCATTGAGAGCGTAAAGTTTGGTATCCCTTGAGCCTATGTACACTTTACCATCAGCAACAGCTGGGGACGAATACACCGAGCTGCCGGTTGTGTAGCTCCATGCGAGGGTGCCTGTGGAAGCATTGAGAGCGTAAATGTTTTTATCATATGAGCCTACGAAGACCTTGCCGTCAGCAACAGCCGGAGAAGATAACACGCTACCACCGGTTGTGTAGCTCCATACGAGGGTGCCTGTGGAAGCATTGAGAGCGTAAAGTTTGGTATCAGACGAGCCTACGAAGACCTTGCCGTCAGCAACAGCCGGAGAAGATAACACATCAAGGCCGGTTGTGTAGCTCCATACGAGGGTGCCTGTGGAAGCATTGAGAGCGTAAAGTTTGGTATTCCATGAGCCTATGTACACTTTACCATCAGCAACAGCTGGGGACGAATACACCGAGCTGCCGGTTGTGTAGCTCCATACGAGGGTGCCTGTGGAAGCATTGAGAGCGTAAATGTTTTTATCATATGAGCCTACGAAGACCTTGCCGTCAGCAACAGCCGGAGAAGACTCAACAATATTGCCGGTTGTGTAGCTCCATACGAGGGTGCCTGTGGAAGCATTGAGAGCGTAAGTTTTGTTATCCCATGAGCCTATGTACACTTTACCATCAGCAACAGCCGGAGAAGAGTAACCGATATAACGGCCGGCTGTGTAAGTCCATAAGGATTGATTGTTGTTTGGCGCTTTTGATGTCGAGTATCCCGTGTGCGTTAAATCGTGACGAAACATGGGCCACCAATCTATACATGCCTCCCCCGAGCCAAATGAATATGTGGTACCCACCGCTGCTTCGACTTGAACAATGCCTATTAACAGGAGTGTCAGCATTATTCCAGAAACTGTTTTCTTTAACAAGTTTGTCCTTTCTCCTAACTCCAAATGGTTTGATCTAAAAATTAAACTTTGCTAGTGAACCCTGACTTCTCACATGCGAAAAAGGCGCTACCGAAACGCATTGACGTTGCCGCAGGCGGGGATTAAATCATACTCTTCGTGGGCTATATTAAAAAGCTCAATCACCCATTCGTAGAAAAATCTTGAAGAAAAAATCATAAGAGAGCATTGCACCTCGCTGACTTTCCGCTCGATGTATACTCTTTTCGGCTAATAGATTAGGTGAGCACCTAGGGATTACTTTGTCCGACAGAAAAATCTTGATGAAAACCTGAAATAATAGCATTGTAGCCCGTTGATAATTGGAGCGTCCCATACTCTCTCAAAATTGCATGTGCAGATAGAAAGGGAGGGTTATGGGTCTGTTTTTCCGAATTGTTTGGCTACTGCGCGTATGTCTCTCATGTCTATTTTTCCGTCTGCTACGCCTTGCGTTGGTCCTGTCACGTCGCAGTTGGGATTGTATCTTGGGTCTGGATATGATACTCCGAAGAGCTTAGCAACTGCTCTGATGTCTCTCATGTCACATTTCCCATCAGGCCAACCATATGGACCAGTTATGTCACCAACCATTGAAACGATGACCCAGCCATCCGCGAGCGTGTTGTCTGCCGCATGCATGCATGCGCACCACATGAACGCATATGAATGGTGCACAAGTACTGGAAATGGGGATGAGACTTAGTGCTAGATATTTGGCGTTGTCTAATGTCAGTTTCCGTCATTTTTTTGGTAATGGCGGACTATTCATTAAGTGATCTTCCGTACCCAATCAAAGCCGCCGTGACTATCACGTATATGATTCTGACTATTTCATGGATAATGCTCATGTGGTTTGGCGGGGTACTTGCGGAACGTGGGATTATTCACAAGCTTGGAATCGTCTTTCTGATGCTGTTGGTATTGGTGTTTTCATTCCCCCTCGTGATCCTTTTTTCGTGGCTTTTTTCCATGCTGTATTTTCTTGCTGCTTATCTGCTGTCCGGGTTCAGTCTTCTTGTCCGTGCTCGAAAATCACTAATAGATTTCGTGCTATTTCTTCTTGCTATGATTCCGATTCTTGTCCTTCAGCCTATCATTCGGTCTATCACATTGGATGAGTTTATCACTCCTTTGACTTTCATAGGTAGCATCGCTGTTTTTGTAGGGGCCATAGAAGCTGCTAGAGACTTCATCTATCCTATGATGGGTTCACGTTCACGCTTTGCCATAACATCCACCGCCATGCTTGTAGCCCTTTTCGGTCTTTCGATATTCGGCCAAGAGATCATGGGACCGAGCCCACTTTCTTTAATTTCAGGGATAATTTCGGACTACACTTTTACTGCAGGTGTGATTCTTGGCGTATTGGTACTAGTGCACGGGTTCCTTAAGCGTGCATTTGGTTATGGCGACGTACCGGACCAAGGGAAATAAAACTTTACCCCAACACACTTGCCCACTGAAAACCTGCCGAGTTAAATACAAGCATATTAATAGTTTGGGCAAATCAAGAGGCAAGCAGAGCATTGTTCAACGATTATAGAAACATGCCGAAACAGGCAACTTACATAATCATACAATCCATACTTCCCTCCCTAGCATACGGCATGTTCTACACAGACATTTCATACTTCCTCACAACCGTCCAAGGCTTACCAGACTACATAATGGGCATAATCATAACACTCATGGGCGTATCCGCATTCATCAGTAGCATCATCCTAGGCATAGCAGCCGACAAATACGGAAGAAAAAAACTCTACATAACAGGCAACATAATCGCCAGCAGCATAATCGCACTCTTCGCACTCACCACAAACACAACCATTCTCCTAACCGCAGCCCTACTCGAAGGAATCGCAGAAGGCGCATTCTCCGCCTCAAGCAGCGCACTCATGGCAGAAAAAGCTGGCGACCAAAGAAGAACAAGCATGTTCTCACTCTCCGCCTTCGTGAACAACATAGCCTTCGGCATAGGAAGCTTCATAATACTCACCGTCGCGTTCTTCGAAAACCTCGGCTTCACAGCAGTTGAAAGCCACAAAATACTCTACGTAACACTCGCCACTCTAAGCCTAGCATCAACGTTAATCATGCTCAAAGTCACCGAGTCCAAAACACTCAAAACACGCCAAATAAGCCTAAAAGAACTTCTCCCAAAAAAATCCAAAAACACCATAATAAAATACGTCTTAGCCAGCGCCATTGTAGCCTTCGGTGCAGGCATGATAGTACCACTCATGACAAGATGGCTAAACAAACAATACGGCGTATCCGACGCCATAAGCGGGCCTATCCTTGGCGCAGCAAACATAATCATCGGCGTAGCAACACTAGCCGCACCACCACTCGCCAAAAAAATCGGCTTGGTTAAGGCTATAGTTGCAACTCAGGGACTCTCAACCCTGTTCATGTTCCTAACACCACTACAACCTGAGTATCTTTCAGCAAGCTTCGTATACACAATAAGAGCCTTCCTCATGAACATGGCAAGCCCGCTACAACAGTCAATGATAATGGGCTTAGTTGCAGAAGACGAACGCGGCGCAGCCTCAGGCGTCAGCGCTGCTTTCTGGAGACTTCCAAACGCTCTAAGCACAAGCATAGGCGCGTCTCTAATGGGCGTAGGCTTATTAGCCGCACCATTCTTCCTCGCAGGCCTATTCTACATCATATCAATAGGGCTGTTCTGGCTCTTCTTCAGAAACACAAAACTACCCGAAGAACAAAAAAACGCCTAAACATATTTGGAGCCTATAGAAAGGCTACTCCGGTGTTGTTGCGCCGTGGCCACCACGAAAATGGCCATGGTTTGGCTTAGTTGAACTAACTTCTTTGCGTACTCAATTGGCGCGCACGCTCTTCCAGCGCTTGCTCATCCCCTATATATTATAATAACTCTCATTCGGGTTTGAGATAAAACTTCACCTCAACCACCACAAGTCAGCTTACAAAGAACACCGTCGTTGCCCGTTCTAAACTGTAGTATTATAAGGTTCAGTTGGATTTTCATAAATGTATGGAAAACAGTTTCAAGACAACCGAGAAGACATCCAGAAAGCATAAATTGCTTTTCTTAGCGATTGCTTGCATAGTATTAGTTTTCGGCGTCGCCACCCTAATTCAAAGCTTATTGCACGGAGGCTCTCACATAGATGAATGCACGATTTCCCAAATCATTTCCGAACCAGCATATTGGGAAAACAAGATTGTGAAGGTTGAGGGAACCGCTGAACAAATCCCAATCGGAATAATCCAGCCCTTCGATTACTGGCTATCTGACAAACAAAACCAAACGATACGAATTGGATTACGATGGCATTCAGATACTAATCTGTCTAGAAGAACTTTGACGGTTGTAGGAGTTGTGAAAAAGGGCTATGCGTGGGTCAATCCAAACTATCCTGGTTGGTGGACATACTACATCGAAGCAACCTCAATTTACCAAGACTAGCAAAATAGCACTCTGCAGAAACTTGGTCGGACAGCGCGCTAGTTGTAGAACTGATTCAACTATAACTTCCACACCAGTCAGCGTTGGCCGGTTGGATAAAACTACCTCTGCATTCTAGACACAAACTCAACACGTATCCCTATGCCCACTCTGCATAGCCAGAATAACATCATAACCTCCAAGCCTCTTACCACCCAAACCCAAACTTTTCGAAAGCGCCATTTTTTTCTGAAATAAGCCGCGTATCTTAGAAATCTGCCATATAAGCAAAGCTTAAGAGTTTAATGAAATCAAAGCTACAATGGTGCACCTAAATGCCAAAATGTCCAAAATGTGGAAAAGAAGTTGGAAATTCCATTTTTTGTGTAAATTGCGGAACCCTCATTAAAGAAGCATGCCCAAGCTGCGGCACATGGGTAGATGTAAGCATGAAAACATGCCCTAAATGCGGAAAACCTAATCGACTTTATCAATAATGCGCCATATCCAAACCAGACCATAGAGTACATTTCATCAGAAACTTTTTTGCTGTCATTACAGCCGGAATGTTCCATTCCCTGCTCGTCTTCATCATCTGAAGACATGAATGTTAGTATTTTCTGCAATAAAATCTTTCTATTCGAACGACTCATTTAAAGGAAGAGGGTAAGCCAGTATGCCTGCGGAAGAAATGACTCAGAAAGAAATTGAACAGTTTCTTGCATGTGCAAGAGTTGGTAGGATAGGCATTGTGCTTGAAAATAAACAGCCTTACGTGGTGCCTGTTGGCTATGCGTATGCTGATGGCAAAATCTTCTTCCACACATGCAACAAAGGCTTGAAGATGACTGCCTTGAGGCGGAATGCGAATGTGTGTTTTGAGGCGGATGAAGCCTTGTCAGACGCTTCAATGTTTAAGAGTGTAATCGTGTCTGGCACGGCAGAGATAATTGAGGATAAGGAGAGGATGATTCCTTATTTGCAGAGGCTTATTAACAAGTATCGGGTTCCAGAAAGCTTTGACACATACATGAGCAAGCCGGGAAGAAACAGAGAGAAAGAACTGGAAGCAGCAAGAATATGCATTATAACACCAAAGAAAACCACGGGCAAAAAATGGATAATGAAAGGATAGAAACATTCAAAAATTTCTTAGATTGTATAGTTACGGCGATTAATCTCTGGTTTTTTGACGAACGTTCTTCTCTTTCAATTTTCTCCTAATGAAAAACAATCTGGAAAAGCTAAAGCTTTTAGACATAAGCCTTTTTATGAAGCATCAGTACTCCTTTTCAATGGTGACATGAAATGGAAAACAGAAATTATGGAATATGCGGTGTTTATTGTGGTCAATGTCCAAATGGAAACGGAAGAGTGAAGTTTACCGCAGGAGAATTGAAAAGACTAGTTGACACGGTGAGATATAACTGGGTTGAGCAAGTAGTAAAATCCTTCAAATTTGCAGAATTCAGAAAAGGATTAGAATGGTTTGCTGCAGCCCAATGCCCAATGTGTTTGAACGGCGGCGGTGCACCATGCGAAAACAGAAAATGCGCAGCAGAAAAGAAGCTTCCAAGCTGTCTACTATGCGACACTTACCTAACTTGCGAACACACAAAATACCAGAGAGAATGGTATCCATTCACAGTCGATAATTACAAGCGAGTCAAGGAAGTAGGTCTTCAGAAGCATCTGGAAGAAGAAGAGGAAAGAGCCAGAGCAGGCGTAGATTTGATGGGACATCTAGAACGGAGATGCTGCAAGGTCATCAAGCTAACTGAAGAGAAATAACCGCGCAATCAAAAAATAACCTCGCTTGCCATTTCTCTATAAAACACATGCATTTTCAGAGACAATTTCCATCCGATAAGAAGACTTTTATTCTAAATCAACAAAATAAACGGACACCACTATGCGATAGGATGATGATTATGAAGGCTAAATTTACATACGTTGGAATAAGAGTAACAGACGTGCAAAAATCCGTCGACTTCTACACAAAACTACTAGGCATGAAACTCGTAAGCCGAGGCAAAAACGAACAAACAAAAGGCGAATACGTAGCCCTGCAAAGCGAAGAAGTAGGCTTCATCCTAGAACTAAACTACTACGAAAAAGACAGCCCATTCAACACCAAATACACGGTCGGCGAAGGGCTAGACCACCTGGCCTTCAAAGTTGACAACCTCGACAAAGCCCTAGAAGAAGCCCGAAAAGCAGGACACCGCGTAATCTTGGAAATGAAAGCAAATGACAGTCGATGGGCTTACATAGAAGACCCAGACGGAATCTGGATAGAAGTCTTCTAAACACCTATACCTCTTTCACCATACACCATCACACCTAGATTTCCATCTCCATCTCTTTGACTGCCCTTATGAGCATATTGAGACGCGTTATCGTCTTGTCTGGCGCTATATGCTCTCTTTCTAGTGTACCTAGCTTTCTTGATTGAGCTACGAGTGATGCCGGGTCCGCTTCTGCTATCCTGTCTTTTCCCTCTTCACTTGAGAAAAGTATCGCTTTGAAACCTGCATTCTTAGCCCCCCACACGTCGATCCTCAAGTTATCACCCACGTGAACAACACTGCAAGGATCAACCTTCAACTTTTTGAGCAAGAAAATGAAAAATCTTAGGATCAGGCTTCCGAAAACCTATCTCATCAGAGAAAACCAACAAATCAAAATACTCCAGCACCCCCTCGGAATCCAAGAACTCTCTTAACGCAAAACTAGGTGTCAAACCCGTGTTACATATCAGCCCAATCCGCTTTCCCGTCTCTGTAATGTCTTCCAACACGCTCATGGTATCTGGATTAAGATAAGGAGGAACCTTGAAAAAGGGCGAAACATAAGCCGAACTTAACTCTTCAACCCACTCATTCTTCAAGGCAAACGAGCCATTCGAAACAAACCGAACAAGAAGCTCAAGTTGCTCCACATGACTAACATCCTCATTCCTGTTCCAAACCTCCAAAAGCGACGCAATCACATGCTTCAAAGCTGACTTCACCTGCTCAGCCGAAACATTCACTCCAAACCTGCTAAATGCCTCTGCAACATCCCTATAGCGAGTTGCACTCCGATGATTACTTGCGCCATCTTTTTCAAAGAGCAGAGTTTCCCAAAGATCAAAAGTCACAGCTTTAAAGCATTGCTTAAGGCGGTCTTTTCTGTGCATATTGATATCTCCGCGGCTTTCCCTCTCTTGTTAAAATTCCGTCTTTAACTAGGTCTATTAGTGCATGGGCTACTGCTGTACGATCATAGTGAAATCCCCGCCTTGCCATTTCGCTGTGCACCTCGCTTAAGCCTTTAGCCGCAGAGAACCATCCTTCCTCCCAGAGCTTTTGTATTACGCCTTTGCATGTTTCCGCTCTTGGCGGCGCCGCAGTCCTTTCTGCTATCAGCGGTGATTCTTTCAGTTTTTCCGTCACTGTGGACAGGATTTTGTCAACCGTTGCCTGTAGCTGGTCTTCTTGGCATTCTATTTCGAATTCTATTTCTCCTATTTTCATTTTTACACGGATTGGTGGTTTTGGTTCTTTTTCTGTCAATTTTTCACCTTGTTGTTTATTGTATTGTGCATCTTGTTCATGCACAACACTTAAATATCTCTTTCTCAAACTATTGGCTATTGGTGAATCTTCGTGATTGAACAATACACTATAGCAACAACACCAAAATATAACTTTCCACAACCAACCACCGATACAACATTACCCCAACGCCTCATAGAACTAAGCCTCCACTCACTAAAACACGCCCAAAACCAGCACATTCAACTAAATCAACAACTTTTTCGACAAAACAACAACATAGACGTTCAACCACAAACTATCCAACTTAAACTACAACCCCTACCTTTACACGCTAAACACGAAGAAACCATAGTCGCCGCAGTAGACACCTCAAGCATGAAAATCGGCGAAACAGCCACGGGCACACTAATCGCCGTTAGAGGTGCAAACGTCTGGAAACAAAACAAAAACTATCGCTACATACGCCTAGGCCCATTCATATTCCACATAACAGAAGAAAACAAAAAAGAAGTCTACAACGCATTACAAAGAGCATACTTCAACTCTCCACATGAACAAAACCAAAGCTCGCCAAACCTCTTGCAGATGCCAACACGCATAGCAAACCTCCTAGAACGATGGCTCCAAACAATGCTCACAAAAACAATAAACAACGGACTAATCCTATTCGACGGCTCACTAACCAGCGGAACCGCAGACACGCCAACCCCACTCATGAAAGAAATTTTAGAAACAGCCAGAAAAAGACGAAACATTGTCTTAGCCTTTTCAAAAATGACAACCCTAAGATTTAACGGACACCTTATAACAGACATTCTCCTTGAACATAAGCCTCCTTATCTGCTTGAAACAGCAGGTTTGAAAACCAAGCCCCCAATCGTTTTGTTAGGCGATGTTTACGTGGCAAGGCTAACCAAAGGAAACTACGCATTTAGACTAGACATCGACAAACAAGTTGCTCCAAAGCAGAAAATAGGGGCTGTTGAAAAACTTTTGGGAAACGACCTACTTTCACAAAGCTACCCAGAAACCCTACGTTTGGCACATATTCTATGCACGTTCACGGCAAACGAAGTCATAGCCATGCAACACTTCACAGCGCAAGCATACAAACTCAAAATTATCAACAGACCAGACATGCACAAGCTATTATTCGGACCCTTTGGAAAAGGAGACGCAAACGCATGAAACTATACAAAAAAGAAGGCAACATAATCCAAATTCTAAGCTTCCCAAACGAAACCGTAGAAAAAGGAGATTACCTGCTCATCGAAGATGCTGACGCTGGAAAAGCCCTAATCGCCCAAGTAATCGACGTACAATTTGCAAGCATCCCAGGCATCCTAGAAGAACTGCTTCGCAGTTTGCCAGACGGCGGAGAACTAATACAAGGCGAAGACTTCGACCCATTAGAAATTGCACCACACATCACGTACATTCAAGACGCAAGCCTACTGATTTGCAAAATCCGCGCAACAGTAGAAAACGAGAGCTTAAGTCCAAGCAGTTCGTGGCTTCCATCCCGTTCACAATCGACAATAAAAAAACTTCCAATCCCAACACTAATCAAACTTGCCAAAATTGACGGAAAACTTCCAATAATTTTAGGAGGCACAAAAGATTCCTCGCTTCTAACAATAGACGCCACATCCTTAGACGGCAGATTAAACATAATAACTGGAAAAAAAGAAACTGGCAAATCCCACCTATCCAAACTCTTAATGCTAAACCTAATAGGGTATAAGGCTACGGTTGTAGTTTTTGATTTGAACGGCGAATATATAAGCCTAGGAATGACAACCGACGGAAAAAGAAACGCTTATCATGATAAAATTCACGTTCTAACGCCTTCCGAAAACTTTAAAGTCGCCCTAAAACAGTTGAACTTGCACGTTTTGTTGGAAATTCTTATTCATGCACTTCATCTGCCCGGAACATCTGCCCGCGAGTTCAGACGCATATGGCAATCACTAAAAGAAAGAGACATGCTTAACATGCACGAGCTAGGCGAGACCATACGCAATTGGCACTGCAACCAACATGTCCGCGACGCACTATTTTCCCGCTATTACGCTCTGGTCAATTCATGCTTTTTCACCGATAACATTGCGGAAGCCGTGTTCTTAGAAGAATGCTTGTTCAAGGCAAAAGAACAAGGCGGCGCCATCATAATAAATCTGCGAAACACTTCGCCGATTGACCGCCAAATAGTTGTTGAATACTTGCTCGCAAAATTTGTTGAACTTCTAACAGGCTGCAGGCTTAAGGCAATTTTTCTTTTCGCCGAAGAGGCGCATCTTTACTTGCGGGAAACCTATTGGGACGACATTGTCACGCGCATGCGGCATTTTGGAATATTTACCACGTTCATAACAAACCAGCCAGACACTGTCCGCGAAAACATTTACCGTCAAGCAGATAACATATTCCTCTTCAACTTCACAAACGAACATGACTTGGAAGTGGTTTCACGGGCCGCACGCGTTGACGCGGAGACAGTTAAATCCATTGCCAGAGATTTGCCACCGCACTACTGCCTTGGGCTTGGAAGAGTTGTGAAAGACTTTCCAATGGTTATCAAAGTTAAAGCCTTAGACGTTAAAACAATGGGAGAAACAAGACTCTTCTTCAAAGACATGAATTAAGTTTTTCCAGTTTTTGCCTATTTTTCTGAAAGAAGACTTTAAAAGTTTTTGTTAAATCGTATTGTTCCACTTCGTCAAGTGTGACCCATCTCAATTCTTCTGCATCGCTCATGGCTTTCATTGTTCCACCTTTGAGCTTTACGAAATAGTCAATTATGACAAAATGATACTTTATCTCGCCATTCTCATCTCTGGTTATGTTGTCGACAATGTCAATGTGTTCAGGCTTTTCAACCTCAAGACCTGTCTCTT